>OKVG01000206.1_pt1 | contig 59793 bp, 48 predicted proteins | sample 1606981 | NCBI WGS metagenome assembly OKVG01 (sample SAMN03281018, study PRJEB24777) | human gut metagenome | isolation source: fecal sample PR128 from 1 month old male Malay infant, vaginal delivered... | reverse complement strand
CCAATTGATTAAAAGTCAACTGCTCTACCAACTGAGCTAACGACCCGAGTGGTGGGTGATGACGGGATCGAACCGCCGACCCCCTCCTTGTAAGGGAGGTGCTCTCCCAGCTGAGCTAATCACCCGATACTGCGCTGGATACTACAAACTACTTCCACCGAACCCACCGTAATTAGTGGTGGGTCGTGCAGGATTCGAACCTGCGACCAATTGATTAAAAGTCAACTGCTCTACCAACTGAGCTAACGACCCGGTGGTGGGTGATGACGGGATCGAACCGCCGACCCCCTCCTTGTAAGGGAGGTGCTCTCCCAGCTGAGCTAATCACCCGATACTACGCTGGATACTACAACTAACTAGGTTAGTGGTGGGTCGTGCAGGATGACTCGACTTCGTCTCGCCCTTCGGGCCGTTGCTGACGCAACGTTATCCTTCACGTTTTACTACCGCTTCCACCTTAGCGATTGGTGGGTCGTGCAGGATTCGAACCTGCGACCAATTGATTAAAAGTCAACTGCTCTACCAACTGAGCTAACGACCCACTTTTTCGTTGCTTTCGGTTTGTTTGATATCCCGTGGCAACGGCGGCATATATTACTGATTTCAGACTTGAGCGCAACAAAAATTTCGATGTAGATCACTCAACTGCTTATGATTCGCACGACACGACCAGAAATAATGCGACTTCTGGTCGTGTGTTATGCATTACATCGCGTTCAGACGTTTTTGTGCCTGTTTAGCGCCATCAGTACCAGGGTATTTACTGATAACCTGCTGGTATACGGCTTTCGCTTTTGCGGTGTCACCTTTGTCCTGCATGATGACGCCGACTTTAAACATCGCATCTGCAGCCTTTGGTGACTTCGGATAGTTTTTTACTACCGAAGCAAAATAGTACGCCGCATCATCTTTTTTACCCTTGTTGTAGTTTAACTGACCCAGCCAATAATTGGCGTTTGGCAGGTAAGTTGAATCAGGGTAATTTTTGATGAAATTCTGAAATGCCACCATTGCGTCATCCTGGCGGGATTTATCCTGCACCAGCGCAATTGCTGCATTGTAATCCGTGTTTGCATCGCCGCTTTTCACCGGCGCGCCAGCATTCGCAGTACCAGCATCAGCTGTCGGCGTCGTTGATGCCGCCGCACCGCTTTGATCACCGCTGGTTGATTGCGCCGCTGCACCACCGCTGCTGAGGCTGTCGATCTGCAACAGGATCTGCTTTTGCCGCTCCACGACCTGATTCAGTTGATACTGATTTTCCTGAATCTGGCCACGCAGGGAATCAATATCGGATTGATTATCAGAGAGTTGTTGCTGGAGTTGGGTTAAAAGCTGGCTGTGAGCATTTGAAATACGCTCAAGTTGAGTGACGCGGTCTTCGACCGAGCCTGAGCCGACACTACTGATTGGTGCCTGAGCAAAAGCGGCCCAGGGGGCCGCTATACCAACCAGTAACGACAGACTCAATAGTTGATGTCTGAAGTTACTGCTCATGCAATTCTCTTAGTAAACCAGTACCGCACGACGGTTTTTGGAGTATGCCGCTTCGTCATGACCCAGTACTGCAGGTTTTTCTTTACCGTAAGAAACGATGGAGATCTGGTCTGCAGAAACGCCTTTACCCTGCAGGTACATCTTAACGGCGTTCGCACGACGTTCACCCAGGGAGATGTTGTATTCCGGAGTACCACGTTCGTCCGCGTGACCTTCTACGGTGACTTTGTAAGACGGGTTGCTACGCAGGAAGTTTGCGTGTGCATCCAGCATTTGAGCGAAGTCAGAACGGATATCGTACTTGTCCAGATCGAAGTAAACGATGTTGTTCTGCTGCAGCTGTTGCATTTGCAGACGAGCCTGCTCTTCGGAAGACATGTTGCCATTGCCGCCGTTCGCATCCATACCAGTGCCGGCACCCAGCATGCCTTCGCTGCCGTCATTGCTGGCGTTCTTGTTGGAAGAACATGCCGCAATTGCCATAACAGGCAGAGCAATCATCAGCCCTTTCAGCACTTTGTTCAGTTGCATTTCAATGATTCCTTTACTATTCAATTAATTATTATCACAGATACGGCGACCAGGCAGGGAATTTGACCTGTCCATCAGTTGCCGGAAGACGCGCTTTGAAACGCCCATCTGTAGAAACCAAATTCAGCACGGATCCCATCCCCTGAGAAGAGCTGTAGATTACCATAGTGCCGTTAGGTGCCAGACTTGGCGTTTCATCCAGGAACGTGGACGACAGAACTTGTACGCCTCCCGTTGCCAGATCTTGTTTGGCAATGTGCTGCTGCCCACCATTGGAGCTGACCATTACCATAAATTTACCGTCGCTGCTGACATCCGCATCCTGGTTCTGCGAACCTTCCCAGGTAATACGTTGTGGCGCACCGCCGTTGATATTCACTTTATAAACCTGTGGACGACCGGCCTGGTCAGAAGTAAATGCCAGGTTCTGGCTGTCCGGGAACCAGGTCGGTTCGGTATTGTTACTGCGACCATCCGTCACCTGGCGGATCTGACCAGAAGCCAAATCCATTACGTACAGGTTCAGACTACCGGTTTTCGACAAGGCGAATGCCAGTTTGCTGCCGTCTGGCGAGAATGCAGGTGCACCGTTGTGACGCGGGAATGAAGCCACCTGACGTACAGCGCCATTTGCCAGCGTTTGGATGACCAGCGCGGAACGACCGCTTTCGAAGGTCACATAAGCCAGTTTAGAACCGTCTGGTGACCACGCCGGAGACATCAGCGGCTGCGGTGAACGGTGAACGACAAACTGGTTGTAACCGTCATAGTCAGATACGCGCAGTTCATACGGGAACTGACCGCCGTTGGTCTGAACAACGTAGGCAATACGGGTACGGAACGCACCTTTAATGCCGGTCAGTTTTTCAAACACTTCATCACTGGCGGTATGACCAGCATAACGCAGCCACTGCTTGTTCACTTTGTACGAGTTCTGAGCAAGTACAGTACCCGGTGCGCCGCCAGTGTCAACAAGTTGATAAGCAACATTGTAAGAACCATCCGGATTCGGAGTGACCTGACCGACAACTACAGCGTCAATGCCCAGTGCGGACCATGCAGCTGGTTGTACTTCCTGCGCACTACCCGGCTGCTGTGGCAGACGAGCGCGATCTAACGGATTAAATTTACCGCTGTTACGCAAGTCAGCAGCAACGATGCCGCCAATATCTTCAGGTGCCGCACCAGGACCCGCCCACTGGAAAGGAACAACTCCAATAGGACGACCGGAATCTACACCGCTGTCGATCACAATGCGGACTTCAGCATGCAGAACTGATGCCCACAGTATGAGAAAACCAAATGCTACTCGTAATGCCTGCTTCATCATATCTCCCTTATCTGGACCGATGGCCCACGATAATTTAGCAGAATGTTAACAAACTAAAATACACAAAACTACCAGAACCCCGTGGCAACCGGTGCCTGATGTTGACCGTCGGAACAGTCAACATCGCGATTACGGTTTGAAGTCCAATGGCGCGTTTTTGAACACTTCATATACTGCCTGGCTTGGTGGTTTCGGGATCTTCGCAAGTTTAGCTGCTGCCAACGCAGCCTGACAAAGTGCGGGATCGCCACCTTCAGGTTTGATATCCAGTAACATACCATCGGGTGCCAGTTTTATGCGCAGCGTACAGGTTTTGCCTGCATAGGACGATGCGTCATAGAACTTACTTTCGATAGCAGATTTAATCTGCCCGGCATAGTTATTGATATCGGCCCCTGATGCGCCATTGTTTTTAGTATTACCACTCCCGGCTGGCGAAGCATTGTTCCCTTTCGCCCCTCCCCCCGTTTTCGGTGCATTCTTACCAGAGCTTAGCTCACCGAAAATATCATCTGCCTCTGCGGCAGCTTTTGCTGCAGCGGCTTTTTCAGCTGCTGCTTTTGCAGCTGCCGCTTTTTTGTCTGCGGCGGCTTTTTCTGCCGCTGCTTTCTTATCAGCTGCTGCCTTTTCAGCAGCCGCTTTTTCTGCTGCTTTTTTGTCGGCTGCAGCTTTCTCTGCTGCCGCTTTCTTATCAGCTGCAGCCTTTTCAGCAGCCGCTTTCTTCTCAGCTGCAGCCTTTTCAGCAGCCGCTTTCTTCTCAGCTTCTGCTTTGGCTTTTTCAGCAGCTTCAGTTGCCGCTTTCTTTCTTGCTTCAGCTGCAGCTGCTTCTGCCGCTTCCGCTTTCTTCTTCAGTGCCGCCGCGGCTGCCTCGACTTTTTTCTGCGCTTCGGCTGCGGCTTTGGCGGCTTCTGCTTCTGCTTTTTTCTTCGCGTCTGCAGCCGCTTTCTTCGCAGCTTCTTCCGCAGCTTTAGCATCCGCTTCGGCCTTCGCTTTAGCATCTGCCGCCGCTTTCGCTGCCGCTTCTTCCGCTTGCTTCTGCTTTAACTCGGCCTGTTTTGCGGCTTCTTCAGCCTGCTTTTTCTGTTCCTGAGCAGCTAACCGCTCTTTCTCAAGTTGCTTCAGGCGTTCCTGTTCAGCCGCTTGTTTCTCACGCAGTTCTTCAGCAGCCTGCTGTTCCTTCATCTTGCGCTGCTCATCAGAACGCTTCGCGCTTGATTCCTGGCTTTGCATGCGTTTGTACTGCTCAACTACCGCACCTGAATCAACCATGACAGCGTCGATGGATGAACCACCGCCGCCTCCGGCTGAAGCTTCTATATTCTCATCGAACGAACTCCAGATCAGCGCCGCAAATAAGATGACATGCAGCACTGCTGAAATAATTATCGCCCGCTTGAGCTTGTCGTTTTGTTCGGTTGCCTTTGACACTCTCGGTTTCCAAAAACTGTTCGCCTGTTACCCGCTCTCTTTCAAGCAAGGGAAACGCAGATGTTTAGATAGGCTGCGTCATTAAACCAACCGATTTCACACCCGCACTATGTAACAAGTTCAGTGCTTTAATTATTTCATCGTAAGGCACATCTTTTGCGCCACCGATCAGAAAGACCGTTTTCGGGTTGGCCTTGAAACGGCTGGACACTTCCGCCACCACCTGCTCTGGTGGCAAACGCTCCAGGCGATCTTTCTCAACCACCACGGTGTACTGACCAATACCAGACACTTCAACAATCACTGGCGGATTATCGTTACTGCTCACCGCCTGTGATTCAGTAGCGTCTGGCAGATCGACCTCCACGCTCTGGGTGATGATGGGCGCTGTCGCCATAAAGATCAGCAACAGCACCAGCAGTACGTCCAGCAACGGTACAATGTTGATTTCGGACTTGAGATCGCGACGACCTCGTCCACGCGCTCTGGCCATGGCTTACCCCTTGTTGCTCTCGCTAACGGTAAACGCCTGGCGGTGCAGAATCGCGGTAAACTCTTCCATAAAGTTGTCGTAATTCAGTTCCAGTTTGTTTACGCGCTGGTTGAGACGGTTATAAGCCATTACCGCCGGAATTGCGGCGAACAGACCAATTGCCGTCGCAATCAACGCTTCTGCGATACCGGGCGCAACCATTTGCAGTGTTGCTTGTTTTACCGCCCCGAGGGCGATAAAGGCGTGCATGATCCCCCAGACCGTACCAAACAGACCAATATACGGGCTGATGGAGCCAACCGTACCGAGGAACGGAATGTGCGTTTCCAGATTTTCAAGTTCACGGTTCATGGAGATACGCATAGCACGCGACGCCCCTTCCACTACGGCTTCCGGCGCATGGCTATTGGCACGATGCAGGCGCACAAACTCTTTGAACCCGCTGTAAAAGATTTGTTCCGAACCAGTCAGATTATCCCGTTTCCCCTGGCTCTCTTGATAGAGGCGAGAGAGTTCGATTCCAGACCAGAATTTATCTTCAAACGCTTCGGCTTCGCGCGCCGCTGCGTTAAGAATACGGGTCCGCTGGATAATAATGGCCCAGGATGCGATTGAAAAACCAATCAAAATCAACATGATAAGTTTAACCAGAAGGCTAGCCTTCAGGAACAAATCAAGGATATTCATGTCAGTCACTGCTTAAACTCCGCGACAATAGACTTGGGAAGCGCACGAGGCTTCATTTTGAGTGGGTCAACGCAAACAACCAGAACCTCTGCTTCATTCAGCAAAGTATTCTCGGCGTTGACAATACGTTGCGTGAAAACCAAAGAGGTGCCACGCATTGATGTTATTTCAGTCTGTATTTCGAGCATATCGTCGAGCCGCGCAGGTGCGTAATATTCCACCGTCATTTTACGTACCACAAAGGCAACGCGTTCAGCCATCAGCGCCTGTTGACTGAAGTGATGATGACGCAGCATCTCTGTGCGTGCTCTTTCATAAAAAGCGACGTAACTGGCGTGGTACACCACACCACCGGCATCGGTATCTTCATAGTAGACACGAACCGGCCATCGAAACAGCGTTGTATTCACTTTACATCCCGGTAATGCAACAAAAGTTAGAGCTTTTAAACGCTGCTACTATACGCGCGCGATTGAGGTTTGGGAATGAGGGCAAGTTAAGGGAGCGTAAAAATTTATGGGCCTGGAGCGGCCCATAATTTTTTAAAGAGAATTCTGATTTAAAAGAAGAAGAAAATCAGCCCGACAATGAGAACAATATCGGCAAGCAATGGGCAAAAAATCCCTTGCCAAAGAACCTTCTGCGGACGAAAGCCCACGCCGTGAATCACACCAGCACAGACGGCCCACATCAGCAATAAACCATGCCAGATTTCCAGTTCACTGGTCTTCGCGGCGAAACGTGATGGATCCCAAAACATACATCCGGCTAACAGAAGCGCCATCACGAAGGAAAGCGCCCGCAGGGGGCGCTTGTCCATTACCGCATACAAGGTTGCGATAATCTTACTCATCAGATGTCTTCTTGACCGGCTTTGCCTGATTCGACGTGCTCAAGCGCCAGCGCGGTGATTACCCCAAACGAACAGGCAAGAAGCGTTCCCAGAATCCATGCGAAATACCACATTTTTAGCTCCTTACTTAGTACAGAGAGTGGGTGTTACGTTCAATATCTTCTTTGGTGATACGACCGAACATTTTCCAGTAACACCAGGCGGTGTAGAGCAGAATGATCGGTACCAGAACCACCGCAACCCAGGTCATGACGTTAAGCGTCAGCTGGCTGGATGTTGCATCCCACATTGTCAGACTTGCGTTCATCATGGTGCTGGACGGCATCACAAACGGGAACATTGCGATACCGGCAGTCAGGATGATGCAGGCCAGCGTCAGGGAGGAGAACACAAACGCCCACGCGGCTTTATCCATACGTGCAGTCAGGATGGTCAGCAGCGGCAGAACCACACCCAGTGCCGGAATAGCCCACAGAATTGGCGTGTTGTTGAAGTTAACCAGCCATGCGCCAGCTTCACGAACCACTTCTTTATTCAGCGGGTTAGAGGCTGCGTAATGGTCCATTGTCGATTTCACGACATAACCATCGATACCGTACATCACCCATACGCCAGCCAGTGCGAAACAGACCAGTGTCACCAGTGCCGCCACCTGAGCCGTTGCACGGGTACGCAGGTGCAGTTCGCCCACGGTACGCATTTGCAGGTAAGTCGCGCCCTGAGTAATGATCATCCCTACGCTCACCACGCCAGCCAGCAGGCCGAACGGGTTAAGCAGCTGGAAGAAGTTACCGGTGTAGTACAGACGCAGATATTCATCAACGTTGAACGGTACGCCCTGCAACAGGTTACCGAACGCTACACCAATCACCAACGGCGGAACGAAGCTACCAATGAAGATGCCCCAGTCCCACATGTTACGCCAGCGGGTTTCTTCAATCTTGGAGCGGTAGTCAAAACCGACCGGACGGAAGAACAAAGACGCCAGCACGAGGATCATCGCCACATAGAATCCGGAGAACGCAGCGGCATAGACCATCGGCCAGGCAGCAAAGAGTGCGCCGCCCGCGGTGATCAGCCAAACCTGGTTACCGTCCCAGTGTGGTGCAATGGAGTTAATCATAATTCGACGCTCGGTGTCGTTACGACCGAGGAAACGGGTGAGCATGCCCACCCCCATGTCGAAACCGTCAGTGACTGCAAAACCAATCAGCAGAACGCCAACCAGCAGCCACCAGATAAAACGCAATACTTCATAATCGATCATTTGACGACTCCTGTCTTAGCGTGCCGGCTGAGTAGTCGTGGAAGACTGCTCAAAGTGATAGCGACCGGTTTTCAGGCTGCTTGGGCCGAGGCGTGCAAACTTGAACATTAAGAACAATTCTGCCACCAGGAACAGGGTATACAGGCCGCAAATCAGCACCATTGAGAAGATGAGATCGCCTGCGGTCAGTGACGAGTTCGCCACAGCTGTCGGCAGCACTTCACCGATAGCCCACGGTTGGCGGCCATATTCAGCCACGAACCAGCCCGCTTCTACAGCAATCCACGGCAGCGGAATACCGTACAGCGCGGCGCGCAGCAGCCATTTTTTCTCGCCAATGCGGTTGCGGATGACACTCCAGAAAGAGAGCGCGATGATTGCCAGCAGCAGGAAGCCACACGCCACCATGATACGGAACGCGAAGTACAGCGGCGCTACACGCGGAATGGAGTCTTTGGTTGCCTGTTGAATCTGCGCTTCAGTCGCATCAGCCACGTTTGGCGTATAGCGTTTCAGCAGCAGACCGTAACCGAGGTCTTTCTTCATGCTATTGAACTGGTCACGAACCGCCTGGTCGGTAGAACCAGAACGCAGTTGTTCGAGCAGAGAGTACGCCTTCATCCCGTTACGAATGCGTTCTTCATGCTGCACCATCAGTTCTTTCAGGCCGATAACTGGAGTATCCACGGAACGCGTTGCAATGATGCCCAGCGCGTAAGGGATCTGGATCGCAAATTTGTTCGTCTCCTCTTCCTGATCAGGAATGCCGAACAGAGTAAAGGCAGCAGGCGCAGGTTGCGTTTCCCACTCGGCTTCAATAGCAGCCAGTTTGGTTTTCTGCACGTCGCCCATTTCGTAACCAGATTCATCACCCAGAACAATAACAGACAGAACGGCAGCCATACCGAAGCTGGCAGCGATAGCAAAGGAGCGTTTAGCGAAGGCGAAGTCACGACCTTTCAGCATATACCATGCGCTGATACCGAGGATGAACATCGCGCCAGTCACATAACCAGACGCTACAGTGTGAACGAATTTCACCTGAGCAACCGGGTTAAGCACCAGCTCGGAGAAGCTCACCATCTCCATACGCATAGTTTCAAAGTTGAAATCGGACGCGATTGGGTTTTGCATCCAGCCGTTCGCAACCAGAATCCACAGTGCGGACAGGTTTGAACCGAGCGCCACCAGCCAAGTGACACACATATGCTGAACTTTACCCAGACGATCCCAACCGAAGAAGAACAGACCTACAAAGGTGGATTCGAGGAAGAAGGCCATTAGACCTTCGATTGCCAGCGGCGCACCGAAGATATCCCCTACATAGTGGGAATAGTAAGACCAGTTAGTCCCGAACTGGAACTCCATAGTCAGACCGGTAGCCACACCCAGAGCGAAGTTGATACCAAACAACTTGCCCCAGAACTTGGTCATATCTTTATAAATCTGTTTGCCGGAAAGGACGTAGACCGTTTCCATAATGGCCAGCAGGAACGCCATACCGAGCGTCAGTGGCACAAAAAGGAAGTGGTACATCGCGGTCAAGGCAAACTGTAAGCGCGACAGTTCGACTATATCTAACATCATGACTCCTTGCTCATCGCATGAAGACTCCGAGAGTGAACCCCGTTAGAAAGGGTCACACGCATGCCCCAATACAAAATTATTTGCTCGCCTCTATCGTTGCCATTTCATCAAAAGAGGAAAAGACAATGATAAAAAAGTTACAAATATGTTAATGAATAAACCAAATTGATCCCGTAATTATATTACGCCGCAAAATCCTTACAATAAACAGGTTTTTATTGAGCAAATTTGCATTTTTCGACAGTGATCAATTTATAGCGAAATTGTCACGATCTCACCAATTTGATCTACGACAATTTATCGTGTTTTGCAGATTTTTTTCAAGAATTAAAAATTGATTTATATCAAAACCAACCAAATATGTTAATTATGTATAAACCATAGATCATTGGTGATTTTATTGTTAATTTATTGTGAAATATTTATGCAACACAATTATTACAATGAAAAGGTATAGATAAAAAACCAGTGTTTTATTTAACAGAACCGCCCTATCCACTTTTTATAATACCAATTGATTAGATTAGCCAATTTGTTGCTATTTTACATAACATATTTTTATCAAAGTTAATTGATTGTTGCCTTTATGAGCACCGGCCGTAAGCCCGTTATGTTATTGTTTCATTAGTAATAATCACTTAAATGTATCGATGAAACAGGTATGACTTAGCGGGAGTGATTGTTTCTGAGTGAACAGAGACCACTTTCGCCTGATAAATGAAAAATGAGCGATTTTTGCAAGTTAGTTTTTCTATAGCCGAGTACGCTCAGCGCCTCGCTTGATTACAATGAGGTTGCTGCTATGAGTCCTGATAATATCAGTTCTGCTGTCAATCGCTTCTCAGGTTGGCCATCTAATGATCCTCTAAAAACAGATAAAGAATCAATGACATCACCCATGACTGTGCAGGTAATAAAGATGATTGCCGCCATCCTTGATCCACATCGGATAGTCGTTGGAATCGATACACTTTATACAACGCAGCGCGAAACATTTACCTCAGAGAGTCAACAGCTCATTGAATCAGCATTGCAAACACTTCATGTGATGAATTTAAATAACCTGGAAACAAATCTCGATGAGGAAGGTCACTATCTGGCTTTTGGATATAACGTTGACACTCCTGACAGAATAACCGTTTCTGCTTATAATGAAAAAAAGCCTGGCTGCTATGGTCAATGTCTTTTAATACAGGATGACGAAACAGACTTATTTAACCTGATAAAAGTTAAAATTTTTGAAGCCAGGCATAATTATGTCGCTCAATTGATGAGCGATCCGGAATTTATGTTCAAATTTAGTTATAGCGCTCAACAAAATAGATTAGAACCTCATCTTCTGGTTCCCACTTATTTCCCTCTAAAAACAAACGAACCGGTTACGCAAGAGGATGTACTGTTACTTTATCGTTTCTTTAAAATGGATGGTGATTTTAATATATTAACATCAGATGAATACATGAGTATCATGACACCTCTGATGAAGTGTGAGCGCAGCATCCACGACCACAACAGGTATGTGACGGGCAAAGATACCCTTCTTCTGGACTATCCTCCTTCTGGTAACCAGATATATTTCCATATTTTTCCTGACGAATCAGCAACACTAGTCCTTTATTTTTCAAACAATGACATTGAATGTTTCGTCTTTGAAAGAGATATTCCGAGCCAGTATCGCTTTTTCAAAATGTTTACCAATCTGGCACTGGTTATTGATCAGTTAACCGATGCCAATCAAATACTTTAATTTTTATATATTCCCTGTGGCAAATATTGCCAAACAATGCCCGGGGATTAATTTTTATTACTCACGGAAAGATTTAAATAATGATCCCATCTCAAATCTCTTTCAACACCCTTCCTGTCAATGCAACATACGCTTCAGAGACAACAGTTGACACACAAAAATTCTCTGACATCCTCTACTCAGCGGGGTGTTCCCTAAAGGATCTGGCTTATCTGAGCAGATGTCTGGCATCAATACATCCGACTATCGCCAAAAACATTTATGAAACAGAAAATCTCAGCGATCAAAAATTACTGCATATTGATTGCCGTAGTACAAATGAAATCAAGATAAATATCTTTTTTGGTCAACAACGAGAAGGATTAATTGAAATTAATTCTGACACTGTCATTTTTCCGATATTGTCTTCATTAATTGACTCCGCCATTTCTAAATTTCAACACCAAATCCCCGTTAACGGTTCAGTAAATCCTGACCTATTGTATGAGGATTATACTGATTAAATCCACCCAGTCGCGAAAATGGCCTGCGTTATTGCCAGACGTAATAAAACTTTTGATTAACGTTACTCGTACTGGTAGCACCTTCATGTACTTTTCTTTTTTACGAAAAATCAAAAGAGCTAACAAAGGTCATAATTCGCATGAATCATTAATTATTTGTTATTTTCAACATTATTTTTACATTAAGCAGAGATGAATTGCAGTGAAATTCGACTTAACTTTTATGAAATGCATTTACTCATGGCTAAAGCCACGTCACAAAAATGCAAATTAGAAGTTGATCACAATTATCTCAATACATCAAATCAAGTTAATTTTAAAAATTTAACATTCATGACATTAGTTGACATAACACACTGAATTAAAATGAGAATTTGAAAACACACTTTAAACAATCATTTCCCGAAAGACATTTTGAAAATAGATCAATTGCAACATTACGGTCAGATAAAGACACTCCTGTGATATTAAACCTGTGCCGTTATGAGCGGCCATAAATACGACGTGTGTAACTTATTTTACTCTCTGTCTTACAAAGGATTACCCATGAAGAAAGCAACACTTGTGATTGGCGTTATTGGCGCGGACTGCCATGCAGTAGGCAATAAAGTTCTGGACCGCGTTTTTAGCAACCATGACTTCAGAGTTATTAATCTGGGCGTAATGGTCAGCCAGGACGAATATATTGATGCTGCCATTGAAACTGGTGCTGACGCGATTGTCGTCTCCTCTATCTATGGGCATGGCGATATCGATTGTCTGGGCATGCGCGAACGCTGCATCGAGCGTGGGCTGGGTAACATCCTGCTCTATGTGGGCGGTAACCTGGTGGTCGGAAAACATGACTTCGCTGACGTGGAAACCAAGTTCAAAGAGATGGGATTTGATCGCGTCTTTTCCCCAAGTCATGACTTAGAAGATGTTTGTCAGCTGATGGCCCACGATATCAACCAACGTCATAACGTTGATACTCGCATTCTTGAAGAGGCAATCTGATGCAAATCGTCTCTGTCGATATTGGTTCGACGTGGACCAAAGCAGCCCTCTTCGCCCGGGAGGGGGACGCGTTAACGTTGGTTAACCACGTACTGACCCCAACCACCACCCATCATCTGGCGAAGGGGTTTTTCTCCAGCCTGAACCTGGTGTTAAACGTAGATAATGCCCTCCCCCTGTTTAACAGCGGTGAGGTTACATTGAAGTATTCCTCCTCTGCCAAAGGTGGGCTGGCGGTTGCCGCAATGGGATTGGTGCCTTCTATCACCCTGGAAACCGCGAAAGTAACCGCTCACTCTGCGGGGGCTAAAATTGCGCAATATTACGCCTACAAGCTGAACCGCCGTGATATCCAGGCACTGGAAGAAACGCAGCCCGATATTCTCTTGTTCACCGGCGGCACCGACGGCGGAGAAGAAAGCTACGGCCTGAATAACGCCCGTGTGCTGGCAGAATCCAAACTCGACTGCGCCATTATTTATGCCGGAAACCGGGATATTCAGGACGAGGTGCAGGAGATCCTAGGGCATAAAGACCTGACCATCGTCGACAACGTTCTGCCCGATCTTGACCATCCGAACCCTTTAGCTGCACGCCAGGCTATCTGCGACATATTCCTTAAACGCATCGTTAAAGGGAAAGGGCTGGATGTCATTGTTGATAAAACAGGCGAAGAACCAATGCCGACACCATGGACGGTCTTTGAACTGGTTAAGGCAATCAGTAACGTCGATCACAGCTGGAAAGAGTTCATGCTGATCGACATGGGCGGCGCAACCACCGATGTCTATTCAGCCTGTGCCAACACGCTCTCGCCCGACACTGTTTTACATGGCGTACCGGAACCCTTCGTGAAACGGACGGTGGAAGGCGATCTGGGAATGCGCGTCTCGGCAATGGTGGTTGGTGAAAGTGCGAAAGAGTTAGTCAATGTGAATTTTGCTCAGCAACCCGCACAGCTGGACGCTTTTTATCATTACCTCCGTCATCTAGTCGCTCATCCCGACTACTTACCCGCGAATGCAGAAGAAAAATATTTCGATACCGTCCTGGCCGGACTGTGTGTGGGTTATGCCACCGAAAGACATGCGGGCACCAAAAAAGAGGTCTGCACCTGCGTCGGCAATGTCGATTTACAGATGGGACGTGACCTGACAACCGTGCGTAAAGTCGTGGGTTCCGGCGGATGGCTCTCGCGTGCCAGTCAGTTCGATATGCATCACTGGTTGAAATACCGCGAGTTAAACGACGACGGTAAACGCATTCTCTTACCGACCGAATTTGAATATTACCGCGATTCCCGGGGGCTATTACCACTGCTGGCAAACGTCGCCAGAGTCGATCCACTGGCCGCCGCGCGCACCAGTATTCAATGCTTAACCCTATAACAATTAAGGCTGCAATCAATGGAACTTCGAAATAAGAAATTAACCCATAACGAATTCATGACCGAGCGGCAACAGGTATTGAAAACCTGGGAAACCGGCAAGGATGTTGAAAACTTTGAAGATGGCGTTAAATACCAACAAACCATTCCTGAGCATAAACGCTTCTCTCTTGCCCTGCTGAAAGCAGACAAGGAAGGTAAAACTCTTAGCCAACCGCGCGCAGGCGTGGCGCTGATGGACGAACACATCGAACTACTGAAAACACTACAAGAAGAGTGCGATCTGCTGCCGAGCACCATCGATGCATATACCCGTCTGAATCGGTACGAAGAAGCTGCTGTAGGGATTAAAAAATCCATCGAAGCCGGAACCTCTAAACTGAACGGTTTACCGGTCGTTAACCACGGCGTCGCAGCTTGCCGTCGCCTCACCGAAACTCTGCAAAAACCGCTACAGATCCGCCACGGCACGCCAGATGCGCGTCTGCTGGCTGAAATCTCGATGGCCAGCGGCTTTACCAGTTATGAAGGCGGCGGCATTTCCTACAATATTCCGTATGCCAAGCGCGTAACGCTGGAAAAATCGATCCGCGACTGGCAGTACTGCGACCGTTTAATGGGGATGTATGAAGAACACGGGATCCGCATCAACCGCGAACCATTTGGCCCACTAACGGGTACGCTGATCCCGCCGTTTATCTCGCACTCTATCGCGATAATCGAAGGATTACTGGCGCTGGAACAGGGTGTGAAATCTATCACCGTTGGTTATGGACAGGTCGGCAGCCTGACGCAGGATGTCGCGGCGATCCAGTCTCTGCGTGAACTTGCACACGAATACTTTCAGAACTATGGCTATACCGACTATGAATTAAGTACCGTATTTCACCAGTGGATGGGCGGCTTTCCGGAAGACGAATCGAAAGCGTTCGCCATTATCTCCTGGGGTGCAGCCGTCGCGGGGATGTCTGGTGCCACCAAAGTCATCACCAAAAGCCCTCACGAAGCCTGGGGAATCCCGACTGCCGCTGCCAACATTCAGGGGCTGAAAGCCTCCCGCCAGATGCTCAACATGGTCAATGAGCAGAAATTCCCGCCGTGCCCTGCGGTTGAACTGGAAATTGAACTGATTAAGAGCGAGGTTCGCGCGGTACTGAATAAAGTGTTCGAACTGGGTAATGGTGATATTGCGCGCGGTACGGTGCTGGCATTTGAAGCGGGCGTACTGGATGTGCCATTTGCACCAGCCGCGTGTAACGCGGGCAAAATTCTTCCGGTCCGTGACAACACCGGCGCGATACGCGTACTGGAAGCCGGAGCCGTTCCATTGCCAAAAGATATTCTCGACCTCCACCACGATTACGTTGCGGAACGCGCACGCTTTGAAGGACGCCAACCGACATTCCAGATGGTTGTAGATGACATCAATGCTGTATCCCACAGTAAATTAATAGGAAGACCATAATGAAAATAAAACAGGCCCTTTTTACCGCTGGCTACTCCTCATTCTATTTCGATGACCAGCAGGCGATAAAAAACGGAGCGGGTCACGACGGTTTTTTTTATACCGGGGAGCCAGTAACACAGGGGTTTAACGCCGTACGTCAGGCCGGGGAGTGCGTATCGGTACAGTTGATTCTGGAAAACGGCGCGGTCGCCGTAGGTGACTGTGCTGCCGTACAGTATTCCGGGGCAGGTGGTCGCGATCCACTGTTCCTCGCGGAGCACTTTATTCCGTTCCTCAACGACCATATCAAGCCATTACTGGTAGGCCGCGATGTGGATACTTTCCTGCCGAATGCCCGTTTCTTCGACAAATTGCGTATTGACGGCAACTTGCTGCATACCGCCGTGCGCTACGGATTATCACAGGCGCTGCTTGATGCTACCGCGCTGGCAACCGGCCGTCTGAAAACTGAAGTGGTCTGTGATGAATGGCAGTTGCCACGCGTGGCGGAATCCATTCCATTATTTGGTCAGAGCGGCGACGATCGATATATCGCCGTCGATAAGATGATCCTTAAGGGCATCGACGTGCTGCCCCATGCACTGATTAATAACGTCGAAGAGAAACTGGGCTTTAAAGGTGAAAAACTGCGCGAATATGTCCGCTGGCTGTCGGATCGTATTCTGAGCAAGCGCACCAGCGCACGCTACCACCCTACCCTGCACATCGATGTATACGGCACTATCGGTCTGATCTTCGATATGGATCCGCTTCGCTGTGCGCAATACATCGCCAGCCTGGAAAAAGAAGCGCAAGGCCTGCCGCTCTACATTGAAGGTCCGGTCGATGCCGGTAACAAGCCCGATCAAATTCGCCTGCTGACCGCGATTACCAAAGAGCTGACGCGCCTCGGTTCCGGCGTGAAACTAGTGGCCGATGAATGGTGTAACACCTACCAGGATATTGTTGATTTCACCGATGCCGCCAGTTGCCACATGGTGCAAATCAAAACCCCGGATCTGGGCAGTATTCACAACATCGTCGATGCAGTTCTTTATTGCAACAGCCACAACATGGAAGCGTACCAGGGCGGCACCTGCAATGAAACTGATGTCAGTGCCCGCACCTGTGTCCACGTCGCCCTTGCCGCTCGCCCCATGCGTATGCTGGTAAAACCAGGGATGGGCTTTGACGAAGGCCTCGATATCGTCTTCAACGAAATGAATCGTACTATCGCGCTGTTGCAGGCTAAGGATTAACAAATGGCTCGTTCTTTTAAAGTCTTATCGCCAACGGCAATCCTCGGGTATGGATTCCCGGAAGAGAGCTTCCGCAAAGCGATGGCAGAATCGCCCGATCTGATCGCCGTTGATGCAGGCTCTTCCGATCCAGGCCCCCACTACCTCGGGGCAGGCAAACCGTTTACCGATCGCGCAGGGGTCAAGCGCGATCTGCGCTATATGATCACCGCAGGCGTGCAAAATAATATACCGGTGGTGATCGGAACGGCTGGCGGTTCTGGTGCCGCACCACACCTGGAGTGGTGCCGAGAAATAATTCATGAGATTGCCCGGGAAGAGCACCTCTCGTTCTCGATGGCGCTGATCCCGGCAGACGTTGACAAAGCCATCGTCCACCAGGCGCTGGATAACGGCAAAATCACGGCGCTGGATTTTGTCCCGCCGTTAACCCACGACGCGATTGACGAAAGTACGTATATCGTCGCGCAAATGGGCATCGAACCCTTCCAGCAGGCGCTGAAAGAAGGCGCGCAAGTGGTGCTGGGCGGGCGCGCTTACGACCCGGCCTGCTTTGCTGCGCTTCCGATCATGCAAGGCTTTGATGAAGGTCTGGCGCTGCATTGTGGGAAAATCCTTGAATGCGCGGCAATCGCCGCAACGCCCGGCTCAGGCTCTGACTGTGCGATGGGCATCATTGATGACAACGGCTTTACGCTGAAGACATTTAATCCGAAGCGTAAATTTACCGAAACGTCAGCGGCTGCACACACACTGTATGAGAAATCCGATCCCTACTTCCTGCCTGGACCTGGCGGCGTGTTGAACCTGAAAGGCTGCACATTTAAAGCGGTCAATGACAGCGAAGTGTACGTCAGCGGTTCTAAGCATGAAGAAACGCCGTATGCCCTGAAACTGGAAGGTGCGCGACGGGTGGGCTTCCGCTGTCTGACCATCGCCGGAACGCGCGACCCGATCATGATCGCCGGGATCGATAAAATCATCGATGAAGTCAAAACCAGCGTTTCGCGTAACCTGTCGCTCGACGATGACAGCATTCACATCAATTTCCACCTGTACGGCAAAAACGGGGTGATGGGCGACCATGAACCGATGCAAACTGCCGGGCATGAGCTGGGGATTGTCCTAGATGTAGTTGCGCCGACCCAGGAGATTGCCAACAGCGTTTGCTCGCTGGTGCGCTCTACTATGCTGCACTACGGCTATGAAAACCGCATCGCTACCGCAGGCAACCTGGCGTTCCCGTTCTCCCCTTCTGATATCCAGGGCGGGCCAGTATACGAATTTTCCATATATCACCTGATTGAAGCCAACGACGCTCTGCGTTTTGATTTCCATATTGAACAGGTGACGCCAGAAGGAGTTCAGGCATGAAACAGTCAATTGTCTCACTGGCGCAAGTCATTCGTTCGAAAAATGCCGGACCTTACGAACTGGTTTTAGATATTTTATTTAAAACGAAAGAAAACTATGAGCGAGTTAAATCATCAGGGCAATTAACCCCAGAACTGATTGCGCGCTTATATCATGTTGAACCTGACTTTATTCACCGTATTGTCTGGTTTGATCCTTCTAACGCAGTAAAAATCGTCATGCCACGAGATATTATCTCCGGGAATGTAGGTGACAATGATGTCTATGGTGCACAGCAACATGCACCTTTATTAAATATGAGTTTCGATTTGTAAAAATCCGAATACTTTTAGCCAACTGACATCCCGTCACTTATTGCAGTTCAACACTTCAGCTATTTGTAAGGTTGTAATAGCAGGTAGGTGCCTGAATCTCTATTCAGGCATCTACTTCTCCTGATTCTGATTTATCGCCGTGCACCTGATGGAGGAAAAAATGAAGAAAATAAGTTTAACCACGATGATTCTTTTGGCGCTGGTACTTGGAGTGATTATCGGCGTAGTGCTCAATAACACTGCTTCACCGGAAACCGCAAAACTCTATGCGCAAGAAATATCGATATTCACGACGATTTTCTTACGACTGATAAAAATGATTATCGCTCCGTTAGTGGCCTCTACCCTGGTGGTAGGTATAGCTAAAATGGGAGATGCCAAAGCCCTTGGTCGTATTTTTTCTAAAACACTCTTTTTATTTATTTGCGCCTCATTGCTGTCAATTGCCTTAGGCTTGATAACAGTAAATTTCTTCATGCCAGGCACAGGAATTAATTTTGTTGCACACGGAGCCGAAACCACCGGAGTGGTCGCGTCAGAACCCTTTACGCTAAAAGTATTTATTTCGCATGCTTTCCCCACCAGCATTGTCGATGCCATGGCGCACAATGAAATTTTGCAAATCGTGGTGTTCTCAATTTTCCTCGGCTGTAGCCTGACGGCGATTGGCGAGAAAGGCAGCGCCATCGTTCACGCCTTAGATTCGCTGGCACATGCCATGTTAAAGCTCACTGGCTACGTCATGCTCTTCGCTCCCCTGACCGTATTCGCTGCTATTTCAGCATTGATTGCTGAACGAGGACTGGCAGTTATGGTGAGCGCCGGGATCTTTATGGGTGAATTTTATTTCACCATGTTATTACTTTGGGTGCTGCTTATCGGTCTGGCCATCGTTTATGTCGGCCCCTGCATCAGACGCCTGACCCGCGCCCTTTCGGAACCCGCCCTGCTGGCATTTACCACATCCAGTTCTGAAGCGGCTTTTCCGGGAACGCTTGAAAAACTGGAGCAATTTGGCGTTTCCCCCAAAATTGCCAGCTTTGTCTTACCCATTGGCTACTCATTTAATCTCGTTGGATCAATGGCCTACTGCTCCTTCGCCACAGTTTTCATCGCCCAGGCCTGCAATATCCATTTATCCATCGGTGAGCAAATCACCATGCTGTTGATCCTGATGTTGACCTCGAAAGGAATGGCTGGCGTACCACGCGCCTCAATGGTGGTTATCGCCGCCACGCTCAACCAGTTCAATATTCCGGAAGCGGGGCTGATCTTGCTGATGGGCGTTGATCCGTTCCTTGATATGGGGCGTTCCGCGACAAACGTCATGAGCAACGCAATGGGCGCTGCGATGGTGAGTCGGTGGGAAGGCGAACATTTCGGCGAGGGTTGTCGGGGTAAAGCATTAAAACCCAATGAATCGAACGTTGCTCTGCCCTGAGGGGGATCTTAAGCAATCAGAAGCCAATGACTACGCATTTTTATAAGCCGGATCATGAAGTTAGACGGCAATTAAGTAACACTAACGTTTAAGGTGAAAAGTGAAATATGTCCAAACCATTTATCTGGCAAGAACCGTTTCTACAAAATAAAGACGGTACAGAATATACATTAATTAGCGATCAACATATTACAGTAACGGAATTAGACGGCGAAGAAGTGATAAAAATCGCTCCTGAAGCATTAACGCTGCTTGCCCGGCAGGCATTTTATGAAGCCTCTTTTTTCTTACGTTCCGCTCATTTGCAACAGGTCGCCAGCATTCTTAACGATCCGCAGGCCAGTAGTAATGATAAATACGTTGCGTTGCAGTTATTACGTAATGCTGAAGTCTCAGCAAAAGGGATATTACCCAACTGTCAGGATACCGGCACCGCAACTATTGTTGCCAGTAAAGGGCAACAGATATGGACGGGAGGTAACGACGCTGAAGCCTTAAGCAAAGGCATTTACAGTACTTTCCAGGAAAATAATCTGCGCTTTTCACAAAATGCGCCGCTGGATATGTATACCGAAGTCAATACGCAAACCAATCTCCCGGCGCAGATTGATATCAGCGCTGTCGCTGGTAATGAGTACCATTTTCTCTGTGTTAATAAAGGGGGCGGCTCCGCCAATAAAGCCGCACTTTATCAGGAAACCAAATCCTTATTGCAACCAGAAAAACTGACCGCATTTTTAATCGAAAAAATGAAATCGCTGGGCACCGCTGCCTGCCCGCCTTACCACATCGCCTTTGTCGTCGGAGGGCTTTCAGCCGATCAAACCTTAAAAGTTGCCAAGCTGGCCTCAACGAAATATTACGACAATTTGCCCACCAGCGGAAACGAGCAGGGACAAGCATTCCGTGATATTGAGCTGGAAAAAGTGTTGCTCGAGGCCAGTCAGCAATTTGGTATTGGTGCGCAATTTGGGGGTAAATATTTCGCTCATGATATTCGCGTCATTCGTCTGCCGCGTCACGGTGGCTCTTGCCCGATAGCTATGGCGCTCTCCTGTTCTGCCGATCGCAATATCAAAGCAAAAATTAACAAGCACGGTATCTGGCTGGAAAAACTCGAACACAATCCGGGGCAATATATTCCAGCCTCACTGCGGGAAGAAAATCACGCGCCACATGTACAACTGGATCTAAACCGTCCGTTGCGTGACGTGATGCAGGATCTCGCCAGATTACCGGTAGGCACCCGCGTGTCGTTAAATGGTCCCATCGTAGTGGCGCGCGATATCGCCCACGCCAAAATAAAAGCGCGGCTGGATAGCGGCGAACCGATGCCGGATTACCTGAAGCATCATATTGTCTATTACGCTGGCCCGGCGAAAACACCGGAGAACATGGCCTGCGGTTCACTGGGTCCAACCACGGGCGGTCGAATGGACGGTTATGTCGATACCTTCCAGGCGGCTGGCGGCAGTCTGGTGATGTTATCGAAAGGTAACCGCAGCCAGCAGGTCACCGATGCCTGTCACAAACATGGTGGCTTCAATCTGGGTAGTATTGGCGGTGCAGCTGCGTTACTGGCGCAAGAATATGTCAAAAGTCTGCGTTGCCTGGAATACCCGGAGCTGGGTATGGAAGCGGTGTGGATGATGGAAGTGGAAAATCTGCCCGCATTCATCCTGGTAGATGATAAAGGCAATAATTTCTTTAGTCAGTTTGAGCAGCAACACCGCTGCGCCAGTTGCCCTGCGGGACATTAAGGAAAATGAATGGAAGCGCGAATTTCAACTGAACGGCATGTGCAGCGCCAGCAGAAATTGAAGGAACAGGTCGATACGCGCATCGCGGCGGCGATAGAGAAAAAAGGGATTTTGATTGTTTTCACCGGCAATGGCAAAGGGAAATCCACTGCCGCGTTTGGTACTGTGACGCGCGCGGTGGGTCATGGCAAAACGGTGGGGGTTGCGCAGTACATCAAGGGGCAATGGGACAACGGCGAATACAACCTTCTCCAGCCGCTGGGGGTTGAGTTTCATATTATGGGAACCGGTTTTACCTGGGAGACACAGAACCGGCAAGCGGATATCGACGCGGCGAAAGAGGTCTGGTCGGAAAGCAAACGGATGCTGGCTGACAAGCGTTACGACTTAGTGGTGCTTGATGAGCTGACCTATATGCTGGCTTACCATTATCTGGATACCGAAGAAGTGATCGCTTCTCTGCAAAACCGCCCGGCACAACAAAGTGTCATTGTCACCGGACGCGGTTGCCACAGTCAGATATTAAAAATGGCGGATACGGTCAGCGAAATCCGCCCCGTCAAACATGCTTTTGATAACGGCATTCAGGCCCAGCCGGGTATCGACTGGTAATAACTGCGCCTGGCATCCCGCCAGGCGCAGGTTTTACATCTCCTGCGGTACAACCGATTTCGCCAGCAACCATTCACGAAATTGCTGCAAGTGCGGTGAGTCAGACTTCTCTTCCTGCCACGTCATAATAAAACGATTACCGGTACGAATAGGCACATCACAGGGAATCACCATATCGCCACTATCCAAATCATGTTGAATAGCGAACCGTGGTAACAGCGCCACGCCGAGATTAGAGCGCACGGCGGCAATCAGCATTGAAAGCAAATCGAAACGTGGTCCGTTGTTGACCAGCGGACTGCTAACGCCAGATAAGGCAAACCACTCTTCCCAGCCAGTAATACGGGTACTTTGATGCAGAAGTGGTAACTCTGTAAGCAGTTCTGCCACTGACAGTTTTTGATCGGACATTGCAAGCAAACTGCCGCTGCATACCGGCAAAATCTCCTCATCAAAGAGATATTCTACTTCCGCCCAGGGCGCGCAAAAATTTTCGCGCATAATGACAGCATCGTACTCCCGATTAAGAAAATCGCCGTTATTAGCTAAAGAGTGAATATTAACAATAATATCGGGATGTAACTTTGTGAATTCATGTAAATTTGGGATTAACCAGTGGGTACTAAACGTAGGATTCACGGCAAGTTCAATAACCTGAACCGTAGGCTGCCAGGTCATAATGGTATTGGTATCGCGTTCCAGCTTATTTAATGTTTCTTTTACTATCCCCAGGTAATACTTCCCTGCATCATTAAGAAAAATGCGTTTTTTAGAGTGTGAAAATAACGGAGTATGTAAAAATTCCTCCAGCGCACTTACTTGTCTGAATACTGCACTTTGGGTTAACGCTAACTCCTCTGCCGCTCTGGTATAACTTTCATAACGTGCGACGACCTCAAAAGTCACCAGCAGCTCCGTTTTAGGTATTTTTCCTCGCATAATTCCGTCCGTGAAAAAATAACAATTCAAAAATTATTTTATAAAAAACAGTAGCACTAATGAATATCATAATTCAAATAAACAAACCAGTCAGCTATATGTCTAACCAGGAAAATAAAGTGACAATAATCCTAAAACAGGAATTTCACCTCAGTTATCCGCATGCAATACTTTAAAGCTATTATTGCAAGAATATTATTCATATACATGAATATACTCTAAATAAGTCAAGTTGCAGGAAGGGAACAAATAATGAATTTCCAGAAGCTTACATAAGTAAGTGACCTGAGTGAGCGAACATCGATGCAGCACATGCAACTTGAATTATGACAAGTATACAATGATAAATTTATATACCCTATGTTATATATTATCTATGTCCGGTTAAATTGAATGAGTCATGGCCTTAAAAGACTTCACAAAAGATAATTCCTCTTTAACAATAAGCCAGATTTACCACTTGTAAAACTTGCTATCGCCACATACACTACGCGCGTTTTCTTTCCCTTTTGCTGGCTGCTGACCGGAAAGACAAAATTACCCTCGCAATACAGGGGGTTGTTTAACGTCTATATTTCAGGACAGCGTTATGCATCATCTTTCAAGGCTTGATAAAGCCTTTCTGCGCAAAGGGATCCAACTTTCCCGCGCCAACAATATTGTTTCATTATCTCGTCCATCAGGTGCCAGTGCCCGCGTACTGCTGCCGGACGAACTGCCGCTGGAAGAAAAAGCAGTAACACAACTGCTTGATTTTGCAGAAGCGAAGCTACCAGACCACCCAGGTTATGTGCGCCAGACGTGCGCGACGCCAGATTTTCATCCCGGCAATGGCGTCCCCGTTGGCGCGGTGGTGGCCTCAACGCCGGATTTAGTCATTCCCGCCGCCATCGGCACCGATATTTCTTGTGGCATGCGGCTGCTGACGACCGGATTAACACTTGAGCAAGCCGAAGCGCATAAAGACGTCATCGCTCAGCGGTTAACGCAAGTGCTACTGCAAAATGAGCGCGATGTTCCGTTATCCGCACAGGCGTTCACCGCGCTTTTTGATGGCGGACCGGCAGATTGCGTGTCGACCTTGCCATCAGCAGGTCTCTGGACACGCACGAATATCCCCCGAATGGTACAAGAGATTGACCGCTGCATTGGGCTTAACGAGCATAACAGTCATTCGCGTTATGCCCCACCCGCCCTGCTGGCAACGGACCGCGCATTACTCCGCGATCCTTGTCTGGGTACGCCGGGTTCAGGTAATCATTTTATTGAACTTCAGGTCGTTGATAGCGTGGTTGATCGCCATGTAGCCTGGCAACAAGGGCTGAAAACAGGCGATATTGTGGTGATGATCCACAGTGGATCGCGAGATGTTGGCTTTTACGTCGGAAGACGCTGGATGGATCGCGCCCGTGCTGAATGGCCCACCGGACATAAACATCCACAAAGCGGGTTATATGGTCTGGCAGGCGGACTGGCGGAGGAATATCTACAAGCGATAGGAATGGCGGCGCGTTACGCGTGGTTATATCGCGTCACAATTGCCGAAATGGTGCGCGTATGTCTCGCCAATCTCTTTCATCAGGACAATTCGCATCTGGTGGTGGATGTACCACATAACATCATCCTTCGCGAGCATGAAATGAATATTCATCGCAAAGGTGCAACACCGGCACGAGTGGGCGATCTGGCATTAATCCCCGGTTCAATGGGCGATTATTCGTGGCTTGCAGTCGGTTGCGGCAACCCGGAGTGGCTGTGGTCATGCAGTCACGGAGCAGGACGCAGCCAGCGTCGACAGGCCATGCGCTCAAGCGCGACTGAAGAGTCAACGCTGCCGTGGCAATGCGTCACATTGCGTGAAGAACGACGTCTTGAAGAAGCGCCAGCGGCTTATAAAGATATTGGTCCGGTTATCGAAGCCCAACAAGAAGCCGGATTAATTCAGCCAGCGGTCAGATTTCGACCGTGGTTAACGTTTAAGGGGTAACTGAAATGATAAATGGCCTGCGGTTCTCACGCAGGTCAAATCTGGTATCTGCGTAAGCTAACAAACTTGTTTATCAACAATCTCAGGCCATCCGAAGATGGCCTGAAATTATTGCCCCCCTTAGATACACTTTTAGCGCAATAATCAGCCAAGGCGGTAGCTAAATGTCCGTGACTGCCCCGGTAAAAATGCCCCCAGTTCCTTTAAATTATCTCTTTCCGCTGTGCTGATGCTTTCATCCATCATCGTTTGCGTACATGAAATCACCTCACGACTGAACGCGACAGTTGCCTCACAGGTTGTCGATTCTGCCGGATTAAACAGTCGCAATACCACTTCTTGCCGGTCTTCCGCTTTTTTAAGAGCGCTAATCAGGCATCCCACAGGGGGCATTTTCAGCAAGCTATAGCTTTCCGGCACATTGAATCCGGCTTTATTTAACTTCATCGCATCCCACGGGATTTTGTTGTAACACTGTACTGGCGTCAGCCATGCACGCGCCTGCTGGGCTACACCGGCGGTCGAAGGCGTACCTGTATAACTAAATAAGCTCAGACGGCAGCTAAAGGAGCCACGTAATTGTGAATCGGGCACCGGCATTTTTATACCCGAAGGACGTCCAGGCCTTAAAAGCAGATCTTCTTTCCCCAGTAAGCCCACGCCACGCAGCAACGTAATGGCAAAGGTTTTCTTCTCTTCACCGATGACTTCGAATTCACGTAGCCCTTCGCTAAAGACAGCCAGACCGTTACGCCCTTCCTGTAAGGCAGCATAGTTGAGCATATTCCACACCGGAACAGGCGCTTCTTTCCAGCCTTCTTGTTGCCAGACATCCATCGCACTGTCGCTCACCGGGCGCGTTAGCGAACCAAACTGGGTATCGGCCAGAACATTGTCGGTGTTGAAAGGTGTAGGGACCAGGACGCGAAGGCGATGATCGTCAGCCTGGTTATCAAGGTTGATAACCACATCAATGCGCCTGCTGTTATCACTCAGAGTGACAACCAACTCCACCCCTACTCTACCCGTGCATTGCCGTGCGCTGCGTTCTTGTAGATTACGCGGCACCGCCATGTCATAGCGGATAACAGCCCTGCTCTGCCAGGCCTCATGAATAATCTCGCATTGCGGTTTCGCATTCGCCGAAGTAATTACCCACTCTTCTTTTGCAGGTGAATAGTCATATTCATCACCATCATCAGAGCTTTCTTCAATTTGCAATACCCGGTCATAGCGCACACCGCTGTCTTTATCTACCAGTTGTAGCGTTCCATCCTCATTGAGCGCAATTTGCCAGAAAGCATTTTCCAGTATCCCTTCAGCGTCACTTTTTGCCGCAATCACGTTGCCAGGCTGATTCGTTTCGATATAAAGCGTGCGATAGCCCATAGAAGGGACAATCTGGTTGATCTGAATATCAAACTCCATAAAGGGATCGTAATTACCGTAATGAACGATTTGCCGATCGATTAGGCCAGGATCGATCTCACGGGCATGGCGAATAAAATACGGTACAGGCTGACCGCGATCGTCCCGCAAATTAAACTGGCTAGCGCGCAGCCGCACAGTGGTGTTGATCACTTCTTCCCGCGGCCAGGGCATCAGGTTAAACAGCACAAGTTTGTCGGCATCACTCTGTGGCATGTTATCGGCAATTTTGCGCATGTAGAAACGAATCAGATTATCCGCCATGTCTTCAGCCAGTTCGAAGCGGGCGACGATTTCGCGATGAACTTTGTCACTGCAACAACAACCGATACTGTCGTGGGCATGATTTTTTAAGATCTCTTTCCACATTTTCTCCAGCAAGCCGTGGTGGTATTCAAAACCTAAAGTCCAGGCCAGTGTTGCCAGCGGTTCCAGCAGATTAACAATCTTATTTTCAATACGCGCGTGGGCAATTTTGATATCCATGCGCGTGGAACCGATGGTGCGATGCACGCGCATATATTTGCCATCGATAAATTCACCTTTGAGGGTCGCCAGATTATCTCGCTGCGCTTCAATCTGCTCGAATACCTCTTCAAAGCGGCTCATCACAAACTTTCGTTGAGGATAAATTTCGCGAAGTTTCTCCATCACTTCGAAGATATTTTGCTGCAATGGCATCTGATCATGACCATTCGGCAATAAAATTTCTTTGGTTACTGACGCTTTTTCCAGCACGTCAAAATAACTGTCGAGACGTTTGCGTAATCCGTCTTCGTCGGCAGGTAAGTACTTACCGATGGCGTAGCCCAGCGGCAGCACCTGCGCCGTCACTTCGCTACCATCACTGCTTTGCCACAAAAACTCGGTTTTATCAGTACCGTGGCGCTCAGAACATCCGCGCCAGAACATGGTGCGGGTAATGCCAAATCCATTGTAAATATGCGGCAGTTGCCCGGACATGCCAAAGGAATCTGGTAAATAACCTATTTTCATCGGCTCGCCAAACGCGAGGCAGTCACGCATTCCGTACATCAGATTACGGACGATGGATTCCGCAGAAACAATCGTGGTATCGGTCTGGGTATACCAGGGGCCGATAATCAACTTACCGGCTTCTACCAGTTTCTTCACGCGCTCTTTGTTTTCCGGTTTCACCGCGAAATAATCTTCGAGGATCGCCGTTTGCCCGTCGAGTACGTAATATTTGTATTCGTTGTCCTGTTCCAGTCGGCGCAGGATCTCTTCCATATTATTGACCAGCAGAATGCGTGACTCTTCGGTGGTGAAATACCACTCCCGATCCCAGTGCATATGCGGGGTGATGTGAACGCGAGATACCGCTTTCATCGTCGTTTCCTTTTTGTTTATGGCATTACGCCATCAGTCAGATAGTTGCCATGCTTAACCGCGTGACGCCGCCAGATCAGGAGAATTGCAGTCGAGATTGCAGCCCCCACCAATGCCGCACCAAACCAGCCAATTGCCGCCATAACACCGCCCGCGCCATTATCATGAAGTAAAAAGAGCGAGAAAATGCCGGCACCGGGTGTCGAAAGGCCGATATTCATCGCGCCGACAATAGCGCCCGTTACCATAGAGCCCAGCACAAACGAACCAATAACCCGCAGCGGATCTTCAATCGCCATCGGGATCGCCCCTTCGGTAATACCTGCCAGCCCTAACAGCCAGGTGGATTTCCCGGTCTCAATTTCAAACTCTTTAAACAGGCGCGGTGCGAGCATCGTGGAAGCGGTTACGGTAAATGCCGAAACCATTTTGACGGAGGCGAAAATGGCATACGGGCCGTAAACGCCGTTCGCCATTGCGCCCAGGCAGAATGCATAAGCGGCTTTGTTCACTGGCCCTCCAAGGTCAAAGGAACACATAAAACCGAGAATGGCACCCAGCAACAGCGCGTTACTTCCTGACAGACCGTTCAGCCAGGCGGTAAGCGAGTTATTGATCCAGGCGACAGGTTCCCCCACCACAAACAGCATCAGACTGCCCGCTCCCAACGTACCGAGCACCGGGTAGAGATAAAAAGTCAGGAATCCATTGAATTTACTGCTAAGACGTAAGTGATTTTTCACCCAGCGCATCAGATAACCGGCTATCAATCCGCCAACGACCGCGCCGAGAAACCCGGAACCGATCATGTTGGCGGCAAGTCCAGCCGCAAAGCCCGGCGCTAACGCCGGTTTATCTGCCAGCGAATAGGCGGTATAGGCTGCCAGCACCGGCACCATCAAAATCCCGAGCATCCCGCCGCCCAGTTTGCGGTACATCCACAACCAGGAGTTTTCTTCATTAAATAGATCTTGTAGCCCGAAGATTTGCGACAGTAATACCGCAACCGCCAGCACCGTACCCCCCGCGACAATCAACGGCACGGCGAAAGAGATCCCGCTTAACAGCGCCTGTTTCAGCTCCGTTTTGACGCTTTTCGCCGGTTGCGTATCTTGCTGTACGGTACGCGTCTCACCGCTACGCTCGAGGGTCAGTGCTTGTTGGATCAACGCTTCAGCATGGCGAATCGGCTCGGCAACAGGCACTGAAAGCGCGGGAATGCCGTTAAAACGCTCACTCTCCTTGATGGCGACTTCAGCCGCAAAAATACAGGCGGTTGCACTATTGAGTTGCTCTGCCGTTAAACGCCCTTCAATACCGTTAGCGCCTTGTTTTTCAACGTAGACATTCACGCCGAGTTTGCGTCCGGCTTTTTCCAGATATTCCGCAGCCATATAGGTGTGAGCAATACCCGCCGGGCAGGCCGTTACGCAGACGATAGTTGGCGCGTTGGAAAAAGAAGCTGAGGGTTGCGTGCCTCCCTTGTCATCCAGCGCCGAAAGCAATTCATCAGGCGTCGTCGCCGACTGTATACGCGCCCGTATCTCATCATCCGCCAGGCGCGTGGTCAGCGCTGTCAGCAGTTGCATGTGCGTAGTACCCGCTTCATTGGGGGGAATCGCCAGCAACACCACTAAATCAACCGCTTCCGGGCCATCCACGCCTTCCCACTGAAGCGGCTCACTCAGTGTCGCAACGGCAAACGCTGCTTCTTTTACCGCAGCAGTTTTACCATGCGGCACAGCCAACCCTTCACCTAAGGCGGTCGGGCCAAGGCTTTCACGGCGATACACTTCTTCCAGAAATTGCTCAGTACTGGAAATTTTCCCCAGAGCAGCAAGACGTTGAGTCAACGCGTGGATGGCCTCTTCACGGCTGGTAAAGCGCGCATTCAGACACAACGCATCGCGGTGGGTCAGAGTCGTCAGGTTCATCATGATCCTCACTTGATCGTTTTTATAGTCGCGCCAGTGTGCCCGATAAAACAATACTATTATGTGATGAATTTCACTTGATTGAAATTATTTGTATTGTATTTGTATTATTTACAGGATGAATTTATCGTGCATAATGGCTAAATTCGTATTAATGAGATGCTAAATAATGGGACGGAAACCCTTATATCGACAGATTGCCGATCGCATTCGTGAGCAAATTGCGCGTGGCGAGCTAAAACCTGGCGATGCGTTACCTACCGAATCGGCATTGCAAACAAAGTTTGGCGTCAGCCGGGTTACGGTGCGTCAGGCTTTGCGCCAGCTAGTCGAGCAACAGATCCTCGAAAGCATTCAGGGCAGCGGGACTTACGTCAAAGAAGAGCGGGTCAATTACGATATTTTTCAGTTAACCAGTTTTGATGAAAAACTGTCGGACCGTCACGTCGATACACACAGTGAAGTTCTGATATTTGAAGTGATTCCGGCTGACGATTTTCTTCAGCAACAGCTACAAATCATCGCGCAGGATCGTGTGTGGCATGTGAAGCGCGTGCGCTATCGCAAGCAAAAGCCAATGGCGCTGGAAGAAACCTGGATGCCGCTTGCGTTGTTCCCGGATCTCACCTGGCAGGTTATGGAAAATTCGAAATATCACTTTATTGAAGAAGTGAAGAAAATGGTTATCGATCGTAGCGAACAGGAAATCATTCCTCTGATGCCAACCGAAGAGATGAGCCGTCTGCTTAATATCAGCCAGTCTAAGCCGATTCTTGAAAAAGTATCGCGTGGATATTTAGTTGATGGCCGGGTGTTTGAATATAGCCGCAACGCTTTTAATACTGATGACTATAAATTTACCCTGATAGCGCAGCGAAAATCATCGCGATAAGCATAAAAAAGGCCATCATACGATGGCCAACCATGTCGAAACCGACAGCCCTTCGCCATTCCTGTAGAGGGAAGCGGCGAGGGCTATTTCTTATTACAGATATTTATTTCAGAACAGTTTTCAGTGCTTCACCGATATCCGCCAGGCTGCGAACGGTTTTCACGCCTGCGGCTTCCAGAGCAGCGAATTTCTCATCCGCAGTCCCTTTACCACCGGCAATGATGGCACCTGCGTGGCCCATACGTTTGCCTTTCGGCGCAGTCACACCAGCGATGTAACCTACAACTGGCTTGGTAACGTGCTCTTTGATGTACGCAGCCGCTTCTTCTTCAGCGCTACCGCCGATCTCACCGATCATCACGATCGCTTCGGTCTGCGGATCTTTTTCGAACATTTCGAGAATGTCGATAAAGTTAGAGCCAGGGATCGGATCGCCGCCGATACCAACACAGGTCGACTGACCGAAACCGTAATCCGTGGTCTGTTTAACCGCTTCATAGGTCAGTGTACCGGAACGGGAAACGATACCCACTTTACCCGGTTTGTGAATGTGACCAGGCTGGATACCGATTTTGCATTCACCCGGAGTGATAACGCCTGGGCAGTTCGGGCCGATCATACGAACGCCAGCTTCGTCCAGTTTCACTTTCACAGTCAGCATATCCAGCGTCGGGATGCCTTCAGTGATGGTGATAATCAGTTTGATGCCTGCATCGATGGCTTCCAGAATGGAGTCTTTGCAGAACGGTGCTGGTACGTAGATAACAGAAGCGGTAGCGCCAGTAGCAGCAACAGCTTCACGCACGGTGTTGAACACCGGCAGGCCGAGGTGGGTGGTGCCGCCTTTACCTGGGGTTACGCCGCCAACCATTTTAGTGCCGTATGCAATGGCCTGTTCTGAGTGGAAAGTCCCCTGGCTACCGGTAAAGCCCTGGCAGATAACCTTGGTGTTTTTATCAATTAAAATGGACATTATTTCCCCTCCACTGCGGCAACAACCTGCTGAGCTGCATCCGTCAGACCTTTTGCTGCAATAATATTCAGGCCGCTGTCAGCCAGTTTCTTCGCGCCGAGTTCGGCGTTGTTACCTTCCAGACGTACCACGACCGGTACGTTAACACCCACTTCCGCTACCGCGCCGATGATACCGTCAGCGATCAGGTCGCAACGAACGATACCGCCGAAGATGTTAACCAGAACGGCTTTCACTTTGTCGTCAGAGAGGATGATTTTGAACGCTTCGGTTACACGTTCTTTGGTTGCGCCGCCGCCAACGTCCAGGAAGTTAGCTGGTTCGCCGCCGTGCAGTTTAACGATGTCCATCGTACCCATCGCCAGACCTGCGCCGTTAACCATACAACCGATGTTACCGTCCAGCGCAACGTAGTTCAGTTCCCACTGTGCAGCCTGTGCTTCACGCGGATCTTCCTGCGACTGGTCACGCATTTCGCGCAGATCAGGCTGGCGGAACAGTGCGTTGCCATCAGCGCCCAGTTTGCCGTCGAGGCAAATCAGATCGCCCTGTTTGGTGATGACCAGTGGGTTGATTTCGATCAGCGCCAGGTCGCGCTCCAGGAAAATGGTCGCCAGGCCCATGAAGATTTTGGTGAACTGCTGAACCAGTTTACCTTCCAGACCCAGTTTGAACGCCAGCTCGCGTCCCTGATACGGCATCGGGCCAGTCAGCGGATCAAGCGCAACTTTATGGATCAGGTGCGGAGTTTCTTCCGCCACTTTTTCGATTTCCACGCCGCCTTCGGTGGAGGCCATAAAGACCACACGACGGGAACTACGGTCAACAACGGCACCGAGATACAGCTCTTTAGCGATATCGGTCGCTGCTTCAACCAGAATCTGGTTAACCGGTTGGCCATTGGCATCTGTTTGATACGTTACCAGACGCTTGCCCAGCCAGTTTTCTGCAAAAGCACGGATGTCTTCTTTGCTGTTTACAACTTTCACACCGCCCGCTTTACCGCGGCCACCAGCGTGAACCTGACATTTCACTACCCACGGACCGGCACCGATTTTTGAAGCGGCTTCTTCTGCTTCGCGCGGAGTAGTACAGGCATAACCCACCGGTGCTGGTAAGCCATAGCGGGCAAAAAGTTGTTTTGCCTGATATTCATGTAAGTTCATGTGTTCTGTCCATCCTTCAGTAATCGTTATCTTTTAAACCGTAGACCGACACCCTATCCACGTCGGTCTACAGTGCAGGTGAAGCTTAAACTACTACACGTCCAGCAGCAGACGCGTCGGATCTTCCAGCAACTCTTTGATCGTTACCAGGAAGCCCACGGATTCGCGACCATCGATCAGACGGTGATCGTAGGACAGCGCCAGGTACATCATCGGCAGGATCTCAACCTGACCATTCACCGCCATCGGACGATCTTTGATAGCGTGCATACCCAGAATTGCGCTCTGCGGCGGGTTGATGATCGGCGTAGACATCAGGGAACCGAACACACCACCGTTGGTGATGGTGAAGTTACCACCGGTCAGATCTTCAACGGTCAGCTTGCCGTCACGGCCTTTAACTGCCAGCTCTTTGATTTTCTTCTCGATGTCTGCCATGCCTAGGGTATCGACATCACGCAGTACCGGCGTCACCAGGCCGCGCGGCGTAGAAACCGCCATGCTGACGTCGAAATAGTTGTGGTAAACCACATCATCGCCGTCGATAGACGCGTTCACTTCCGGGTAACGTTTCAGGGCTTCAACCACCGCTTTCACGTAGAAGGACATAAAGCCCAGACGAATACCGTGACGTTTTTCAAACGCTTCACCGTACTGCTTACGCAGATCCATAATCGGCTTCATGTTGACTTCGTTGAACGTGGTCAGCATAGCGGTGGAGTTTTTCGCTTCCAGCAGACGCTCTGCCACACGCTTACGCAGGCGAGTCATCGGCACACGTTTTTCGCTACGTGCAGCCAGAGCCGGTTGCGCCGCCGGAGCAGCCGCTGCCGGAGCAGACTCTTTCGCCGGGGCTTTCGCCAGATGTTTTTCCACATCTTCACGAGTCAGACGACCACCCACACCGGTGCCTTTAATGGCGCTGGCGTCGAGGTTGTGTTCAGCCAGCAGGCGACGGATCGCCGGGCTTAACGCATCGTTGTTTTGCTCTTCCAGAGACGCCTGCTGGCGTTGCGCCGGAGTGGACGCTTTCTCTTCAGATTTGGCGCTGGTTTCTTTACCGGCGCTGTTGCCTTCACGCAGGCGACCAAGGATCTGACGAGACGTTACCGTTGTACCTTCATCTTCCAGAACCGCATCCAGAATGCCGTCTGCTGATGCCGGTACTTCCAGTACCACTTTGTCAGTTTCGATTTCTACCAGCACTTCATCACGTACGACTGCGTCGCCGGGTTTTTTATGCCAGGTTGCGACGGTGGCATCGGCTACGGATTCAGGCAGGTCAGGGACCAGAATATCTACGCTACTCATTGTGTATCCTTTATTTATTCGACGTTCAGCGCGTCATTAACCAGATCTTGTTGCTGTTTCTGGTGAACGGACATATACCCTACCGCCGGAGAGGCGGAGGCCGGGCGGCCTGCATAACGCAGAGAAGCCCCAAACGGAATCACTTCACGGAAATGATGCTGGCTGCAGTACCATGCGCCCTGGTTGAGCGGCTCTTCCTGGCACCAGACAAAATCCTTGACGTGAGCAAACTGCAGCAACACTTCCTGCATCGCTTTATGCGGGAACGGGTAGAGTTGCTCGATACGCACAATGGCGACATCGTGTTGATTGTTCTTACGACGTTGTTCCAGCAGGTCGTAATAAACCTTACCAGAACACATCACTACGCGCTTCACGCCCTTCGGATCAAGCTCGTCGATTTCACCGATGGCTGGCAGGAAGGTGCCGTTCGCCAGTTCTTCGAGGCTGGATACCGCCAGCGGATGACGCAGCAGGGATTTCGGCGACATCACGACCAGTGGACGACGCATCCCGCGCAACGCCTGACGACGCAGCATGTGGTAAACCTGTGCCGGGGTAGACGGTACGCACACCTGCATGTTTTGCTCAGCGCAAAGTTGCAGATAACGTTCCAGACGCGCGGAGGAGTGCTCCGGTCCCTGCCCTTCGTAACCGTGCGGCAGCAACATCACCAGGCCACACATCCGGCCCCATTTCTGCTCGCCAGAGGAGATGAACTGGTCGATAACCACCTGAGCACCGTTAGCGAAGTCACCGAACTGTGCTTCCCAGATAGTCAGAGTGCGTGGTTCTGCGGTGGCATAACCGTATTCAAACGCCAGCACTGCTTCTTCAGACAGTACGGAGTCCCAGACACGGAACGCGCCCTGGCCGTTATGGATGTGTTGCAGCGGCGTGTAAGTGGAACCGTTAGACTGGTTGTGGATCACCGCGTGGCGGTGGAAGAAGGTACCGCGACCGGAGTCTTCACCCGACAGGCGAACCGGAATGCCTTCGTCAACCAGCGTGGCGTAAGCAAGGTTTTCCGCGCCGCCCCAGTCGAACAGTTTCTCACCGGCTGCCATCGCCTGGCGATCGCCATAAATCTTGGCAACGCGAGACTGCATTTCAACTGCTTCCGGCACCGTGCTGATGCGTTTAGCCAGTTCCTGCAGGCGCTTCATCTCAACTTTGTTCGGGTACTCTTCGTCCCATTCGTGGTTGAGGTACGGCGACCAGGTGAAAGAGTGCATGTTCATCGGACGCCACTCTGCCACTACGCAATCGCCAGCATCCAGCGCATCGCGGTACAGGTTAACCATCTCGGTGGCATCTTCCAGCGTCGCGACTTTTTCCTGCTCCAGCTTGTCAGCGTAGATTTTGCGCGGCGTCGGATGTTTTTTGATTTTCTGATACATCAGCGGCTGGGTTGCGCTCGGCTCGTCGGCTTCGTTGTGGCCGTGACGGCGGTAGCATACCAGGTCGATAAAGACATCACGTTTAAAGGTGTTACGGAAATCGAGCGCCAGACGGGTCACAAAAGCAACGGCTTCCGGATCATCCGCGTTTACGTGGAAAATCGGTGCCTGAACCATCTTACCGATATCAGTACAGTACGGTGTAGAACGAGCATCCAGCGGATTAGAGGTGGTGAAGCCAACCTGGTTGTTGATAACGATACGTACCGTACCGCCAACTTCATAACCACGCGCTTTCGACATGTTCAGGGTTTCCTGAACTACGCCCTGCCCGGTCACTGCGGCGTCACCGTGGATGGTGATTGGCAGCACTTTGTTGCTGCTCGGCTCATCGAGTCTGTCCAGACGGGCACGAACAGAACCGATAACTACCGGGCTGACAATCTCAAGGTGAGACGGGTTAAACGCCAGCGCCAGATGCACCAGGCCGCCATCGGTCTGGAAGTCAGACGAGAAGCCCATGTGGTATTTCACGTCACCCGTGCCGAGGTGTTCTTTATGTTTACCGGCAAACTCGTCGAACAAGTCTTGCGGTTTTTTACCCAGCACGTTCACCAGCACGTTCAGACGACCACGGTGCGCCATCCCGAGAACCACTTCACGGGTGCCGCTGTTGCCAGCGTGGCGGATCATCTCTTTAAGCATCGGGATTAACGCGTCACCGCCTTCCAGCGAGAAGCGTTTTGCGCCAGGGAATTTTGCACCGAGGTAACGTTCAAGGCCTTCAGCGGCGGTCAGTTCGCTTAAGAAGCGTTTTTTCTCTTCGCTATTGAAAGTCGCGCGACCAGACTCGATACGCTGTTGGATCCAGCGTTTTTCTTCGGTGCTGGTAATGTGCATATACTCGGCACCAATCGGGCCGCAGTAGGTTTGCTTGAGGGCTTCCAGCAGCTCGCCGAGTTTCATGGTTTCTTTGCCGCTGGCAAATGAACCGACGTTGAAGGTCTCCTGGAAGTCTGCTTCGGTCAGATCGTGGAAAGACGGATCTAGATCGGCCACTTTATCTTGCTGCCACAGTCCCAGCGGATCGAGATTCGCATGCTGGTGACCACGGAAGCGGTATGCGTTAATGAGCTGCAGGACTTTAACCTGCTTCACATTGGTGTCAGGGTCGGAGATCGTTGAAGAGTAACGTGAAGCGTCTTTCGCCAGGCGGCGGAAATATTCACGCGTTTGAGAGTGGAATTGATCCGGTTTGACTCCCGTACCAGGTAACTGCTGGAACGTCGAACGCCAGTTAGCGTCAACCGAGTCAGGATCGGTTAAGAAGTCTTCATAGAGCTGTTCTATCCAGCTCTGGTTTGCGCCAGAGAGGTAAGAAGAGTCCAACCAGGCTTTCAAAGCGCTGTTCTGCATCGTGATCCCTTAAGCATCTTTTTTATGCTTACTTCGCCGTGGATACTACCACGCACAGTGATGTGCGTGCCGGGGTTCACTTGCGAGCTCTTGTCTACGTAGTGGCTCGCGAAGGAACCTTTAAAAACTGTCTTAGTGTCAGGGGCAGTTTTTAAAGATTTCCTGAATAGCCGGGGATTTCCCCGGCATCAACATTTAATTACGCATTACGCTGCAACAACATCGACTTGATATGCCCGATGGCGCGCGTCGGGTTCAGCCCCTTCGGACATACACTGACGCAGTTCATGATGCTGTGACAGCGGAATACGCTGAATGCATCACTCAAACCGTCAAGGCGACTGTCAGTCTCGGTATCACGGCTATCAATCAGGAAACGATATGCCGCTAACAAACCTGCCGGGCCGATAAACTTATCGGGATTCCACCAGAAAGACGGACAAGAGGTTGAACAACATGCGCAGAGAATACATTCATACAGCCCGTCGAGTTTTTCGCGCTGCTCTGGCATCTGTAAATGCTCGCGAGCTGGCGGATTTTGTCCATTATTCAACAGGTAAGGCTTAATTTTCTCATATTGCGCATAGAATTGTCCCATGTCTACCACCAAATCGCGGATCACCGGTAAACCTGGCAGCGGGCGAATCACAATCTTCTTGCCCGGCTGGTTGAGTGCCGAAATCGGGGTAATACAGGCCAGACCATTCTTGCCGTTCATGTTCAGACCGTCGGAACCGCACACACCTTCACGGCAGGAACGGCGGAACGACAGGCTGGGATCTTTCTCTTTCAGCTGGATAAGCGCATCCAGCAGCATCATGTCGCGACCTTCATCCGCTTCCAGGGTGTAATCCTGCATACGCGGAGCATCATCAACATCCGGGTTATAGCGATAAATTGAAAACTCGAGTCTCATTTTCCTGTCTCCGCATTAGTAAGTACGAATCTTCGGCGGGAATGCCGGGCGCAGTTTCGGTTCCATGTTGACGCTTCGGCGCGTCATGGATTCCGACTCTGGCAGATACAGGGAGTGGCACAGCCAGTTTTCATCATCACGATCCGGGAAATCGAAGCGGCTATGCGCGCCACGGCTTTCGGTACGGAAGTTGGCAGAAACAGCTGTTGCATACGCCGTTTCCATCAGGTTATCCAGTTCCAGGCACTCAACACGCTGGGTGTTGAACTCGCTGGAAGTGTCATCCAGACGGGCATTTTTCAGACGCTCGCGGATAACTTTCAACTGCTCAAGCCCTTTCGCCATCGCATCACCTTCACGGAAGACCGAGAAGTTATGCTGCATACATTCTTGCAGTGCTTTACGGATCGCCACCGGATCTTCACCGTTACGGTTGTTGTTCCAGCGATTCAGGCGATCCAGAGACGCTTCTACATCAGACTCGCTGGCATCGCGCAGTGCGCCCTGCTCGGCAATAGACTCTTGCAGATGCAGACCCGCTGCGCGACCAAAGACCACCAGGTCCAGCAGCGAGTTACCGCCAAGACGGTTAGCGCCGTGTACCGATACGCAGGCAATTTCACCTACCGCGAACAGCCCCGGAACCACCACATCTTCGCCTTTCTCGTTCACCGTCAGCGCCTGACCGGTCACTTTAGTCGGAATTCCGCCCATCATGTAGTGACAGGTTGGGATAACCGGAATCGGCTCTTTCACCGGATCAACGTGAGCGAAGGTGCGGGAGAGTTCCAGGATACCCGGCAGACGGGATTCAAGAACTTCTTTACCCAGATGGTCAAGTTTCAGTTTTGCGTGTGGCCCCCACGGACCATCACAGCCGCGACCTTCACGGATTTCGATCATGATGGAACGCGCCACCACGTCACGGCCCGCCAGGTCTTTGGCGTTCGGCGCATAACGCTCCATAAAGCGTTCGCCATGTTTGTTCAGCAGATAACCGCCTTCACCACGGCAACCTTCGGTGACCAGGACGCCCGCACCTGCAATACCGGTCGGGTGGAACTGCCACATTTCCATATCCTGCACCGGTACGCCTGCACGGATAGCCATGCCGACACCGTCGCCAGTGTTAATGTGGGCGTTAGTGGTGGACTGATAAATACGCCCTGCCCCGCCAGTCGCCAGCACGGTAGCGCGGGCTTTGAAATAAACCACTTCACCAGTTTCGATGCACAGTGCAGTACAACCCACCACCGCGCCATCCTGGTTTTTCACCAGATCCAGCGCATACCACTCGGAGAAAATAGTGGTGTGGTTTTTCAGGTTCTGCTGATAAAGCGTGTGCAACAGTGCGTGACCGGTACGGTCAGCAGCCGCCGCAGTGCGTGCCGCCTGCTCGCCGCCGAAGTTTTTCGACTGACCGCCAAACGGACGTTGATAGATACGACCATCATCAAGACGCGAGAACGGCAGGCCCATATGTTCCAGTTCCAGAATCGCTTCCGGCCCAGTTTTACACATATATTCAATCGCGTCCTGGTCACCGATATAGTCCGAACCTTTTACGGTGTCGTACATATGCCATTCCCAGTTATCTTCATGGGTATTACCCAGCGCAACGGTAATGCCGCCTTGCGCAGAAACGGTATGGGAACGGGTCGGGAAGACTTTAGAGAGCAGCGCACAGGTCTGACCGCTCTGGGAAATTTGCAGCGCCGCGCGCATACCTGCGCCACCGGCACCAATCACAACTGCATCAAATTCTCTGACTGGCAATTTCATCACACACCCCACACCACAACGAATCCATAAATCACGTAAACCACCAGAGCAACGACAATCACCAGTTGCAGCATCAGGCGCAAGGCCAGCGGTTTAACGTAGTCGGTCAACACCTGCCACATGCCGATCCAGGCATGGATCAAGATAGAAAACAGCGCCAGCAGGGTGAACACTTTGGTGAACGCAGAGGCGAAGAAACCGATCCAGACTTCATATGTCAGCTCGCCACTGATAGCGAAAAAACCGACCATATAAATGATGTAGAGCGTCAGGACGATAGCGGTAGCGCGAACGAGGATGAAATCATGTACGCCATTGCGTCCTAATGCGGAGGCGTTGCTTACCATACGAGGACTCCTGCGAGAAGTGAAAGCACGACAGTAATAACAAAGGAGATTTTGGCGGAGCGTTTACCCGCTTCGAATGTTTCTTCCAGATAGCCAAAATCCATCATCATGTGGCGAATACCTACGACGACGTGATACGCCAGAGCGGTAAGGATGCCCCACATGATAAATTTGACGAAGAAGCTGCCCATAATCGCGGAAGCTTGCTCGAAACCTTCAGGGGAAGAGAGGCTGGTACCCAGAAGCCACAGCAGGATGCCCACTGCAACAAAGGTGATCACACCGGAAACGCGATGGAGAATGGACGCTATCGCCGTGATGGGGAACCGGATGGTCTGTAGGTCCAGATTAACAGGTCTTTGTTTTTTCACATTTCTTATCATGAATAACGCCCACATGCTGTTCTTATTATTCCCTGGGGACTACGGGCACAGAGGTTAACTTTCTGTTACCTGGAGACGTCGGGATTTCCTTCCTCCGGTCTGCTTGCGGGTCAGACAGCGTCCTTTCTATAACTGCGCGTCATGCAAAACACTGCTTCCAGATGCGAAAACGACACGTTACAACGCTGGGTGGCTCGGGATTGCAGGGTGTTCCGGAGACCTGGCGGCAGTATAGGCCGTTCACAAAATCATTACAATTAACCTACATATAGTTTGTCGGGTTTTATCCTGAACAGTGATCCAGGTCACGATAACAACATTTATTTAATTTTTAATCATCTAATTTGACAATCATTCAACAAAGTTGTTACAAACATTACCAGGAAAAGCATATAATGCGTAAAAGTTATGAAGTCGGTATTTCACCTAAGATTAACTTATGTAACAGTGTGGAAGTATTGACCAATTCATTCGGGACAGTTATTAGTGGTAGACAAGTTTAATAATTCGGATTGCTAAGTACTTGATTCGCCATTTATTCGTCATCAATGGATCCTTTACCTGCAAGCGCCCAGAGCTCTGTACCCAGGTTTTCCCCTCTTTCACAGAGCGGCGAGCCAAATAACAAACGGGTAAAGCCAGGTTGATGTGCGAAGGCAAATTTAAGTTCCGGCAGTCTTACGCAATAAGGCGCTAAGGAGACCTTAAATGGCTGATACAAAAGCAAAACTCACCCTCAACGGGGACACAGCTGTTGAACTGGATGTGCTGAAAGGCACGCTGGGTCAAGATGTTATTGATATCCGTACTCTCGGTTCAAAAGGTGTGTTCACCTTTGACCCAGGCTTCACTTCAACCGCATCCTGCGAATCTAAAATTACTTTTATTGATGGTGATGAAGGTATTTTGCTGCACCGCGGTTTCCCGATCGATCAGCTGGCGACCGATTCTAACTACCTGGAAGTTTGTTACATCCTGCTGAATGGTGAAAAACCGACGCAGGAACAGTATGACGAATTTAAAACTACGGTGACCCGTCATACCATGATCCACGAGCAGATTACCCGTCTGTTCCATGCTTTCCGTCGCGACTCGCATCCAATGGCAGTCATGTGTGGTATTACCGGCGCGCTGGCGGCGTTCTATCACGACTCGCTGGATGTTAACAATCCTCGTCATCGTGAAATTGCCGCGTTCCGCCTGCTGTCGAAAATGCCGACCATGGCCGCGATGTGTTACAAGTATTCCATTGGTCAGCCATTTGTTTACCCGCGCAACGATCTCTCCTATGCTGGTAACTTCCTGAATATGATGTTCTCCACGCCGTGCGAACCGTATGAAGTTAATCCGATTCTGGAACGTGCTATGGACCGTATTTTGATCCTGCACGCTGACCATGAACAGAACGCCTCCACCTCCACCGTGCGTACCGCTGGCTCTTCGGGGGCGAACCCGTTTGCCTGTATCGCAGCAGGTATTGCTTCACTGTGGGGACCTGCGCACGGTGGTGCTAACGAAGCGGCGCTGAAAATGCTGGAAGAAATCAGCTCCGTTAAACACATTCCGGAATTTGTTCGTCGTGCGAAAGACAAAAATGACTCTTTCCGCCTGATGGGCTTCGGGCACCGCGTGTACAAAAATTACGACCCGCGCGCCACCGTAATGCGTGAAACCTGCCATGAAGTGCTGAAAGAGCTGGGTACCAAAGATGACCTGCTGGAAGTGGCTATGGAGCTGGAAAACATCGCGCTGAACGACCCGTACTTTATCGAGAAGAAACTCTACCCGAACGTCGATTTCTACTCTGGTATCATCCTGAAAGCGATGGGTATTCCGTCTTCTATGTTCACCGTGATCTTCGCTATGGCACGTACCGTTGGCTGGATCGCCCACTGGAGCGAAATGCACAGTGACGGTATGAAGATTGCCCGTCCGCGTCAACTGTATACAGGATATGAAAAACGCGACTTTAAAAGCGACATTAAGCGTTAATGGTTGATTGCTAAGCCGTTTACTTTCCGGACCCGCCTTTAATAGAGCGGGTTCTTTTTTATATGGCTGAACATAATAAATTGTAAAAATTAAACCAGATGCAAATACCCATTAATAAGATGAAAAAATGTGACAAGTCACATACTGAGCAGAATGATAAGTTTATTTTTATACTTTCCTGCCGGTAGCATTGTTAACCCAATGAAAATTATGCATATCCATCCCACCCCATCTTTCATCTCATTAAACAATAAATTTATGCACTCAATTATTCCATTCTTTCTATAACAAGCTTTTTAATATTGTTAAATAAAACCAAATACATTCAACTGTCAGTTAATATATTCTTGCCTCGCAACACTCTATCTCATTATTTAAAGGACTCAGCTATGTTTAAAGGACAAAAAACATTGGCCGCACTGGCCGTATCTCTGCTGTTCACTGCACCTGTTTATGCGGCTGATGAAGGATCCGGTGAAATTCACTTTAAAGGTGAAGTTATTGAAGCACCGTGTGAAATACATCAGGATGATATTGATAAAGAGGTTGAACTCGGTCAGGTGACCACCAGCCACATTAATCAGTCGCATCACAGCGATGCCGTTGCTGTCGACCTGCGCTTAGTCAACTGCGATCTGGAAAACTCCAACAACGGTTCCGGCGGCAAGATTTCTAAAGTTGCAGTCACCTTTGACAGCTCAGCGAAAACCACCGGCGCAGATCCGATTCTCAACAACACCAGCACGGGTGAAGCGACCGGTGTCGGCGTGCGTTTAATGAATAAAGATCAAAGCAATATCGTTTTAGGCACCGCTACTCCAGATATCGACCTGGCACCAACCTCCAGCGAACAAACGTTAAATTTCTTTGCGTGGATGGAACAAATTGATCAGGCTACGCCCGTAACACCAGGCGCAGTTACGGCGAATGCGACCTACGTACTGGATTATAAATAAGTATCACTTTGGCGGCGTCATCGCCGCCTTTCTTCAAATATTTATCAGGTATGGACACCGTGAATATTTATCGACTCTCTTTTATATCCTGCCTGGTCATGGCGATACCTTCCGCATTGGCGGTCGAATTCAACCTGAATGTCCTCGATAAATCGATGCGAGATCGCATTGATATTTCATTATTAAAGGAAAAAGGGGGCATTGCTCCCGGTGAATATTTTGTTAGCGTTGCAGTAAATAACAACCAAATCAGTAATGGACAAAAAATTGACTGGAAAAAGAACGGTGACCAAACCATTCCGTGTATTAATGATTTACTGGTAGATAAATTTGGTTTAAAACCTGAAGTTCGTCAGTCGTTACCACGGTTAAACCAGTGCGTCGATTTTAGCTCCCGGCCTGAAATTCTCTTCATTTTTGATCAGGCTAGCCAGCAACTGAATATCACTATTCCACAAGCCTGGCTGGCGTGGCACTCAGATAACTGGACTCCCCCCTCAACATGGAAAGAAGGTGTCGCCGGCGTCCTGATGGACTACAACCTGTTTGCCAGCAGCTACCGCCCACAGGATGGTAGCAACAGCACTAACCTGAACGCCTATGGAACAGCCGGAATTAACGCGGGAGCATGGCGTTTACGCAGTGATTACCAATTGAATCAGACCGATAGCGATGATAACCATGAACAGTCAGGCGAAATATCACGCACCTATCTTTTTCGTCCATTACCGCAATTAGGTTCAAAATTAACCCTTGGTGAAACGGATTTCAGTTCCAATATTTTCGACGGCTTTTCTTATACCGGCGCGGCACTGGCAAGTGACGATCGGATGTTACCGTGGGAGCTACGCGGCTACGCCCCACAAATCAGCGGCATTGCACAAACCAACGCCACCGTCACCGTGAGTCACTCAGGGCGAGTTATTTACCAGAAAAAAGTCCCACCAGGTCCGTTTATCATTGATGACCTTAATCAGTCCGTCCAGGGTACGTTGGATGTCAAAGTGACGGAAGAAGATGGTCGGGTGAACAATTTCCAGGTTTCGGCAGCATCGACTCCCTTCCTGACTCGCCAGGGACAGGTTCGCTATAAATTGGCCGCGGGTCAGCCACGGCCCTCCATGTCTCATCAAACTGAAAATGAAACCTTTTTTAGCAATGAAGTTTCCTGGGGGATGCTGTCAAATACCTCACTGTACGGCGGCCTGCTGATTTCGGGTGACGACTACCATTCAGCCGCAATGGGTATCGGGCAAAATATGCTCTGGCTTGGTGCATTGTCGTTTGATGTCACCTGGGCCAGTAGTCAGTTTGATACTCAGCAGGACGAGCGGGGCTTAAGTTACCGCTTTAATTACAGCAAACAAGTGGATGCCACTAACAGCACGATTTCGCTCGCCGCTTATCGCTTCTCAGATCGTCATTTTCACAGCTACGCCAACTATCTGGATCACAAATACAACGACAACGATGCGCAGGACGAAAAACAGACGATCAGCTTATCCGTGGGCCAACCGATTACCCCACTAAACCTCAATCTTTACGCCAACCTGCTGCATCAAACCTGGTGGAATGCAGACGCCTCCACGACCGCCAACATCACGGCGGGTTTTAATGTTGATATTGGTAACTGGAGAGATATCTCGATCTCGACATCATTCAATACAACCCATTACGAAGATAAAGATCGCGACAATCAGATTTACCTGTCGATTTCGCTCCCCTTCGGTAATGGGGGGCGGGTCGGTTATGACATGCAAAACAGTAGTCACAGCACCACGCACCGCATGTCGTGGAATGATACGTTAGATGAACGTAATAGCTGGGGCATGTCTACCGGACTGCAATCCGACCGTCCGGATAATGGAGCCCAGGTGAGCGGTAACTATCAGCACCTGAGTTCAGCGGGTGAGTGGGATATTTCTGGTACCTATGCCGCCAATGATTACAGTTCCGTCAGCAGCAGCTGGAGCGGTTCTTTCACAGCAACCCAATATGGTGCGGCGTTCCATCGTCGCAGCTCCACCAATGAACCACGCCTGATGGTCAGCACCGATGGCGTGGCAGATATTCCGGTTCAGGGCAATCTCGACTACACCAACCATTTTGGCGTTGCGGTGGTGCCGTTGATTTCCAGTTACCAGCCTTCCACCGTGGCGGTGAACATGAATGATTTACCCGACGGCGTAACAGTGGCAGATAACGTTATCAAAGAAACGTGGATTGAAGGCGCGATAGGTTACAAATCGCTGGCTTCCCGTTCCGGTAAAGACGTTAACGTCATCATTCGCAACGCCAGCGGTCAGCTCCCCCCCCTCGGTGCGGATATCCGCCAGGAGGATAGCGGCATTAGCGTGGGAATGGTTGGCGAGGAAGGACACGCCTGGTTAAGTGGAGTCGCTGAAAATCAACAATTTACCGTGATCTGGGGTGATAGCCAGCGTTGCTCGATCCATCTTCCTGAACATATGGAAGACACCGCAAATCGCCTGATTTTACCTTGTCATTAATTAAGGAAATGAAAAATGACATTTATGAAAGGACTACCCCTTTTGTTGTTGGTTGCCAGTCTGTGCAGCCACGCTGCACTACAACCCGATCGCACTCGTATTGTGTTTAACGCTAATGATAAAGCTACCAGTCTGCGCGTGGATAATCGTAGCGATAAACTCCCCTACCTCGCTTATTCCTGGCTCGAAAATGAAAAAGGGGAGAAAAACGATGATCTTCTGGTTGCCCTGCCACCGATACAACGTCTGGAACCGAAAGCAACAACGCAGGTACGGATAGTAAAGCAAGCCTCGACCACAAAATTACCGGGCGATCGCGAAACGCTATTTTTCTACAATATGCGTGAAATTCCTCCCGCCCCGGAAAAAAATAGCGACCATGCCGTTCTGCAAGTCGCCATTCAGAGTCGTATCAAGGTATTCTGGCGACCGGCTGCATTACGCAAGAAAGCAGGAGAAAAGGTCGAACTGCAGTTACAGGTCAGCCAGCAGGGCAATCAACTTAACTTAAAAAACCCGACCGGCTATTACCTGACAATCGCCTACCTGGGACGAAATGAGCAAGGTGTTCTCCCGGGCTTCAAAACCGTGATGGTTGCGCCTTTTAGTACAGTAATTACAAACACCGGAAGTTATAGCGGCAGTCAGTTTTATCTCGGTTATATGGATGATTACGGCGCGTTACGCATGACGACGCTCAATTGCAACGGACATTGCCGTTTACAAGCAGTGGAGGCGAAGAAATGAGTACTGGCAAAGGATTGTTGCTCGTCATCTGTCTGTTATTTCTGCCATTGAAGTCTGCGCTAGCGCTGAACTGCTATTTTGGTACTTCCGGCGGAACGGTAGAAAAATCGGAAGCGATTCAACCCTTTGCTGTGCCAGGTAATGCCAAACCCGGCGATAAGATCTGGGAATCTGACGATATTAAAATTCCCGTCTATTGTGACAACAATACCAACGGCAACTTTGAAAGCGAACATGTCTACGCATGGGTAAACCCCTACCCGGGGGTACAGGATCGTTATTATCAACTCGGCGTGACATACAATGGTGTCGATTACGATGCCAGTCTGGGGAAAAGCCGCATCGACACCAACCAGTGTATCGACAGTAAGAACATTAACATTTATACCCCTGAGCAGATTATCGCGATGGGCTGGCAGAACAAAATATGCTCGGGTGACCCCGCTAATATTCACATGTCGCGAACCTTTCTTGCTCGTATGCGGTTATACGTTAAGATTCGCGAAATACCGCCGCATGATTATCAAAGTACGCTTAGCGACTACATCGTCGTGCAATTTGATGGTGCCGGTAGCGTTAACGAAGACCCTACCGCCCAAAACCTGAAATACCATATTACTGGTCTGGAAAACATTCGTGTACTGGATTGCAGCGTCAATTTTTCTATTTCACCAGAAACACAGGTGATTGATTTTGGTAAATTTAACCTGCTGGATATTCGCCGCCACACAATGTCGAAAACATTCAGTATTAAGACGACAAAATCACAAAATGACCAGTGCACCGACGGATTTAAGGTCAGCTCTTCGTTTTATACCGAAGAAACATTGATTGAAGAGGATAAAGCACTGCTGATTGGTAATGGACTGAAGCTACGTTTGCTGGATGAAAATTCTTCACCCTATACTTTCAACAAATACAGCGAATATGCTGATTTCACCAGCGATATGCTGATCTACGAAAAAACCTATACGGCTGAACTTTCGTCCATTCCCGGCACCCCCATCGAAGCGGGTCCCTTCGATACAGTGGTGCTTTTTAAGATTAACTATAACTAATTTATCATGATGCCCTTTGCAGTCAGTAAAGGGCCTCTCTTTCAGAAAATTGCTGATTTTCCCCTTTTCCTTGATTGCTGTTATTTTTTCCTGGCCCGGCTTTCTTTATGCTGTATCGATACACCAAAGAAAAAATAATGAGGGAGCGAAGGATGCCAGTTTTGCAGTGGGGAATGTTATGTGTGCTCTCACTTCTCCTTTCTATTGGCTTCCTCGGATTACATCTCCCGGCGGCGCTATTACTTGGACCGATGATCGCCGGGATCATCTTTAGTATGCGCGGAATTACTTTACAACTCCCCCGCTCCGCTTTTCTCGCCGCCCAGGCCATTCTTGGCTGCATGATTGCGCAAAACCTCACTGGTTCGATTCTCACCACCCTGGCCGTCAACTGGCCGATCGTGCTTGCAATTTTACTGGTAACGCTGCTTTCCAGCGCCATCGTGGGTTGGTTATTGGTGCGCTATAGCTCATTGCCTGGAAATACTGGTGCCTGGGGTTCTTCTCCTGGCGGCGCGGCGGCAATGGTCGCTATGGCGCAAGATTACGGCGCAGATATTCGCCTGGTGGCGTTTATGCAATATCTGCGAGTGCTGTTCGTCGCGGGGGCCGCTGTTCTGGTCACCCGCATGATGCTGGATGATAACGCTGAAGCGGTTAACCAGCAGATCGTCTGGTTCCCGCCAGTGAGCATTAATCTCCTGCTTACGATTTTGCTCGCAGTCGTTGCCGGTACGGCGGGATGCTTGCTACGTCTTCCTTCCGGCACGATGCTCATCCCGATGCTGGCGGGCGCAGTGCTCCAGTCTGGTCAGCTCATCACCATCGAACTACCGGAATGGCTGCTGGCGATGGCGTATATGGCAATTGGCTGGCGGATTGGTCTTGGTTTCGATAAACAAATCTTACTGCGGGCATTGCGCCCGCTACCGCAAATCCTGCTGTCGATTTTTGCTCTGCTGGCTATTTGTGCGGGTATGGCGTGGGGACTGACCCGATTTATGCACATTGATTTTATGACTGCCTACCTCGCCACCAGCCCCGGCGGGCTTGATACCGTGGCGGTCATCGCCGCAGGGAGCAATGCCGATATGGCGCTCATTATGGCGATGCAAACCCTGCGCCTGTTCAGTATTTTGCTGACGGGGCCAGCCATTGCGCGGTTTATTTCAACCTATGCGCCGAAACGGTCGGCCTAGTGCTGGCAGCCCGGACACCAGTAAAACGGGCGAGATGACAGCGTGGTTTTCTCAATGATGCTGCCACAGCGTTCACACGGTTCGCCATCACGATGAAAAACCTTAAAGCGAAACAACGCCCCATGATGTTTATTCTCATCCACCTGCCCCCGCGTAGCGTAAGAAAGTCGAGGAATATCCAGTAACGCGTCTGCGAGTGCATCCAGTTGCGCCGCACTGAGATCTTTCGCTTTATGATTGCCGGTTAACCCCACCTGCCAGAGGATCTCCACCCGCAAATAATTGCCAAGTCCTGCCAGAAACGCCTGATCGAGCAGTAATCCAGCAAACTGACGGTTACGAAAGCGCGGCGACAATAATCGTTCCTTTACCACCTCTGGCGTCAGATTCGGATCCAGCACATCTGGACCAACGCGTTGTAAAAACGGATGCGTGGTCAGTTGTTCCGGGGTCAACATCTCAATATCCGAGGCGCTATAAAGCAGAATGGTTTTGTCAGCCGTTTGCAGTTTTACCCGCAATACTCGCGTGGTCTGCGGCTCTTCGCCGGTTTCAACCACGCGCCAGACGCCGTAAAGCTGATTATGGCTGTAGAGCGTTAAGTCGTTGGAAAAATGAGTTAACAACGCCTTACCACGCGTTTCCACATGGGTAACGTGTTGACCGATAAGTCGTGATTGATAAGATTTTAACTGCGGGAAGGCAAACCAGACATCAGTTAGTGGTTTGCCTTTGATCGCCGCCTCCAGGTTATCCGCTGCACGGCGGATCTCCGGGCCTTCAGGCATGGTGATATCCTTTTTTCATTCTTTATTAAGCGGGGTTATGCTGCGACAACAATCCCCTTTTCGGCAAATGTAGAGCGTAGTCGGCGGGCGAACGCCAGTGCGTGCTCGCCATCTCCATGCAGGCAGACCGTTTGCGCCGTGACCGTTGCCCATTCGCCGGTGATGCTTTTGACTCTGCCGTGTTGCACCATCTCCAACGTTTGCTCCAGCGCCTGTTCTTCGTTTTCAATCAACGCGCCTGGCTGGCTTCGCGGCACCAGCGAACCGTCTGCCTGATAACCGCGATCGGCAAACACTTCCTCGCGCGTTGTCAGGCCATATTGCTTGCCTGCACGAATCAGCTCGCTTCCTGCCAGCCCGACGAGAATCAATGCCGGATCGCAAGCGTATACCGCTCTGGCGATGGCGTCTGCCAGTTGTGCCTCTTTCGCCGCCTGGTTGTATAACATGCCGTGCGGTTTGACATGACACATTACGCCGCCTTGCGCACGGGTAATCGCTGCCAGCGCGCCAATTTGATACAGCGTCTGGGCGTAAACGGTTTCTGGCGGCAGCTGCATGGCGCTGCGACCAAAATTTTCCCTGTCGGGAAAACTCGGGTGAGCGCCAATCGCGACACCATTTTTTATTGCTTCACGCACGCAAGCCTGCATGGTTTGCGCATTGCCTGCATGAAATCCACAAGCAATATTGGCAGAGGAAACCAGCGTTAATAGCTCTGCGTCGCTGGCGCAGCCTTCGCCCAGATCGGCGTTCAGGTCAATTTTCATTGTGCAGCCGCCACGCTAATTGTTCGAAATAACGTTGCTGATCTTGCCGTGCTTTCAGTGCCTCTTCCAGTGAACACTGGACAAAATGAATCGGCTGACCGAGCGGAATTTGCGCCAGATGGTACATATCAGCCTCAATGATACAGGCAATACGCGGATAACCACCGGTGGTCTGTGCGTCGTTCATCAATACAATCGGCTGGCCGTTATGCGGCACTTGCACCACACCCGGCAACAAACCGTGAGATAACAGTTCGCGATCGGTGGTGCGTTTTAAAATTTGCCCCTGTAAGCGATAGCCCATGCGGTTACTTTGCGGACTAAGCTGCCAGGGCGAACGCCAGAATGCATCCTGCGAGGCGCGATCGAACTCATGATATTCCGGCCCCGGCAAGGCGCGAATGCGGTTGCCCCACAGCAACTGTTTAACGCCCTGCGCTTCCATAAAATCACGCTTCGATTTACCCATCGGGAGTCGGTCACCATCCTTCAGTAAACGGCCTTCCAGCCCACCAATCCCCACTTTGAGATCGGTACTGCATGACCCCATTACCGGCGGAACATCAATACCACCCGCGACCGCCAGATAACTGCGCATCCCGTGCTGCGGGCGTTTAAGCGTTAAACGCTGGCCTGCTTTCATCGGCAATCGCCAGCCGGTCCAGACGGCGTTATCATCCAGCCGCGCTTCGCAACCGGCCCCCGTCAGAGCAAACCACCCATCAGTTTCGAACTCAACCGTTAACTGACCGAGCGTGATCTCCAGCGCGGGGGCATTGGCGTCATTACCCACCAGTAGGTTAGCAATGCGTAACGCGGGCATATCCAGTGCGCCGCAGTGGCTGATACCCGACTGGCGAAAACCGTGACGACCGCCATCCTGCACAGTGGTGTACATGCCCGCACGAATAATCTTCAGCATACTCCCTCCTTCTGCGGTACAAAGCGCACGCTGTCTCCCGGTCGTAATAAGATGGGTTCGTCACGCGCCGGATCAAACAGGCTGAGTGAGGTATGACCAATCAACTGCCAGCCACCCGGCGTTGCCAGCGGATAAATACCAGTCTGCGGCCCGCCGATCCCGACAGAACCTGCCGGAACGAGCAAGCGCGGTTCAGCGCGCCGTGGCGTATGTAGTTGTTCCGGCAAACTCCCGAGATACGGGAAGCCCGGTTGAAAACCTAAAAACCAGACCACGTATTCCACGGAGGAGTGCAATTCAACAACCTGTTTTTCGCTCAATCCACAATGCGCCGCGACCACCGCCAAATCCGGTCCGGCTGCGCCACCGTAAACCACCGGAATTTCAATAAAGCGAGACTCCGGCTCCAGCGCCTCACTCTCCTCCCACCAGCGTTGCAAACGCTCTATGGCATCCAGCGCCAGCGACTCAGGATTACGCAAAATCACCGTGATATTGTTCATGCCGGGAATGGCTTCAACCACATTCGGCATATCCACCAGACGCTGTGCCAGTCGCCAGATCCGTTTCTGGCTAGCCAGCGTCACCGGCGGTTCCAGCTCCAGCACTACCGCCGTTTCACCTATCAGATAACAACGCGCTCGTTGCACTTTCGATCCCTCTGATTATTCGTTATGCAGGATTAGGAATATCAATAAAGGTCACATCAAGATCGGTATTTTCATTCAGCCACTCGCTCAATGCGCGAATACCACCGCGTTCAGTGGCATGGTGACCCGCAGCATAAAAATGCAATCCCTGCTCGCGGGCTGAATGAATGGTCTGTTCAGAAACTTCGCCAGTAATAAAAGCATCCACGCCAAAACGCGCGGCGCTATCGATAAAACTCTGCCCGCCGCCCGTGCACCAGGCAACGCGCTGGACCACCTCAGGTCCGGTATCGCCACACCATAACGGCTTACGTCCCAGACGCGCTTCAATCCAGGAAGCCAGCTCCAGTCCCGGCACAGGCATGGTCAGTTCGCCCCACGGCACCAACGGCTCAATTTCGCCCATGACCGTGATCCCCAGTAACGCCGCCAGCTGTGCGTTATTGCCCAGCTCAGGATGTGCGTCAAGCGGCAAATGCCAGCCATACAGGTTGATATCATTTGCCAGCAACGTTTTTAAACGGTTACGCTTCATTCCGCGAATGACCGGAGATTCGCCTTTCCAGAAGTAGCCATGATGCACAATGACCGCATCCGCGCCCAGACGCACTGCCTCATCGAGCAAAGCCTGGCTGGCAGTGACACCGGTAACAATTTTTTGCACCGTCTCTTTGCCTTCCACCTGCAAACCATTCGGCGCGTAATCACTAATCGCCGCGCTGTTCAGTTTTTCGTTAATCAGTTGTTCCAGTTCGGTGTTTTTCATCTTCGCGCCTTCCGTATTCTGATAGCTACACCGTTAACATAGCGTTACCTCGCCTGTTCGTCGATAGCCAATCTTTTGACATATTAAGAAACAAACCCGACGCCAAAAGACGCAAATTGTTTATATCATCACGCTTCAGCTAATGTATATTTATGCAATCAGACAGCATATTGCATAAATAATCAGATCTGTATCAAAGTTTTAACTTTAAGGAAACACAAGCACGCCGCGCAACTATTACGTGACGTTGCAGTCAATTGTGGAATTATTATGAATAAACACGCATCACAGCCGCGCGCTATTTACTATGTCGTTGCGCTGCAAATCTGGGAATATTTTAGCTTTTACGGCATGCGTGCCCTGCTGATTCTCTATCTCACCAATCAACTAAAATACAACGATACTCACGCCTACGAGTTATTTAGCGCCTACTGTTCGCTGGTGTATGTCACGCCAATCCTCGGTGGCTTTTTGGCGGATAAAGTTCTCGGCAATCGCCTGGCGGTGATGCTGGGGGCGTTATTGATGGCGATCGGTCATGTGGTGCTGGGTGCCAGTGAGATACATCCGTCATTCCTCTATCTGTCCCTGGCGATTATCGTTTGTGGCTATGGTCTGTTTAAATCCAACGTCAGTTGCCTACTCGGCGAGCTGTATGAGCCAACCGATCCGCGTCGTGATGGCGGTTTCTCGCTGATGTATGCGGCGGGTAACGTGGGGTCTATTATCGCACCTATCGCCTGTGGCTACGCCCAGGAAGAGTACAGTTGGGCGATGGGCTTTGGCCTGGCGGCGGTTGGCATGATCGCGGGTCTGGTCATTTTCTTATGTGGCAATCGTCATTTCACTCATACCCGCGGCGTTAACAAAAAAGTACTGCGTGCGACAAACTTTCTCCTGCCGAACTGGGGATGGCTGCTGGTTCTGCTGGTGGCAACGCCTGCGCTGATCACCGTACTGTTCTGGAAAGAGTGGTCGGTATACGCCTTGATTGTCGCGACTATTATTGGCCTGGGTGTATTAGCAAAAATTTATCGCAAAGCAGAAAACCAGAAACAGCGTAAGGAGCTGGGGCTGATTGTTACCCTCACCTTCTTCAGCATGTTGTTCTGGGCCTTCGCACAACAGGGCGGCAGCTCGATTAGCCTTTATATCGACCGCTTCGTTAACCGCGATATGTTTGGTTATACCGTTCCGACTGCTATGTTCCAGTCGATTAATGCCTTCGCAGTTATGCTGTGCGGAGTGTTCCTGGCGTGGGTGGTTAAAGAGAGCGTCGCAGGTAATCGTACCGTGCGCATCTGGGGAAAATTTGCTCTTGGCCTTGGCCTGATGAGCGCCGGATTCTGCATTCTGACCTTAAGCGCCCGCTGGTCCGCAATGTATGGTCACTCTTCTCTGCCACTAATGGTATTAGGCCTGGCGGTGATGGGCTTTGCGGAACTGTTTATCGACCCGGTTGCTATGTCGCAGATTACGCGCATTGAAATCCCTGGCGTGACTGGCGTATTAACTGGCATTTATATGCTGCTTTCCGGCGCGATTGCGAACTATCTGGCTGGCGTGATTGCCGATCAGACATCGCAGGCTTCGTTTGATGCTTCCGGGGCGATCAACTATTCCATCAATGCATATATTGAAGTATTTGATCAAATTACCTGGGGCGCACTGGCGTGTGTAGGAGTGGTGTTGATGATTTGGCTGTATCAGGCGCTGAAATTCAGAAACCGCGCGCTGGCGCTGGAGTCTTAACAGGCCAGCACCGATGCCTGATAAAACGCTCGCTGCGTTTTATCAGGCTCCTTTCCTCGCTTCTTCGTACGCTGCCAGCGTTCGCAGCCTTGCCTCTTTGTGATCAACTATCGGTTGCGGATAATCCAGCGTCACACCTGCTTTCTGCGCCCACTTCCACGGCTCATGCACCACTTTCCCTGGCACATCGCGCAGTTCCGGTAGCCACTGGCGGATAAACTCGCCTTCGCGGTCAAATTTCTCGCCCTGGGTTGTCGGGTTAAAAATACGAAAATACGGCGCTGCATCGGTTCCGGTTGAAGCGGCCCACTGCCAGCCACCGTTATTAGCTGCCAAATCACCATCAATCAGCTGCGACATGAAATATCGCTCGCCTTCGCGCCAGTCGATCAACAAATCTTTCACCAGAAAACTGGCTGTAATCATCCGTAGCCTGTTATGCATCCAGCCAGTGCTGTTAAGCTGACGCATGGCAGCATCGACAATCGGGTATCCCGTTTTGCCTTCCTGCCAGGCCTGTAAATGTGCGGGATTGCTCTGCCACTGCACACGATCCGTCCAGGCAATAAACGGACAATGTTTACACAACGAGGGGTAATACGTCATCAGATGACGGTAGAACTCGCGCCAGATCAGCTCACTAAGCCAGACACTACCGGCCCCACCGTCCAGCGCCTGCGGCTGTTCCGCCAACAGGCGATGCAGACACTGGCGAGGCGATAACCCGCCCGTTGCCAGGCTGGCGGACAAACGGCTGGTACCTTCAACAGCCGGAAAATCTCTTTGTTGCTCATACTCTCCGGCACCGTTCTGGCAAAACTGGCGTAATTGCGCAATCGCCGCTTTTTCTTCCACCGGGAAATGCGCAGTATCGAAAGGCTGACGAGGATAATTCAGCGTAATGGATGGCGCGGGTTCTATCATTCCGCTACTACGTACTTTTGGCGCAGCGACGCACTCCGGCATCCCTTCTCGCAGCCGTTTCAGCCAGGCATTTTGAAAAGGCGTAAAGACTTTGTACATCTCATGATTGCCAGTCATCACCGCGCCAGGCGGCAGGATCACGCTGTCATCAAATCCTTCACACACCACGTTACGCAGCGTTCTCTCAACCTGCACATCCCGCGCCCGCTCATTCACCTCATACTGATAGTTATAAAACAGATGGGTAACACGATTTTCCGCGCACACCTGTTCAACTATTTCGACGCTGGCGGCAAAGTCATCCACTTCATGAAACAGCAAAGGAATGCCTTTTTCCGCCAGCGCGATTTGTAGCCCGTTCAGTTGTGCATTGATAAATTCAGCCTGACGCGGCGACATATTATGCGCCGCCCACTGGCGTGGTGTAGCGATATACAACGCCAGCACGCGTGCAGACGAATAGCGGCAAGCGGCAGCCAGTGCGAAATTATCGTGCAGACGTAAATCCTGGCGAAACCAGACCAGATGGGTAGTCATAAAACTCCTGCATGGCGCAAGTTAATCACACGCGGCCAAAGTTCGAAATAACGCTGCTCTGAAAGCCAGGCGTCAGGATAAAACGCCATATAGTGTTTGATACGCATCAGCGGCGCAAGAAGCGGTTGCTCGCCACGGCGATAACTGTCGATAAGCGCCGCCAGCTGCTGGCGTTCTGTGGAATCAATATGTGGGCGAAAATATCCCTGAACGTGCATCAAAACGTTAGTATGATCACGCCGGTTGGCAGGGTGAGAAAGCAAAACAATTACGCGTTGGCGGTACTGGTTGTAATAGTCATCCAGATTTTGCCACTGGTGAATATCAGCCACAAACGGGCCAAGTTTGCGGTACTCGGGCTGGGAATGGGCCAGAAAGACGAGTTTATAGCGGCTGTGATAATCGTTGAGTGCCCCGCGCGTTAAGCCATGTTCTTTCAGTCGATGTAACTCATGAAGGGCGAAGATACGGATTAGGGTGCTGTCATCAAATCGTTGCTGATTCATTACTGCTCCTGAACGGTTTACAGGAGTAAGTGTAGACGTTGGGAAATGATATTTGTGAAGTTAATCCTGTTGTAGCAGGGCAAGATTACGAAAGCCCGCTCCCCGCAAGGACTGACGTCAGGTAGTTTCTGTCCATGGCTGCCCTTTCCATTCAAACGTGAAATCAATAAGTTCATCAGGGACATCGCAAACAATGTGAAGACGGATTTCTTCTCTGCCGTGACTCTTTTCACTCATTGCGTAACTGCCATGCTCTGGATTATTTAATTCTTTCAGCGGAAACTTTTCCTCAAAGGCTTTATTTAGCCGCCCCTGGTTTCCTTTTACAGCGAATAAATAATCACCGCCCTGTTTTTGTATCTTCTCTGCGATATCTTTCTGGCAACCCATCGCATCAGTTGTGATAATTTTTCCTTTAATATCCAACATGTTAAGAAGTTCAGGGATAGCTGTAATTTCATTGGATTTCTCATCCGTCCTGATCTGTCCGATGACCAGACTGTGCATTGTTGAGAACGAACTAATGACATGAATCGCTCCCCTGCGGCGACTCTAGTCATAAGAGTGCCGGAGCGTTTTTCCATCAATTGCAATGACGCCTTTATCATCTGAAGAATGGCAGTCACGCATCCAGTTAATAAAGCACTCGTGAAATTTTGCAGGACTGATACAGGATACAACTCTGGCAATGGTATCGTGAACAGGAATACCATTTTCAAAATCACCATATTGCTTCAAAAAATCGAGATGTGTTTCCCCAAAATCCTCTATATCTTCCCAGCCTTCTGCACCAGAAATAACGGCACAAATAGTCAACAGTAGAATATCCGACAATTTATGTTCCACTTTCCAGGCTTGTCTGTAATCGGGGATAATAGAAATATGTTCCATCAATTTTTTAAGTTCCATTTTGTTCTCCTTAATTATGTAAGGAGTATTTGATCATGTATAAGCAATAAAAAACAGCTTCAGGTAATGAGGAATATCTCAATTTTTAAACATAAAATGCGAATTATTTAGTACAAAAAGTGTACTTCTGATGATCTTTCCCTGTCCTTGGCACCATCATTTTTTGACGCTTCAAAAATACTACTACAAGTGAGTTTAGAAAACTCTTTTCCAGATAATTCTCCAGGTTGTAATCCTCCGCCGCCAAAAATCCTACTCCCAGGATTTCCATACCTATTTAGAGCATATGAATAGCAATTATTTACGGCAAGATAATACGCATCTGAATTTAGTTCTCGATTGAATACTGGAGCAGGTTTATCAATTAAGCCCAGCGGATCAATAGAATAGGTTGGATGTATGGAAGCATATACATACTGATTCCACCCGCCTTCCAGCCCAATCGGATCCTGAGTGATATACCGCCCCTGCAGCGGGTCATAATAGCGGTGGCGGTTGTAATACAGGCCGGACTCCTCATCATACTGCTGCCCCGGCAGACGGATAAGCTGCTGCAGGTGCTGCGGGTTCTCTTCAGTCAGCAGGTTGCCCCATTCATCATATTCTGCGCACCATTCTGTTGCCCCGTCAGGGCTGATAAGCGTCAGCGGCAGGCCGCGATAGTCGCAGTGGTAGAGGTGGATTATTCGCAGTGATCTATATGCCAACGTCATCTTATTTTTCATCTACTCCAACGAGTAGACAAGTTTTTTATTAAACCATTTATACCTTTTACGATTAAATTTTCTTATGTAATAGAGGTGAATAATCTTCCCAAAAATCCATACAAGCTTTACTTGCATAAAAGAATCCAGCGTCTGATTCATAAGACATAAACTGTGCAATAATAGATAGTTGTATATCTGAAAAATTAAAAACAAAATTCAAAAAATCATCGTGATCCCGATACTCAGGACATAAATATTGTTGAATAAAATCGGATTCAAAAACCCAAAAATCATTCTTATTAAACAACGAGGCATAAATATACAGAGGGATGTAATAGCAGAATACTTTCTCAGGGAGGAATGTAATTCCTAACTCTAAAGCATAAGAGTCATCCTTTATTTTAAAATTGTTGGCTATTTCATTCCATTGTTTCTTTTGGAAAAAATTATATACAATATCCAGTTCCTCCAGCCCTGTAATATCATTTGAAATATGAGGTAATGGCTGGCATGGGAAATGAATCATAAGTTCATCATAGACTGCACTCTCGTTAGAGAAAATTATTTTTTTCATTTTATTAAGCCACTGCAATCAGCTGCTGTTTTATATGCTTTATTCTCTTCTTCCATATGGGCCTTATCTCCACCACCAAAGCACTGATTATTAATCTGCTTTCTGACCGAAGCGCACGCCAAATTTATCTCGTACCGTCTCAATATTTCTTTTCTCAGCATCTGAGGAGCGCAAGCTCTAGACTGGTTACATAATCTGTTTTTTTCATTTTGTAAGTCACTCAGGTTCTGGGGACTACAGTTACCACCAGGATTTACACCTGACTTATGTTCATCTGTTAATTTGTCGGCTTCTGGATTAACTTTACGGCCATATTGATCTCTGCGTTGTTGCCCACTTTGGATAACACCACCTGATGAAAACAAACCGCAACTCATCAGTGCTACAACACTAAGAATTAACGGATTTAACCCTTGTGGGTCTATCTCTGAGATCGGATTTAACGGATACTGATAAAAATTCCATCCCCCCTTCAGTCCAATCGGATCCTGAGTGATATACCGCCCCTTCAGCGGGTCATAATAGCGGTGGCGGTTGTAATACAGGCCGGACTCCTCATCATACTGCTGACCCGGCAGGCGGATGAGCTGCTGCAGCTGATGCGGGTTCTCTTCATTCAGCTGGTTACCCCATTCATCGTATTCTGCGTACCACGCTGTTGTCCCTTCCGTGCTGACAAGCGCCAGCGGCAGGCCGCGATGGTCGCAGTGGTACAGGTGGATTTTTCGCGCCGGCGTGTACACCGGGTCCATCTGGTTTTGCATCTGCTCCACCGTCAGGCCGCACGAT
>OKVG01000190.1_pt1 | contig 63594 bp, 51 predicted proteins | sample 1606981 | NCBI WGS metagenome assembly OKVG01 (sample SAMN03281018, study PRJEB24777) | human gut metagenome | isolation source: fecal sample PR128 from 1 month old male Malay infant, vaginal delivered... | reverse complement strand
ACACAAGAGACCATCAACCATCTCTTACAAGTAATTGATAGTGACTTTAAGGTTTGTAAAGAGGTGGCATAATGTAGGCTAGAAGGTAGTAAGGAAATAGCCTTACACCACTTTTTGAGACGTGACTCTTTTTATACTAATGTTTACCCAGGATAAGCGAAAAAGTTTTAACTATTTCTTTTACTAATTGAGTCAAAACACCTCATTTTCAAAATGAATACTCCAACTAAACGCATTTTTTACCTTTTTGGGCCCGAAATCGTCAAAAATGAGCCCCGAACCATGGTTTGGGGCTCATTAACGTGCAAATTACAACTTTGTAGCTGGTTGCACACCAACTTCGCAGGCGATCACACTGGGTGCGCTCGCAGCCACGCGCCCACCGCAGCTCTGCAGCCCGTTCGCCGCGTCGACCGCACTACTTGACGCCGGCTTTCTTCTTGGCGCGCTCGATAGCAGCCATCTGCTCCTCGGAAAGCCTGATGGAACCGTAATCTTTTCCGTGGTCAGGCGCGGTGCGACCAAGATCACCCAGGTTAGCGCCAGTTGCTTCCAGCGCAGACACATGGTGCGAAGAGCAAGAGTGGCCGCCTTCGCGTACAACGGAATCCAAGCCAAACTTGTCACGACCGGTATATGGCATGGTTGCGTCATTGGTGACTGGATCGTCGGCGTTTTCTAGCTTGAACTCGCCATTTACGCCGTTCTTGTAGTTCTCCTTAGCCACCGAAATCATCAGCTTGATACGGTTGAGCTGGTTAACCTCGGACGCGCCTGGGTCATAGTCAACAGCAACAATGTTGGACTCGGGGTGCATCTGGCGCAGACGCTTGATGACCGCCTTACCCACAACGTGATTGGGCAGGCAAGCAAACGGTTGAGCGCAGACGATGTTTGGCGTGCCTGTCTCAATGAGGTCGCACATCTCAGCGGTGAGCAGCCAACCCTCGCCCATCGTGTTGCAGAGCGAGAGAATCTGACCAGCCTTCTCGGCCAGCTCATCGATGTTGGGGTATGGCTCAAAGCGCTCGGACTTCTCCAGCATCTTGTTGATTGGCGCGCGCAGTCCCTGGACCATCTTGATGCCCGCGATGTGCGTCATGCGGCTCTTGAACGAAGTGCCCAGCTCCTTGTGCGTGTTGATCGCGTTGGAGAGGCCAAACAGGAAGAAGTCGACCAGGCCCGGAACGTTGGCCTCGCAGCCTTCGGACTCGATGACCTTGACCAGCTCGTTGTTAGCCGTTGGGTGGAACTTAACCAGAATCTCGCCAACGACGCCAACGCGTGGCTTCTGACGGTCGTTGACCACGGGCAGGCTGTCAAACAGCTCAATGGTACGCTGACACTGCTTGTAGAATTCCTTGCGAGAAATTCCGTTGATCTTGGAACGTGTATCGGCCATGAGCTGGTCATACAGCTCGTTTGCAGAGCCCTTAACGGCCTCGTAGGGACGAACGCGATACAGCAGCTGCATAATCAGGTCGCCGTACAGGAGCGCGTAAACTGCCTTGATCAGCAAGTCAGGCTTGAACAACTTGAATCCTGGGTTATCCTCGTCAAGGCCGGAAGCGGCGGAGACGGAAATGACCGGAATCTCTGGGTGACCTGCGTCTTTGAGCGCCTTACGAATCAGTGCAATGTAGTTGGTTGCACGGCAGCCACCGCCGGTCTGCGAAATCAGAACTGCGGTCTTAGTCAGGTCGTACTTGCCGGAAAGCACCGCCTCCATAATCTGGCCCGTGACCAGGATGGATGGGTAGCAGATGTCGTTATTGACGTAGCGAAGGCCCATGTCAACGGCGCCCTGGTCAACCGAAGGCAGCAGCACAACGTTGTAGCCCGCACCCTTCAGCAGCTCCTCTACCAGCTCAAAGTGGATCGGCGCCATCTGTGGAGCCAGGATGGTGTAGCCCGCTTCCTGCATCTCTTTGGTGTAGCGGACCTTCTCGTAAGCTGCGGATTCTGCCTCGCGATACACCGGTGCACGGCGAGAAGAACTAGCGCTCCTGGCCTTTTCCAGAGAGCCATCAGCCATGCGAACACCCTGTGGCACGGCCTCGGTAACCAGGCCGGCAGCTGAAAGTCGCTCGAGTTCTGCTTGCTGCTCGTTCAGGGCAGCCATCAGGGAACGGATACGAATACGTGCAGCGCCCAAGTTGGAGACCTGGTCAACCTTAAGCATGGTGTAAATCTTGCCCGAAGCCTCAAGAATCTCCTGGACCTGGTCAGTGGTCAGTGCGTCAAGACCACAGCCAAACGAGAAGAGCTGAATGAGGTCAAGGTCATTTCGGGATGCAACAAAGCGAGCCGCACGATACAGACGCGAGTGGTACATCCACTGGTCAACAATGCGGATGGGGCGCTCAGGCATCATCTTATGAGCAATGGAATCCTCGGTAAGAACAGCAAAGCCAAACGAAGAAACCAACTCAGGAATAGCGTGGTTAATCTCTGGGTCGTTGTGGTATGGGCGACCTGCAAGAACAATACCGTGAGCGTCGTGCTCCTCAATCCACGCAAGAGCCTCGTCACCTGCGCGGTGCATCTGGTCCTTGACGTTGATGTCTTCCTGCCATGCAGCCTCAACAGCGGCGTCAATTTCGGCGCGCGTGATGTGCTCGCCGCGGAAGCGACCCTTACCAGCCTGGGCGTCCTTCTCGCGCTGTTCGCTGATGAGCTCGTACAAACGGCGCTTGAGCTCGTTCTTCTTGTCATACGGAATGAACGGAGCCATGTACTGGATGGACGGATCGGAGAGTTCGTCCACGTTGAGGCCCAGCGCCTGAGGATAGCTCATGACAATTGGGCAGTTGTAGTGGTTGGTTGCGGAGTCGTCCTCCTTGCGCTCCCAACGAATACAGGGCATCCAAATAAAATCTGGGTCCTTGGCCAGCAGATTCATGATGTGGCCGTGGGAAAGCTTTGCAGGATAGCAGGCGGACTCGGAAGGCATGGACTCGATACCCGCGTCGTACGTTTTTGAAGTGGTCTGGTCGGACAAAATGACCGAGAAGCCCAGCTTGGTGAAAAACGTGTGCCAGAACGGATAGTTCTCGTACATGTTCAGCGAGCGAGGAATGCCAACGGTGCCGCGTGGAGCCTCATCTGCAGGAAGCGACTCGCGGTCAAACAGCAGCTTGTTCTTGAACGCGAAGAGGTTTGGCGCCTCGTTCTTCTTGGCACCACGCTTCTTACCTGCGCCTTTCTCGCAACGGTTACCGGTGATAAACCTGTGGCCGCTGCCAAAGTCGTTGATGGTAAGCATGCAGCTGTTAGGGCAGATACGGCAGTGCGTGTTGGTAAGCTTGACCTGCAGGTTATCGATGGACTCGCGGTCTAGCAGGGTTGATACGCCGTCAATGCCTGCGCGGTCGCGGGCGAGAAGAGCGGCGCCGTAGGCACCCATGACGCCTGCGATGTCTGGGCGGATGACGTCCCTGCCGGTGAGCAGCTCAAATGCGCGGAGCGTTGCGTCGGACATGAAGGTGCCGCCCTGAACGATGCAGTGCTCGCCAATCTCGCTGAAGTCGCGAAGCTTGATGACCTTGAACAGGGCGTTCTTGATGACGGAGTACGAAAGACCAGCAGCAACGTCGCCGATGGTTGCGCCTTCCTTCTGCGCCTGCTTAACGCGGGAGTTCATGAAGACGGTACAACGAGAGCCCAGGTCAACAGGGAGCTTTGCCTTGGTTGCAGCGGTTGCAAACTCGCGGACATCCATCTTCATGGAGTCGGCGAAGGATGCAATAAAGGAGCCACAGCCTGCAGAGCATGCCTCGTTGAGCATGATGTGCTCGATGACACCGTCTTTGACCTGCAGACACTTCATGTCCTGGCCGCCAATATCAAGAATGAAATCAACGTCTGGGACAAATGCCTTGGCGCCGCGCAGGTGAGCAACGGTCTCAATCTCGCCGGAGTCTGCGCGCAGAGCCTCAATCAGGATGCCCTCGCCATAACCGGTGGTTGTGACGTGGCCGATGATGCAGTCGGAAGGCATCTCGTCGTAGATGGAGTCCATAATCTTGCGAGCGGTACCCAGAATGTCGCCGTTGTTATTGTCGTACCAGGTGTAAAGAAGCTCGCCCTTCTCGCCAACAACAGCAGCCTTCATAGTGGTAGAACCTGCGTCGATGCCGATAAACACGCGGTCGTGGTAGTTGGCCAGCTGGCCCTTGGGGACTACCTCCTGGTCGTGGCGAGCCTTGAAGTCGTCAAAGTCCTGCTGGGTAGCAAAAAGTGGGTCAAGACGAGCAACCTCTGAACCCTGGATATCTTTGAGGTTGTCCAGCGCATCCATGACCTGCGTAAAGGTGACTGGTCGGTCGGACTCGCCTGCCAGAGCAGCACCCGTTGCAACAAAGAGGTGGGCGTTCTTTGGCAAGACGATGTGCTCATCGTCCAGGTTAAGCGTGATGTAGAAGCGACGGCGCAGCTCAGAGAGGTACTGCAGCGGGCCGCCGAGAAACGCAACGTGGCCGCGGATAGGGTGACCACAGGCCAAGCCAGAAACAGTTTGGTTTGCAACGGCCTGGAAGATGGAAGCTGCAATGTCAGCAGGAGCGGCACCCTCGTTGAGCAGCGGCTGAACGTCAGACTTTGCAAAAACGCCGCAGCGAGATGCAATTGGGTAGATCTGCTTAACGTCTTTTGCCAGCTCATTAAGGCCGGTTGCGTCAGTTTTGAGGAGAGACGCCATCTGGTCGATAAACGCACCGGTACCACCTGCGCAGGTACCATTCATGCGCTGCTCAATACCGTTGTCAAAGTAGATGATCTTTGCGTCCTCGCCGCCCAGCTCAATAGCAACGTCGGTCTGAGGGATCAGCGTCTCAACGGCGCGCTTGGAAGCAATAACCTCCTGGACAAACTCAAGGTCAAGCCATTGCGCCAAGAGCATTCCGCCGGAACCGGTGATTGCGGCGTACATGGGTGTCTCGCCAATGTGCTTCTGAGCTTTGACAAACAAGGAGCGCGCGGTTGCGCGAACGTCGGTGTGGTGACGCTCGTAATTTGCGTAAACCAGCGTGCCGTCCTCGTCGATGACAGACAGCTTTACCGTTGTGGAACCAACGTCGATGCCCAGCATAAGGTGGGCCTGAGACAGGTCAAGTGGGACGTTTGGTGCCAGCTCGGCACCATTTTCTACCAGCTCAAACTTTGGACTAATCATTGTTTTCCTCTCCGAGAACAAGAGTTGCAAGCGCAAATCGTGGAACGTCTAGCTTGATTGGCTTGCCGTACAGATCGCCAGGTGCAACAAACATGAGGCCGGTCATAAGGCCCGCCATCTGCTCATCGCTCTCGCGCATGCCGCCGATTAACCAGCGGATAAGGACGCCGACTTCGGCAGAAATTGCAAAGGTCAGATAGTAGTCAAAGAAGGGACCAAGTGCGCGCGGATCAAGATCGTGCAGGGCGCGCTGGGCGATAACCTCGTGTACCAGGTGCTTTAGCTTGTCCTGGAAGGCAGGGTCGCCGCCGTTACCCAGCAAAGGGCGCAGGTAGAAGCCGTGCTTGCGAATGCTTCGGAGCATCTCCGTTGCGCCAGGGCATGGCTTGTAGGAGTCGATTGCCTCTCTGAGCTCAACAAGATTGACGCGAGCAAGCTGCTCAACAGCAGGTCGCAGCTCTGCCAGCGCTTCCTTTTCGATGTGAAGCACCAGGTCAGGGATGTCTTTGTAGTGAGAATAAAAGGTTCGACGCGTGAGGCCGGCGCGCTCCGTCACACCTGTGACAGTCACGTAAGTAAGGTCGCCGGTTGCGTCTATCTCTTCTGCCAGGGCTTTTCTAAGCGCCGCGCGAGTTCTGGCGGTACGTCGATCAAGCTTGCAAGCTGACAAAACAGCAGGTGCAGACAATGTTTGCGTCATACGTTCTGAAGCCTCTCCTGGTTGCAGGTACGTACTGGGTGCGCGGGCGCGTGTGAGCGGCGCGGGTGGCGCGGGTGGCGCGGCAGCACAACAACACCGTAGCACACGATTTATTGCACATACTGAGTATTATTACACACTCTGTGCAATAACTGCAACCGCGAGAAGACCGATTTTCTCGCCAAGTCTGCTCTGCCGGCTAGGCTTTCTATCTTGGCTTGCTAGCGCGCCTGATTTCTGCAAAGAATCGGTGGATTTTGCCTAAAAGCATCAAAGAATCTGTGGATTTGCCTGATTTTGTTAAAGATTCGGTGGCTCAAATACAGATTCTTTGCACTTTTTAGGCGGGCTTTTCATGACGTAATTTTTGAATCCAGGATTGATTTTCATAAGCGTTCCCATGGAGCCTGATTTTATCGCCATGTCTGAACGATTTGCCGGAAAAGTGCACCAAGTCTGAGTGGTTTTGCCGGTTTTTCTCACCATGTCTGAGTAAATTTACTCAGACATGGTGCGCTTTTCAGGCTCGTATATCGCAAAGTTTTTGCACCCGTACTCGCAGCCGCGCATGTGGCGAGAAACCCCGTGCACTCGCAGCGGCGCTTCGCGCGCTTGACCTGCAAGTTTCTCCGCACACGACGCTGTCACCGTATAAAAAACCGGCGCTCACCTGCGTGAACACCGGTCTAACCTGCATGTTATGTGAAGCTTCCAGCGCGCAGCCCGTGCTCGCAAGCTGCGCTTACGCGAAACGCTCGACGCCGTCCTTGGAGACGCGTGCAAAGAACAGCGGCTCTAGCTCGGGAGCATTCTCGCCAAAGACCAAAGCCTCGCGGAAGATACGCTCACCTTCATCAAGGCGGCTTTCGTCGCCGGTCAGAAGTGTTGCAATCACATCGCCCTTCTCGACATAATCGCCGGTCTTGCGCTCAAGGATAATGCCAGCTGCTGGGTCGATTGGATCGCCCTTCTTCTCGCGGCCAGCGCCCAGAGCAACGGAGGAAATACCTACCAGCTCAGCGTTCATGGATGTGATATATCCGCTGGTCTCAGCCACAATGTCGCGACGGAATGGCGCAGCTTCAAACTTGGTGGTGTCAAAGATGACCTCGTCAGTGCCGCCCTGGGCCTTGACCATCTGTGCCAGCTTAGCCAGGCCCTCGCCGTTTGCAATCTGCTGACGAGCCAGCTTGCGGCAGTCCTCAACACTTCCCTTACCTGCGAGGTTAAGCATGTTTGCAGCAAGCTCAACGCAAACGTCGGTCAAATCTTCAGGACCTTCACCCTTGAGCGTGGCCACTGCCTCAATAACCTCGAGGGAGTTGCCTACGTTTTTACCCAGAGGACGATCCATGCCGGTAATCAGGGCGGCAGTGGTACGGCCGACGTGCTCGCCGATGGAAACCATAGCATCTGCCAGCTCAATTGCAGAATCAACGTCCTTCATAAAGGCGCCGGAACCGCACTTAACGTCCAGCAAAATACAATCGGAGCCGGAAGCAATCTTCTTGCTCATGATGCTCGACGCAATCAGAGGTATCGAGTCAACCGTTGCGGTAACGTCGCGCAGCGCATAAAGCTTTTTATCAGCTGGAACAAGATTGCCCGTTTGACCTGCAACCGCAACGCCAATCTCGGAAACCTGCTTGAAGAAGTCGGGCTCGGAAATCTCAATAGAAAGGCCTGGAATTGCCTCGAGTTTATCCAGCGTACCACCCGTGTGACCCAAGCCGCGGCCGCTCATCTTGGCAACCTTCACGCCCAAAGACGCAACAATCGGACCAACAACCAGCGTGGTCTTATCGCCAACGCCGCCGGTAGAGTGCTTATCAACCTTAATACCAGGGATTGCTGAGAGATCCATCATGTCGCCGGACTCTGCCATTGCCATGGTCAGATGAGCCGTCTCGTGCGCAGTCATCCCCTTGTAGAAAATAGCCATCGCAAGAGCGGAAGCCTGATAATCAGGAATATCCCCAGCTACATAGCCTGAGACAAAGTAGTCAATCTCGGCGTCGGTAAGCTCGCCGCCGTCGCGCTTCTTCTCAATTACGTCGTACATGCGCATAGTTGAACCTCTTTCCGCTTTCGCGTCCGTTGCCGGCGCGCTCGTTGCCGTCGCGCCCGTTGCCGCGCCCGTTGTCGTCGCGTTAACTCTCTAGTAAAAGAGCCGGTAGCGAGAAACTCTACCGGCTCGCAATTTCATGCAACCTACCAGGTTATCTGCACCCGAAAGCGCAGGCTGCTTGACACCGCAGCTTACTGGTTACTCTTGCCGTGCACGCTGCACCCGCAGCCACAACCGTGCTCGTGGCCACCGTCGGCACCCTTCACGGCGTCGTCACCCGATGCGCCAGCAGGACTGGACCCACCCAGATCCTCGGGACCAAATCCCATAGGCAAGATATCCTGGAGCAGATACTCTCTAGGGGCAGCGTCTACCTTGCCCAGCACAATACGGAACGTTGCAGGATCGCACCACTCGCGAATAACCTGCCTACATACACCGCAAGGAGTGCACCAAGCTGTTGGGGCTTCTCCCTCAGGACCGCCGACAACCGCAATGGCCACAAAATCTCGGCGACCTTCAAACACCGCGCGGAAAAACGCCGTACGCTCAGCACAATTGGAAGGCGTATACGCAGCGTTTTCTAGGTTTGCGCCGCCGTACACCGTACCGTCGGAGCACAAAAGCGCAGCTCCAACAGCATAGTGAGAGTACGGTACATAGGCGTGGTTGCGCGCCTCAATGGCAAGCTGAACAAGAGCCTCGTTAGAAACGTGGCAAGAACCCTCTACCCCGGCCATTATGCACGACTTCCCTTGATGTATGGCACGCCGTCTGCCTTAGGAGCAACGGACTTACCAACAAAGAGGACCAGCGTAATGATGGTGATGAAGTAAGGAAGCATTGCAATGATCTGGCTTGGAATTGGAGTTGCGCCGCCACCAAGAAGAATTGCAAGTGCCTGAGTAAAGCCAAAGAGCAGGCAAGCTGCATAGGTGTTCAGAGGCTTCCACTTACCAAAAATAACCGCAGCCAGTGCAATAAAGCCCTGACCAGAAATAGCGGTCTGAGTGAACTGAGAAATAATTGCCAGCGTTACAGAAGCGCCACCAAATCCTGCAAGAACACCAGAAACAATAACGCAGAGGTAGCGAGTCTTACGAACGCTAATGCCCAGCGTCTCGGATGCGTGTGGATGCTCGCCAACGGAGCGAATACGCAGGCCCCACTTGGTACGGTAAAGCACAAACCAGACGAGAAGAGCGGTTAAAAGTGCAAGTACCACGGTAATGTCTACGTTCAAGCTGGAATAAGGTGTGTCGTTAAAGGCACCCTCACCAAAGAGCTTTGGGAGCTTGGTGACTGCTGGAGACATTGCAGCGCCATCAAACAAAAGACGGCAGGCAAACAGAGCAATGCCAGGTGCCAGCAGGTTAATTGCAACACCAGAAACTGTCTGGTCAGCGTTAAACGTAATAGATGCCATGGCGTGCAAAAGCGCAATAAGACCGCCTGCAATACCTGCACAAAGGAAGCCAATCCAAGGGTTTCCGGTGAGGTAGCTGCCCGCAACGCCTGCAAAGGCACCAACACCCATCATGCCCTCAATACCAATGTTGACAACACCGGAGCGCTCGGAGACAACGCCGCCCAAAGCACCAAAAATAAGAGGTGTCGAGTACATGAGGGTAACGGAAACAAGAAGAATCAGGTTAGTGAGCATTGTTTGCCTCCTCCTGAGATGGGTTGGACGCATCACTCACTTGAGCAGCAAGCTTTGCCTCTTCTTCCTTAGCCTTCTGGGCACGCTTGTGATCAAGACGGTCGGCAAGCATTGGAATAACGCCACCCAGAGCCATAAAGAACACGATGGTACCAATAACAATGTTGATAATCTCGGAAGGTGCACCAACCGTCTGCTGAACCGTCTGGCCACCATAAAGAAGACCAGCAAACAGGAAGGATGCAGGAATACATGCCACAGGATTGCAGTTGGCGATAAACGCAACGGACAGACCGTTAAAGCCGTTGTTCTCAAATGCTGCCAGCGTTGCGATACTGTGAGGAGCAATACCGGTAATGGTCAGAGCACCTGCAAGTCCGCAGAGTGCACCAGAAATAGCCATGCAAAGCGTAAGGTTTTTCTTAACGTTGATACCGGTAAACTGTGCAGCGTCGCGGTTAAAACCAACAGCGCGCATCTCATAACCAACCTTGGTGCGCATAAGCAGCCAGCCAATAAAGATAGCTGCGATAATAGCAACAAAAATACCAATGTTTACATCGGTACGCATAATAGCGTCGCCAATAACAGGAATATTGCGAATTGCCTCAGCACCGTCCTCGGAATTCTTCATGCCATAGAACAGTGTGGTGTAGCCAGACTCGTTAATAGAGTACGAAGAAGTTGAGTTTGGCTGGTGGAACTGTGGAAGAGAAACCACAAAGTTGCAGAGGTAAAGGCTGATCCAGTTAAACATAATGCTGGTAATAACCTCGTTGATGCCAAACTGGGCTTTAAGCCATCCAATGATGGCGCCAATACCTGCTCCGCCTGCAGTACCCACCAAAACAACTACAGGAATCTGCAGTACAGGAGGAAGGTCCAAACTGTAGCCAACAATAACGGCCAGGATAGTACCAACAATGTACTGACCCTCAGCGCCAATGTTAAAGAGGCCAACGCGGAATGCAAAAGCAACAGCAATACCCGTAAAGAGCAGAGGTGTTGCCTTAATAATGACGTTAGAAATGTATTTTGGCTTACCTACCATGCCGCCAATAAGAGCCTCAAACGAGCTGATAGGGTCATAACCTGCAACAACCAAAATAATAGAAGCAACCAACAGACCAACAAAAATAGCAACAATTGCTGACGTAATGGGTTTTCTCATTATCTTTGTAAGCGTACTCACTCGGCGTCACCTCCTGCCATCAGCAGGCCAGCCTGCTCTTCAGTGATAGTACCTTGGTCAAACTCGCCAACATTCTTGCCGGCGTAAATAATTGCCATCTTATCGGCAACGTCCATAATCTCGTCCAGCTCAAAGGAAATCAGCAAAATTGCTGCTCCACGGTCCCTCTCGCGAATAAGTGCCTTGTGAACAAACTCAATAGCACCAACGTCAAGACCGCGGGTTGGCTGGATGGCGATAAGAACGTCTGGGTTAGAAGAGACCTCTCGGGCGATAATAACCTTCTGCTGGTTGCCGCCGGAAAGTCCCACTGCCTGATGATCTGCGCACTCTGCAGGACGAATATCAAACTCGTCAATCAGCTTCTGAGAGAATTCCTTGATCTTTGCCAGGTCAAGTGCAATGCCCTTACCAAAGGTTTCCTCATTGTGGCGCTCAAGCACCATGTTCTCAGCAACCGTAAAGGGCAGAACCAAGCCCCAACGATGACGGTCTGAAGGAATAGTTGCAACTGCGTGGTCAATGACCGTTTTAGGGGTTGTGCCCTGAATCTCTTCACCTTTAACGGTAATGGTGCCCGACTCAGGTTTGACCAGTGCGTTTATGGCATCGGCAAGCTCTTTCTGACCGTTGCCGTCAATGCCTGCAAGACCAACAATCTCACCGGCACGAATATCCAAATTAAAGCCGTTTACCTGCTCAATACCGCGCTCATCCTTGACGTGGAGGTCCTTAATAGAAAGAACAACCTCGCCAGGAGTTGCTGGCTTCTTTTCTACATGCAGGTTAACGTTTCTACCCACCATAAGTGTTGCAAGCTCGGTCTCGGATGTCTTGGAGACATCAACGGTACTCATGTACTTACCGCGACGAATAATGGTGCACTCGTCAGCAGAAGACATAATCTCTTTAAGCTTGTGAGTAATAACAATGATGGTTTTACCTTTGCTTACCAGGTCATGCATGATCTGAATAAGCTTCTCAATCTCCTGCGGTGTAAGAACTGCCGTAGGCTCATCAAGAATCAGCGTATCAGCACCGCGATACAAGGCCTTTAAGATCTCAACACGCTGCTGCATACCAACAGAAATGTCTTCAATCTTGGCGTCAGGGTCTACGTCAAAGCCGTATTCCTCAACAATCTCCAGGACCTTCTCGCGAGCTCGTTTTGGATCAAGGACGCCACCAGCCTTGGTGACCTCGTTACCCAAAACAATATTTTCTGTAACGGTAAAGTTCTCAACCAACATAAAGTGCTGGTGAACCATACCAATGCCGTGAGCGATAGCATCGTTTGGGCCAGAAATGGATACGCGCTCTCCGTTGAGGTAAACATCTCCCTCATCCGCAGAATACAGGCCGTACAGTACGTTCATAAGCGTACTTTTACCTGCGCCGTTCTCTCCTAAAATGGCGTGGACAGTTTGCTTGCGCACGTTAAGGTCTACGGCGTCAAGAGCTTTAAACGATCCAAAAACTTTGGTAATGCCATGCATCTGAACAGCGTAATCCGAACTGACTTCCACGAGCCACCTCCTTTACACACTTGCTAGAGGTGAGGAGTGCCAAAAAGCACTCCTCACCAGCAAATCCAAACTCATCAGCCATAAGGCACGTCAGAGGACAAAAGCCATCTGGCGAGAAACCCTAAGGCATAGAAACTAAGTTAGAACTTAGCTCAAAGACTTGACGTACTTGTCCAGGTCGTCCTTGCTTGCAGGAGGAACAACGGAGCCAGCCTTGATCTTATCGAGAAGACCAGTAGCTGCCTTGTAGGTGTCCTCACCCATGAGGTGGTGATCCTCAGCAATTCCGACAGCGTCCTCGGAAGCGCCCAGAGAAATGGTGGTGCCACCCTTCTGGCCGTCCTTCAGGATCTTCTCGGAAATCTCAACAATAGCAACGTTGACGCGCTTGAGAGCGGAGGTCAGAACGTTCTCTGGAGCAAGATATGCCTGGTCACGGTCAACGCCGATAGCAAGCTTGTTTGCGTCCTTAGCTGCCTCAATAACGCCGGTTCCTACGCCGCCTGCAGCGTGGAAGACAACGTCGCAACCATCGGAGTACATGGAGTTAGCAATAGCCTTGCCCTTTGCAGCATCGGAGAAGGACTCTGCATACTGTGCAGAAACCTCAACGTTAGTGTTGTTCTCCTTGTTTGCAAAAGCAACGCCGCCGCGGTAACCATACTCAAACTGGTCGATAAGTGTGGAAGAAATGCCGCCAACAAAGCCAACCTTGCCGGTCTTTGTAGTACGAGCGGCAATGTAGCCAACAACAAAAGAAGGCTCCTGAGCGCGGAACATAACACCAGTGAAGTTAGCAACCTGAGAATCGTTATCGTTGTCGATAATGGCAAACTGGGTGTTTGGATTGTCCTTAGCAGCCTTAAGGGTTGCGTCTGCCATAGCAAAGCCAACACCCCAAACAAGGTCAGACTCTGCGTCAACAGCCTTATCAAGGTTGGTTGCGTAGTCGGAATCCTGCTTGGACTCAAGGTAGCTGACATCCCAGCCGTTCTTGTCCTTGAGCTCGGTCATGCCCTCCCAAGCGGACTGGTTAAAGGACTGGTCGTTAACACCACCAGTATCGGTAACCATGGTGAGCTTCTTTTTCTTCTCACCTGATGCCTTCTGGCCGCCGTCGTCCTTCTTCTGGTTGCAGCCTGCAAGACCTGCGAGTGCTGCAAGTACGCCAGCGCCGGTTGCGCCAGTCACAAAACTACGACGAGAAACGTTCTTGTTCATTCCGTGCTCTCCTTACCTCATGTGGCGGGAACGTCCAGCTTTTGTACTGGATCTTTATGAGAAGTTGACCAAACTTCCCTAACTTAAGCGGAAAATCCGCATGGTTCCAAAACAAACAGTAATGACAAGCTGCTGACCTGCGATGCCTTGCACAACAAGCGCTTTAAGCAACAACAGAAAGAGCAACCTCCATCATCTGCGTGAAACTAGTCTGACGCTCTTCAGCAGTAAGTGCTTCTCCTGTAAGAGGCAGGTCAGAGATAGTTAGCAGCGTAAGCGCATGCTTATGAGCGTGCATGGCGTTGAGATACAGGGCTGCCGACTCCATCTCAACAGCAAGAACATCCATGCTTGCCCATTTTGGAAGCGAGTTGTCTACGGTATAGAACACGTCGCTTGCCAGGATATTACCAACGCGAACGGGATAACCCAGCTTCTCTGCACCAGCAACAGCCTTGCTCAACAGGCCAAAGTCTGCAGTAGGTGCAATGGTTCCAGGCATTCCGTACTGTGATGGATAATTAGAATCAGTGCTGGAAGACATGCCAATAACAATGTCTCTGAGCTTTACCTCAGGAGCAAGGCCGCCAGCGCTACCAATGCGGAGAATGTTATCAACTCCGTAGAAATTAAAGAGCTCGTAAGAATAAATACCAATGGAAGGCATGCCCATACCAGAACCCATAACGGAGACAGGCTGTCCCTTGTAGGTGCCGGTGTAGCCAAACATGTTGCGAACGGTGTTGAACTGCTCAACGTTCTCCAGATACGTGTCTGCAAGAAGCTTTGCGCGCAGAGGATCGCCTGGCATGAGGACAGTCTTAGCAATCTGGCCCTCAACAGCAGCGTTATGGGGAGTTGGGGTAGTAGCCATTAGTTCTCCTTAAGAATCTCTGACAGGTGAGAAGTTCCAACACCAAGTTGCTCAACGCCAAAATAATCAAGGATTGTCTCGGCCATGTCGGCAAATGTGGTGGTTGTACCAAGGTTGGTATTTGGCTTGACCTTTGGACCTGTGATAAGCAGTGGCACGTACTCACGAGAGTGATCAGTAGATGGTGTTACCGGGTCACAGCCATGATCTGCGGTGATAATGAACAGGTCATCCTCACGAAGGCCCTCAATAATCTGAGGAATGCGCTCGTCAAAATAAGAAAGAGCGTTGGAGTATCCCACAGGATCGTTGCGGTGACCGTAAATCATGTCGGTATCAACAAGGTTGGTGAAGCACAGACCGTTGAAGTCTTTGCCGGTAGCCTCAATAGTCTTCTGAATTCCGTCTGCGTTGCAGGTTGTAAACTCAAACTCTGTCATGCCACGGTGAGCAAAGATGTCATAAATCTTGCCAATAGAAAGAACGTCAAAGCCGTTCTCTTTAAGGCGATCAAGCATAGTTGGGCCCGTTGGCTCAAGAGAGAAATCATGACGGCGAGAAGTACGCTGGTAGGGCCATTCCCCCTCAAAAGGACGAGCAATAACGCGAGCAACACCATGCTCACCCTGCAGAATCTCGCGCGCAATGCGGCAATACTCATAGAGTTTCTCGGGACTTACCACGTCCTCGTGTGCAGCAATCTGGAAAACAGAATCTGCTGAGGTATAGACAATCAGAGCACCGGTCTCTACGTGCTCTTTACCAAAGTCTCTAATAACATCGGTTCCGGAGTAAGGCTTGTTGCACAAAACCTTGCGGCCTGTCTTCTGCTCAAACTCTTCAATGACCTCCTGTGGAAAACCATCAGGATAGGTTGGGAACTTCTTTGGAGAAATGACGCCTGCCATCTCCCAGTGACCAACGGTAGTGTCTTTACCAGCAGATTTCTCCTGCATGCGAGCGTATGCGCCCACAGGAGACTCAATTGGCTTCAGATCAACGTCGTACACAGTATCAAGCGCGCCATCAATATTAAGAAGGCCCAGCTTTGTCATATTTGGAATATTAAGAACGCCACTTGTTGCGCATGCACAAAGGGTATTGCTACCCTCGTCTCCGTATGCCGCTGCATCAGGCTCTTCGCCGATGCCAAAACTATCAAGAACAACTACAAAAACACGTTTAGGCATTCTACCTCCTAAAACGTCCGAAACAAGCATTTACGCACGATACGTACGCGAACTAACTTATGTGGACGAGTCATTACTATTCATTAAATATATTATTACAGTTGCATAACGCCGACGCCCAATTTAGAGAGATTTTCACGATACAACCGTTTGCAGATACTAAAATTCTGTAAACGGTACGCAGCAAATGCTTAGAAAAATCAAGCAGGTAAAACCAATATGACGAGAAAATCGTTGAGCTCATCAGGGAAAAATTTAATGAATTCATTCTTTACAGACTCTAGCTGCTGTCTTATCGTTGTCCAAAGCAAGATTTAAGCACTAGCTTAAATAAGATAAGCACCTGTTTAGAAGTTTTATATAAGCACCTGTTTAGTCGGATTCTATTTTTGCTGCTAGGAGGACTGATGCTCACCAATCGAGAACAGATGATTTTCAACTGGATTAAAGAGCAGCCTTCCATTACTCAGAAGGAAATTGCAGAGCGTGCAGGTATCTCGCGTTCTTCTGTTTCGGTTCACATCTCCAACCTTACCGCAAAGGGCGCAATTTTGGGCCGCCGCTACATTTTGAGCGAGCGTCCCTACTTTATTGTGATTGGCGCCGCCAACATGGACATTGCTGGCCGTCCAGACACTTCCCTTGTGGCGGGAGATTCAAACCCCGGCAAGGTCACCATGTCTTTTGGCGGCGTTGGCAGAAATGTTGCCCACAACCTGGCCCTTCTCGACAGCGACGTTCGTCTGCTCACCGCTTTTGGCGAGGACTATCGTGCGAGAGAGCTCAAAGAAGGCTGTCTGGACTGCGGCATTGACATTGACGCTTCTATTACCGTGCCGGGCGCTTCCACTTCTACCTACCTTTTCATCATGGACGAGCACGGTGAGATGCAGGAAGCCATCAATGACATGCAGATTTACGAGTATGTCACCCCTGAGCGCATCGAGGAGCGCCTGGATGTTATCCAGCACGCCGCAGCTTGCGTAATTGATACCAACCTGCCTCAGCAGACCATCGAGTTCATTGCCAAGAACGTGACCTGCCCCATCTTCTGCGATCCCGTTTCTTCCATCAAGGCGCAGAAGCTCAAGAAGGTCCTGGGCAAGATTCACACGCTCAAGCCAAACCGCCTTGAGGCCGAGATGCTCTCGGGTATCAAGATCATCGACGATGTCGCCCTTGAAGCCGCAGCTCACGAGCTGCTTGCAACAGGCCTCAAGCGTGTGTTTATCTCCCTTGGCGAGGAGGGCCTTTTTTGCGCTGATCACGAGAAGACCGTTCGCTTGCCGCTGCTTCCTGCAAAGCTGGTCAACATGACAGGCGCAGGAGATGCCATGATGGCAGGAATTACCTGGGCATACACTCAAGGTATGACGCTTGAGCAAACCGGCCTGGTAGGCATGGCTGCTTCCAGCATAGCCATTGAGGGTGAGGACACCATCAATGGTGAGCTCAACGTTGATGAGGTTATCAAGCGCGCAGGTATTTAGCGTATCTGCACGGCACTACTTTCGGTTCCATTAGTCGTTTACGATTGGAGTATATATGTCTAACCTGAAGGATTTTCTCGTTGTATCTGAAGAGGTCAAAGAGGCACTTGAGCAGAACAAGCCTGTTGTAGCTCTGGAGTCCACCATCATTTCTCACGGTATGCCTTACCCACAGAACGTCGAGACCGCTCTGAAGGTTGAGCAGATTATCCGCGACAACGGTGCAATTCCTGCAACTATCGCAATTATTAACGGCCAGATGCGTGCCGGCCTCTCCGCTGACGAGATTGATTACCTGGGCAAGAAGGGCCGCGAGGTTGCTAAGGTCAGCCGCCGCGACCTCCCTGTTATCATCGCTGAGAAGAAGGACGGCGCAACTACCGTCACTACTACCATGATGATTGCTCACATGGCAGGCATCGACGTTTTTGCAACCGGCGGCATCGGCGGCGTTCACCGTGGCGCTGAGACCACCATGGACATCTCCGCTGACCTTGAGGAGCTTGCACAGACTCCTGTTATGGTCATTTGCGCTGGTGCAAAGTCCATTCTTGACCTTGGCCTTACCCTTGAGTACCTGGAGACCAAGGGCGTCCCAGTACTTGGTTACCAGACCGAGGAGCTTCCTGCGTTCTACACTCGTAAGAGCGGCTTTAGCGTTGACTACCGCGTTGACTCCCCTGCTGAGCTGGCAGAGATCTTCACTACCCAGCAGCAGATTGGTATGAACAGCGGTCTTCTGGTTACCAACCCAATTCCTGAGCAGTACGCAATGGATAAGGACACCATCGACGCAGCTATCGAGAAGGCCCTTGCAGAGGCAGAGGCAAACGGCATCCACGGCAAGGAGTCCACTCCATTCCTGCTTGCAAAGGTAGCTGAGATCACTGGCAACAACTCCCTTGAGTCCAACATTCAGCTGGTCTTCAACAACGTTGCTCTTGGCGCAAAGGTTGCTGCTGAGGTCTGCAACCGCAAGTAAGAGCGCGTCCGCGCTGCGTAAGCACCACGTAAGTACACGTGCGAACGCCGCGTAAGCATCGCATTTCTTTTGGCCCCTACGTCGTTTTAACTGCCTCCCATTTCTTATGTCCAAGAAATGGGAGGCAGTTCATATGCGGGTGATTATGATTCTGCAGCGTATTAGCGTCGGCTTTTAGGCCTGGCCCACAAAATAGCGCAGCTTTGGCAGGCCTTGCTGAAGAATCGGCATGCTTTTAATCAAGATAGCTAGGCAGCTAGGCAGCTAGGCGGTCACACTGCCTGATATACATCTTTATGCATAAACTTCACTTAATATGCTTGAAAATGAATAGAGAAATATAAAAAATCTAACTATAGGTAAATTCCGCTTCTAAGGAACACACCTATGACAGATATTCTGCACAATTGCGGCCATATTACACATCAAATGAAGATAATCTGCACGTTTGAGGTATTTTCGACGTCATGTATACGTCTTTTTGACAGATTATCTGTCATAGGTGTGTTTTGAACTGACTCCTATTTCTCATGTCCAAGAAATGGGAGGCAGTTCATTTGACGTGGGGGCTTTTCTATCTTGCCGCAGCTTGACCGCGGGCGGACTGTGGCCTGACCGCGACCTAATCGCAGCCCGATACTGTTCAAGAAAATTGTCTCAAAAAGTGGACAAAAGTCCTTATTTTTATTTTTGCTAGCAGGTACAATTACTCAAACTTAAGCCGAAACTGTCCTGTAAAGAGGACTTACGAAACAAGAACAGCGAGGTCTCGTGTGAACGTCCTAACCTACCTTGATAGTCTTGATTCCGACGTTCGCAAGAAGATCATCAAATGGGCTTCTCGCGTTCCTGCTAATCGTCTTTCTCACTGTAGGCAGATTCGTCTTAACTCCGGACAGACCCTTGTCCACATGCTGGACCGCGTTGATAACGTGTACATTCTGTGCCGCGGCACCGTGCGCACCACGTCGCATAATTCCGCAGGTAGCACGTACGTTATTGACGAGTATCGCGCCCCTGTTGCTTTTGGCGAGATGGAAGTTATCAGCGAGAGCCCGTTTTATCTGGGATCGCTCACCGCAACTTCTGGCTGCGAGTTCATTTCGGTTCCACGCGAGGACTACCTGCAGTGGATTCGTTCAGACCCCGAGGCTCTTCTCACCCGCTCGCGCTGGATTATCAAGAACCTCACGCGTCAGTCCGGTTACGAGCGCAGCCTGCTGACCTGGAGCGGCACCAAGCGTCTGATGTACATGCTCAGCGAGCTGACGCGCGATCAGATTCACCGCGGCGTCGTTGAGTGGCCGTTTACCGTGCGTCTGACCAGGCAAGAGCTTGCGGACAAGATTGGTACCAGCACAAAGACTGTTGCCCGCGGTATCGACGAGCTTAAGGAGAGGGGCATGGTTTCTGTTCAGCACGGCAAGATTGTCATTACCGAGAGGCAGTTCCAGCGCCTCGATGACGCAATGAAACACGAGGGAGAAACCCACCTTCTGGACTAACCTCTGTACCTGGCACAACGCTTGGGCAAGACCGTTCTTCTCGCCCCGAGTGTTGCGCATCTCACCTGGCATGACGCGCTTCTCGCGCCACGCTGTACCTGGAACGACCGACGCACCCGTCGTAATCACAACCCTGTTTTTGCAGGATAAACGTAAGGAGCACTAATGAGCGAGTTTATGGACATCATTACTTCCGACAACCTCTCGTACAAGCAGAAGGTTCTGCACCTGGCTCAGGCTGCCGAGAACTCCGAGCATCCTATCAAGACGACCGCTGAGTTTGATCGTCTTTTTGCAGCTCACGCGCTTGACGACATGTGTGAGGGCAACGCTCCTTACCGTCCTCGCTACATCTGCCCTGACTACCAGGTATTTGCTCAGAACGGCTCCGAGTTTTTGCGCTTTGACAAGCCAGAGACCCTTGATGACCTGCTCTGGGGTTTAGCTGCTCTCTATGACAACGTTCCTTCTGTCACCAGCCGCCCTGTCTACGTTGGTCAGCTGGACAAGATCATTGATCCATTCCTGGAGGGCATGACCGACGCAGAGATTAAGCCTCGTCTGCGCCGCTTCCTGAACCACATTGACCGCACCGTTGCAAGTGGTTACTGCCACGCAAACATTGGTCCAGAGGACACTCGTGCAGGTAGACTGCTGCTTGAGGTTGACCGCGAGCTCATGAACGCCGTTCCAAACTTCACTCTCAAGTACGATCCAGAGGTCACGTCCGACGAGTTCATGCGCCTGGCAGTCAAGACCACCATGGTCTGCTCTAACCCTGCTTTTGCTAACCACCGCATCCACAAAGAGACCTATCCTGGCGAGTACACCGTCGTAAGCTGCTATAACGTCCTTCCTATGGGTGGTGGCGCTTACACTTTGAGCCGCGTGCTTCTCCCTGGCCTTGCAAAGCTTGCAACCAACGTTGACGACTTCATGAACAACCTGCTGCCAACCGCAACCGGCGAGGTCCTGAACTTCATGAACGAGCGCGTCCGCTTTATTGTTGAGGATTCCAACTTCTTTGAGACCAGCTTCCTGGCTCAGGAGGGCCTCATTTCTCGCGAGCGCTTCTGCGGCATGTTTGGCGTTGCCGGCATGAGCGAGTGCGTCGCTGAGCTGCTGCATCTTGACAGCAGTCGTACCTACGGCAAGGACGACGAGGCCAACGAGCTGGCTGATCAGATCATGGTCAAGATTGCCGACCAGGTCAACAGCTTTGACGCCGTCTACTCCGAGGTCTTTGGCGGTCGCTTCACCCTGCACGCACAGGCTGGCTTCTCCGACCAGCAGGGCGTTACCCCAGGTGTCCGCATCAAGGTTGGCGACGAGCCTGCAAATCTCTACGACCACATTCGCCACAGTGCTCGCATGCACCGCTTCTTCAACAGTGGCGTCTCCGACATCTTCCCAGCTGAGCCAACTGCTGAGCGCAACCCTGACGCTGTCGTTGACGTGGTCAAGGCCGCATTCTCCATCGACGACAAGTACCTCTCGTTCTACAGCTCCGAGGGTGACCTGGTCCGCATCACCGGCTTCCTGGCTAAGCGCTCTGAGATGAAGAAGTTCCAGTCCGGCGACGTTGTTCTTCAGGACACCGCTCACGACGGCCTGGGCAACTTCACCGCTAACCACCTTGCCGACCGCAAGGTTCGTATGAGCGACTAGCGAGAAGAGCTGCGCAATCGTGACCTTCACTGCAACAGAAACAACTTTGGGAGCAACACATCCAACCGGATGTGTTGCTCCTGTCAACAAGATCATTCCCTTCTCGCTGGTAGATGGCCCAGGAAGCCGAACTGCCGTCTTCCTGCAGGGCTGCAACATTCGCTGCGCCTACTGTCACAACCCCGAGACCCAGGTGGAGTGCATCTCCTGCCAGGCATGCGTCAAGCCATGCCCAGCTCACGCCCTGTCCGTAGCTGACGGCAAGGTTGTGTGGGACAACTCCATTTGCATCAACTGCGACAACTGCATCAAGGTGTGTCAGCACAAATCCACGCCAAAGATTGAGCTGCTCAGCGCACGCGAGGTGGCCGACCGCTGCATTTCCAACATGCCGTTCATCCGCGGAATCACCACCTCAGGCGGCGAATGCATGCTCCGTCCCGACTTCCTCTACGAACTCTTCACCTACTGCAACGCAGCTGGTCTGAACTGTCTCATCGACTCAAACGGCACCATCGACTTCACCGAGTACCGCGATCTGCTGGATCTCTCAAGCGGCGTCATGCTTGACGTCAAGGCTTGGGATGATCAGTGGTTTGAGCATCTGACCGGCGAAAATGGCGTCACAGTCCGCAAAAATCTTGCGTTTTTAGCCGAGCAAAACAAGCTCGAAGAGGTCCGTGTCATCGTGACCGAGGAATGGAACGACGCTGAAGCCGCAGTTGATGGCATTGCCTCAACACTTGGCGAGAAGGTTGGTCAGACGCGCATTCGACTCATGAAGTTCAGGCACTTTGGCGTCCGCGGTCCGATGGAGAACTCCCCTTCTCCAAGCGATGAGCGTATGCAGGCAATTGAGCTGCAAGCCCGCAACCTGGGCTTTGGCGAGGTTGTCGTCAGCTAGTTGCCACGGCGGGTGCGCGATACCAGCCGCGGCAGACGCGGCGTGAACCGCGATACCAGCAGCGCACGGCATCCGGGTGGTGCAAGCCGCAGCTCGCACGGGTTTCTCGCCGCGATTGTTGCTGCAGCTTACACGGGTTTCTCGCCACAATTCAAGCCGCAGCTCTCACGGGTTTCTCGCCAGTTTCTGCGCTTTTTCATTGCAACAAATAACGACCTCGCAGCACATGCCACGAGGTCGTTTTCATTTATCTATCAGTGAGGCGCCGGTTCAGCAAACTCCAGATCAACGAGTTATTCGGTGACGATAGCAATTCCGCTGGAGCAGCCCAGACGATCAGCGCCCGCCGCGACCATTGCCTCTGCGTCAGCCTTATTATGAATGCCGCCAGCAGCCTTGACCTTGCAAGTGTCGCCGACAGTCTGCTTCATCAGAGCAACGTCGTGAACAGTTGCGCCGCCGGTGCTAAAGCCGGTACTTGTCTTAACGAACGCGGCTCCGGCAGCCATGCAATCCTTGCAAGCACGAACGATCTGCTCGTCGTCAAGGAGGCAGCACTCCAGGATTACCTTTACTGGCACGGAGCCGGCAGCCTCTACAACAGCCTTGATATCAGCAATAACGTAATCGTCGTCTCCCGCGACCAGGTGTCCGCCGTTGATGACCATGTCGATTTCGGTGGTGCCGTCGTCGACGCTCTGCTTGGCCTCGGCGACCTTAGCTGCAGTTGAAGCTGCGCCCAGAGGGAAACCGATGCAGGAAGTGATGCCAACTCCGGAGCCCTCGAGCTCGGCGTGAGCCAGGGAAACCCAGCAAGAATTGATAGCGACGGTTGCAAACTTGTACTGCTTTGCCTCGGCGCAAAGTTTCTTGATGTCCTCAGCGGTTGCGTTTTGCTTCAAGTTTGTGTGGTCGATAAGGCCGTTGACTTCCACGATTTTCTCCTTCTGGCTGTACGTTATGAGTGATTTGTGCCTCTCTATTGTACGGCAAGCACGACGTAAAAGATGCAACTACCTGGTTTTGCTATCCAGCTTAACTACCTGGCCGAGTTATCTGGCATAACTACCTGGCATAACTACTTGGCTTTGAATAGCCGCATCCACAGTGCTCGCTGACGATTTTCAAGATCAGTAATAGTTGTGTCACGTGCGACTATTCCTGCAGACTCTCGAATCTGACGGACCAAACCTTGAACGCTTGAGAAGCTTTTAAGCATCTCTCCAGAAACCGAAAAATGTGGACATTGCACGCCCGTTACCAGCTCGTTTTCTCTGTCCAAGTCTCGCATGACTCTTTGGCCGCCAGCGTGCGTTACCGCTGGATCATAATCTAGCAGCACCGTCGCTTGCTTCTTTCTTTTATCCTTGAGCTGAATGGTTAAGTCAGGAATTCGAGTGATTTTCTCGCCATATCGATTTTCCAGCTCGATTGGCCTATTGAGCTCGACAGTACCCAAGTTAAAGCCACCAAGGTTATACGGGAGGCACAATAGCAGCGCAAGCGAAGCTTCTCGGGGCGACCGAGCTTTCTCTACGATGTGCTGAAGCGCTCGTTTAGCTGGGATGATGCCACGCTTTCTTCCTTGCGTGGAAAGAAACTTTGCGATTGCAGCACGATTTGTCAGAGGGCCATTTTGGCGTTGCGAAACTCCACCATGGCCATCCTGATTCAAAAAATAATCGGAACACAAGGCACTACCTGCAAGGATTGTTCCAATAAAATCAAGCTTTGAAGCAATCTGCAAATAAGTGAATTCTGGAGAAGTAATAAATCCTTTTAAGTCAGCACCTATAGGCAGGAGCGACGATGGCGAAACCTTTGAATTACAGATATGAAGCGCAACATTTTCTCTTGTAGACGCGGAATTCAAATCACGGATTAGCAGGTCAACCTTGCTATTAGGCTCCTGGTGAAGACGCACACCTTGTATCTCTGGTAGGTGTCCATAGTAGACGGCAAGCTCTCGTTCCATGGCTGCACCAGGTGTAGACTCTGGAACAAGTGGCGCTCTGACCATACCATTTGCTGCCGCCGACGAATCAAATGGCCTAGAGGAACTCATCAATAAATTAAACGCTGAAAAGTACGAAAGACAGTAATCCATAGCACTCCTTCGCGAAAAAGTATGAATTCCATACCCGGAAATAGCTCAAGTAATCTGACCGATTTGAAATCACATAGGAAATCTGTGTAAGATTTGTTGTTCTGGCGTCCTCCCGGAGGCTTGCCGTGCAATTTCACTGTCCTATTTCAAAATTCTGAATATTTACACTATTAAATTCATTTCTATGAATACATAATTTTCGAGCTCAAAATTATGTGCCGAAAAAGGTAAAAAACCCGTTTAGTTGGAAATGAAAATTGAAATTTAGCTGTTTTATCTCCAACTAAGACGATTTTTTACCGCGCCAAAAACTTTTATCTGGGCAAACGTTATATGCAGAAAAATGAAATTTCCAACTAAACGCATTTTTTACCACCTGGAGGCGACTCGAGGAATTTTCGACACCGAAATGCCCATCCTCGCACGTCAGCAGCACGTCCACACTCCCATCCGCCGGCGACCCGCACACAAAAAAGCCTGGTAGCGGAACGCTACCAGGCTTTTAGCGAAGCTAAGTGTCTAAGCTAGATCTTAGAACTCGACAGGAAGATCGAAGTAAACGCACTTAAGCAGCTGCTCCATCTCCTCCTGGGTAGGCTTGCGTGGGTTGGAGAGGGTGCAAGCGTCCTCGATAGCAAGGCGAGCAACCTCTGGAGCCTTCTCGAAGAACTCCTTCTCGTCGATGATGGAGGTCTCGGACTTGGTTCCGCCCTCGCCGTAGTTCTTGATGCCCTGTGGGATGTTAAGAGCGTCGTTGATGTCGCGAATCTTCTGAACAAGTGCCTCTACCAGCTCGTCCTCAGTGTTGCCCTCGAGGTGCAGGATCTCCTTAGCAATGAATGCATAGCGAGTCTTTGCGCGCTCGTCGCGAGCGTTGAACTGGATAACTTTGCCCAGGTACATAGCGTTTGCGCAACCGTGGATGATGTGACCACCGGAGTATGCAGCGCCGGTCTTGTGAGCCATGGAGTGAACGATGCCCAGAAGGCCAGAGGAGAATGCAATACCAGCGAGGCACTGTGCGTCATGCATGTGCTGACGTCCCTCTTTGTCGCCTGCGTAGGATTTTGGCAGCCACTCGACAATCTCGCGGATTGCGTGCAGAGCGTCGCCGTCGGTGTACATAGAAGCAACGGTAGAAACGTATGCCTCGATAGCGTGGGTCAGTGCGTCCATACCAGTGTGAGCAACAAGCTTAACAGGCATGCCGTAAGTGAGCTCAGGGTCAACAATTGCGACGTCAGGGGTAATCTGGAAGTCAGCGATTGGGTACTTAACACCCTTCTGGTAATCGGTAATGATGGAGAATGCGGTTACCTCAGTTGCGGTACCGGAAGTAGAAGAAATTGCGCAGAAGTGAGCCTTGGTGCGGAGCTCAGGAAGACCGAAGACCTTGCACATGTCCTCAAAAGTGGTCTCTGGGTACTCGTACTTGATCCACATAGCCTTAGCTGCGTCGATTGGGGAGCCGCCGCCGATAGCAATAATCCAGTCTGGCTGGAACTCGCTCATCTTAGCAGCGCCGTTCATAACGGTCTCGACGGAAGGATCGGACTCGACGCCCTCAATGTGAGCAACCTCAAAACCTGCGGACTTGAGGTCATTCTCGATGTCATCAAGGAAGCCGCCGCGACGCATGGAGCTGCCGCCAGAAACGATAATTGCCCTCTTACCCTTGAGGTTCTTAACCTCATGACGAGCGCCCTCGCCAAAATACAGATCGCGTGGATTTGTAAAACGTCCCATAAAACCTCTCCTTAACTATGTGCCACTTCCCTAAGCGGCTAGCGAAGCCATTCTTCGCAATTACTTCTTCTCAACATTTCTATTCTAGCTCATTTTGGACACCTGCACCAAAATGAAAGTGTCATTTTATGCAATATCGTTGAAAATTTATGCACGTATCTGACAGGAACCTGACGCCCTTCTGGCGAGAAACCCGTTCACTCCAAACGTTTCCGTCTGCCGTTCACAATCTTCTTACGACGCTCGCGGACTTACCCCGCACACCCAAATAACCTGCGATATCATTACGTAAGAGAGAAAGGAATCACGTGGCGTTTGACCCAGTAAAAGAAGACTACCAGCGGCTTATCCTCCGCTTTGCTCGCACGCAAGTCAGCGACGAGGACAGCATTGCCACGCTGATGAAGGACTTCAACTGGCGATTCTCTAACGACCGCGATTCTCTCCCCCAAACCGATGAAGACCGCGCGTTCAACCTGGTTGCTCAGGCGGCTGAGATTGTTGATTATCGCCTGCCGTTTGTCGAGGAATCTCAGGCGCAGGCCCTTATCGACCAGGGAAAGCGTCTCCTCAACAAAGCAATTCAGCTGGACCCCAACTGTTTTGACGCCCAGCGCATGCTCCACGCCTCAAATAGCAGGCTTTTTGACGCCTACTACCAGTTCCTTGTGGAGAAGCTTCCCCAGGTAGAAGCCGCGTGCTATCAGAAGGCGCAAGAGTCCTCGCAGGGACTCCCCGCTGAGCAGGCAGAACTTGCCCAGAGGCTGGCCATCAACCCCTATAAGCGCTGGTTGGCAACGCTTTCTTCTCGCGCGCTTATCTGCGGCCGAAACAAAGACGCCATCGCATATGGCGAGAAACTCCTGGAACTTGACGCTGCGGACGCAGCCGATGCTCGTTTTACGCTTGCACTCGCGTACGCAAAACTTGAGGACAAAGACGCCCTCGACAACCTTATGGACCAGTACCGCAAGCTAGATCCGCCTCGCGGGGCAGATGACCCGTGGATTTTGCTGGCTCGCCTGGCTATTCACTTCAAGAAGCGTGAGTTTGTTGAGGCGGAGCACTACCTTGACCTGCTGATTGAGCGCTATCCTGAGGCAACGCTTTGTTGCTTCGTGCAGAAGGATTTGCCCGAGGGAGAATTCTCTCGCCTTAACGTGCTCCCCTATTCCGAAGACGAGCTCATCATTGCCATCGCAGAGGCCACCGTGCTGCTGCAAGAAGGAAACGACCTGATAGGACGTGGTGTTCTTGGTCGTTGGCTTGCAGACCAAGTTAGGGCAAGAGACCCTAAGACCGTTGAGCCGGCAGAAAAAGAGCTGCAGATGCAGGCAAATACCTTGTTCGCTTCTGCCGATTCGTTCCCTGGTGAATCCAGCGGCAGCGTGCCCGACGGCCCAGCTGACCCCGGCTTCCCCGGCGGCCCGATCGGCCCCGGCTTCCCCGGAGGTCCCGCTGGCCCGCGGCCAAGCGGACCTCGTATCGACGGGCCAAATAATCCACACTCGGGTGGTGATGCAGAGTGATTAAGCATTCCGCTAATGATATGGTCAGTGAGCAGGTAGACCGCCTGGTAACCAAGCATGCGCAAAAGAAAAACATCGTATCTGAAGCTGCTCTCTACGAGTTGAAGCTTGCAGTGGAAGCTTCGCCTGAAGACTTTATTTCTGACGAAGAAGAAAAGGCTTTTGCTCAATACGTCAATGTCATTGGCAAGTATCAGGCTGGAATTACAAAAGAAATTGATTCCGATGCTGACTTCTTTGCAAGTCGGATGGATCTGCTTAACTTCTTGCATAATCAAATGACAAATAATATTGAAAACCCAGCTCTTGCTAACACAAGCATTAACCTTGAAGCTCAGCGAATTCTTGCGCAGATCTCCAATAATCATCCTGCAGCAATCCTCAACGACCTGCTTGACCTGCAAAAAGAATTTGACCCTATCTTTAGACCAAAACTAGAGCAAGCAAAGCAAAATCACGGCGACGCTTGGACCTGCGCTGAAGCTCGACCACTTTTGCGTCTCTACGCGCAGATTGCCCAGGTAGCAACAGATTGCGCCTGCTTCAAGCTCTCCAAAAAAGCCTGTGAAGACCTCTTGTTTTTCTCGCCAACAGATTTGCTGGGCGCGCGTTTTACCTTGGCATATGTTCTTGCTCGCCTGGAAGATGAGGAAGGACTCCACAAGCTTGACGAGAGCTGTGGATATCAGTCAAATGCCTGGATGCGTCTGGCGTTTACGCTGCTGTTCTTCAAGTTGAATCGCATGCCCGCGGCAAAGCGTGCGCTCAAAGGCTTTGTCAACCTTGGCGAGGGAGCAGCATATGCGCTGCTCAGGCCATCTTTTGTTGATCTCTACATTCCGTGTAGAATCAACTTTACGCCTGACACGTTTGCCGAAAACGTTATCGCAGTTCACGAAGCTGAGGCGATTATCGCTGACGTGCCGGAATTTATTTCATGGGCAGAGTCGGTGCCCGGCGTAACTCAGAGCGCTCGCGACTACGCGTTTAAGGCCGGACTAGACTGGTGGGAAAACGAAGAATAGATGAAAGCCCAAAATCGCGCCGTTTAGCCCTAGAAATCTACAGCATCTTTGCTATACTTTTTCTTCGCGTCCCCATCGTCTAACGGTTAGGACATCGCCCTTTCAAGGCGGCAATACGGGTTCGATTCCCGTTGGGGGCACCATAAAACACAAATCCCAAGGCAGCGCGTGCTCCCTTGGGTTTTTGTTTTTAAGCCTTTTAGGTCCTATCTTCTTGGATCTTTATTTAACAGTTGGCGAGAAAAACCTCTTGTAGACCCTCAACCGATAGCCCAGCACGCGCAAGAATGTTGTGGTGAACGTCTGCCTCAAAGTATTTATCGGGCATACCTACACGAATTACCTGCGGACATGCACCTGAAGCGCTAATCTGCTCGACAACTGCACTGCCAAACCCACCCAAAACGCTGTGCTCCTCGACGGTAATAATTACGTCAGAATTCTGACAAATTTGCGTCAGAGAAGCGTCAAGTGGCTTGATGCTCAACACACCGTAGACCTCGATGTTCGTTCGGACGGGAACGGCAATCTGCTCTGCAGCTCGCTGAGCTGCCTCGACGACTCTACTGGTTATCGCACCCGTTGCAAGTACGGTTATGCGCTTCGGAAGAGGGGTGGATACGGTTCCGACGGCTGTGACTTCGGTAGCTACAGCTTCGGTGACTGCCACGCCGTCTACGCTTGCCATGTCCGCCACGCAAGCCGACTCAAAGAGTTTCTCGACACCGGACGCATCAAAAACGTAACCATCTGGATGTAGATTGACGCCATCGCACGAGGTCATACGGACATAAGCTGGTCGTGGATGCTTTGCAAGCTCCATGAGCGTGGCTGCAAGCTGGGCGTTATCGACCGGGCTGAACACGGAAAGCCCCGGAATGGTCCTGGTGACCGCAATGTCCTCCACAGCCATGTGAGAGGGTCCTGTAGCTGCGGATTCGCAGCCAGCGGCAACACCCACAAGCACCACGGGCGACTTCATCATGCCAAGGTTGACTCGAATCTGATCCAGCGTTCGTGATGTCACAAACGTGGCATAGCACGGCGCAAAAACATGAAAGCCTTCATTTGCACAGGCAGACGCCACTTCAATAAGGTTCTGCTCTGCAATTCCACACTGGATGTAGCCGTCTGGTCTGAGCTCACGGAAGCGATCCAGATTCAAACGACGACCATAGTCGGCTACAGCAACGGTTAACAACTCGTCATCTTCAGCGAGCTTACCCATTACCCAACCAAATACCTCTTTTGTATTCATACCCGCAAGCATCTGCGACTCTTCAGCCGAAATGCACGCTGGCTGCAAAGATGTGCCTAGCATGAGCATGCCTCCTCTGCAACTTTCAGATCAGACAATGCCTGCTCATAGAGGTCGTCCGTCACGCACGCGTCGTGGAACGAGACGTTATTCTCGGCAAATGAAAGTCCTTTGCCCTTGATGGTGTGCGCGATAATCGCGCGAGGCCTTGAAGTTTGCTGCTTTAGTGCGTCGTACAGTGCAAACACATCATGTCCGTCTACCTCGATAGACTCAAAACCAAACGCATCAAACTTTCTTGCAATTGAGCCGGTGTCCAAAATGGACGCGCAAGGGCCGTCCAGCTGCATGCGATTCTGGTCAACAATGACCGTCACGTTGGAGAGCTGGTTGTGGCCGATAAACGCCGCGCTCTCCCAAATGGAGCCCTCGTCGCACTCGCCGTCGCCCAGAATACAAAAAACGCGAGAAGGAAGATCTTTTCTGCGAAGGCTTAACCCCAGGCCAGCGGCATAGCCCAAGCCCATGCCAAGGCTGCCACCAGAGATTTCAAAGCCACGCTGAGGGTCTCGCAGTGGGTGCTTAAAGAGGACGGCATCGGGTCCAAAGACTCCGCGGTCAATATCCTCTTGAGAAATCATTTCTGCACGCAGAAGAGCCGGGAACAGTGCCAGCGATGTGTGAGCCTTAGAGAGAATCAAGCGGTCTCTGAGTTCCCACTCGCAATCCCTGTGGCCTACCTGCATAACCTTGCTTAAAAGCACAGAGACTATATCTGCCACAGAACACGCGCCGCCAATGTGGAATGGCGTTGAGCTGTATCGATGCGCCAGCTCGATGATGCCTCGACGCACTGCCAGCGCCTCGTGGCGCAAATCAAGTTCAAGCTGTTTGCGCCGGTCAGAGTCTATTTCTGCAGAAGCTAGCGATGTCTCCACGTGCTCTGACTGACGAACAGAAGAGATGTCCAGAGGCCCAATAGAGCCATCTACCTGCTCAGATACGCCAACAACGCTTTGGTGCGGAGCAAGCCAAGTCTGACTCCACTCAATGCAATTACCGTCAGACAGCTCAATTACCTGCTCAAGTACAAGCAAGGCCTCGTTTGGGGAACACTGTAGGTAGTCGGCATGATCTTTGCCTGCAATTTGCGACTGATAGCGCATACGAGAGCGTGCAATCTCTTTTTGAGAAGTTCTTTCAACAGCATCAAAGAGCGACTCATTCTCAAAGTCCGCTTCTTCAAGCTGTGGACAAACAAGCAGGTTAGACCATGACTCCTGGCACACTACAGGCCGATCAGAAACACTCCTAACACGACGCAAAAAGAGTACGTCAGAGCCGATGGGAATCTCTAAGTGCTCGGCAACGGCTTGATCTGCAGGAACTACCTGCTTAAATAGGACTTCGGTTCTATACTCAAAGCCGCCATCTCTGAGCGCGGCTGCAAATGAAAGTACGGTATTTCCCGCCGCATGACGAACGGTGTTAGAGATAACCTGTGTTGCTCGGCCCTTTTGAGTAAGCAGTAAACCCTCTTTGACCAGGGATTGAATGGCTTTTCTGATGGTTCCCCTGCTCACACCATACTGCGCCATAAATTCGGCCTCAGACGGAATATACGTTCCCGCCTTCCAGTCTTCTGACAGAATTTTGACGCGCATCAAATCTGACAGTTGAACATGAAGAGGTGTGGCAGACGACGTGTTGAGCCCACCTCTGACCTGCGGAGATAGTGACTCAGTAGCCGTATCTTCAGAAACTAAAACCGGAAAAACTCCTGTCTCAAATGACATAGGTCCTCCGAAGCAAATAAGAAATTAGTCGTGCATACGTTAGATACAAGACAAGTAGTATACAAGTTTCTGAAAGAGAACAGAATAGGTATGGAAATGACTTTTGCTGATCTCTCTTGCAGAATATAATTACTTAGATGAGGACACTTACTTGGATCGGTAACAAATCACTATTACTACAGTAAAAGAGGTTTCTTGTGGTAATCGATTACGAAATGCTCTGCGACTCGCTTGATATCTCTTTAGATTCTTTAATGAGGGGTAGCAACTCTTATGCACGTGAGCATATAAAACTGCTTAAGAAGTATGGTAAGACTCTTGATGCTAAGAAAAATATAGCCATTTTGATGGGTCTCCCAAACGATGAACAAATTGCGATAATTCGCCGTAGAAAACTTTACAAGTCCTGTCCTGATTATTTCACTTGGAATGGTCCTACTGAAAAAGCCGAAAAAGAACTTACTCCATTGTTAGAAAAATAAAAGCTTACCTTTTGACCACATTAGATTGAATCTATAATAAGAAGAATCCTAAAAACACTAGTTTAGCTGGAGATTGGATAATGACTCAATTACCTGATAGACCGTTTCTTAAGTCATTATTTGATAAATATGGTCCAGAGTATGTTAGGGAACACTATTTTGACGATAATGGCGTAAAAGATTCAGCTCCTGAAGAACTAAAGGCTGAATTCAAAGATGTTGAATTCAGACGTTATCCAGAAAATGGTTGCCTTTAATTACATAAGGTAAGAACCAATTAGCAACTACTAACCCCGCTACAAGCGGGGTTTTCTTTTGGCAATTAATCGCGGAAAGCAATTTATTAGTGCCGAAAAAATAAATAATTGAACTGAATATTGTCCCATTTTTGTCCCTTGAATTGTCAAAGCAAGTGCAACGTTTGGTGATGGTAGACTTCCCAAGGGCACTTCCAACCCAGACGCTTACGTGGCCTTAAATTGAGTTCATTATATACTGCCTCAATCTCTCTATCACTAATCGATGAGAGGTCTGTACCTTTTGGAAAATACTCTCTGATGAGACCGTTAGTATTTTCATTGGTACCTCTTTGCCAGGGATGATGTGGAAGACAGAAGTAGATACTTACTCCGATAGCTTCTTGAAGCTCTGCTGCTCGGGCAAACTCAGACCCACGATCAAGCGTTATGGTTTTTACTACCTCACCTCTCAAAGCTTGCTGTATAGCTACATTGACATCGACACTAGACCCTGATGCAGCTTTGCCGCCAACAAGGTAGCCGCTCATACGGTCAACTTGTGTGACCAGGCGTGGCCCTTTGGCCTTACCGATGACGGTATCTCCTTCCCAGTCTCCAATACGTTGACGATCTGCAACCTCTTTTGGTCTTTCGACAAGTTCATGAGTTATCCGTATTTTGCCTCTGCGCTCTATGAGGTGTTTTGTATGCCGTCGTTTACCTCGGTGTCTGAGTCTTCTGCGTACAGACTGTACACCTGGAAGTTCACAGTCTAGTTTTCCTGAGTGTATGGCTCTATATATAGTGCTACAACTGACAGGAGCGTAGGAAAGTTCTAAGTGTAGTCTGCCTGCAATCTGCTCAGGTGAGAAGTGGCGACTACAGATAAGAAAGACAATACGTGCACGAAGGTTTGGATCATCTAGTAGTGTCCGTTTCTTGCAAGCCTGACGTCGAGCATCAGCTTTTCTCTGAGCAGTCGAAGCCCTATAACAAAGATGCGCCACTCCAATGATTGTCCAACCGTTTCTTTTAATCTCCCGTGAAATACTTGATTTGTTTCGTCCGAGCTTACGAGCGATCTGGCTTATACTTTCATGATTTTTCCAGCAGACCATAATGTCTTCGCGCTCTTCAATGCTAAGATGGCTATAGTGACCCATGGAAATCCTTTCAATGAACGTTGTCGTAAGCGCCATTGTAGACCCATGGGTCACTACCTTCTCTTTTGTTGTTGCACTAGCAATGGGAATTCAAGCCCATAAGCTGAATGACGAGTTAAGTTTTACCAGGTCAAGAGCTATACACTCTTCACGCTCAAAAACGCCTAATACTTAAATATTTTCTGAATATACGCAGTTAAAACGCTATTTATTCTGCAAAAAAAGTGGTAGGGGCGGCGGGACTCGAACCCGCAAGACCGAAGTCGAGGGATTTTAAGTCCCCTGCGTCTGCCAATTCCGCCACGCCCCCGGATATGTCTAGCTATTATGCCACTACTTTTAATTCAGCGGGCGCAAAATTGGCTGCCAAATCACAGGCGACTGCTTTCCCTGGTGAACGGCAGCCGCGGTTATCACCAGACCAAAGAGCAGGTCACTCTCGCTTACTACCAGGTGTTTGAAGCCTGAATTTTTCATCAATTCTGCAAGCAAAATAGTGCCCGCGAGCATGACGGGTGCACGTTTTGCCTGAAGTCCCGTTATGTCTTCTCGCTCCTTTAACGTTTTGCTGGCGAGAAGCCCTTCTATCTGCGTCACCTCATCAATCGAAATGTGATTGAGGTGCACCTTTGACGGGTCATACGGATCAAGATGATCCCTGACGGCAATGAGGCTGGTTGCGGTTCCGCCGACGCCAACCAAGAGCTCAGGCGCTGCACACTGCTGCTGAGCTCGTACAATAGCCTCAGACATCATCTGAGCTGCCATTTTATGAGCCCCATCGATGTCCTTAGCTGATGGGTGATCCGATGACAGATTAAATCGCTCAGTCAGGCGCCTGCAGCCAAGGTCGACGGACTCAACGAAGTTGATATCAAGCTGCTGCCCTCCAGGCTGCTGGCCTACGCCTTGGACCGTAGACTGGCCTGCGACCTGAGCTGCAGTTTGTCCCACCAACGTGCCAACAACCAGCTCAGTTGAGCCGCCGCCGCTGTCAGCAACAAGAATGCGATGATTCTCAAAATCGTGAGAGACACCCAAAAAAGTAAGCGCGCCTTCAATTTCACCTGGAATAATCATGGGCTCAAGTCCCAGCGAGGCTAGGCCCATTCCCAGGTCAGGAGCATTTTCTGCATCGCGAGCAGCGCTTGTGAGTGTGCACACAACCGCCTCAGCGCCCTCTTTTCTCGCGTGATCAACGTAGGAAGAGACGCAACCAACGCAACGATGAATTGCCTCAGGTAGCAGACGCTTTGTTTTATCAACGCCCTCGCCCAAATTGACAATCTCGGTGTATTTGGCCATGCGAATGACGCGACCGTCTTCAACCTGCGCAAGCGCAAGTCGAGCGGTCACGGTTCCGATATCAATTGCAGCTAGAAGCATTAGCGTGAGTTCCCACTGTCAGACTTTGAATTGTCGGCTCCGGACCCCTCAGAAGATCCACCTTCTCCAGAGTTCTTCTGCTCGTGAGACTCTCCAGGAGCTGGTGCAGATGTAGAATCGTCAGAGTTTGCGCTCTTAGGAGCCTCAGTATTGCCGGAATCGCCTGGTGTAAATCCAAAAACAAAATCCCCAACCTTGATGTACCACGGATAGTCAGGATGCTGAACGGTATTCTCGTCCTTCTTCTTATCAAGACCCTCTACCCGTGCAGATTCCTCGTCGCCAGAAACCAAGCCCTGCTTATGAGCCTCGTCTATGATGCCTTCTTTTGTCTGCAGACCCTGAACCTCGGACTCAAGACGTTTTTGATCTTCCTCGAGCTTCTGCTGATTTAGCAGCAACTCGTCATGCTCGCGAACAGCGTGGTAGTAGCCACGAATTGGCGGATACAAGCCCACAAGCAGGAAGATTACAACGCCGAGAAAAATGACAAGCTTGGTGTGGTTACGCGCGAAGTCAAGTGCGTTGTCTTTAAGCTCTACCAGAGAAGCTACGCTGAACTGCGGTTTATTAGTTCTTTCAGCCTTCTGCCCGCGCTCGGACTTCTGGTCACGCTCGGGCTTCTGAGTCCTATCAATCCTCTTAACTTGAACAGTTCTTTTAGACTTGGTGTCCTTGGAACTCTTCTGGGAAGATGCTTGTTTTGATGGCTTCGTGCCCTCTGACGATGCTGTATCTTTTGGAGCCGCCACAGCTTTCTTTGCCACAGCCGACTTCTGATTAGATTGAGATTTCTCAGTTACCTGGGGTTTCTCGGATTTTTTAGTTGAAAATATTTTAAGAGCACCAGAGGTATGCTCCGCGGTAGTCTCTTTAAGAGGCTCAACGGAACGCTTGGTGGGCGTTGTTTTTCTTTTTGTACCACTCTTTTTAGTGGTGTCTTGACTCATCACGGATCTCATTTCTGGTTTGTTTGGTGATGCGTCGCAACAAATTGCAACATCTTTATTATGGCAGAGGCAGCGCCGATAGCCCTGCCTCAGTTTGGAATTTCATCGTTTTACCGAATAGAAGTTGTCGCTCCACGGCAAGTCGTAAGCTTTGCGGTACGTCGCACGTCTTCGCTGCAATCTGTGCAGCTTGTTTACGCATCAAGATGACGTTTTGCCTCTTGCCACAAATCTTCTTGTAGCTCGGGTTTCTCGTCAAGCGAGAAGCCTCTCTCAGCAGCAGCTTTCTCCATGTACGACCAGCGAGCGCGGAACTTCCTGCAAGCGCTCATCAGCGCTTCTTCCGCATCAACGCCTTCCCAGCGAGCAACGTTTATCAGCGCAAACAAGATGTCACCAAACTCGTCCGTTTTCTGCTGCGTACCTGGGGCTTCAGCGTCAAACTCCGCGCGTTCCTCGGCAACCTTGTCCCACACGTCATTAACTGACGCCCACTCAAAGCCCATCTTTGCGGCGCGCTTTGAGATCTTCTGAGCCTGCATGAGCGCAGGTAGAGACTGTGGAACCGAGTCGAGAAGACCCTCGGTGTGCACGGTATCTTCTGCACTGGCGCGCTCCTCAGCCTTGACGCTCTCCCACACGTCCAAGACGGCCGCGGCCGACGACGTAGAACCCGCTTCTGGCCCAAATACGTGCGGATGCCTGCGTACCAGCTTCTGATTGAGCGCTCTACATACGTCGTCGATGTCGAAGCCCGCTGCGCGGTCGCGCGCCCCAGCCGTACCTGCTGCGCGGTCGCGCGCGCCACCGGCTGAGTCGCCGCCCACTACGCCGCTGTCCGCCTCAATCTGCGAGTGAAGAAGTACCTGCTCCAGCACATCGCCAAGCTCTTCCTCAAGATGTTCGGGAGAGCCCTCAGCAATCGCCTCGACCGCCTCGTAGACCTCCTCAATCATGTTCTTTGAGATGGACTGATGCGTCTGTTCCTTATCCCAAGGACAGCCGTCCTCCTGACGAAGTCGCCAGATGGTTCTAACCAGACGGTCAAACTCCGGATGCGTCTGAGGTGCACCAGGACGAGCCTTTGTTTCTTCATCAACTGCGGCAGCTAACTGGGCAATCTTCTCGTCAGATGTCATAGAACTTACTGCTCCTCGGGGTACAGGAAATTCCAGTCGTTGCGCAGGCCGGTCATGAGCTCCATAACGTCCTTTGAGACCTCAAGCTGCGCCTGAGCAGAAGCGTCTCCTGCAACAGCGGACTCCAGATCTGCCAGTACGTACGCCAGAGCGTCAGCCGTGCGTCCTACCTGGACTTTCTCCTGCTTTCCGTCGTCAGTCCACGTGATGGTGGCAACGTCTGCGCGTGGGTACTCCATAATCTCAATGAAGGCCCTATCCGCGGAAATCATGGCGCGTTTTGGCTGCTTGGAATGAAGCGTCAACGCCAAGACAACCATCTGACCCTCGGCGTTTCTGAGCAAAATGCCGTCCGTCTGATCAACGCCGGTAGGGGCCGGATTCATCATGGAGAGCACGTCATGAGGCTGACTCTTCAAGAAAAGACGGGCCAGCGTCAGCGAATAGACGCCAATGTCCAGAAGCGCGCCACCGGCAAGCTTGGGATTGAAAAAGCGATTCTCCATGTCAAACTCTTTGTAGCTGCCAAAATTCTCCTGAATCAGGTTGACTGGACCAAACTCGCCCGCCTCCACGCGGCTGACCAGCTCTTTGTAGAGTGGCATGTGCAAAATGGTGCAGGCGTCCATGAGCTGAACACCGTTTTGACGTGCAAGTTCTTCGGCCTCAAGCAGCTCAGCCGAGTTGAGCGTAATGGACTTCTCGCACAGAACGCGCTTGCCCGCCTGAAGCGCTTTGCGCAGGTAGATGATGTGCGTGTTGTGAGGCGTGGTCAGGTACACCGCGTCAATCTCGTCGCTGGCGAGAAGATCGTCGATGCTGTCATACACGCGCTTGACGTGGTGTTTTTGAGCAAACGCGACGGCCTTTTCCTGCGTTCTGTTGGCTACGCCGTCAATGGTTCTACCAACCGAAGCCAGCGCCTCTGCCATCTGATTTGCAATAACTCCGCAGCCAATAACACCCCACCTGAGGTGTGGTGCGGTAAAGATCGTGTCCACGGCACTCGCGGCGTTCTGTGCGGCGCTCGCAGCATCCTGCGCGGCGCTTGCGGCGTTCTGTAACGTCTGACCTGCTGTTTTGCTCATATTTACTCCTCAACCTCGTCGTCGCCACCAAGCTCTTCAAGAACTCCCAGGGCGGCGGGCATCAGCTGCTCTTCATTTCGGTGGAACGGATACGCCAGTTTATGCGTCTTTGGATACACAATAGCACCGCGACCCTTCAACTTGAGGGCTTGTTCGCGAGGAATTTCTACACCCAGATTTACCAGGCGACCATTTGTCAGGCTTACTGACGTTGCGCCCAAACGCTGCGCGCGGATGCGCACGCGGGCACGATCAAACAAGTTCTTACCTGCAAGCGGCAGGGCACCAAAGCTATTCTCGGTATCTTGCTGCAGGGCGTCAACATCGGAAAGCTCTGTAGCGGCGGCAAGACGACGGTACACCAGAACACGGCGGTCAACCTCTGGCAGATAGTCCTCATCAAGATAGAAATCTGCAGGTAGATTGATGGTAACTTCAGCCTGCTCCAGCTCAGCGGACTCACCGCGAGCCTCAGCAACTGCCTCGCCCAGCATCTGTGTAAAGAGGTCAAAGCCAACGCTGGAAAGGTTTCCGTGCTGCTCAGCGCCCATAAGAGAGCCGGCGCCTCTAATCTCTAGGTCACGCATGGCAATACGCATGCCACTGCCCAAATCTTGGAACTCATTGATTGCCGTCAAGCGCTCGGTTGCCTCTTCCGTCAGCGGCAACTCTGCCGGGAACATAAAGTACGCGTACGCCTGCTGCCTACCGCGACCAACACGGCCCTTAAGCTGGTACAACTGAGCCAGTCCCAAGCGCTGTGAGTCCTCGATAATCAGCGTATTAGTGTGCGAGTTGTCAATGCCGGACTCAATGATGGTGGTGGCCACCAACACGTCAATCTCGTGCTCCTGAAAGGCAAGCATAACGTTCTCTACCTCGCGAGCACTCATCTGGCCGTGAGCCACACCCACGCGAGCTTCCGGCGCAGCTTCCTCCACGCGAGCCACCGCTTCATCAATAGTTGTCACACGATTGGACACGTAGTACACCTGTCCTTCTCGCTCCAACTCACTTCTAATAGCTGCGGAAACAAGATCCGGGTTGTACTCGCTCACCATTACCTGAACAGGCTTTCTGCCAGGCGGCGGCGTCAGAATCAGGCTCATGTCACGAACGCCGCTCATGGCCATCTGCATGGTGCGCGGAATGGGCGTTGCCGAGAGCGTCAGCACGTCTACCTGCTCGCGCATATTTTTAAGCTGCTCTTTGTGCTGTACGCCAAAGCGCTGCTCTTCGTCGATGATAACCAGGCCTAAGTCGTGCGGATTGACGTCTGCGGAGAGTAACCTATGAGTTCCTACCAGTACATCTACGGTTCCATCCGCAAACCCCTCAAGCGCCCTTCGCTGCTGAGCAGGCGTGACAAAACGCGAAAGCACGCTTACCTTCAAATCAAACGGAGCAAATCGCGAGAAAAACGTCTCATAGTGCTGCTGAGCCAAGATGGTAGTTGGGCACAAAATCATAACCTGACGAGCATCCTGGCACGCCTTAAACGCAGCTCTCAGCGCCACCTCTGTCTTGCCAAAGCCCACGTCACCGCAAAGCAGACGATCCATTGGCTTGCGCGCTTCCATGTCCAGCTTAATGTCTGCAACTGCGCTTTCTTGGTCTGGTGTCAGCTGATACGGGAAGCTGGACTCCATCTCTTCCTGAGCGGGAGTATCCAGCGAGAACGCATAGCCCGGCACCGAAGCGCGGCGCGTGTAGAGGTCTACCAGGTCAAACGCCAGTTTCTTGGCGGACTTTCTTGCCTTGTTAGTAGCGCGCGACCAATCCGCCGTGTTAAGTCTAGTCAGGCGTGGATTATTGCCGTCGGGTCCTACATAGCGCGTGATGCGGTCAACCTGCTCCAGGGGCACATAGAGTTTATCGTCATTGGCATACTCAAGCAGGAAGTAATCACGCTCTCTACCTGCAACTTCTTGGCGCACAATAGCGGTAAAGTGCGCAATACCGTGCGTTGCATGGACAACGTAGTCGCCCGGCTTAAACGGGAACGTCACCGTTGTAGGGTCAATGCGCTTGGAGCGCTTTTTGTTGCGCGCGCTCCTGGCCGTCAAGTCCGAGACAGAAAGCACTGCTAGGTTAGCTGTAGGGATAATGATTCCGGCGGGAACAGGTGCATCGGTAAACGTGACGCGACCACGCTTGAGTGGCGCGTAAGCACCGTTTTGATCAGGTTCGTTTTCAAGCGCCGTACCCAGCGACTCCTCAAACGGAATGGACTCATCCGAGAAAAGCAACTTAAGATGCTCTCGAGCCGCACGATCGGGCACTGCAAATACCACGGCATCCCGGTCTTGCACCAGCTGCCTCACACGACCCAAAAGCTTTGTGTCTGAACCCGCAATAGACGGCTGCACCACAGAGAGCTCCGACGTTACCGCAGCTCCCGTACGTAGAAGTGACGAGAAGGACAAACGCTGCTGCGAGCCAAAGTCCATAGCCTTGGGGTCCGTATACAGACCATCTAGTTTCACTTTTGATGCTGTTGCGGATGCAGAAATTTCGTCAAAGGCACGCTGACAGTCATCAAAGAGCGAGCGTGGCTCCGCAAGAACAACCAGCGTCTTTGAAGAGATGTGCTCAAGAGGGCTGGCAGTGCCTCCGTACAACACGGGAAGATAGCGCTCAAGTGCAGGCGCCTGAGCTCCGCGCTGAATAAGCTCCAGGTCAGCAGCGAGTGCAGAGTTTTCTTGCGCGCGCGTGTAGAGCGCTTCTTCTGCGCGGCGGATTGTTTCTTTGGTAAACGCAAGCTCTCTAGCTGGGGCAACAGTCACCTCATCGATGGCACCGATAGTCTGTCCGGTTGCTGCCACCATGCGCCTGATGCGGTCAATCTCGTCTCCGAAGAACTCAATGCGTACAGGACTTGTAGCTTGAGCTGGGAAGATATCAACCGTATCGCCGTGAATGTGGAAGGTGCCTGGCGCATCTACCTCGCCTGCATCGGCGTATCCCATGCCGACGAGCAGCGAGGCCACATCCTCAAAGGGGACGTCGTCGCCAACGGTGAACGTCGCTGGAAGAAAATAGCCCGAACCAACAGGGGGAACTCTGCGCATCAGCGCGTGAGCACTTGCAACTACAATGACCTTCTCGCCAGCGGAAAGCTTGGCGATGGCGCGACACCTGGCTCCAATAAGGGCGTCGTCAGGCGTGGTATCCGACCAGGGACGATCCTTGCGGTTGGGATAACGCAGCACGGCGTCGTTTCCCAGCCACGCAGCAAGCGAGCGCGCCGTGCGGTCCGCGGCGTCCTCTCCTGCGACAACCAACAGGCACGGGCGGGGATTTTGCGCCCAAAGTGCAGCTAACATCAGCGGACGAGCGCTTTGCGAGAGGGACAGTGTGGCGTCTGATCCACGCGAAAGCTCTCGCTTAAGCTTCTCAAGCTCGGGTGCGCTCAGTAGTTGAGCTGCAACTCTATTGATAAACACACAGTCTCCCGCCATGCCGCTAAACCCACATGCAAACGCATGCGGGTTACACCAAACCTTGCTGGACGTGGCGCGACTGGCGCGCAGGCGCGTATGCCGTAACGGCTGACCGCACAAACATCTGCCAGCGACGTCCGCCGCGCGTGCTCGCGACGTCCCACGAACAGGTTTGATAACTTTTCAATTGGGCTGTTATTGTAGCTGTTATGCAGCTATTTTGCTATTCTCGCCTCACGTGATAACGTAACTACATACTGGGTACACATAGAAGGAATTGAGGAGAGGTTATGCCCAGAGAATCAAAGAAAGTCAAGGTAGAACGCAGCATTGAGCTGTGCCGACGCATGCACGAGCTCTATCCAAGCGTCCAGAGCGCGCTGGATTATCACGACGCGTTTACCCTGCTCATCAGCGTTATGCTTTCGGCGCAAACTACTGACGCCGCGGTAAATAAGGTCACACCCGAGCTGTTCCGCCGCTGGCCCGACGCACCGTCCATGGCGGCCGCCAATGCTGTCGAGGTTGGAGAGGTCATCCAGACCATCGGCTTCTGGCGCGCGAAGGCCAAGCACTGCGTAGAGACGGCGCAAATTCTGCTGACGGAGTACGGCGGAGAAGTTCCGGGCACCATGGAAGACCTGGTCACGCTCCCGGGCGTTGGTCGAAAGACCGCAAACATCGTGCTCAACAAGATGTTTGACGTGGTCGACGGCATCGCGGTGGACACGCACGTATACAGGATCTCTAAACGCATGCGCCTGAGCTCGGCTTCTACGCCGCTGGCTGCCGAGAAAGACCTGCTCGCGCTTCTCCCCCACGAGCTCTGGAAAGACGTCAACGAAGAGTGGATTCACTTTGGGCGAGAAACCTGCACCGCTCGCAACCCCAAGTGCGTCGGTTGTCCCATGAGCGACATCTGCCCTTCCTACGAGCAGCCCAATCGCTGGTTCAAGGGGTAAGTGCGGGGCCCAGCACGCTGGCCCGGCGCTGAGCTGCGAGTGCGCGGGTTTCTCGCCAGGCGCGCAGGCTACGAGCGCGCGGGTTTCTCGCCAGGCGCTTCTGAGTTGCGAATCCAGACTTAAGCACCGCGATAAGCCTGAAAAGTGAATGGAGTCTGAGCGAATTTACTCAGACATGACGAGAAAAACCGGCAAATAGCTCAGACTTGGCGTACTCTTCCGGCAAATCGTTCAGACATGACGATAATATCAGGCTCCCTGGAAGGGTGAGCTCGGACACGCTTTAAATCCCGCCTGAAAAGTGAGCCTGAAAAGTGCAAAGATTCTGTATTTTGGATACAGATTCTTTGATGAAATCAGGCAAATCCACAGATTCTTTGAAGCATTTAGGCAAAAGTTACAGATTCTTTTAAGAAATCAGGCGCGCACCGGGCGGTTCACGGAACACATGTCAGGCGCGCGCCGAGCGGTCCACTAGATGCGTTAAACACATAGCGAGAAACCCAATCTCACCGCAACATCTACGCACAAAAATACCCGTCAGCAAGCCGATGACCTGCTGGCGGGTACATTTTTAACGCACTAAAAGTTGAAGCTGCAACTTAGTAGTTGAGGGACTGCTCCTCGAAGTATGCCTGTGGGTGACCGCAGACTGGGCAGATCTTTGGTGCAGATGCGCCAACGTGCAGGTGACCGCACTTGAGGCACTTCCAAACCTTGACACCCTCGCGCTCAAAGACCTCACCGGACTCAACGCGCTCAAGAAGCTTCTGATAGCGCTCCTCGTGAGTCTTCTCGATGTTGCCGACAAGACGGAACTTAGCAGCGATCTCTGCGAAGCCCTCCTCCTCAGCTACCTTAGCGAAGTCAGCGTACATAGTGGTCCACTCGTAGTTCTCGCCAGCAGCTGCGTCCTTGAGGTTCTCTGCAGTCTCTGGAATCTTGCCACCGTGGAGATACTTGAACCAAAGCTTAGCGTGAACTTTCTCGTTGCCAGAAGTCTCGGTGAAAATGTTGGAAATCTGCTGATAACCATCTTTTGCAGCCTGGGAAGCATAGTAGCTGTACTTGTTGGTAGCCTGGGACTCACCAGCAAAAGCTGCCTCGAGGTTCTTCTTTGTCTGAGAATTCTCAAAATCTACTGCCATTTTTTCTCCTCTCCCGCGCTAACGAGTGGCACGTTAACGCATGTCAAAGCGCTTATGAGCGCGATGTTAAGCGCCTGGGTAGCGCCGTGTTACCTGTGGTGAACAAATGCAAATGATAATTATTAGCACTTATGTTCATATACTGACCCCTTCGTCAGCACTATGAATTATAACCATTTAAGGCAACCAATATTCATTATTTTTCTGACAAAAGCCTTCCTTCGCAAGTTCTTCAAGTAAGCCAAGGGTAACCTGCTCATCAAGGGTTTCTCGCCCCGCATTGACCTCAATCTGGCAGAGCTCCTGGTGAAGCGTCTCAAACTCCGCTCCGCCCTCGTCTTTGTGGACGAGAAGAACGCGCAAGAGCTCGGCTCGCTTCTGCCGATGAGATCCCTCAAAGCGCGACTGCTTGACGTGGCTTTTGGACCTTCGCGAAGGGTTGGGAATGGTTTTCTTCAGGTACGCACCATAGTCGAGAAGAGCGTAGTACCAGCTACGTGGTGTGAGCTCCGCTGTGGCGTCGTTCTCAGTGCTATCAGCGTCCGCGACGTTCACGGCGTCCGCGACGTTCGCAGCGCCATTGGCGTTCACGGCGTCTGCAACACTCGCAGGACACGTTAGCTCTACCAGCGGAACAAGCTCGGAGTCTGGCACACCCTCTGCCTGTGGATACAGCTCGTGCAGGAAGACCGTGCGCACGTTAGTCTCCAGGTAGACGCCGTGCAAATTGAATGCAAACGCACGAATACCCGCAGCAGTTGCGGGGCCAATGCCTGGAAGCTTTACCAGCTCCTTTGGATCTTGTGGAAAGACTCCGCCGGCCTCAGAAATTGCCTGAGCAGCTCGATGTACGGACAAAGCACGACGGTTGTAGCCCAGGCCCTGCCATTCTTCAAGCACGTCCGAAGGCGCAGCGGCAGCCAGCGCGTCAACCGTTGGGAAGCGCTCCAACCATCTTTGCCAACGACCGTCTACGCGGCTGACCTGCGTCTGCTGAAGCATAACCTCAGAAATCCAGATAGCATACGGGTCATACGTGCGACGCCAAGGCAAATCGCGATACAATTCGCGACCTTTCTTGGCTACGAACTCGACAAATGCACGCAGTTCCGGCGTGAGTTCTGATGCGGGTTCCACTTCGCCACTCATTTTTGTATGTGAGATTTTCTTATCGACCAATATTGAACTCGTAAGGCTTTTTCTCGGCAGAAATAACCTCACCATCAAGCAGATTGTCAAAGGTGCCGGCAGTAATCTCAGCTTCAATAGCAGCAGCGGCATTCTGGATAATCTGCTCATTACGCTGGGCGTTCTCATTCTTTACCAGATGAAACTCGCCCACCATCTCTGGCATAAGACCCTCTACAACAACTTGATGCAGAGTCACGGACGCAAAGAAATTACGCAAGGTTTTCTCGGCACTGCACCAAAGGGGTCCAAAATAGCACGAATTATGACGAGGGCATGGCTCATTATTAGGACCTGCCCACTCACAGCTAGAAATAAAAACAGGTCCCTGAACTGCCTCGACAATATCAAGAACGCTCACCTCAGTTGGATCAATGGCTAGCATCATGCCACCGTGAGCGCCGCGCGTGCTGACAATTACGCCTGCAATGACCAGGTCATGCTGGATTGAGCGAGCAAAGGAGTATGGAATATCGTTTTCTTCTGCGGCGTCGCGAACAGAAAGAAGCTTCTTTGGGCTTCTCACCAGCGAAGAAAGCATGCGGATTGCATAGTCAGTTTTGCGCGAAATTTCCATTGGTTCTCCAAGTACCCCTCGTGCGTCCGCTTGAGGGACTGCTTTTCTCACTTATCTGGCTTGTGACCAGGCCGGCCGTTGTTACAGGTTGATTCTTGCTATCGGTTCAGGTGCTGCTCTTAGTTCAATCTTTGCTACCAGTTCAAAATTTTCCAGCCGCGCTTGTTTGCAAGTCTGGCAAGCGTTGGACCTGGGCAAACGGCGCACGGCGTTTGAGCTGCAGACAAAAGCGTTGCGTCCGAGTAGTGATCACCGTACGCGTACGCAATCTCCCAGTTGCCCTCGCCAAAGCGCTGGTTGCACCACTCAGTTGCCGAGACCAACTTCTGAGCGCCCTCAATCACGGGACCGTCAACTTTGCTGGTGTAGTGTCCGTCGGCCCCCACCTGCATCTTTGTGGCGAGAAACGCGTCCACTCCCAGCTTCTGAGCGGCCAATTCCGCGATAGGTTCAAACGTTGCTGAAACCAACAGCACGCAGCAACCTTCTGCCTGCCGACGACGCACCTCTTCCAGCGCCTGAGGGCGATACATCCCCTCAATTACCTCGCGATGAAAATCGTGCATGACGGCATTTGCAAACTCAACGCTATACTGCGTAAGTGCGCCAACAACCAGCTCACGCGCCTCTTCCTGCCTTTGAGGAAGATGCAGCTTGTAGCGAGCTCCCCACCACACAAGCTTGAGCGTGCGCGCAATTGAGGACAGATGACGGCGAAGCAAATACGCAGAGAACAAGAGTCCTGACTGTCCAGAAATGACGGTTCCATCAAAATCAAAAACAGCAATTTTCTTGATCAAATCTGAAGTGTATTCCGTATTGGAAGATTCTGCGGATATGGAACTTACGCTATCGCGTTGCGACAGCGCACCCAAAGTATTCTGATTCCGCACAATCCACCTCACTTTACCTCTGCTTTTAAATGTTCCTGTAGCAGAAGCACTTAGACACATTCTGATGTAAAGATATCACACAATGCTCTATTTTCTGACTTGGTTTCAATAAATTAAAGATGTAATTTAAATCTTTTATGCTGGACTTTTTTGGTAATGAAAAAGCCCTCCGAAGAGGGCTTGAACATGCAATGGCGGGATATGCGGGGCTCGAACCCGCGACCTCCGACGTGACAGGCCGGCGCTCTAACCAGCTGAGCTAATACCCCGGACGCCTTGTTGCGAATTGAAATAATACAGGGAACTTTTATTCTTGTCTAGCGTTATTTCCAACGAATTTGAAAATTTTCTTGAAAATAACCACTTGGCGAGAATATCCGCAGCTCAGAAACGTGAACGCCCACTAGAAATCCACAATTTCTTTGTGGTACTTCTACTGAAGAGCAACGCTGGTGGTGTTTCCTGTGGAATCGGTTACCTTTAGCGTAGTTCCGTCAAGCGTAGCTGCGGTGATGGTACCGTTTCCGCCAACAGCCTTACCGTCCTTATCGGCAATAAGTGTTGGAAGCGAGCCGTCTACCAGGGCACATGCTACAACATCCCAGCCAGAATCGCGATTCTCTGGAACCAAAATGGTGTCGTTAAAAAGAATCAGGCTGGTAGGAGTTCCCTCAACCTCAAACAGAACGCTCTTAGTTCCCGAGTCACTGGTGCGAACAACAGCAGTTTTGCCGTCGCTTTGCTTCTCCAGAGAGTACTTCATACCGTGGAAGGTAACTGAGCCGTCAACTGCCTGCTCATCCTGCTGCTTCTCGTCGGCATAGGCTGACTGGGTCTGCTTTGGCTGCTGGCTTGCAGATTCACTCTTAGTGCTTGTAGCGCAGCGAACAATAAAGAACAGAGCAGTAAGCGCAACAATAGCTGCGACCACCAAGATGATGACCGATTTTCTATTTGGAGGTTCTGGCGTGTTATCGGCCTGTCGTGGGCTCTGAGGAATTTGTGCGCCCTGACCAGCACGAAGCGTTGAAATGTTCTTCAAGTCAACCGATGAAGCCTCAGGGGTCTTCTCGCCAGATGAACTTGTTCTCATGTGGTTTGCCATGCTTAAACCTCCCGACGTGCTTCAATTGCACGTCCCAATGTTACCTCATCTGCGTACTCAAGGTCTCCGCCTACGGGAAGTCCGCTTGCCAGTCGGGTAACCGTCATTCCAAGCGGATTGATAGTTCTGGAGAGGTACGTTGCAGTTGTTTCTCCCTCAACGTCCGGATTAGTTGCCAGAACTACCTCGGTAACGGTGCCGTCGGCCAAGCGGGACAGCAACTCGCGCACGTGGAGCTGCTCGGGACCAATCTTGTCCATAGGCGAGATTACGCCGCCCAGAACGTGGTAGAGGCCGTGAAACGCACCGGTACGCTCGATTGCCGAGACATCCTTAGGCTCGGAGACCACGCAGATTTTACTGCGATCCCTGGAAGAGTCCAGGCAGATGTCGCATTCGTCACGCGTTGCATAGTTGAAGCAGATAGGGCAAAAATGCACCTGCTGCTTAAGCTCCAAGATAGCCTGCGCCAAACGGCGAGCCTCCTCGGAATCAACCTCTAGAAGATGGTAGGCTATGCGCTGAGCAGACTTTGGACCAATGCCTGGTAGTCGGCCTAACTCGTCAAGCAAACGCTGCAGTGCGCGACCATCATTTGTGGTATCAAACGCCATAGATTAGAACAGTCCTGGGATATTCAGTCCACCAGTTACTGCGCTCATCTGGGCAGATGCCTGAGACTCTGCAGACTCAAGAGCATCATTTACAGCAGCCAGAATCATGTCCTGGAGCATCTCGATATCCTCAGGATCAATTGCCTCAGGATCAATGGTGATGTTAGTCAGACGCAGGTCACCGGATGCGGTTACCTTAACAGCGCCGCCACCAGCGCTTGCAGTTGCCTGCATAAGAGAAGCCTTCTGCTGGGCCTCCAAAAGTTGCTCCTGCATTTTGCGAGCCTGAGCCATCATCTGATTGCGGTTCATGCCGCCCATGTTAAATCCACCACGTGCCATATGTTCTCCTATCGTCGTATCTATTTTAGACAAGTTGCGCTTTTTGCGCTGGCGCATAAGGAGCCATGCACCAAAGCGTCATATCGCGAGAATATCGCGAGAAGTTCTAGTTGTTTGCAGGGTCTACGGGAGTTTCGGCATCCAGCTTCTTCTCTACCGACAAAGAAACCGCTGGTCCAAATACCTTTTCAAGCATATCTGCCACGCTGTTGAGCTCTGGTGGAAGCGCTGAACGAGCAGCAATATCCTCTGGTGAAGCTGGTACTGGAGCAGGCTTTGGAGCCGGAACTGGTTCGGGTTCAGGCGCTGCAGGTGCAGGTGCTGGTGCGGGTGCAACTGGAGCCGCTGGTTCAGGCGCAGCCGCGGGTGCAACTGAAGCTGGAGCGGTATCTTCAACGGAGTTGTCCAAAACTGCAGCTACATCGTCATCGCTGTAAGGTACCTGATCGTAGTCGAGACTCTCAGTAGACGCACTGCCAGACGCAGGCTCATCCCAAGGCATCGGATATGACGCCTCTGACGCTGGTGCAACGGAAGCTGCAGGTGCTGGAGCAGGCGCAGGTACCTGAGCGGGAACAGCGACAGGAGCGGGCTGCGCAACTGGCTCAGGAGCTGGTGCGACGGGTGCAGCAGGAGCCACTGGAATTGTTGGCGCAGGTGCAGGAGCTGGAGCCGGCATCTGAGCTGCACGTTTCTCTCGAGAGATTGCCGTTGCAGCAAGGCTTGACTCAACATATTTGATGCGGCGCGGGCCCATGACCTGGGCAACACACTCTTTTACAAACTCGGAAACTGCTGGCGCACTGAGCATCCTCATAGCAAACGAGGAGCCCTTGGGAAGCGTAACTACCAGCTCAGAGCCGTCATCGGACTCAAGCGTTGAGCTGACCAGCAGTGCTGCATGAGCGGCGTTCTTAGACGCACAAACCTTGCCGACTTCTTTCCACTGTCTGACGAGAAGTGCGTCTGCCTGGTCAACTTCTTTTGGAGCAGGCGCAGGTGCCGGTTGCGGAGCTGGCGCGGCTGCGGGTGCTGGTGCAGGAGCCGGAGCTGGAGCTGGCGCAGCTGCGGGTGCTGGTGCAGGAGCCGGAGCTGGAGCTGGCGCTGGGGTTGCAACTGGAGCGGAAGCCGCCTGTGGTGTGGGTGCTGGAGCCGCCGCTGGTGCGGGTGCAGGGGTGGGAGCCGGCGCGGCAACAGGAGCCGGCTGTGGAACCGGAGCAGGTGCGGGAGCTGCGGGTTTCTCGCCAGCAGGAGCCGCAACAACACCGTTTGCAAGTTGTTGCTCAAGAACTGCTACCCTGTCGGCCAGTGCTTCCAATGAAAGCTCCGTGTTAGGTCGTGCCAGCTTGGTAAACGCAACCTCCAGGACAAGTCGCTGATTCACGGCTGTGCGCATCTGATTTGCGGCGTCACCCAGAACAGTCAGAACTCTGGAAAGTCGGTCAACCGACCCAAAGGCCTGAGCCTCTTTGGTAAGCTGCTCGGTCGAAGCGGTGGAATTTGCCAGCGCTGGAGAATCAACGCCCACAGCTGCGACAATGTAGAGATCTCTTACGTGAACGGCAAGCTCACGCGTGAACTGTAGCAGATCTTTACCGCCTTCAAACAGCGTATTTACCGTGGTAAAGAGCAAAGAAATGTCGCGCTGAGCCAGAGCCATTGCGGCATTGTTAATAAGAGAGCCGGACGACTGACCCAAAACGTCTCGAACCGTCTGCTCAGAAATGACGCCGCCGCCATAAACAGAGAGCTGCTCAAGAGAAGAGAGGGCATCGCGCATACCGCCGCGTGCATGACGGACAATAAGATCAATAGCTGAGTCTTCGTAGGTAAAGCCCTCATTTTTGCAGACGTTGACCAAATGTTCCGCCATCTCGTCAGCGGCAATGGAGCGGAAGTCAAAGCGCTGCACGCGGGACAGAATAGTTGCAAGAATTTTCTGAGGGTCGGTGGTGCACATGATAAACGTCACGTGTGAAGGAGGCTCCTCCAGCGTCTTAAGCAGGGCGTTAAACGCCGCCGAGGTAAGCATGTGCACCTCGTCGATGATGTAGACCTTGCCCTTGCCGCGCACAGGAGCGTAGCTAGCGCGAGAAATAATCTCTTCTCGCACGTTATCAACACCGGTGTTAGAGGCAGCGTCAATCTCAAAGACGTCTGGATGCTGACCAGCAGCAATCAACTGACAGTCCTCACAAGTGCCGTCGGGCAGATGACCAGGTGCCTCGTGACAAAGGATTGCTTTTGCCAGCAAACGAGCCATGGTGGTCTTACCTGTGCCGCGGGGTCCGCAGAACAGGTATGCGTGGCTGAGCTTTTGCTCCAAAACCGCTCGCTCAAGGGTGCCGACCACATGTTTCTGGCCAACTACCTGCTCAAACGTTTGCGGGCGATACTTTGTATACAGTGATTCCATTCGTCCTCCGACGGCAGATTTTTCACTTTCAAGTATACCCTCTGAGTTGAGAGGGTTTCTCGCCAAACAAAAACGGGGCAGCCGAAGCTACCCCGATTCTGTACTCTGCGGTCTTTGCGCGAGCAAATACCTGCTACTCTGCAGCCTCTTCGGTTGCAGGTGCCTCGACCTCAGCCTCAGCCTCTGGCTCTGCAGCTGGTGCGTTCTTTGCGAACTCAGCAGCACGCTTTGCCTTCTCAGCAGCCTTAGCCTCAGCAGCAGCCTTACGAGCAGCCTCCTGCTCAGCAGCCTTAGCAGCCTTTGCCTCCTTGGCAGCCTTAGCAGCCTCGAGAGCAGCGTTTGCTGCGCCACCGAACTTGTCGGCGAAGCGCTGGACACGTCCACCAGTATCGACAAGCTTCTGCTGACCCGTATAGAATGGGTGGCACTTGTCGCAGAGGTCAAGACGCATCTCTGGAACAGTTGCGTGTGTGGTCCAGGTATTTCCGCAGGTGCAGCGAACGGTGCACTCTACGTACTCTGGATGAATACCTTGCTTCATGCAGGACTCCTTACATCGGCCCTGGTTTCCGACCAGAGCAGGGGCGTCTTTATGAGCACGTGCTCAATCAAGACAATAAGCTGAAAAAGTATAGCAGAACAACCCTTCTGTTGCTAGAAGCAGTTGGCGAGAAATTCACATTTTGTGCAGATAATTCTTGTGTGCGACAACTGTGCGACAACTGTGCAACAACTGCAAAACAACTTTTTTCTTACCCACGACAACTTTAGAGATACGCCCAATGGGCTAAAATCCAATACGTCATAAAAAAGCTGGTCTACAGCCCTCGGAGGCATAATGTTTTTATCGATTGATGTGGGTAACACGCAAACTGCCATTGGTTTATTTGACAGCGAAGGCACTATGGTGCGCGGCTGGAGAATGCCTACCGATCAAAGCGACACCTCCGACATTCTGCACGGCCGTCTCTTCACGTTCTTCCAGAAAGATGGACTGAGCCTAGACGACGTTGAGGCGGGTGGACTTTCGTGCGTGGTTCCTGTTATCACACGTGCTTGGCAGCGCTGCTTTGAGCTGCTGCTTAACAAGCCTCTGACCCGCATTAACGCGCTTTCCACAGATAAGATTCGCTTCAATATCCCCCACCCCGAGCTTGTAGGCGCCGACCGCGTAGCAAACTCTGTCGCTGCAACTGAGCGCTATGGCTATCCAGTTATTGTGGTTGATTTTGGTACCGCAACCAATTTGGACGTTGTTGATAAGGACGGCGTATTCCGCGGAGGCGCTATTTCACCAGGTATTATGATCTCTGCAAACGCTCTGTTTGCGCGCGCAGCTAAGCTCTCCAGCATTCCTATTAAGGCGCCCGAGACCGTCTTGGGTAACACTACAGAAAGCGCTGTTCAGGCAGGTATTGTGGTTGGCGCTGCCGCTCAGGCAGAGGGTCTGGTTGCCAGAACGCTCAAAGAGCCTGGTATTGAGGGCGCAACCGTTATTGCAACGGGTGGCCTGGCAAACACCGTTAGCGAAGCAACAGATGTCTTTGACGTGGTTGATCCGCAGCTTACTATGCGTGGTATTTATCTGATTTGGAAGCAGTCCACTCAGGCTGCAGAGTAACTGACCCCGCAGCTGCATTGCAGCAATTAGATTGACAGCTAGAGCGCGGTTAAACCGCTGGCACAACAGAAGCTTCGTCCTCACTCACAAGGATTTCTTTACCGTCCTGGTCAACAAGGATGGCATGACCCCACACGTCAATGCCACCAAATCGAGCGGTCAGCGCAACGTTGCCACTGGGGTATACCTTATTGACCTGCTGTCCAAGCAGAGGAACCATATCAAAGTAGTCGCTCAGAATGAGTGCGATTGGCCCCGCAAAACTCCTTGCACGCTTAACCTGCTGCTCCCAAACGCCTATGCTCTGAACCACCAGCTCAGAGACCTTATTAGCGAGAAGTTCAGTATTGTCCGCAACGTCAAACGCTGAGCAAAGCACCTTGGGGTCTGCCGCGATGCTCACCACAGCAAACATTCCCTCTTGATAGCCTGCGGTTGCCTTGATTGAGGCAACTACCTGGTCTTTATAGCAAATATCATAAGGCCAGCGGATACCAAAGTTCTCATCTAGCGCACGCAAGAACTGACAAAGTCCCAGCGCTACAACGTATGGAACGGCAGGTACATACGGCATCGAGACGCCAAGACGCACAACGGTTGCAATCTCAAAGGGTTTCTCGCCAGATGATGGGTGCGCTGATGCCGGAGCACAAGCCGATTCGGAGCAGTCCTCTTGGCCAGATGCAGCACATTCCTGCACGTCAGAGACGCGGAATACAAACTCGCCCGTTTGTGCGCCGCCACGTGCTAGCTCTAAAGCTTCCTGTGCTACTCCCACGTAATGACTCCCAAATCCTCAGTTACGTGACCAACACGCTGGTCAGGAGGGGCAATCTCCACACCTCCGTGCGAGAAGAAGCGCACCGGATCATGCATCAGGTCCTCCATAGGCACAAGCACGTAATCGCGCTCGCCCATGCGTGGATGAGGCAGAGTAAGGTGTTTACCTGCGTGTTGTTCGCCCTCAACCCACAGAAGGTCACAGTCGATAGTGCGAGGTCCATGGCCCTCCTCGCCCTTCTTGCGTGTGCGGTTGAGAGCGTTCTCAACCTCAAGCAGCTTATCCATCAGCACCAGCGGATGGAGCTCAGTTCTAATCTCGGCAACGGCGTTTACCACGGGTGTAGCAATACCGTATGCAGGCTCAGTTTCGTAGGCGTGGCTGAGAGAAACAACGCAGGTCAGCGGAATCTCATCGATGAGCTGCGTTGCGCGGGCCAGGTAACCCACGCGGTCACCCACGTTGGAGCCAAGCGCCACAAATCCCTGACGAGGGTCGCGCTCGGTCATAGCCCAGTAAGCGTTGATAGCCTGAGCGGTTCCCGCAACATCGTGAACGCGCAGGATACGGGCGCCATTAGTGATTGCGGCAATGCAAATTGCATGTGTAGCTGCATCGCGCTGGGTTGCCTCAGTTACACCAGAAACAGCGCCGACAAAGCGCTTTCTGGACACGGCGCAGAGCAGCGGATATCCCATAGAAACCATCGAGCGAGTGGCACGCTGAATAACAACGTCCTCGTCGGCAAACTTGTCAAAACCCGGACCTGGGTCAATGCAGATGCGATCCTTGGAAACGCCAGCGCGCATCAGACCGCGAGCCTGGTCGCCCAAAAAGCCCATAATCTGGCGCATGATAGGTGCCTCTTCTGGCAGGGTAAAACGACGCTGTGAGCTCAGCGTGCGTGTCTCGGCTCCTGTAGCTGCGGCTCGAGCGGCTGCGCTACCAGTAGGGCGAGAAGGGCGCATGTCGTCCAGCTGCACCTGCTTGCGCTCAACACGAGCTCCAAGGCCGTCCTTATTCCAGTGCATCACAATGCAGCCGCAGTCAGACTCCGCAGCTACGGCAACCATCTCTGGATCGGTGAAGCCGGAAACGTCGTTGATGATGGATGCTCCAAGACGGACGCACATCTTTGCTACCTCGGCGTGACGCGTGTCGATGGAGACAATTGCTCCAGCAGCTACCAACGCGCGCACCACAGGTACTACGCGCTCAGCCTCTTCTGTAGGCAGAACAGGTGTGTGACCTGGTCGAGTAGACTCTCCCCCAACGTCGATGATGTCAGCGCCTTCATCCAGCATCTGTAGACCGCGTGCAATTGCAGCCTCTGGATCAAAGTTCTTTCCGCCATCAGAGAACGAGTCTGGAGTGACGTTGAGAACGCCCATAATCCTAGGACGCGCCAACGAGATAGTGTGAGTTCCACATTGCCAGGTGTTGTAGCTTTGACGAAGCATGAATCCTCCTTGCCAGCTATGAATGTTTCTATTGTAGCGGTATTGGTGGCTACTAGTCGTATACCATGGATTTATTGAAAGTTTATTGCCGCAAACGCACCGCTTGGCGCCGTAACTGGAGCGTGGAACGCGCGTTACTCGCGGCTACTGTGATACGAATCCACTGCGACCTAAACCACCAGGTCGTAGTATGAAAGAGGAGTTATGAGCGATACTCGAGAGTACAAGCTGATTTCCTGGAACGTTAACGGTCTGCGTGCCGTGCTCAAGAAAGAGCCTTCGTTCACGGAAATTTTTGAAACCATAAACGCTGATGTATTTGCCCTTCAAGAAACTAAGCTGCAGGAAGGCCAGGTTGAGCTGGACCTTCCCGGCTACGTTCAAACCTGGAACTACGCAGAAAGAAAGGGCTATTCGGGCACAGCGGTTTTCTCGCGAGAAACCCCTCTGCAGGTGATTCGCCAGATTGGATGTCCTGTTGCTGACGACGAAGGTCGCGTGTGTGCGCTGGAGTTTGAGAAGTTCTGGTTTGTGTGCGTGTACACGCCAAACTCAAAAGACCAGCTTGCGCGCTTGGACGAACGTCTTGAGTGGGATCAGCACTATCGTGAGTTTTTGGCTGAGCTATCTGAGCAAAAGCCTGTGATTACCTGCGGCGATTTTAACGTTGCACACAACGAGATTGACCTCAAGAATCCTTCGTCTAACAGGCAAAACGCAGGCTTCTCTGATGAGGAGCGCGAGAGCTTTACCAAGCTGTTGGACGCAGGCTTTACCGATACGTTTAGGTACCGCCACCCCGACATGACCGGCGCTTACAGCTGGTGGAGCTACCGCTTCAACGCTCGCAAGAACAACGCCGGCTGGCGCATCGACTACTTCCTGGTCTCCAATCGCATTGCTGAGCAGGTCAAAAGCGCATCCATCTTGAGTGAGGTCTACGGCAGCGACCACTGCCCCGTTGAGCTGAGCATTGAGCTGTAGTACGTGCAGGTAGCGAGAAGACCGGTCTTCTCGCCAGGGTTGCCTCATGGTGGCAGCCATGATTAACTAGAGTTGTCGATTGGAATTCAAAGGAGCACGTCATGCGCATTACTTGCGACGTTCATACTCACAGTCTGTACTCGAGGCACGCCTATTCAACCGTTGAGGAGAACGTTCGCGCAGCTTCTGAGCGTGGCTATGAGCTGCTTGGAATCACCGACCACTTCTCGTCCATGCTGTATGACCAGCAGACCATTAAGAACTTCCAGTTCTATATGAACACCGCCATTTGGCCAGAAACCTGGTACGGCGTCAGGCTGCTGCATGGCGCTGAGGTTGATATTGTTGACCTCGATGGTAATCTGTTTGCGTATGACATCACCTTTGACCAGGGTATTAATGGCGATAAACTCCGTCAGCCTCATATTCTTGGCGAGCATATCCTGGGTACCTGCGATTATGCAGTTGCAAGCATTCATAGCAAGCAGTGGGCAGCTGGTGCCTCGCAGAAGCAAATTACCCAGATGTATGTAAATGCGCTGGATAATCCACATGTTTTGATTCTTGGTCATCTCGGCCGCAGTGGTTTAGATTTTGATGTTCCCGCACTGGTCAGAGAGTGTCGCGATCGAGGCAAGCTTATCGAGATGAATGAGGCTACGCACGATGAGGGCCAGCGTGAGGTTGCCATTGAGCGTTGTCGTGTGATTGCAGAAACCTGCGCTGAACTGGGATGTAAGATTTCTTTTGGCTCAGATGCTCACATTGCAACCCGCATTGCTGATGCACACTCCGTTATTAAGCTGCTTGAAGAGGTTGATTTTCCTGAGGAGCTTATGGCTTGTCGCGATGCCCAGACATTTTTGGATACCATTGCTGACGCCAAGATTCCGGCCTCTAAGCAGGGATATTAAGCCGAACAACTGCAGCAACAACATTGCATAAAGAAAAAAAGCTACGTTTTCACGCGGCTTTGAACTGCCTCCCATTTCTTGGACATGAGAAATAGGAGTCAGTTCAAAACACACCTATGACAGATAATCTGTCAAAAAGACGTATACATGACGTCGAAAATACCTCAAACGTGCAGATTATCTTCATTTGATGTGTAATATGGCCGCAATTGTGCAGAATATCTGTCATAGGTGTGTTCCTTAGAAGCGGAATTTACCTATAGTTAGATTTTTTATATTTCTCTATTCATTTTTCAGCCTATTAGATGAAGTTTATGCATAAAGATGCATATCAAGTAGGGAGACCGCCTAGCTGCCTAGCTATCTTGATTAAAAGCATGCCGATTCTTCAGCAAGGCCTGCCAAAGCTGCGCTATTTTGTGCGCCAGGCCTAAAAGCCGAAGCTAACATGCTGCAGAATCATAATCACCCGCACATGAACTGCCTCCCATTTCTTATGTCCAAGAAATGGGAGGCAGTTCACTTTGTCGTTTGTGGTCGATTGGTTTTCTCGCTGTTGGATTGCTGAGCTCCGCTGCAGCGCTTATTTCATTGCAACAAGAGCCTTTTCCCAGGCAGCAAGCGAGTCCACGCAGGTCTGGTACGCAACGCAGTAGCTCACGCGCAGCCAGCCTGGGCAGCCGAACGAATCGGATGGAACAGGGAGCAACTCAAACTGCTTTGCCACATCGCAGAACGCCTGAGCATCTCCACCAGGAACACGAACCCACAGGTAGAATGCGCCATCAGGCTGGATGTACTCGTAACCAAGCTTAGTTAGGCCCTCGGTCAGAACTTCTCGATTCTTTGCATAGGCCTCAACATCTGCCGGCTCATCAACGCAGTCGATAATAACGTGCTGGAAAAGGGCTGGCGCGCATACAAAGCCCAGCAAACGAGCAGCGCCCGCACAAGCTGCGTAAATCTCCTTCTGCTCCGGATTAGAAGCAGGTACCAGCACCCAACCGATACGCTCGCCAGGAAGCGAGAGGGACTTGGAGTAGGAATAGCACACAATGGTGCGCTCGTAGACATCGGGGACCCAAGGGACCTCAATGTTGCCAAAAACAATCTCGCGATAAGGTTCGTCGGAGATAACGTAAATGTCAGTGCCCAGCTCAGCGGAGCGTTTGCGGAGCATGTTGGCAAATGCGTCCAGGTTTTCCCTGGTATACACAGCACCAACAGGATTGTTTGGAGAGTTGATAATAACCGCGCGAGTCTTAGGCGTAAGAGTTGCACAAACAGCGTCAACATCAATCTGGAAGGTTGTCTGGTCAGCTAAAACCTCAACGCAGGTAGCCTGAGCATGGTCAATCCACACGCGGTACTCAGGGAAGTATGGGGCAATAACAATGACCTCTTCACCTGGGGAAACAATAGAATTGAGCGCCATAGAAACGGAAGCTGCAGCTCCGCAAGTCAAGATGAGGTCGTCTGCCTGAGCTGCGTGATCTCCAAAGCGACGTCGGAGCGACGCGGCAATTGCCTCTCTGGCCTGGGGAATGCCGATTGCAGGTGTGTAGCTGTGAACCTGCTGGGGAGGCAGCTGCATGGCGGCCTCGATAGAGGTGCGAACAGACTCAGGAGCAGGCACGGAAGGGTTGCCAATCGAGAAATCAAACACATTCTGAGCGCCAATCTCAGCACGACGCTGCATCGCATAACCTGCAATCTCGCGGATTGCAGACTTTTCTGATCCGTATGCAAGACTTGTCTGATTGACCATGGTTTCTCAATTCTCTCGAAGCCTACCGTAACTACCTGGTAAAACGTTGGATGGAGGCGTGGATGACACCGCCGCGCATCTGGCCTCACACAACCTTTGATAGATAGCATATTGGGCGAGAAGATCGATCTTCTCGCCCAACTTTAAAAGTTTTAACAAATTTGTATCTATTGCACGGTCTTGCGGCAAATTTCACAGAGTGGACTGCAGTGCGACCGCGTGACTTCAGCCTATTCGTACACGCAAGGCTTCAGAACGCCAACAAATGGCAGGTTGCGGTAGCGCTCTGCATAGTCCAGGCCGTAACCAACAACAAACTTGTCGGGTACGTGAGTGCCTACGTAACGAGGATCAATAGCTGGACGCTTGCCCTCAATGTCCTTGACCAGGAAAGCGGCAATCTCAATGGACGCGGGGTTACGAGACTGGAGCATGCGGACCAGGTAAGAGAGGGTTAGACCGGAGTCCAGGACGTCCTCAACGATGATGACGTGGCGACCCTCAATCTTGGTGTCAAGGTCTTTTACAATGCGCACGACGCCAGAGCTCTTAACACCGTCGCCGTAGCTGGAAACTGCCATGAAATCGATGGAGAGCGGGCACTCAATGGCGCGCATGATGTCGGCCATGAACACAACGGCTCCGCGAAGAACAGCAATGACCAGGGGGTTCTTGTCCGCGTAGTCACGCGTGATTTCTGCACCCACCTTCTTGACGATGTCCTTGATGTCCTGTTCGTCAAGCAGAATCTCCTGAATATCAGGGTGAAGCTCCGCCATTACTGGCTCCTCTCAAATGGCTTGTTTCCAGAATAGATGTTCAATTCTAGCAACTGTTTTGTACCTTGCGTACATTTTACTCGTTCATCGGGACGAATTCCCGCAACCCACACTACATGTCCACGAATATTTGTGCGCACAATAGGCATCATACTCCTGGATTCAACGGGCACACCCGCCTCGCCCAGCAGGTCAGAGATCTTTTTTGACTGTCCGTGCATGCCCAGAGGCTGCATGGTGTCCCCCGCCTCGGGTCCCGAAACCCACAGGCTACCGCCGTGAACTGGGTCTACCCCACAGGCCTGTGCGTCGAGAAGAACCGACTCGCCCAACCACTCCTGACTATGCGCGGTTGCATAGGACACGACGTCAAAGCCGTGCTCCACGGGGAGAATGCGCGCCGAGAGCACTCGGCCGTCTGCCAGCTCCAGCGTTCCCGGCACCGCAAGGTGCTCGCCAAACGTTGCTGCAGCAGGCGATGTACCTGCGGATTCGTTGCCGCCCGCGGTCGCACCCGCCGTGCCCGCGGCACCTGCCGTGCCCGCGGCGCTCGCCGTGCCCGCGCTCCTCGCGGCGCCCGTGAACGAGAACGTCACGGTGCCCAGGCGAACGCGCGCCTCAAGGTTCTGCGGCAGGTTGGCCACGCCAACCCCCGCAGCAACCGCTTCGAGCACGGCATCTACGTGCCTGAACTCAAGCCAAGCCTCGGGGATTAGCTGCCGAGCCACAATCCTCACCACACGACGAGCAATCACCACGTCGGTAGAGCTCAGCTTCAGCGCGTCAAGTACCAGCAAAGACTCGCTCTTCCGCAGCGTAATCTGCCTCAGTTTGCGAGCGGCCTTGCCCTCAAGATAATCGTCTTCGTCGGTCATCAAATCTGCAATTTTGCACACCGTTTGCACCAACATCGGGTTTCTCGCTTTAAGGAGCGGAAGCACGTTATGGCGCATATACGCACGTAAATAGTGGGTGTCGGTGTTGGTGGCATCCTCATGCCATTCCAGGGTGCGAGTCTTCAGCCAGTCTTTGAGCTGGTCATGCGTGTAGTCAAGCAGCGGACGATAAATCAGCCCGCGGTACCTAGGAATCGATGTCAGACCGCTCATGCCGGACCCGCGCATCACGTTCATCATGAACGTCTCCGCGCGGTCGTCAGCTGTGTGCGCCGTCAAAATCTTTGCCTTCTGGCGAGAAACCCCCTGCTCAGCGCAAAGTTTTTGAGCGAGTTCTCGCGCGGCGTCATACCGCACCCGACGACCAACATCTTCCACGTTGCCGTCACGCTCCTGCGCGAGCTTTGCCACGTCCACGCGCAACGCAGTGCAGGGAACGCCTAGCGAGTCGCAAACCTCTTGAACAAAGTGCTGGTCATCTTCTGCATCTTCGTCGCGAAGCAGGTGATTTACGTGTAACACATGCAGGCGCTCTTTTGCGATGCGCGCAAGTCCTGCGCCGTCGCCAAGATCAAGCGGCTCCGTTACCGCCATGTGAAGCAGCGCCATCGAGTCGGCTCCGCCCGAGACCATAAGGATGACGGGCGTGGCGACCTGGCCTCGGCGCTGACCCTCTGCCTGACCTCGGCGCGAGCCTTCTACCTGGCCTTTTGCGACGAGAGCGTTCTTTTTATTGAAGTATGCGTGTACGGATGGCACTTAGCACCAATTTCTGTCCGGTGTGTTTGTTACAGTTATACCCGAAAGTTACTCAGTAGAAAGAAATTCATGAATCCCACGTTTCGCCTACATATTCTTGCTAGCGGATCAAAGGGCAACTGCAGTCTGCTAGAAACGCCTGATGGTCTCATTATGATTGATTGCGGAATCTCTAGAAAAGAAATTCTGCGTCGGTCTAAAGAGTTGAACGTTGACCTCTCTGAGCTTGTGGCCATCTTTATTACGCACGAGCATACCGACCACGTCGCGGGTCTTTCGGTAGTAAGTAAAACTTTTGATGTTCCCGTGTTTGCTACAACAGGAACTGCTGCCGCGCTCTCAAGGAGAAGCTCCTGTTCAAACGTCACCTTTACCCTTGTTGACCAGGTAGATTCTGTCCATATTGATGCTGCTCCAGACATTGAGGTAAGCACCTTCCCCACCTCGCACGATGTTTGCGAGCCTATGGGCATGCGCTTTGATTACCTCGCTGGCCCTGACAGGCGCATCGTAGACTCCGTGGGTTACTGCACCGACACGGGCATTCTGACACCCAAGGCTCTCGAGTGTCTCTCTGACGTGCGCCTTCTTGCTATCGAGTCCAATCATGACGAGCAGATGCTGCTCACGGGTCCCTATCCGTACATGCTCAAGCAGCGCGTCCATGGAGATGCTGGCCATCTATCAAACGAGTACACCGCGCAGGCGTTGCCGCAGCTTGTTGGCCCAAATACCCGCTGCGTGGTTGGCATGCACCTCTCTCACGAGAATAACCGTCCAAGCGTCGCAGTTAGAACGCTTGCTGAAGCGGTTGGCGCGCAGCCGCTCAACGATGCGTTTACCGAGGCACAGACTCCCGACGGCTCTCTTGCCATCTGCGTTGCCAGCCAGGACTGGCCAATGTCACTGTAAGCTGCACGTTTGCGCGCTGACACACCGCGCGTTTCGGGTTCCGCACCCCAACAGCACGCCCCAGGCTTGCGCTAACAAAAAAGCGAGAAAACCTTGGAGTTCCAAGATCTTCTCGCTATGCGAGGTGCCTGTAATCGGGCGTTGAACAGGCACGTCTAGCCGTACGCTCGGCTGCAGCTATACGTGCCTGGCAGGTCAACTACCAGGCACCTTACTGCCTGAGCAGCAGCTTGACTGACCGTCAAAGCCGCCGCTCAGAGCACTAGTATTAGTCGATTACAATCTTTGTGACGCTAGCCTGCTGATCCTGCTTTGGAACAGTGATGGTCAGGATGCCGCCATCAAGCTTTGCAGTTAGACCCTCTCGAGCTGCGTCCTTCAGATACACGCCACGAGTTGCCTGCCACTCAGAAGACTCTTTGTGCAGGTAGTTCTTGGCCTTCTCCTCCTCGGACTCCTTGCGAGTAGCGGTGATTGAAAGCCTGCCCTCATTGAGCTCGACGTCGATGTTCTCCTTAGAAACGCCAGGTAGCTCGGCCGTTACCACGTAAGACTGACCCGCATCCTCAACGTTCATAACAAATGCATCGGACGAAACAGAGGACAGGGCGGAATAAGGCGCGTCAAAGAAAGAATCAAATGAGCCAAATGGCCACGTGCTCAGATTCCTTGCAATACGATCATAGGGAACTACATTCTTCATAGTAACCACTCCTTTACTGGTAGATGCCGTTATTGGCACTTCGTTGTTCATCATCTGTTGTACCCTGCTTGCACAAATTTATACAACTTTTTATAAAATTTCTAAGTCTTACTGACTAAGATTATCCTGCTGTTATGTACTACATCGATGCGCGGACCGACACGCGGTCCAGCACACAGACCGACACGTGTTCAACCTGTGGTCATCCAAATATCCAAGCAAAACTGTGCAGGATTGCGCGCGCTGCGGTATCATGTTTTATATCAATGTTTTGCGAGACTACGACAAAAGGACCATCGTGGACACCTCGAACAACCTTGAAAACAACGTTTCAACTGCGGATCAGGACTCTCGTACTGACGCTCAGCAGGAGTTTGAATACGCTGAATCTTTTGAGCAGGAAGTCCAGCCGGTTGATGATGCCCAGCTTCACGCGACTGGTGCGCAGCACTTCTCGTCATCTGAGATTTCTGAGAATGCAGGCGAGGACGCTGCAAAGCAGCCGTACGTTCGCCAGCACCGTCATCACAAAACAGTGGAGCCTATCAGCGACTTTACGATGCCGGGCGAGAAACTCGAGATTCCAGAGAATCAGGCTGCTGGCTTCGAGTCCAGCAAGGGCGCTTACGCGAAGAAGGGTTGGCGCAAGCCAAAGAACGAGATTGCTCACCTTCGCAAAGATGTTCACTACGGCCAATACCTGCAGGTTCCTAAGGGCCAGCGCGACATTTTTGTCAGGAAAGAGCGCCGTTCAAATGCGGGTTCGCTGATTGCCGCCATCATCGTTTTGGCCATCATTGCCGCAGTTTTCTATTTCCTCTGGACCTGGATGTCCACCAACTGGGGCGTTGCGATTCGCTAAACGTGCTGCTAGCCAGCTGTAGCTGCAAAGTTGCGGGGTCGTGCGGTGTGTCGGCAGCTGAGCCATCCAGTGCGCGCCTGATTTCTGCAAAGAATCTGTAACTTTTGCCTAAAAGCATCAAAGAATCTGTGGATTTGCCTGATTTCATCAAAGAATCTGTGTCCTAAACACAGATTCTTTGCACTTTTTAGGCAGACTTCAAAGCGTGCCTAAGGTTGCCCTTCCATGGGCGCTCACATGGAGCCTGATTTTCTCGCCATGTCTGAATGATTTGCCCTTGAATTTTCATTGCTAGTGCAACAACAAAAGAGAAGGTAGTGACCCATGGGTCTACAATGGCGCTTACGACAACGTTCATTGAAAGGATTTCCATGGGTCACTATAGCCATCTTAGCATTGAAGA
>OKVG01000177.1_pt1 | contig 67406 bp, 45 predicted proteins | sample 1606981 | NCBI WGS metagenome assembly OKVG01 (sample SAMN03281018, study PRJEB24777) | human gut metagenome | isolation source: fecal sample PR128 from 1 month old male Malay infant, vaginal delivered... | reverse complement strand
CTCAGATCGTCGGCATCGACTTCAGAATCGATCTGGCCGACGAGATAAGAACTGACTTCCACTTCCTGCGGCGCCACCTGAACGTTGTCGGAGACCAGCCAGGTGTTGATCCATGGGATCGGGTTGGAGCGGGTCTGGAACGGCAGATCGAGGCCCACCGCCTGCATGCGGATATTGGTGATGTACTCGACGTACTGGCAGAGAATATCTTTATTCAGGCCGATCATCGAGCCGTCGCGGAACAGGTAGTCCGCCCACTCTTTCTCCTGCTGCGCCGCCAGCACGAACAGGTCATAGCACTCCTGCTTGCACTCTTCGGCGATTTCCGCCATTTCCGGATCGTCGCTGCCGGAGCGCAGCAGGTTCAGCATATGCTGGGTGCCGGTCAGGTGCAGCGCTTCATCGCGGGCGATCAGGCGGATAATTTTGGCGTTGCCTTCCATCAGTTTGCGTTCGGCAAAGGCGAAGGAGCAGGCGAAGCTGACGTAGAAGCGGATCGCTTCCAGGGCATTAACGCTCATCAGGCACAGATAGAGTTTCTTTTTCAGCTCGCGCAGATTCACGGTCACGGTTTTGCCGTTGACGGTGTGGGTGCCTTCGCCCAGCAGATGCCAGTAGCTGGTCATCTCGATCAGCGAATCGTAATAGTGAGAGATGCCTTCCGCACGTTTCTGGATCTGCTCGTTGGTGACGATGTCGTCGAACACGGTCGCCGGGTCGTTGACGATGTTGCGGATGATGTGAGTGTACGAACGCGAGTGAATGGTCTCGGAGAAGGCCCAGGTTTCTACCCAGGTCTCCAGCTCCGGGATGGAGATCAGCGGCAGCAGCGCCACATTCGGGCTACGGCCCTGGATGGAGTCGAGCAGCGTCTGGTACTTCAGGTTGCTGATGAAAATATGTTTTTCATGTTCCGGCAGCGCCTGGTAGTCGATGCGATCGCGGGAAACGTCAACCTCTTCCGGGCGCCAGAAGAAGGAGAGCTGCTTTTCAATCAGCTTTTCAAAGATGTCGTATTTTTGCTGATCGTAGCGGGCCACGTTAACCGGCTGGCCAAAAAACATAGGTTCCAGCAGCTGATCGTTTTTCGTCTGTGAAAAAGTGGTGTATGCCATTGAAGTGAGTCCTGTTGAACTGTATTGCCCGGCAGGAATGGGTTGGCCGGGCCTACACAAACGTAGGCCGGGTAAGCGTAGCGTTACCCGGCAAAAATACCTTAGATCTTACAAGCGCCGCTTTCGCAGCCGTCGTCCTGGATGGACGGGGCCAGGTCATCCTGGGCGTCTTCAGCGCCATCACGGGTGTTGTGATAGTACAGCGTTTTGACGCCGAATTTATAGGCGTTGAGCAGGTCTTTGAGCAACTGCTGCATCGGCACTTTTCCGGACGGGAAGCGTGTCGGATCGTAGTTAGTGTTGGCAGAGATCGACTGGTCGATAAACTTCTGCATGATACCCACCAGCTGCAGATAACCGTCGTTGTTCGGCATCTCCCACAGCAGCTCGTAGGCGTTCTGCAGGTTTTCGTAATCCGGCACCACCTGGCGCAGGATACCGTCCTTGGACGCTTTGATACTCACGTGGCCGCGCGGCGGCTCAATGCCGTTGGTGGCGTTGGAGATCTGCGACGAGGTCTCGGACGGCATCAGCGCGGAGAGCGTTGAGTTGCGCAGGCCGTGAGTTTTAATGGACTCGCGCAATGCTTCCCAGTCGTAGTGCAGGGGTTCGCTGACGATGCCGTCCAGATCTTTCTTATAGGTATCGATCGGCAGGATGCCCTGCGCATAGGTGGTTTCGTTGAACCACGGGCAGGCGCCTTGCTCGATAGCCAGCTCGTTAGAGGCCTTCAGCAGATAGTACTGAATCGCTTCGAACGTTTTGTGCGTCAGGTTGTTGGCGCTGCCGTCGGAGTAGCGTTTGCCATGCTTCGCCAGATAGTAAGCGAAGTTGATCACGCCGATACCCAGCGTACGACGCCCCATCGCACCGCGTTTAGCCGCCGGGATGGGGTAATCCTGATAGTCGAGCAGCGCATCCAGAGCACGCACCGCCAGCACCGCCAGCTCTTCCAGCTCGTCGAGGCTGTCGATAGCCCCGAGGTTGAAGGCCGACAGGGTGCACAGCGCGATTTCGCCGTTTTCGTCGTTGACATCTTCCAGCGGTTTGGTCGGCAGGGCAATCTCCAGGCACAGGTTAGACTGACGCACCGGGGCGACTACCGGATCGAACGGGCTGTGGGTGTTGCAGTGGTCGACGTTCTGGATATAGATGCGGCCGGTAGAGGCGCGCTCCTGCATCATCAGCGAGAACAGCTCAACGGCTTTAATACGCTGCTTGCGAATGCTGTCGTCCTGCTCGTACTGGGTGTACAGGCGCTCAAACTCGTCCTGATCGGCGAAGAAGGCGTCATACAGGCCCGGGACGTCGGAAGGGCTGAACAGGGTAATATCGCCGCCCTTCAGCAGACGGGTGTACATCAGCTTGTTGATCTGTACCCCGTAGTCCATGTGACGAACGCGGTTGGCGTCGGTACCACGGTTGTTTTTCAGCACCAGCAGGCTTTCCACTTCCAGATGCCACATTGGGTAGAAGAGGGTTGCCGCGCCGCCGCGCACGCCGCCCTGCGAGCAGGATTTCACCGCGGTCTGGAAATGCTTGTAGAACGGAATGCAGCCGGTGTGGAAGGCTTCGCCGCCGCGGATCGGGCTGCCCAGCGCGCGAATGCGCCCGGCGTTGATGCCGATGCCGGCGCGCTGGGAAACGTATTTCACAATCGCGCTGGAGGTGGCGTTGATGGAATCCAGGCTGTCGCCGCACTCGATCAGCACGCAGGAGCTGAACTGACGGGTTGGGGTACGCACGCCGGACATGATCGGCGTCGGCAGCGAGATTTTAAAGGTGGACACCGCGTCGTAGAAACGCTTGATATAGTCCAGACGCGTTTCGCGCGGATAGTTCGAGAACAGGCAAGCGGCGACGAGAATATAGAGGAACTGCGCGCTCTCATAAATTTCGCCGGTGACGCGGTTTTGTACCAGATACTTGCCTTCCAGCTGTTTAACGGCTGCGTAGGAGAAGTTCATGTCGCGCCAGTGGTCGAGGAAACCGTCCATCTGCTGGAACTCTTCTTCCGTGTAGTCTTCCAGCAGATGATGATCGTATTTACCTTTCTCAACCATCTTCACCACGTGATCGTAGAGCGCCGGCGGCTCAAACTGACCGAAGGCTTTTTTACGCAAATGGAAAATCGCCAGACGCGCGGCGAGGTACTGGTAATCCGGCGCGTCGCGGGAGATCAGATCCGCAGCGGCTTTAATAATGGTTTCGTGGATGTCCGCGGTTTTGATGCCGTCATAGAACTGGATATGGGAGCGCAGTTCTACCTGGGAAATCGAAACGTTATTCAGTCCTTCTGCCGCCCAATCCAGTACGCGATGGATTTTGTCGAGATTGATGCGCTCGGTGGTCCCGTCGCGCTTTGTCACCAGCAGACTCTGATTCATGTGGATTTTACCTGTCCGTGAAAGAAAATATCCCCCGTTTATCCACAGAAGGCCGTTGTGACTAACTCTGTGGATAAATACTATATGTAGGGGGTTGTCGATAAAAGAAACGCTATATGGTGAGTATTTTAGTAAGGAATCTTTTGAGTACAAGGGTTGATTTTGACGTTAAATTGAGGTTGCGGAAGGGTAATAATCCGCAAGTCCACGTCGCATAAGGCCTGGAGAAGAAGTCAATAAAACAGAAAAAAAAATGAAAATTTGATCGAGTGCTGATTTCTTCATCGGAAGAAATAATCACGCGGCTTGATGCCGCGCAATCATCATAAGCGGAGGTGCTGACCTCAGTCCTGTTTGGCGGTTGTATGCAACATATAGTTAACATCAACCCCCGGCGCTAACTTGAAGGTATTGGTCAGCGGATTGTAATGCAGACCGATGATATGCTGCTCTTTCAGAGTAGTCTGATCTACCCAGCCCAGCAGCTCGGCCGGCTTGATAAACTTCTTCACATCATGAGTGCCTTTGGGCACCATCTTCATGACATATTCCGCCCCGACTACCGCCATCAGCCAGGCCTTGCCGTTGCGGTTGATGGTGGAGAAGAAGACCTGGCCGCCGGGCTTCACTAACCGCGCGCAGGCGTGCACCACCGACTGCGGGTCGGGCACGTGCTCCAGCATCTCCATGCAGGTCACGACGTCATACTGCTGCGGGTGCTTCGCGGCATGTTCCTCAACTGTTTCCTGAACATAGTCTACCTGAATACCGCTCTCCAGGGCGTGCAGCCTGGCGACCTGCAGCGGTTCGGCCCCCATGTCCAGCCCGGTGACCGTCGCGCCTTCGCGCGCCATGCTCTCGGCGAGGATGCCGCCGCCGCAGCCGACATCGAGGACTTTTTTACCGAACAGGCCGCCGGAGCGTTCGGCAATATAGCCCAGCCGCAGCGGGTTGATGCGGTGGAGCGGTTTGAACTCGCCCTCCAGATCCCACCAGCGCGAGGCGACGGCTTCGAATTTGGCGATTTCAGCATGATCGACATTAGGGGCTACCGACGTTTTTTCGGCATTCATGGGCGCTTTTACTCCTTTTCTGTTCAGACCTGCGAGTATATCAGCAGCGCGCCATGAATAAACCGTATTGCTTTACCTCTATTAGCGCGGCTGTGTTATAATTTGCGACCTTTGAATCCGGGATACAGTAGAGGGATAGCGGTTAGATGAGCGACCTTGCGAGAGAAATTACACCGGTCAACATTGAGGAAGAGCTTAAGAACTCTTATCTGGATTATGCGATGTCGGTCATTGTTGGCCGTGCGCTGCCGGATGTCCGAGATGGCCTGAAGCCGGTACACCGTCGCGTACTTTACGCCATGAACGTATTGGGCAATGACTGGAACAAAGCCTATAAAAAATCAGCCCGTGTCGTTGGTGACGTAATCGGTAAATACCACCCGCACGGCGACTCCGCGGTATACGACACCATCGTGCGTATGGCGCAGCCGTTCTCGCTGCGTTACATGCTGGTGGACGGCCAGGGTAACTTTGGTTCCATCGACGGCGACTCCGCCGCGGCGATGCGTTATACCGAAATTCGTCTGGCGAAAATCGCTCATGAGCTGATGGCCGATCTTGAAAAAGAGACGGTCGATTTCGTCGACAACTATGACGGTACGGAGCGTATTCCGGACGTCATGCCGACCAAAATTCCTAACCTGCTGGTGAACGGCGCCTCCGGGATCGCCGTAGGGATGGCCACCAACATACCGCCGCATAACCTGACGGAAGTGATTAACGGCTGTCTGGCGTATGTTGACGATGAAGACATCAGCATTGAAGGGCTGATGGCGCATATTCCTGGCCCTGATTTCCCGACCGCCGCCATTATCAATGGCCGTCGCGGCATCGAAGAGGCCTACCGCACCGGTCGCGGTAAAGTGTACATCCGCGCGCGCGCGGAAGTGGAAGTGGACGCGAAATCCGGCCGCGAAACCATCATCGTGCACGAAATTCCGTATCAGGTGAACAAAGCGCGCCTGATCGAGAAAATCGCCGAGCTGGTCAAAGAAAAACGCGTGGAAGGCATCAGCGCGCTGCGTGACGAGTCTGATAAAGACGGGATGCGCATCGTGATTGAAGTGAAGCGCGATGCGGTAGGGGAAGTGGTGCTTAACAACCTCTATTCCCAGACCCAGCTGCAGGTCTCCTTCGGCATCAACATGGTAGCTCTGCACCATGGTCAGCCGAAGATCATGAACCTGAAGGACATTATCGCCGCGTTTGTACGCCACCGCCGTGAAGTGGTGACCCGTCGTACGATTTTCGAACTGCGCAAAGCGCGCGACCGGGCGCATATCCTCGAAGCGCTGGCCGTTGCGCTGGCCAACATCGACCCGATTATCGAACTGATCCGTCGCGCGCCGACCCCGGCAGAAGCGAAAACGGCGCTGGTTGCCCAGGCGTGGGATCTTGGTAACGTCGCGGCGATGCTGGAGCGCGCCGGGGATGACGCCGCGCGTCCGGAATGGCTGGAGCCAGAGTTCGGCGTGCGCGACGGTAAATACTATCTGACCGAGCAGCAGGCTCAGGCGATTCTGGATCTGCGTCTGCAGAAACTGACCGGCCTTGAGCATGAAAAACTGCTCGACGAATATAAAGAGCTGCTGGAGCAGATCGCGGAGCTGCTGCACATTCTCGGCAGCGCCGACCGTCTGATGGAAGTGATTCGCGAAGAGCTGGAGCTGATCCGCGATCAGTTCGGCGACGAACGTCGTACCGAAATCACCGCCAACAGCGCTGATATTAACATCGAAGATCTGATCAACCAGGAAGATGTGGTGGTCACCCTGTCGCATCAGGGGTATGTGAAGTATCAGCCGCTGACCGACTACGAAGCACAGCGTCGTGGCGGTAAAGGCAAATCGGCAGCGCGCATTAAAGAAGAAGACTTTATCGACCGCCTGCTGGTGGCTAACACCCATGACACCATCCTCTGCTTCTCAAGCCGCGGCCGTCTGTACTGGATGAAGGTCTATCAGCTGCCGGAAGCCAGCCGCGGCGCGCGCGGTCGGCCGATCGTCAACCTGCTGCCGCTGGAAGCCGATGAGCGCATCACCGCCATCCTGCCGGTCCGCGAGTACGAAGAGGGCGTCAACGTCTTTATGGCGACCGCCAGCGGTACCGTGAAGAAAACCGCGCTGACCGAGTTCAGCCGTCCGCGTTCCGCCGGTATCATCGCGGTCAACCTGAACGAAGGCGATGAGCTGATCGGCGTCGATCTGACCTCTGGTCAGGATGAAGTGATGCTGTTCTCCGCGGCCGGTAAGGTTGTACGCTTCAAGGAAGACGCCGTTCGCGCCATGGGCCGTACCGCCACCGGCGTACGCGGTATTAAGCTTGCGGAAAACGACAGCGTCGTCTCGCTGATTATTCCACGCGGCGAAGGCGCGATCCTGACGGTGACGCAAAACGGTTACGGTAAACGTACCGCGGCGGCGGAGTATCCGACCAAGTCGCGTGCCACCCAGGGCGTTATTTCGATCAAAGTCACCGAGCGTAACGGTTCCGTGGTCGGCGCCGTGCAGGTGGATGACTGCGATCAGATCATGATGATCACCGACGCCGGGACGCTGGTGCGTACCCGCGTTTCCGAAGTGAGCATCGTGGGCCGTAACACCCAGGGCGTGATCCTCATCCGCACCGCGGAAGATGAAAACGTGGTAGGTCTGCAGCGCGTGGCTGAGCCGGTGGATGATGAAGAGCTGGATGCCATCGACGGTAGCGCGGCAGAAGGCGATGATGATATCGCCCCGGAAGCGGATACCGATGACGACATCGCCGAAGACGAAGAATAATCGTCCGAGGTAAATGTTCTGGAAGGGCCGGGTATTTTCCCGGCCCTTTTTGCATTAACATTGCGGCAAAGCCGGTTTACCGCTACCTTAACCGCATTCTGTTGAGTCCCTGACGGCCGAGCATCGCCACATTGAAATATCTTGCCTCTTTTCATACAACCCTGAAGGTTTCACGTTATCTGTTCAGAGCGCTGGCGGTATTGCTGTGGCTGCTTATTGCGTTTGTCTCTGTGTTTTATATCGTCAACGCGCTGCACGAGCGGGAAGCCGAAATCCATCAGGAGCTTAATCTCAACGCCGATCAGGCCCAGCGCTATATCCAGCGTACCGCGGATGTAATGAAAGAGCTGAAGTATGTCGCCGGTAATCGCTTGTCGGCAGGGGACGCGGTAGCGCAAGGGCAAAACGGCGATATGGCGGTGCCCAACTTTGAACCCCTGTACCCCGATTCCGACTGCAGCGCGATGAGCGCCACCTGGCGTAATTCGCTGCAGTCGCTGGCATGGTTTATGCGCTACTGGCGGGATAATTTTACTGCCGCCTACGACCTTAACCGCATCTTTCTCATCGGCAGCGATAACCTCTGCATGGCCAACTTTGGCCTGCGGGACGTGCCGATTGAGCGCGATCAGGCGCTGAAAGTCCTGCATCAGCGCATAGAGCAATATCGCAACGCGCCGCAAAACGAGCGCGGCAACAACCTGTTCTGGATAAGCCAGGGCGTTCGCCCCGGGGTGGGCTATTTTTACGCCCTGACGCCGGTCTATATGGCCAATCGCCTGCAGGCGATGCTGGGCGTGGAGCAGACCATCCGCATGGAAAGCTTCTTTACGCCGGGCAGCCTGCCGATGAGCGTGACGATCTTTGACGATAACGGGCAGCCGCTGATTTCGCTGGCCGGTGCGGAAGGTAAAATCCAGAGCGAAGCGAAGTGGATGCAGGAGCGGATGTGGTTTGGCTACAGTTCGGGTTTCCGCGAGCTGGTGCTGAAAAAAAGCCTCTCGCCGTCCTCCCTGAGCATCGTCTATTCCGTCTCGGTAGATCAGGTGCTGGAGCGGATCCGTATGCTGATCATCAATGCTATCGTTCTTAATATCCTCAGCGGCGCGATGCTGTTCGCGCTGGCGCGGATGTATGAGCGGCGCATTTTTATCCCCGCGGAGAATGACGCCCAGCGCCTGGAAGAGCACGAGCAGTTCAACCGCAAAATTGTGGCTTCTGCCCCGGTAGGGATCTGTATTCTGCGCACTGCCGACGGGACCAATATTCTCAGTAATGAACTGGCGCACAACTACCTGAACATGCTGACCCACGAGGACCGCCAGCGGCTGACGCAGATCATCTGCGGCCAGCAGGTCAATTTTGTCGACGTGCTGACCAGCAACCATACCAACCTGCAGATTAGCTTTGTTCATTCACGCTATCGCAATGAAAACGTCGCCATTTGCGTGCTGGTGGACGTTTCCGCCCGCGTGAAAATGGAGGAGTCGCTGCAGGAGATGGCCCAGGCGGCGGAGCAGGCCAGCCAGTCGAAATCGATGTTCCTGGCGACCGTTAGCCATGAGCTGCGTACCCCGCTGTATGGCATCATCGGTAACCTCGATCTGCTGCAGACCAAAGCGTTGCCGAAAGGCGTCGATCGCCTTGTGACGGCGATGAACAACTCCTCCAGCCTGCTGCTGAAAATCATCAGCGATATTCTTGATTTCTCGAAAATCGAGTCCGAGCAGTTGAAGATCGAGCCACGGGAGTTCTCTCCGCGCGAAGTCATGAACCATATCTCCGCTAACTATCTGCCGTTGGTGGTGCGCAAGCAGCTGGGCCTGTACTGCTTTATCGAGCCGGACGTTCCGGAACAAATGTCCGGCGACCCGATGCGCCTGCAGCAGGTGATCTCAAATCTGCTCAGCAATGCGATAAAGTTCACCGATACCGGCTGTATTGTCCTGCACGTCCAGTGCGCGGGGGATTATCTGCAGATTAGCGTTCGCGACACCGGAGAGGGGATCCCGGCGAAAGAGGTATTGCGCCTCTTCGATCCTTTCTTCCAGGTGGGGACCGGCGTGCAGCGCAATTTTCAGGGCACCGGCCTTGGCCTGGCGATCTGTGAAAAACTGATCAGCATGATGGATGGCGATATTGCTGTCGAAACCGAGCCGGGGATGGGTAGCCGCTTTACCATCCGTATTCCTCTGTATGGCGTGCAGAATACCTCACCGGTGAGCAGAGACGGTTTCGCTGGCAAGACCTGCTGGCTGGCGATTCATAACACTTCGCTGGCGATGTTCGTCACCTCGCTGCTCAGCTACCACGGCCTGACGGTCCGCCGCCATGCCGGCGAAACGCCGGACGCCGAGGATGTCTTACTCACTGACGATGAGGCGCTGAGCGGATGGCAGGGAAGGGCCATGGTCATCTTCTGTCGCCGTCATATCGGTATTCCGCAGGAGCGGTCCGCCGGCGAATGGCTGCACAGCGTGACGACTCCCCACGAACTGCTGCCGCTGCTGGGGCGTATTTTCCATGTTGCGCTCGCCAGTGCGGAAAATAGCCCGGCGCTGATGGCCCCGGAGGCGCAGGCCGGCAATAACGACGACATGATGATCCTCGTGGTCGACGATCACCCGATCAACCGCCGCCTGCTGGCGGATCAGCTGGGTTCGCTCGGCTACCAGTGCGTGACCGCGAACGACGGGATCGACGCGCTCAACGTCCTCAGCAAGCAGCACATCGATATCGTGCTCAGCGACGTCAACATGCCTAATATGGATGGTTATCGCCTGACGCAGCGCATTCGTCAGCTTGGCCTGACGCTGCCGGTGATTGGCGTAACGGCCAATGCCCTGGCGGAAGAGAAGCAGCGCTGTCTGGAATCGGGGATGGACAGTTGTCTGTCCAAGCCGGTCACCCTCGACGTACTGAAGCAAACGCTGACGGTATATGCGGCGCGGGTGCGTAAAGGGCGGGAATAATGGGGAGCTCCGTCTCGCCGGGGCGAGACGGAGAGGGCGAAGAGATTACTCTTTGTCCGTCGCGCTCAGCGAGACGGAAGAGAGGTAGTTCAGCAAGGCGATGTCGTTTTCGACGCCCAGCTTCATCATCGCCGATTTCTTCTGGCTGCTGATGGTTTTAATGCTGCGATTAAGCTTTTTGGCGATCTCGGTTACCAGGAAACCTTCGGCGAACAGGCGCAGCACTTCGCTCTCTTTCGGCGACAGGCGTTTATCGCCATAGCCGCTGGCGCTGATTTTTTCCAGCAGGCGAGAGACGCTTTCCGGGGTGAATTTCTTCCCTTTCTGCAGCGCGGCCAGCGCTTTTGGCAGGTCGGTCGGCGCCCCCTGCTTGAGGACGATCCCTTCGATATCCAGATCCAGCACCGCGCTGAGGATCGCCGGATTGTTGTTCATGGTCAGAACAATGATCGACAGATCCGGGAAGTGGCGCTTGATGTATTTAATCAGCGTGATCCCGTCGCCGTATTTGTCACCGGGCATGGACAGATCGGTGATCAGCACATGGGCGTCCAGCTTCGGAAGATTGTTGATAAGGGCCGTGGAGTCTTCAAACTCGCCAACGACGTTCACCCACTCAATTTGCTCAAGTGACTTACGAATACCGAACAGTACGATCGGATGGTCATCGGCAATAATTACGTTCATAGTGTTCATGTATAAGGCTACCTTCTACAGCAAGCTCTTGACGTAAGCGTCAATGTCGCTGATATATTTTTCTATGCCTTGCGCATCCTTTTCGCGAATCAGATGCTCAAGCGTTTCACATAACTGCTTGCCGGGTATCAGATTAAGCATAGCAAATGCCCCTTTGAGGCGGTGGGCGGTTTGCGCCAGAGCAGCAAAATCGCCCGCTTCGATTTCAGTATACAATCTCTGAACATCATCCGGTACCGTATCGGCAAACAGTGCGTAATAGCCGCTGGCATGGAGTTCGGCGTTACTCTCGTTTCCTGAGGTGACGGGCTGAACCGCCTCCTCCGCCAGCTGCTGCTCAATAAGCTGCAGGATAGCCTCCTGCATCGCCGTGCTAATATTAAAGTTGACCCGCAGTTGGCCCGGGCCGATCTTGCGTATCCCGACCTCATCATCGCTTAAAAGCAAGCCTGAAGCAGTAAGATTAGACGGATTATCCGTTAAATAAAGATCAAAGGCTTGACTGGTCGCCCGATCGTCCGGTGTGATGCAGGACGCTCCCCAGCTCTCCAGCTGGCGAGTGACAATCCGCCGCACTTCGCTGGAAGTCACATCCAGCAGGACGATAACGTCATCCAGCAAATGCTCTCCCGCCTCTGGCGCCTCTTCGCTGGCCGGCATTTTCAGATGCAGGGTATAGCGCGTCCCCAGCGACTCCCGGGCTTTAATGGTCAATTGCCCGCCCAGCTTGCGCGTCATGCGGTCGCATAGCCAGAAGGTAAGGGCGTTTGCTTTGCCGTACAGGTCGCTCTGGGTCTCGTTGAGATACGGGAAGTGCATATTGTCGATCTCGTTTGCCGAGACGCCGTTGCCGGTATCCAGAATGCGGAAGGTCAGGCGATCGCTGGCCGACTCATCCTGACAGACGTCTAGGGTGATCTTGCCGATAGGCGTGGTGGTCACTGAATATTGGATTAACAGCACCAGCGTGCGCCGCAGAGCTTCACGGTCGCCATAGCGCTGCTCGCCGGCCGGGAGCGCATTGTTGATGAGCAGCTGCAGACCCTTGCGTTTCATCGCCGGCAGCACTTCCGGCACGACGTCGTCAATAAGCTCCTGCACCGAGAACAACGTCTGGTTGGTTTTCCAGGCATCGCTTTCCAGCAGATTGGCGAGCTGAATGTCATCGATGAGTTTGACCAGCTCATCGGCATGCTGGGCCAGCGTCCGATTCTCTGTACTACTGAGCGCCGCCGCCTCTGCCGCCAGCGTCAGCGCGGGCTGCTTCAGAGCGCTGCCGATGTGCTGCATAAAGGCGGCCCGTCCCTGCTGGTTTTTCTCATACAAGCGCTGGGCCTGCTTGAGCTTTTTATTGACCAGCACTTCGCGGTCCTGATCACGGATGATCAGGATCTGGGTGCGCGGCGCTACCTGGCTGCGATACTGGCGGATTTCATACTGCTCATTATTGACGGTGGCCTGAATTACCCCCTGATGCTGGTCCGCCATATTGGTGATGTTCTGCAGATTCAGGTGCGGAAGCAGATGGTCGGCAATTGGATTGCTGATAACCGTTCGGTTGGCTTCCTGATCGTGAACGAGCAGCCCCAGCGGCAGCAGAGAAACAATCTCTTCGTTAATGGCGCGCAGCAGGCGCAGTTCGCTGTTGGCGGCGGAGGGGAGCCCGGCGCCAGACGAATGGCTGCGTCCTTTATAGTGGCGAAAGGTGGTAAAACCAAACAGCGCCAGCGCCAGCAGACCAATGTTGAGCAGCAGCGGCAGAAGAATGTTCTGCATGGACTCCAGCAGCATGGTGCTCATTGGTACCGTCCACAGCAACTGCATACCGGTGGTGCTGATGTCGGTGGCGATGTCAATCTGCATGCCGTTAAAGGTGATCCCGATATGATCGGCGCTCTCTTTATCCGGCGTGGTGGCGAGATTTTGCGACGGGTCAGGCTCGATACGGAAGCTGTCGATGGTCATGCCGGGCGGGATCAGATCGTTAATCGGCAGGTCGAAGGCGACCACCGTGGCAAGGTGTCCGGGCTGGTTGAAGGTGGTGCGTAACGTAAAATAGTGCGCGTTCTGCCAGGCGAGATGGCGCAGCGGCGAGAACGTCTCGCGCTCATCAAGGGTATTAGCCTGCAGCAGCATTTCCGCGCGCCGCGACTCCACGACGCTGCTGATCGTTGACTCTTTGAAGCTCGAAGAGAGGTCCTTCAACGGCAGGGTGGAGACCAGGATCAGACTATTGTCCAGGCCGTTGAGATAGTACATCGACCACGGAATGGTCTCCGCGCCCCACAAAATATCGAGATAATCGGACATTTTCTGCGTCATTTCGAGGGTGGAGCTGTCATGGGAGCCAAAGATCAGGGCTTCGGTTTTACGCCGGGGTTTCTCCAGGTAGTAAACGTCCTGTTTTAAACGCGTCTCCTGCAGACCGCCGCTTGCGGTGTTGACTGAGGTGGCGGCGATATTGTCGTAGATCTGCCAGGTGGCATAGCGCCAGGCGTCAATGCGCTGGTGCAGAGCGTGGGAGACATCAACCACCTGATAGCTTTTCTCCTTCAGCCAGGCATTGACGGCGCTTTGGATCATCACCCCCATTGTCGCCAGCAGGACAATAACCATCAAAATGAAGAAGCGGCTGATGTTGCCGGGGATCAGGGAGAATTTTTTCGGGGTCATCTTGTGGCTGAACGACTCATCATTGTTTGTAAACAGGATGTAGCGCCAGAGTAACTGGCAACAAAGCAGATGCTGCTGGCAGTATAAAGGCTAATGGCGTAAATCCATACTACAGATTGGCACCAGCGGTGCGATGCCGCCCAGGAATTATCTTAGAAACGAAGCGTAAATGAAACCGCGCCGGGAAGGTTAACCGGCGACGATATTGACGGAAACAAAAGGGAAGAATCGCACGAAATAACAAGACATTGGCAGAATATGCACCACTGATGGCCTAATTGATTGATTAATAGTCGTTAGGGAATCATTAGCCTTAGCACAGATAAATTAAAGTTGTGTAAAGAAGGGTAAAAAAAACCGGATGCGAGGCATCCGGTTGAAATAGGGGTAAACAGACATTCAGAACTGAATGACGGTAATAAATAAAGTTAATGATGATAGCGACTCTTATTTTAGCCACCAATGATCATTTTGTTTTACCATTCAGTGCTATAGATATGTTGTCGTCTATCACTTTGATTATAAAAGGTTAAATATTTTTTTTGATGATTAGTGCGTATTTCCCTGACCATTTTGCGGTGAAAAAAGTTCCGCTGAATTTACAAATTGAAACATCTTGTGGGAACTTTGAAACATCTTAGAAGTTTTAGTATCATATTCTTGTTGGATTATTCTGCATTTTGCAGCACAATGAAATAGCCGACTGATTAGAAGGGTAATCAGTAAGCAGTGGCATAATAAAAGGCATATAACAAACAGAGGGTTAATAACATGAAAGTTAAAGTACTGTCCCTCCTGGTACCGGCTCTGCTGGTAGCAGGCGCAGCAAATGCGGCTGAAATTTATAACAAAGACGGCAACAAATTAGACCTGTACGGTAAAATTGACGGTCTGCACTACTTCTCTGACGACAAGAGCGTCGACGGCGACCAGACCTACATGCGTGTAGGCGTGAAAGGCGAAACCCAGATCAACGACCAGCTGACCGGTTACGGCCAGTGGGAATACAACGTTCAGGCGAACAACACTGAAAGCTCCAGCGATCAGGCATGGACTCGTCTGGCATTCGCAGGCCTGAAATTTGGCGACGCGGGCTCTTTCGACTACGGTCGTAACTACGGCGTAGTATACGACGTAACGTCCTGGACCGACGTTCTGCCGGAATTCGGCGGCGACACCTACGGTTCTGACAACTTCCTGCAGTCCCGTGCTAACGGCGTTGCAACCTACCGTAACTCTGATTTCTTCGGTCTGGTTGACGGCCTGAACTTTGCTCTGCAGTATCAGGGTAAAAACGGCAGCGTCAGCGGCGAAGGTACTTCTCCGACCAACAACGGTCGTGGCGCTCTGAAACAGAACGGTGACGGCTTCGGTACCTCTCTGACCTATGACATCTATGATGGCATCAGCGCTGGTTTCGCGTACTCGCACTCCAAACGTAACGGCGATCAGAATCGTTTGGATAAAGGCCGTGGCGACAACGCTGAAACCTACACCGGTGGTCTGAAATACGACGCCAACAACATTTACCTGGCGACTCAGTACACCCAGACCTACAACGCAACTCGTTTCAGCGGCAACGGAGAATCTGATTCTATTAGCGGTTTTGCTAACAAAGCGCAGAACTTCGAAGTGGTTGCTCAGTACCAGTTCGACTTCGGTCTGCGTCCGTCCGTGGCTTACCTGCAGTCTAAAGGTAAGGACATCGAAGGTTACGGCGACCAGGACCTGCTGAAATATGTTGACGTTGGCGCGACCTACTACTTCAACAAAAACATGTCCACCTATGTTGACTACAAAATCAACCTGCTGGACGAAAACGATTTCACTCGTCGCGCTGGTATCTCTACCGACGACGTGGTTGCACTGGGCCTGGTTTACCAGTTCTAAGTTGCAAGCTGCATAACAAAAAGGCGCCTCTGGCGCCTTTTTTTATGTCCGGTTTAACCTCGCTGGTATACTCTTGTCGCCCTGGTAAGAGGAGCCTCGATTAATGGATATGACTTTCTTTCGCGCCGCGCTGCTGGGCGCCTGCGTTCTGCTCTCTGGCTGCGATTCAGCTACCACTCCTGCGACCCCCACCGCGACGGCCACCGTGCTGGATGGCAAAACGATGGGCACCTTCTGGCGGGTCAGCGTCATTGGCGTGGATGAGGCAAAGGCCCAGGCGTTGCGCGCCAAGGTTCAGGCCCAGCTGGACGCCGACGATCGCCTGCTGTCGACCTGGAAAAACGACTCCGCGCTGATGCGCTTCAATCATGCCGCCACTACCGAACCCTGGCCGGTGAGCGAAGCGATGGCGGATATCGTCACCCTGTCGCTGCGGATTGGCGCCAAAACGCACGGCGCGATGGATATTACCGTGGGGCCGCTGGTCAACCTGTGGGGCTTTGGCCCGGATAAACAGCCGGTCATCACCCCGGATGCCGAGGCGATAGCCGCGGCGAAGGCGCGCACCGGCCTGCAGCATCTGCAGGTTATTAATCAGAGCGGCAGGCAGTTCCTGCAAAAAGATATTCCCGATCTGTTTGTCGACCTCTCCACCGTGGGAGAAGGCTATGCCGCCGACCACCTCGCGCGGTTGATGGAGCAGGAGGGGATCTCCCGCTATCTGGTGTCGGTGGGCGGGGCGCTGGTCAGCCGCGGGATGAACGGCGAAGGCAAGCCCTGGCGGGTAGCGATCCAGAAACCGACCGACCGCGAAAACGCCGTTCAGGCGATTGTCGACATCAATGGGCACGGCATCAGCACCTCCGGCAGCTATCGCAACTACTATGAACTCGATGGCAAACGCATCTCGCACGTTATCGATCCGCAGACCGGGCAGCCGATAACCCATAAGCTGGTCTCCGTGACCGTCATTGCGCCAACGGCGCTGGAGGCGGACGGCTGGGATACCGGACTGATGGTGCTGGGGCCGGAAAAAGCGCAGCAGGTGGTGCGCGAGGAGGGGCTGGCGGTCTACATGATCGTTAAAGAAGGAGAGGGTTTTAAAACCTGGATGTCGCCGCAGTTCCGCACTTTCCTTGTCGGCGAGAAAAATTAAAAAGCAAGATTGCGGGTTTTTTACTGCGGGCTTTACCACAGACTGAGGGTACACTTACAGCTGGAGACCCGTCATGAAACCGATAGTTGCCGATACCGATGATCGCCGCTGGCAGGCGGTCTGCGAACGTGATACCCGGGCCGATGGTCAGTTCGTCTTTGCGGTACTGACCACCGGCATCTGCTGTCGTCCCTCCTGCCGCTCGCGGCGCGCGCGGCGGGAAAACGTACGCTTTTTTGCCGACGTCGCCGCCGCCGTGGCGGCGGGATTCCGCCCCTGCAAACGCTGCCAACCGGATAAAGACTACCCGCAGCAGCAAAGGGTCGACAAAGTGGCGCAGGCCTGTCGGCTGCTGGAGCAGGACGCGCCCCTGACCCTCGATGCGCTGGCAGGCCAGCTGGCGATGAGCCCGTTTCATTTTCACCGTTTATTTAAATCCGTCACCGGCATGACCCCTAAAGCCTGGCAACAAGCGTGGCGGGCGCAGCGCCTGCGGGAAGCGCTGGAGCAGGGGATACCGGTGACCCGCGCCGCGCTGGCGGCTGGTTTTCCCGACAGCAGCAGCTATTATCGCCAGGCCGACGCAGCGTTAGGGATGACCGCCAGCCAGTTTCGCCGCGGCGGCGCCGCCACCGTGGTAACCTGGACCACGGGCGACTGCGCGCTGGGTCGTTGCCTGGTGGCGCAGAGCGAGCGCGGCGTCTGCGCGGTGCTGCCGGGTGATAACGATGCGGCATTGCTCGACGACCTGCGCCGGCGCTTTCCCAATGCCGAGCTGCGTGAAGGCGACCCCGATTTTTGTCAGCAGATGGCCGAGATTTTCGCCCACCTCGACGACAGCCGGCGGCCGGTATCGCTGCCGCTGGATCTGCAGGGCACCGCGTTTCAGCTGCAGGTCTGGCAGGCGCTGCGGCAGATCCCGGTGGGCGAGACCCGCAGCTACCGCCAGGTGGCAGAGCATATTGGCCAGCCGCGGGCGGTAAGAGCCGTGGCCGGCGCCTGCGCGGCGAATTCGCTGGCGGTGATTGTTCCCTGCCACCGGGTGGTGCGTGAAGATGGCGCCCTGTCCGGTTATCGCTGGGGAACGGCGCGAAAAGCGCAGCTGCTGGCGCGCGAGGCCCAACATGAGGAGGAGTAATGCTCGATCTGTTTAGCGATACCCCACCGTGGCAGGAGCCGCTGGCCCCCGGCGCGGTGGTGCTGCGGCGATTTGCCCGCGAACGCGCCCCGGCGCTGCTGCAGGCGATAGCTGACGTCGCCAGTCAGTCGCCGTTTCGCCAGATGGTCACGCCGGGCGGGTACACCATGTCGGTCGCCATGACCAACTGCGGCGCGCTGGGCTGGACTACCGATCGCCACGGCTATTTGTACGCCCCGGTCGACCCGGTAACCGATCAAACCTGGCCGCCGATGCCTGCCGTCTTTCATGAACTGGCGCTGGCGGCCGCCGCCGCCGGCGGCTATCCCGAGTTTTCCCCCGACGCCTGTTTGATTAACCGCTATTGTCCTGGCGCAAAACTGTCGTTGCATCAGGATAAAGATGAACAGGATCTGCGGGCGCCGATTGTCTCGGTCTCGCTGGGCTTGCCGGCCATCTTTCAGTTTGGCGGCTTGCAACGCAGCGACCCGCTGCAGCGGCTGCTGCTGGAGCATGGCGATGTGGTGGTCTGGGGCGGCGAGTCGCGCCTGTTTTATCATGGCATTCAGCCGCTGAAAGCGGGGCATCATCCGGAAACGGGCGACTGTCGTTACAATCTCACCTTCCGACAGGCGGGCGGTCGCCAGTATTAAAATAAGAATTATTCTTGATGTCATCGGCGAGCCGTTTAAACTGCTGGCTGTTTTGCTTTTGCGGATAGCCTGTTATGGAACTTCTCTCTCTCGTCTGGCGCCAGTACCGCTGGCCGTTTCTGGGCGTTATTGCTCTCAGCCTGCTCAGCGCCGCGCTGGGTATCGGCTTAATCGCTTTCATTAACCTGCGTCTGATTACCGCTGTCGATACCTCGCTGCGGGTTCTGCCGGAGTTTCTTGGTCTGCTGGGGCTGCTGATGGCGGTGACCCTGGGTTCGCAGCTGGCGCTAACCACCCTCGGCCACCATTTTGTCTATCGTCTGCGCGGTGAGTTTGTTAAACGCATCCTCGATACCCAGATTGAGCAAGTAGAGAAGATCGGCAGCGCGTCGCTGCTTGCCGGGCTGACCAGCGATATCCGCAATATCACCATCGCCTTTGTGCGCCTGCCGGAGCTGGTGCAGGGGATCATTCTCACGTTCGGCTCCGCGGCCTACCTCGCCTGGCTGTCAGGAAAAATGATGCTGGTGACGGCGCTGTGGATGGCGCTCACCATCTGGGGCGGCTTTGTGCTGGTCTCGCGGGTGTACAAACATATGGCCAGCCTGCGCGAAACGGAAGATAAACTGTATCACGACTATCAGACGGTGCTGGAGGGGCGTAAAGAGCTGACCCTCAACCGCGAGCGCGCGGAGTATGTGTTTAACCAGCTCTACCTCCCGGACGCCAGGGAGTACCGGCACCATATCGTTCGCGCCGATACCTTCCACCTCAGCGCGGTCAACTGGTCGAATATTATGATGCTTGGCGCCATCGGGCTGGTGTTCTGGATGGCCAACAGCCTCGGCTGGGCCGATACCGCCGTGGCGGCGACCTATTCCCTGACGCTGCTGTTTCTGCGCACGCCGCTGCTCTCCGCCGTCGGCGCGCTGCCCACGCTGCTCAGCGCCCAGGTGGCGTTTAACAAGCTTCGTCAGTTCTCCCTCGCCCCGTACCGGGCCGACTTTCCCCGGCCGCAGGCGCATCCTGACTGGCAGACGCTGGAGCTGCGCGATGTCACCTTCCATTATCCGGACCAGCGCTTTGCGGTAGGGCCGCTTAATCTGACGCTGAAGCGCGGCGAGCTGGTGTTTTTGATAGGCGGCAATGGCAGCGGCAAGTCAACGCTGGCGATGCTCCTGACCGGCCTGTACCAGCCAATATCCGGTCAGATCCTCGTCGACGGCCAGCCGCTGGCGGCGGAGAGGCCAGAGGAGTACCGCAAACTGTTTTCCGCAGTGTTTACCGACGTCTGGCTGTTTGACCGCCTGCTCGGGCCGCAGGGCGAGGAGGCCGATCCGGCGCTGGTGGCGACATGGCTGGAGCGTCTGCAAATGGCTCACAAGCTGCAGCTGGAGAACGGAAAAATCGCCGACCTGCGGCTGTCGAAAGGGCAGAAGAAGCGCGTGGCGCTTCTGCTGGCGCTGGCCGAGTCCCGGGACATCATTCTGCTGGATGAATGGGCGGCGGATCAGGATCCGCATTTCCGCCGCGAGTTCTACCAGGTCCTGCTGCCGCTGATGCAGCAGATGGGCAAAACCGTGTTCGCCATCAGCCATGACGATCACTACTTCCAGCACGCCGATCGTCTGCTGGAGATGCGCGCTGGCCAGCTCGCCGAACTTACCGGCGAAGAGCGGGAACAGGCTTCCCGCGATGCGGTGGCCCGTACGGCCTGATTCACAACGCGCGCCCGGAAAAGCCCGGGCGCCGCTGAAATTTTCAGCGTCTACATCGCTGACGGTTATTATTTCCCCCTCCTCGCGCTATGCTTAAGGCTTCCGGCCCGCAGGCCGGCTCACCATTCTCAAAAGGATTGCCCGATCGATGTCCGTTTTGCATAAAAAAAGCGCCCGCTTGCGTGACGAAGAGCGCGCCCGTCTGATTTGGCTCTTGAGCACCGATAAAGCGGTGACTTCCGCGCTGCTGGGCAAACTGACGCTGGCTGAGCGCTATGATGAAGGGACGCTGGCCGATGACCTGGCCGAAGTGGAAATGCTGGTCTCGCATCTGCCGCCGCCGGATCTCGCCGATGCGCTGGAAGCGCTTCCCTATGACGCCCGCACCGCGCTATGGTGCCTGGTGCCCGACGATAAACGCGGCGAAGTGCTGCTGGAGGCCTCAGAGAACGTCTGGGGCGACCTGATCGACAAGATGAGCGACCCCGAGCTGCTGCAGGCCATGCAGCCGCTGGATATCGATGAACAGGTTTACCTGCTGCAGCATCTGCCGCGCAACCTGACCGGACGGCTGCTGGCGACCCTGCCGGCCGAGAAGCGCGCCCGTATTCGCCAGATTATGCGCTACGCCGACAACAGCGTCGGGTCGATCATGGAGTTTGAGGTCATTACGGTGCGACCGGAGGCCACCCTGGCGGCGGTGCAGCGCTATCTGCGGCGTCTCGGAAAAATGCCGGAAAACACCGATAAGCTGTTCGTTACCACCCGTAACAAGCTGCTGCTCGGCGAGCTGGAGCTGCAGACCATTCTGCTCAATGATGCGCAGAAGCGGGTGGGGGAGGTGATGGAGGGCGACCCGGTCACCTTTCAGCCGCACGAAGAGGCCGAGAAGGTGGCGCGCACCTTCGAACGCGACGACTTACTCAGCGCCGCCGTCATTGATGCCGACGGCAAGCTGATCGGGCGCCTGACCATCGATGAGATCGTCGATGTGGTTTATGAAGAAACCGATAACGATCTGCGGCGGATGGGCGGCCTGAGCGATGAAGAGGATGTCTTCGCCCCGGTCAGCAAAGCGGTGAAAACCCGCTGGGCATGGCTGGCGGTCAATCTGTGTACGGCGTTTATTGCTTCCCGGGTCATCGACGGCTTCGAACACACCATTTCACAGCTGGTGGCGCTGGCCTCGCTGATGCCGATCGTCGCCGGGATTGGCGGCAACACCGGCAACCAGACGATCACCATGATCGTCCGGGCGATGGCGCTGCAGCAGATCCAGCCCGGCAGCTTTACCTTTCTGATCCTGCGTGAAATGGGGGTCGCCCTGATTAACGGTCTGGTGTGGGGCGGGATTATGGGGGCCATCACCTGGTGGCTGTATGACGATCCGCAGCTCGGCGGGGTGATGACGCTGGCCATGATGCTCAACCTGCTGATGGCGGCGATGATGGGCGTGATAATTCCGATGGTCATGGTGAAGCTGGGGCGTGACCCGGCGGTCGGCTCCAGCGTAATGATCACCGCCATCACCGACACCGGCGGCTTCTTTATTTTTCTGGGTCTGGCGACGCTGTTTCTGATGTAGCTTGCGCTTTTGCCCGCAGGCGGCGGGGGATGATCGCCATCGCGACAATCCCCGCCAGCACACCGATCGCCAGATTGCTGGTTCCCACCGTCGCGGCGACGGTCACCAGCATCACCAGCGTTTCCGGCCACGGATTACGCGCCAGCTCGCCCGGGCGAATGCTGTGCCAGCTAAAGGTTTTCACCGCCACGATCACCATCACCCCGGCCAGAACCGCCATCGGGATCTTCGCCATCACCTGGCTGAGCGCTGTCACCAGCAGGAGCAGCACCAGGCCGGCGATTACCGTTGAGAGGCGGCTGCGGGCCCGGCCCATTTCCACGTTCACGATAGTCTGGCCGATCATCGCGCAGCCGGCGATGCCGCCATAGCAGCCGGCAAGGATATTGGCGATACCCAGCCCGGCGCTTTCCCGCGATTTGTTCGACGGGGTATGAGTGAGATCATCTACCAGCTTAGCCGTCAGCAATGACTCCATCAGGCCGACAAAGGCGATGCTGAGGGCGCACGGCCAGATTATCTGCAGGGTGGTCAGGTTCAGGGGAACGGTCAGGGCGGTGAACCCCGGCAGGCCGCCGCTCATTGACCCTTCATCGCCGACGGTCGGCAGCTGCTGGCCGGTGGTCGCGGTATAGAGGGTGAGTGCGACGATGGCGATCAGCGGCGCCGGGATAGCCTTAATAACGCGCGGCGCCCACAGGACGATAAGCAGCGTCAGGACGAACAGGCCAACGATTAGCGGTTGTCGACTCCAGAAATGCGGCACCTGAGCAAAGAAAATCAGGATCCCGAGGGCGTTGACGAAGCCGGTCATCACCGCCGGGGGAATAAAGCGCATCAGGCGCGCCATGCCGCACAGACCAAACAAAATTTGAATAATACCCGCCAGAATGACAGCCGGTAAGATGTACCCCACGCCGTGCTGATGCACCATCGGGCCAATCACCAGCGCCACCGAGCCCGCGGCGGCGGTGACCATCGCCGGGCGTCCGCCGAAGACTGACATCGCCAGGCAGAGCACCACCGAAGCAATCAGGCTTACCTGCGGGTCAACGCCGGCAATGACTGAAAACGAAATCACTTCAGGGATGAGCGCCAGGGCGGTGAGCACGCCGGCCAGCACTTCGCGCGTCAGTAAAGACGGGGAGCGGAGGATGGGACGCAGGTTGCCGGAAGCGGCGGGGTCAGAAACTGGGGGCATAAAAAAAGTTCGCAGCTTATAAAAAAAGAGGGAGCGGTGTCAGGCCCTGCTTCCGTGCGGTCTGTCACAAAACCAGGGATGATAGCGCGGAATCTGTCAACGCACCAGTACAAAAAGTGATTTGGTGTATACATTTATTAAACATTTTTATAACGGATCTCAAAACAGAACTTAAAATTTAAACAATATTTAAATTTTTGAGCTTCGGTGGTAACGTGAGGGGTGAGAATCGTATCACCTGCGCTAAATAAAAACAGCGAGTAAAGTAAGGCTCAAATCCGATGAATAAAAAGATGGCCGTACCACGCTCACAGGCGGTTGGTCCCAACAGCACTCGGACCAACACCCGCCATGAGCAAGAGACGGATGTATTGTTGATTGGCGGCGGCATTATGAGCGCCACACTGGGAACCTGGCTGCAGGAGCTTGAGCCAGACTGGTCTATTACCATGGTTGAGCAGATGTCCAGCGTGGCGGAAGAGAGCTCAAACGGGTGGAATAATGCGGGTACCGGCCACGCGGCGCTGATGGAGCTGAACTACACGCCGCAGACCGCCAACGGCATCAATATCGACAAAGCGGTCGACATCAACGAAGCCTTCCATATCTCGCGTCAGTTCTGGGCGCATCAGGTGACGCGCGGCGTCCTGAACAAACCAAAATCTTTCATTAACAGCGTGCCGCACATGAGCTTTGTGTGGGGCGAAGATAACGTCAACTTCCTGCGTGCGCGCTACGCGGCGCTGCAGCAAAGTGAACTGTTCCGCGGTATTCGCTATTCTGAAGACCATCAGCAGATCAAAGCCTGGGCGCCGCTGGTGATGGAAGGCCGCGACCCGCTGCAAAAGGTCGCCGCCACTCGCTCAGAAGTGGGAACCGACGTCAACTATGGTGAAATTACCCGCCAGCTGATCGCCGGTCTGCAAAAGCATGATAATTTCTCCCTACAGCTGGGCACCGTGGTGCGTCGCTTCAAGCGCAACGCCGACAAGAGCTGGACGGTCACCCTGGCGGATGCCGACAATCGTCGTCAGAAGCGGGTCATTAAAGCTAAATTTATCTTTATCGGCGCCGGCGGCGCAGCGCTGACCCTGCTGCAGGAGACCGGCATTCCGCAGGCCAAAGAGTATGCGGGCTTCCCGGTCGGCGGCCAGTTCCTGGTCTGCGAAAATCCGGAGGTGGTGAACCACCATCTGGCGAAGGTCTACGGTCAGGCCGAAGTGGGCGCGCCGCCGATGTCGGTGCCGCACATCGATACCCGTATTATCGACGGTAAACGCGTGGTGCTGTTCGGACCATTCGCCACCTTCTCGACCCGTTTCCTGAAGAACGGTTCGCTGTGGGATCTGCTGGCCTCGACGAATACCTCAAATATTTTGCCAATGCTCAACGTCGGCCTGGACAACTTCGATCTGGTAAAATATCTGATTAGCCAGGTGATGCAGAAAGATAAAGATCGTCTGGCCGCGCTGTGCGAATATTATCCGGAAGCGCGGAAAGAGGACTGGCGGTTGTGGCAGGCCGGTCAGCGCGTGCAGATCATTAAGCGCGACGCGAAGAAGGGCGGGGTACTGCGCCTGGGCACCGAAGTGGTCAGCGATGATGAAGGCACCGTCGCGGCGCTTCTCGGCGCGTCGCCAGGGGCCTCCACCGCGGCGCCTATCATGCTGCAGCTAATGGAAAAAGTGTTTAAAGATAAAGTCAATTCGCCGGAATGGCAGGCCAAGCTGAAGGCGATCATCCCAACCTACGGTATTCGTCTTGACGGCAACCCGGCGGAGATCGAGAAAGCGCTGGCGTGGACCAGTGAAGTGCTGGAGCTGAAATATGAGCCAGCCGGGGCGGTGGATGAGGTACCGCAGGCGGAGCTGAAGCCGCTGAGCGGCGGCAAGCCGATGGCGGATATCGCGCTCTGATAAACGCTCTGACAAAAACGGCAGCCTGCGGGCTGCCGTTTTTTATTGCCGTTTGCGCTGTTCGCCTTAGCGGACGACGGCGTTGCCGATAGTCTCGTCGGCGCGCCAGATGCGATATTTCACATCGACATTGCTCGGCGTGTATACCACGATCGGCAGTTTGCTGTTGTAGCGCAGCATGGCGTCATCCCCGAGGCCGGCAGTGACAAATTTCTTCTCTTTTTTGCCGTCCGGGCAGGCCATCATGGTGGATACCGGGCCGCTCAGCTTCTCAAAGACATAGTAATCATAGCCCCAGCCTTCCAGGGTTTTACTTTCCAGTTCCCCGCCGAGACGATGATGGTTGCAGTCGACTTCCAGCGTCTGGCCGATCATCAGCTCAACCTTGAGCGCCGACTCATCCTGCTGCTGCGGCAGCTGAATAACCTGACGCTTCATGCCTTTTTCCGCTTTCGGGAACGGCGCGACTTTTTCCAGCGGCTGATCTGCGGCCAATGCGCCAGCGGACATGCAGGCGGCGGTCAGCAGAGAAACGGCTAGCGTAGTGATTTTTTTCACGGTTGATCATCCTTTATTTTCGTTCCTGACAGAGATAGCCTATCATCACTCAGCTGAATGTTAAGATTTATTTACCAATTTTTGCAAAATGAATAGTGTTATCTACTGGTAAGACATCGGCCGCGCAGAGCGCAACAGAGGCGCTGGCGGGCCGCCAGCCCCCTGCCGGTAAAGCTATTCATTACGGCTATTTTTCGCTTCCTCAATAAACTCTTCATCGATTTCATCGGTATTGCCGGCATGTTCTCGTCCCGACAGCAGGTTCCAGCAGGCGATAAACAGGGCGGCGATCAGCGGCCCGATCACGAAGCCGTTGATACCGTAGATCTCCATGCCGCCCAGAGTGGCGATAAGGATCAGATAGTCCGGCATCCTGGTATCCTTGCCCACCAGCAGTGGACGCAGAATGTTATCCACCAGGCCAATCACAATCACAAAGAAGCCGACGATAAAGGCGCCCTGCCACAGTTGGCCGGTGGCGAAGAGGTAGATGGCCGCTGGCACCCAGATAATGGCCGAGCCCACCGCCGGGATAAGCGACAGAAACGCCATCAGCGCTCCCCAGAGAATGCTGCCGTCCAGACCGGCGATCCAGAAGGCAAAGCCACCCAGCGCCCCCTGCGCCAGCGCCACGGCGACGGTACCTTTTACCGTGGCGCGGGCCACAGCGGCGAATTTAGCGAACAAATGCTGCTTCACATAGCTTGATAACGGTAGAGACTCGAGGATCAACAGCACCAGATAAGGTCCATCCTTCAGCAGGAAAAACAGCAGATACAGCATGATGCCGAAGCTGACGGTGAAGCCAAAAGTCCCTTTGCCAATCAGAAACGCGCTGCCGGCCAGATACTGACCGCCTTTCAGAGCGGCATCAGAGAGCTGCTGCTGGATCTGCTGCGCGCTATCAAGGTTATGATCGGCGAGGAAGCTTCTGGCCCAGCCGGGAAGATGGGCGAACAGGCTGGCGACCACCGTCGGAAACTGGGTGTCGTTATGCTGCAGTTTGCTGTACACCAGGTTGAGCTCGTAGGCCAGCGAGGAGAGAATGATAGCCAGCGGCGTAAAAACGATAAGACAGATAATGACGATGGTCATCAGCGCCGCGAGGCCATTGCGCTCGCCGAGGCGGGTACGGATCTTGTTTTTGACCGGATTAAAAATCACCGCGAGGATCGCAGCCCAAAGGATGGCGGAATAATAGGGTGAGAGAACATCAAAAAAGGCCAAGGTTACAATGAAGACGATAAGGATGAAAAATCCTTTGGTAAGTCCATTAACTCTCATGTTATCCGCTCCTGCTTATGAGTCATACGGTCGAATAATAGATGCTACGACGTAATTTACCATCAGGATAGTCGTACATCTTCACGATACGTTGAAGAAAGGGCACAAATTAAGCGAGCGGGCGGCAACAGGGGAAAGAGGCATAAAAAAACCAGCCTTAAAAGGCTGGTTTCTGTGGAGTTTTTGGTCGGCACGAGAGGATTTGAACCTCCGACCCCCGACACCCCATGACGGTGCGCTACCAGGCTGCGCTACGTGCCGACGCGTGGGGAACAATATTACCCGTTCCCCAGGCGAATGCAAGCGGGTCACGCGCGATTGATTCATAATTAATCAATCAGTTAGCGATAAAGCGTTTTTCGTCAGTCAGGACCTGCAGCAACAGACTGAGCTGCGGTTTCTGATCTTTAATTTTCTCGCCGTCGCGGCTCCAGGTGGTATAGGTGCCGTTATGGTTGAGGACCACGGTGATGGTCGGGGTGGTGATGGCCAGCGTATCGCCGTTGGCCGCGGTGACCCAGTTACGACGCCGCGCGGCGCTGAACAGATCTTCTCCCTGCGAGTACTCATTGGCCGGCGTCGAAACGTGAAGCAGGCGCTGCATCAGCGTAGTCATCACATCTTTGTTATCGGTCAGGGTGGCAATCTCCTGCGCCGGCGTGCCCGGCCAGTGAATAACCAGCGGCACCTGCAGCTGCTCGCGCGACCAGTCGAACGCGTCGTGTTTCGCATTCAGCGGCTTGCCGTGGCCGCCGGTAATAATTACCACCGTATTATCGAGTTTGCCGGCTTCGCGCAGCGCAGTCAGCACCCGATCGATCTGGGCATCAACGTCGCCAGCCGCCTTGCTGTAGCGGCGGACAAAGCCCTGCTGCTGCGTGTCGTCGAGGGTGGTGCCATTGAGCGAGATCCACGAGAACCAGCGATTCTCATCCTGCGCGTAACGGTCCAGCCAGCCGATCCACTGATTGGCCGTCTGCTCGTCGCTCTGGGTCTTCGCGCTCGGCAGCGAGAAATCGGAGAGCAGCGCCTGGCGATACAGCGGGCTGCTAAACCCATCGGAGGAGAAGAGGCCCAGCTGGTAGCCCTGCTGGTTGAGGGCGGTAATCAGCGCGGCGGGAATACGCGCCGAGAGGACACCGTCCATATAGCCAGGCGAAATACCGTAGAACAAGCCAAACAGGCCGCTGTCGGCGGTATTGCCCGAGCTCATATGCTGGGTAAAGTTAACGTTTTCTTTGGCAAATGCCGCCAGCGCCGGCATGGTCTTTTCAAACCGCGAGTAGTTCAGGTTGTCGACGGTGATCAGCAGCACGTTGTAGCCCGCGCCGAGGTCACGGTAGCGCAGGTTGCTAAGCGGATACTGGACCGATACCGCCTCCGGCGCCCCTTGCTCCACCAGACGACGCTGATAATCCTGGGCGTCGAGCAGGCCATGTTTCTCAAGGAAACGACGGGCGGTCATCGGATAGGAGAGCGGCAGATTCGCCCGCTGCATAGTGATCGGGCGATAGAAATTGGCGTCCGCCCAGATATAGACCAGGTGGCTGCTGACGAACGACAAAAAGAAGAACCAGGCGACTGGGCGGGCGTAATGGCGGCGGCGCGTCAGGCTGCGCAGCTTTTGCCAGCTCCAGGTGGCGAAGAGCATTTCAATCAAGAAGATGACCGGGACGCTGATAAACATCAGCTGCCAGTCGCGCGCCATCTCATTCTGGTCAGGGTTGATGACCAGCTCCCAGACGACCGGGTTTAAGTGCAGATGGAAGCGGGTAAAAACCTCGCTGTCTATCAGCAGCAGCGTCATCCCGGCGGTGGCAAGGATCACCGACAGGAAGCGCATCAGGCGCTGCGAGACCACGATAAAGGTCAACGGAAAGAGGATCAGCACATAGCTGGTAAACACCAGAAAGCTGAAATGCCCGACGAGACTGACGTACGAAAACAGTCGTCCGGCAAGCGTCGTCGGCCAGTCGGCGACAAAAAGGTAGCGGCTGCCGAGCACCATGGCCAACAACATGTTGAACAGGGCGAACCAGTGCCCCCAGCTAACCATCTGGGAGACTTTTTCTCGGTAGGGCTGACGTAGAGTCACCATATACTGTTGCTGTTATCCTTAATGCGCTGGATCGTCGTTAATCGAAGATTGCAAAGCCTGCGCGAAAGAACGGGCGATGGCCTGACGCTGCGCCGGCGCGACGCTACTGTTGATCAGGTTGGTCACCATATTGCCTAACACCATCAGTGAAAGGTCCACCGGGGCTTTGTGTGATTCCAGGACGTTCGTCAGCTCGCTGAGCAACTGTTCGACCTGTTGATCGCTATAGCGGGAAATTTGCGGCATAAACTCAAAATCTGTTTGTTCGTGAAAGGGCAACATATTACCGTAGCAGCAGCTTTTTTTCCGCATTTTTTCGCCGCGGCGCAAAAGCGCATCAATCGACGTTAACGACGTCGAAATGTGTGGCGCCAGTTGCGTCGGCCACCCGGCGGTGGTTGAATACCGCCCGGTCTAAAAGGAGAGTTTAACATGAGTCTGGATATCGACCAGATTGCCCTGCATCAGTTAATCAAACGTGATGAACAAAATCTGGAGCTGGTGCTGCGCGAGTCACTGCTGGAGCCGAACGCGACGGTCGTCGAGATGATGGCTGAACTGCACCGGGTCTATAGCGCCAAAAGCAAAGCCTATGGCTTGTTCAATGAAGAGAGCGAACTGGCCCAGGCGCTGCGCCTGCAGCGTCAGGGGGAAGAAGAGTTTCTGGCGTTTAGCCGCGCGGCGACCGGTCGCCTGCGCGATGAGCTGGCGAAATACCCGTTCGCCGAAGGAGGCATTGTCCTCTTCTGCCAGTATCGTTACCTTGCGGTCGAGTATCTGCTGGTGGCGGTACTCAATAACCTGAGCAGTATGCGCGTCAACGAAGAGCTGGATATCCGCTCGACCCATTATCTGGATATTAACCATGCCGATATCGTCGCGCGCATCGATCTCACCGAGTGGGAAACCAACCCGGAGTCGACCCGCTATCTGACCTTCCTGAAAGGGCGGGTAGGGCGCAAAGTGGCCGATTTCTTTATGGATTTCCTCGGCGCCAGCGAAGGGCTTAACGCCAAAGCGCAGAACCGCGGCCTGCTGCAGGCGGTGGATGACTTCGCCGCCGATGCCCAGCTTGATAAATCCGAGCGACAGAACGTGCGCCAGCAGGTCTACGCCTACTGCAACGAACAGCTGCAGGCTGGGGAAGAGATTGAGCTGGAGTCGCTGTCCAAAGAGCTCGCCGGCGTCAGCGAAAAGAGCTTCCAGGAATTCACCGCTGAGCAGGGCTATGAACTGGAAGAGAGCTTCCCGGCGGATCGCAGCACCTTACGTCAGCTGACCAAGTTTGCCGGCAGCGGCGGCGGATTGACCATTAACTTCGACGCCATGCTGCTGGGCGAACGCGTATTCTGGGATCCCGCCACTGATACCCTGACCATTAAGGGTACCCCGCCGAATCTGCGCGACCAGCTGCAGCGCCGGACGTCAGGCGGCAATTAAGCCCTGCGCCACGGCGGCGCTACCGCTGAACGGGGACGATCTCCACGCCGCTCTGCACCAACTGTTGGCGCAGCGCGGCGTCGGGTTCTCCATCGACAATCAGCGTACTGGCGAGGCTCAGCTCGCCGATGGCAAAGGCCGACGCGGCGTTGAGCTTTTCCCGGGAGGCCATTACCACGGTTTCTGCCGCCCTGGCCGTCAGCGCGCGCTTGATGCCTGCCTCTTCGTAATCACCGGTGGTGAAACCCGCCCGCGGGTGGACGCCGGTCACCCCCATAAAGAACAGATCGGCGTTGATCCGCGCCATTCCCGCCAGCGTCTCGGCGCCGACGGCGACAACCGAATGTTTAAATACTCTGCCGCCGAGCAGGATCACCTCGATTCGCGGGTGGTCCACCAGCGCCACGGCGATGCCAGGGCTGTGGGTGACCACCGTGCAGCTGAGGTCGGCGGGTAAAAAGCCGATCATCGCCGCGGTGGTGGTGCCGCCATCGACAATCACCACCTGTCCCGGCTGGATCAGGGCGGCGGCGGCGCGGGCGACCGCCTGCTTGGAGTCGATCTGCACGCTTTTGCGCGTTTCAATTGGCGCAATGGCGGCGGATACCGGCAATGCCCCGCCATGGACCCGCTGCAGTTTTCCCTCCGCCGCCAGCTCGCGCAGATCGCGGCGAATGGAGTCCTCGGAGACGTTAAACCGCTGGCTTAGCTCCCCGGACATCACCTGTTTTTCCTCGGTGAGGATCTGGAGGATCTGCTGTTTTCTCTGACTGGCGAGCATCGGTTTTCCTTCATCGAATGATCTTGTTTGTGCACGATTATGCATGTTATGGTGCCTGCTGTCACCTCAAAGGGGAAATAACATGCAAACACACGCACCGCACGTCCGCCACGTTCGCGAGACGCTGCTCTCGGATAACTGGTACACGTTGAAAAAATATACTTTCGAACTGCTGCGTCGGGACGGTCGCTGGCAGGAGCAGAGCCGCGAGGCTTATGACCGGGGCAACGGCGCAGTCATTTTACTCTACAACCGGGAAAAGCGGACGGTGGTCCTGACCCGTCAGTTCCGTTTTCCGGTATTTACTCATGGCCACGACGGATATCTCATTGAGGCGGCTGCCGGGCTGTTGGATAACGCCTCGCCGGAGGCGCGGATCGTTGCCGAAGCGGAAGAGGAGACCGGCTTTCGCGTGACCCGTGTCGAACCCGTCTTCACCGTCTTTATGAGCCCCGGCTCCGTCACCGAAAAACTCTACTTTTTTATCGCCGAATATCAGGCCGATGACCGTCGGGGCGACGGCGGCGGACTGGCGGCGGAAGGTGAGGACATTGAAGTACTGGAGTGGCCGCTGACGCGGGCGCTGCAGGCCATTCGCGATGGCGAGATCATGGATGCTAAAACCATTATCCTGCTGCAACACCTGGCGCTGAATGCCGACACGCTCCTCGCCGGCTGAGCGGCAAGGAGCGGGGAGTTAACGCAGCTCGCGGGCAATGGCGCTGTACAGCAGCGCCGCTTCCAACGGCTGAGCGTTGAAGGAAGGTTCCGCCTGCGGCCAGGTCGACCACTGGACGATCACCAGGTGTTCCGCGCGGTTCACCATGATCACCTGGCCGTAGATCCCCAGCGCCCACAGCGACCCTTTAAGCCCTTCCTGCGGCGTCGGCTGGACGTTTTGCGCATTCGCCGGAATCGCGTTATTCCACCACTGATAGCCGTAAATACCCTCCGGATGCGCTGCCGAGACCGAGTTTAGCGCCTTGGTCCAGCTGGCGGCTTGATCGAACCAGCCAGTCGGCACCAGCTGTTTGCCATTGGTTAACCGACCGTCACGGGCGACGAATTCACCAAAGCGGCCCCAGTCTTCAAGGGTGGCGTTAAAGCCGTGGGCGCCGACGTCGTGCTTCCCTTGCTGATAAGCATGCCACACGCCGTCGTGGGCCATCCCGGCCGGCTGCCATAGAGCCTGTTCAAGCCAGGCGGCCAGCGACATGCCGGTGGCGCGCTCCAGGATATCCCCAAGCAGCCAGGCGCCGCCGGAAGAGTAGGACCACTGCTCGCCCGCCGGGTGTTGACGCGCCAGGCCGGTGACGATCTTACGCACGCAGGCATAGGCGCCGGGCTGCGCTTCACACTGGGTCAGGCGGGCGAAATGCGACTGCGGGTCGGTGTAGTCTTCATTCCATTCCACCCCGCTGGTGTGTTGAATCAACTGCTTCAGCGTTACGCCGTCCCAGGCGGTGCCTTTCAGTTCGGGTTCATAAACGGTAATCAGGTCATCAAGGGAGTGGATTTTACCCTGTTGAATGGCGATACCGACCAGCGTCGAGACCACCGATTTGCCTACCGAGCGCGAGGTCCACAGGGTGGTGTCGGTATTACCTTCGGCGAGATATTTCCAGGCGACTTTACCATCTTTCAGCACCAGCATACCGCTGACGTTCTCGCGCTTCAGGTAATCCTGCAAATTCCAGGTGTGGCCGTTGAGCGTATAGCGGGCATCGGTCAGTTGTTTTTCAGCGCGCTCCAACGGCGTCGAGGCGCCGTGGCGGAAGACATCGCCGGCATAGTTGCGATAGTCATTGCGAAAGCCAATCACGCGTGAAGTCTGATCCCAGCTGAGCATGTCTTTGGCCGCGGGTAGCGTTTGATCGTAAGGCGTTGGGCAGACATCCAGCGTCAGGCTGCCGCAGTGTTGCGCCATTGCCGCCGCCGGCAGCGCCGCCAATATTAACGCCAGGGCCAGTGGTTTTCTTATCATTGTCATTTCCTCGTTTGCCATAGATTCGCTGCGCAGTATATAAATCGGCACGCGCCGGCTAAAATCAGCACATGGGGGATTTTCCCCCTTAAGGGAGAAAAAGGATGAAAACCCTACAGTATTCATTCGCACAGATTGAAGCCTTCGCGACGATTGCTGAGACCGGCAGCCTGTCGCAGGCGGCCATTCGTTTAGCTAAAGACCGGACCACGCTGCGCGATCTGCTGGACTATCTAGAAGATGCGCTGGGCTACCGGCTGTTCAGCCGTGAAGGACGTAGCCTGACGCTAACTGCCGAGGGCGAGCAGCTGTTTCGCCAGGCGCATCTGCTGTTGCGTCAGGCGCAGGCTTTCGAGTCTTTTGCGCAAACGCTGCCGCAAACCGCCGGGCAGGCGCTGCGTCTGGTGTACGATCCCTTCGTGCCGCGTGAATTTCTCTGTGCGCTGGCCGATAACCTGGCCCGACGGCAGATCCGCCTGAGCTGCTGGAGCGCCTCGCGTCGCGAAGCCGAGCAGGCGCTGAGCGATGGCGTGGCGGAGATGGCGATTTGTCAGGCTAACAACCGCACGCTGGGGAGCGAAATGGAGTGGCGGGCGCTCGGCACCGTGGATCTGCGTTTCTACGCGGCGGACAGCCTGTTCCGCGACGCTCCGCGGCCGCTGACGCTATTGAATCTTTCGTTGACGCCGCAGTTAGTGATGCACCGGCGCAGTGACGATCAAATCGCCCGCCGGCTGCAGATTTCCGGCCATACGCTGTATATGAATGAAATTACCCTGTTGCGCCATGCGCTGGAGCAGGGGAGGGGCTGGGGGTTTTTACCGGACCATTTGCGGCCAGGCGAGTGGCAGGGAGTCAGTGAAATCGCGACGGAGGTCGGCAGTCAGGGGCTGAACGTCACCATGGTGATGCTCTGGCTGCCCGGAATGAATAAGCATCGGATGCTTAGCGACATCGTGCACGAGGCGCCGGAGCTTTGGCAGCGCAGATAACAAAACGCCCCGGAGCCTGAGACCCCGGGGCGCTTGCCATACAACTTGCTATCGGCGATTACGCGCGAACGAAGTCGATGTGAGTCAGTTTCGGCTTGAACGCGTGGCGCTGAACAGCCTGAACTTTGACTTTTTCTTCTTTGCCATCAACAACGACGGTCAGAACTTCGCTGTAAAACTCAGCTTTGTCCTGCATGTTCCATACTTTGTCGTGGTCCAGTTCGATAGCAACCGGAGCAGCTGCGCCACCGTAGATGATTGCCGGGAACTTGTTAGCTGCGCGCAGGCGGCGGCTCGCACCCTTACCCTGCTCTTTACGTACTTCTGCGTTGATAGTAAACATTGATGTCTCTCTATATATAAAGCCTGCTACAGGCGACCCAGCAACAGGCGGATTATCTGCTTTGCGAATGCAAAAGCGGGCGGCATTATAGCCGCCAAACGACACCCGGGCAATCAAAACCTCAGCTTTCCGGTAATTAACGCAGCTCGTTGGCGCGACGAAAACGCCCCTGATAATCGAACACTTTTTCCCGCACCTGCCAGTACTGCCCCTTCATGCGGGCGACGACAAAGTCCGGATGGCGCAGCAGCGCCTGCTGGGTCACGATATCCGCCGGCGTTATCCAGCGCAGCGGCACCCCGGGGGTGCGGGTATGCGGGCGAATAAACAGTTGTTCGAAGGCGGTGCGCTGGGCGGGGGTCTGCAGACGGAAGCGCTCACTGACATCCGCCCCGTCTTCATCGTAGTAGGTGATTTTCAGCCACGGGCCCTTCTCGTCGCCGCCGTGCTGCAGGGCCATGCCGCTGCAGCGCAGCACCAGCGCGTCCTTCAGTTTCAGCGCCGCCTTCAGCATATCGTCCGGGTCAACCAGTATAGTGTCGCACTCCCGGCAGCGGCGGGCGGCGATGTCGTTTTCCGCATTACACTGCGGGCAGTTTTTAAAGCGAAAGCGGAAGTCGCACTGTTCGCGGTGGCCGTCGTCATCTTCGAACCACCCCTGGCAGCGGCGGCCAAAGTGTTCAATCAAGGTGCCGTCGGCGGTGGTTTTGCCCCAGAAGGTATTGGCGAAGCCGCAGGCCGGGCAGAAGACCTGCACCGGCACGTTGTCGCTTTTGCCCTTCGGCGTCCCTACTTCCGGGGCATACAGGTCATGCGGATTGCCGGCGTAGTCGAGGATCAGACAGTCGGTTTTCCCCGGCGCCAGGCGCAGACCGCGGCCAACGATCTGTTGGTAAAGACTCACCGACTCGGTGGGGCGGAGGATGGCGATCAGGTCGACGTGCGGGGCGTCGAAGCCGGTGGTCAGCACCGCGACGTTCACCAGATAGCGATACGCCTGCGCTTTAAAGGCCTCGATGATGCGATCCCGCTCCGGCCCAGGCGTTTCGCCGGTGATCAGCGCCGCCTGGCCTACCGGCAGCAGGCCGGTCACTTCCCGGGCGTGTTCCACGGTGGCGGCAAAGATCATCACCCCTTTGCGGTTTTCGGCGAACTCCACGATCTGGCTGACAATATGCGGCGTGATACGCTGTTGTTTTTTCAGCTCATGGTTAAGATCGGCTTCGCTGAACAGGCCGTTGCTTTGCGCCTGCAGGCGACTGAAATCGTACTGCACCACCGGCATATCGAGGCGCTCCGGCGGCGTCAGATAGCCGTGTTTAATCATATAGCGCAGCGGTAACTCATAGATGCAGTCGCGGAACAGGGCCTTTTCATCGCCGCGCACCATCCCATGATAATGGAACTGATAGATCCAGCCCTTGCCAAGGCGGAACGGCGTGGCCGTCAGGCCGAGCAGCCGGATCTGCGGATTGACCTGCCGCAGGTGACCGATGATCTGCTGATACTGGCTGTCGTCATCATCGCTGATGCGGTGGCATTCATCGACGATGAGTAGCGAAAATTCGCTGCGAAACTGGTCGAGATTGCGTGCCACCGACTGCACGCTGCCGAACACCACTTTGCCGTGGCTCTCTTTTCGCTGCAGACCGGCGGCGAAGATATCCGCCTCGAGGCCAAGGGCGCAGTATTTGGCATGGTTCTGCGCCACCAGCTCTTTGACATGGGCCAGCACCAGCACGCGGCCGCGCGCCAGCCTGGCAAGCTCGGCGATCACCAGACTTTTGCCCGCGCCGGTGGGCAGGACAATCGCCGCCGGCTCGGTATGGCGACGGAACCAGGCGAGGGTGGCATCGACGGCTTCTTGTTGGTAAGGACGTAATGTAAAAGTCATGAATTCACGGGGCTAATTAACTGGCGAATAGTATGCCATGAATCTTTTCCCTTGAGTGGTGTTAAGAGCCCGTTATACTAGCCGGTGAAATTCTTCTTTTTCGGGCGATTTGCCCGCTCCAGCACTATGACAGGCTAAAAAAATCTCATGCGACTTGATAAGTTTATCGCTCAGCAGCTGGGCGTCAGCCGGGCTATTGCCGGGCGTGAAATTCGCGGCAGCCGCGTTACCGTGGACGGCGACATTGTGAAAGATGCCTCTTTTAAGCTCCAGCCGGAGCACGAGGTGGAGTATGACGGAAATACGCTGACCCAGCAGAATGGCCCGCGTTACTTTATGCTCAACAAGCCGCAAGGGTACGTCTGTTCCACCGACGATCCCGATCATCCGACTATCCTTTATTTCCTCGACGAGCCGGTGGCGCATAAGCTGCACGCCGCCGGACGGCTGGATATCGACACCACCGGGCTGGTGCTGATGACCGATGACGGCCAGTGGTCGCATCGCATTACCTCGCCGCGCCACCACTGTGAAAAAACCTATCTGGTGGCGCTGGAAAGCCCGCTGGCGGAAGGGACCGCGGAGCTGTTCGCCAAAGGCGTCCAGCTGCATAACGAAAAAGATCTCACCAAACCGGCGTTGCTGGAAGTTATCACTCCGACCGAAGTGCGCCTCACCATCAGCGAAGGCCGCTACCATCAGGTGAAACGCATGTTCGCCGCCGTGGGCAACCACGTGGTTGGCCTGCATCGGGAACGCATCGGCGACATCCTGCTGGATGAATCGCTGGCGCCGGGTGAATATCGTCCGCTGACGGAAGCGGAAATCGCCAGCGTGGGCGCCCCGCAGCCACGGAGTAAAACGTGACGCTGAAGCAGAATTCTTCACTGGGGATTGTGTTTATCCTTGGCCTGCTGGCCATGCTGATGCCGCTGTCTATTGATATGTATCTTCCGGCCCTGCCGGTGATTGCCGCCCAGTATAACGTCCCGGACGGCAGCGCGCAGATGACGCTCAGCACCTATATCCTCGGCTTTGCGCTGGGTCAGCTGCTGTACGGCCCGATGGCGGACAGCCTTGGCCGCAAGCCGGTGATCCTCGGCGGGACGCTGGTCTTCGCGGCGGCGGCGGTAGCCTGCGCCCTGTCGCAAACCGTCGATATGCTGATTGTCATGCGTTTCTTCCACGGTCTGGCAGCCGCGGCGGCCAGCGTGGTGATTAACGCCCTGATGCGCGACATCTATCCGAAAGATGAGTTTTCGCGCATGATGTCGTTTGTCATGCTGGTCACGACCATTGCGCCGCTGGTGGCGCCGATGGTCGGCGGGGCGGTGTTGGTCTGGTTCAGCTGGCATGCCATCTTTTGGATCCTCGCCCTGGTGGCCCTGCTGGCCTCGCTGATGATCGGCCTGTTTATCCGCGAAACGCTGCCGGCTGAAAGGCGTCAGCCGTTCCATCTGCGCACCACGCTGGGTAACTTTGCCACGCTGTTCCGCCACAAGCGGGTACTGAGCTATATGCTGGCGAGCGGCTTTAGCTTCGCGGGCATGTTCTCTTTCCTTAGCGCCGGTCCCTTTGTCTACATCAATATAAACCACGTCGCGCCTCAGCACTTTGGCTACTATTTTGCGCTGAACATCGTTTTTCTGTTTCTGATGACCATGTTCAACAGCCGGTTTGTGCGGCGGGTAGGGGCGTTGCGTATGTTCCGCGCCGGGCTGTGGATCCAGTTTGCCATGGCGGTGTGGATGGTGGTCTGCGCGCTGCTGGATGTCGGCTTTTGGTCACTGGTTATCGGCGTAGCGGCCTTTGTCGGCTGCGTATCCATGGTGTCGTCTAACGCCATGGCGGTGATCCTCGATGAGTTTCCGCATATGGCAGGCACTGCTTCGTCGCTGGCGGGGACTTTCCGTTTCGGTATCGGGGCGATTATCGGCGCGCTGCTGTCGATGGCGACGTTTACCACCGCCTGGCCGATGCTGATCTCTATTGCCTTCTGCGCAACCTGCTCTATTTTCTTCTCGCTTTACGCATCCCGGCGGCGAAAAATCGCACGCTAGGTCACATTTTCAGGGGCGAAATCGCCCCTTTCTTGATGCATGTCAACCGCAATGGGCTTCAGGGTTCTGCGATTTGTTTCCTTTATGTAAAATCAATTAGTGTAAAAAGTCGCATTGTTGCGATAAAAAAGTTGTTTTGGATCACAGAAACGGGTACATATAGCGCCAATCGGCTCGCCGGGTATAAAAAATAAAGCGCTGGATTATAAGCGCTTAACCCTGGTCCGCCGCCGCTGTAAACGTTTTCTGCCTCAAGGCAGGACTATTTGTCAACAGTGTGTTAATATTGATGTAAATTTATTGTGAAGCCTTTTGCTTCCGGGGAAACCAAGTGAATACACAACAACTCTCTATCGTACACCGTCTGCCGCAGAGCTATCGCTGGCTGGCCGGTTTTGCGGGTTCCAGAGTTGAACCGATTCCGCAAAACGGCGCGCAGAACGAGAACAGTCTCGTTGCCCTGAAATTGCTGAGCCCGGACGGTGAGAAAGCCTGGCCGGTGATGCATAAGCTCAGCCAGGCGTTAAGCGACATCGAAGTCGACTGTTCCGTGCTGGAGTGCGAAGGCGAACCCTGCCTGTTCGTTAACCTGCAGGATGAGTTTGCCGCCACCTGTCGTCTGAAAAACTTTGGCGTGGCCATCGCCGAGCCCTTCTCCGGCAATAACCCTTTCTGACCGTCAGCTTAGCGCCAGCAGCTGGCGGGTATACTCATGCCGGGGTGCGCTGAAGACGGACTTGCACTCGCCCTGTTCGACCACCTCTCCCTGACGCAGCACCATCACCTGGTGACACAGCGCCCGCACCACGCCTAAATCATGGCTGATAAAAATATAGGCCAGCTGATGCTTTCGCTGTAAGGCTTTCAGCAGCTTCAGGATCTGCGCCTGAACGGTTTTGTCCAGCGATGAGGTCGGTTCATCGAGAACGATCAGCTGCGGTTTGACGATCAACGCTCTGGCGATGGCGATACGCTGTCGCTGGCCACCGGAGAACGCCGCCGGATAGCGCTGGCGGCTGGCCGGGTCGAGGCCGACCTCCTGCATGGCAAGGATCACCGCCTGTTCGCGTTCGGCCGCCGTCAGCGTCGGCTGGTGGACGCGCAAGCCTTCCTCAATGATCTGCTGCGCCGTGAGGCGCGGATTGAGCGACGAGTTCGGATCCTGAAAAACCACCTGCATCTGTCGGCGCAGCGGTAGCAGCTGTCGGCGGTTACGCCCCTGAATCGGCTGGCCGGCGAAGGTTATCTTGCCCCCGGACGGGATCAGGCGCAGCAGGGCCAGGCCGGTGGTGCTTTTACCGGAACCCGACTCCCCCACCAGGCCCAGCGTCTCGCCGGCGCGCAGCTGAAAGCTGAGGCTGTTGACCACCCGATGATGATCGACCACCCGACGCAGGATCCCTTTGCGAACGGGAAACGCCACCTTTAAATCGTCCGCCTGCAGCAGCACCGGGGCATCGGCGGCCAGCGGCACCGGCTCCCCGTCCGGCTCGCTATCCAGCAGGCGTTGGGTGTAGGGATGCGCTGGCGCGCTGAACAGCGCCCGACAGTCATTGTGTTCCACGCAGCGGCCGTTCTGCATAACCGCCACCCGGTCAGCCAGCTGGCGGACGATGCTCAGGTTATGAGTGATAAACAGCAGCCCCATGTTCAGCTCCTGCTTCAGCTCGCGCAGCAGTTGCAGAATTTGCGCCTGCACCGATACGTCCAGGGCGGTAGTCGGCTCGTCGGCGATCAGCAGCTCCGGGCGAGTCAGCAGCGCCATGGCGATCATCACCCGCTGGCGCTCGCCGCCGGAGAGCTGATGCGGATAGTCCGCCAGCCGCCGCGGCGCCTGACGGATCCCGACGCGCTCCAGGCAGTCGAGGATCTCCCCGCGCGCCGCCTGTTTGCGCATTCCCCGGTGTAACGACAGCACCTCGTAGAGCTGTTTTTCCAGGGTGTGCAGGGGATTGAGCGATACCATCGGCTCCTGAAAGATCATCGCGATCCGGTTGCCGCGCACGCCGCGCAGGGTCGCCTCATCCGCATGCAGCAGCGACTGGCCATGAAAACGGATGTCACCGCTGGGGTAGCTGGCCGGCGGGGTAGGGAGCAGCCGCAGCACCGACAGGGCGGAGATGCTCTTACCGGAGCCGGATTCGCCCACCAGGGCCAGCGTTTCGCCGACCGCCACCTCGAGCGACAGATTATGCACCACGGTCTGCGTCTCGCCCTGCTGGCGAAAGGCAATAGAGAGATTGTCGATAGCTAACAGCGGGTGGGTCATATTACACCGCCTTACTCGGGTCAAAGGCGTCGCGAACCGCTTCACCAATAAAAATCAGTAGCGTCAGCAGCACGGCGACGGAGAGAAATGCGGCAATGCCCAGCCAGGGCGCCTGCAGGTTGTTTTTGCCCTGCAGCAGCAGCTCGCCGAGGGAGGGCGAGCCGAGCGGCAGGCCGAAGCCGAGAAAATCCAGCGACGTCAGGGTGGTAATGGAGCTGCACAGGATAAAGGGCAGGAAGGTGAGGGTCGCCACCATCGCGTTGGGCAACATATGCCGCAGGATGATCTGCCGGTCGCTAACCCCTAACGCCTGCGCCGCCCGAACATAGTCGTAGTTGCGGGTGCGGAGAAATTCCGCGCGCACCACGCCCACCAGCGTCATCCAGCCAAAGAGAACGGTGATTGCCAGCAGCCACCAGAAGCCCGGCTGCACGACGCTGGAGAGCAGGATGATCAGGAACAGCGTTGGCATGCCGGACCAGACTTCGATAAAGCGCTGTCCCCACAGGTCGATTTTACCGCCGTAGTAACCCTGTATCGCTCCGGCCAGCACCCCCAGCACGCTGGAGAACAGCGTCAGCAGCAGACCGAAGAGCACCGAGATGCGTGTCCCATAGAGGATCCGCGCCAGCACATCGCCGCCGTTGGCGTCGGTGCCGAGCCAGTTGCTGGCCGAGGGCGGCGATGGAAAGGGAACCGTGCTGGCAAAATTAATTGTCGTCGCGCCGAAGCGCACTGGCGGCCATAGCGCCCAGCCGTGAGTCGCCAGCTGCTGCTGCAGCCAGGGATCCTGATAGTCGGCGGCGGTGGCGAACGCGCCGCCGAAGGTTTGCTCGGTGTAGTTTTTTAACACCGGGACGTACAGCTGGCCCCGGTACTGCACCAGCAGCGGGCGGTCGTTGGCCAGCAGCTCGGCGCCCAGGCTGCATAGGAAGAGAATTAAAAACAGCCACAGCGACCAGTAGCCGCGACGGTTGTGGCGAAAGCGCGCCCAGCGGGCCTGATTAACGGGACTGAAGAAAGACATTAGCGGCCCTCAAAATCAATGCGCGGGTCGACCAGCGTATAGCTGATATCGCTGACGATATTCAGCAGCAGGCCAATCAGAGTGAAAATATAGAGCGTGCCGAACATCACCGGATAGTCGCGGGAGACCGTCGCTTCATAGCCCAGCAGACCCAGGCCGTTTAGCGAGAACATCACTTCGATCAGCAACGAGCCGGTAAAGAACATACTGATAAAGGTGGCCGGGAACCCGGCGATCACCAGCAGCATGGCGTTACGGAACACGTGTCCCCAGAGGATCTGTTTCTCACCAACGCCTTTGGCGCGGGCGGTGACCACATACTGTTTGCGGATCTCGTCGAGGAAGCTGTTTTTGGTCAGCATAGTCAGCGCGGCAAAGCCGCCAATTACCGTCGCCAGCACCGGCAGGGTGATGTGCCACAGGTAGTCGAGGATCTTCTGATACCAGGGGAGGGTGTCGAAATTTGGCGAGACCAGACCGCGCAGCGGGAAGAGGTCGAAATAGCTGCCGCCGGCAAAAATCACGATCAGCAGGATGGCGAACAGAAAGGCAGGGATCGCATAGCCAATGATAATCAGCGTACTGCTCCAGATATCAAAGCGGCTGCCGTTGCTGACCGCTTTGCGGATGCCCAGCGGAATGGAGACCAGATAGATAATCAGCGTGCTCCACAGCCCGAGGCTCACCGAGACCGGCAGGCTGTCTTTAATCAGCTGCAGCACGGAGGCGCTGCGAAACAGGCTGTCGCCGAAATCAAAGCGCAGATAATCGCCCAGCATCTTCAGATAGCGCTCGTGCAGCGGTTTATCGAAGCCGTAGCGGTGGGTGATCTCGGCGATGACTTCCGGGTCGAGGCCGCGCCCGCCGCGATAGTGACCCTCGCTGATATTGCCTGCGCCGGTGCGGGCATGGCTGGCGCCCATTCCGCCGTCGCCAGCCCCCGGCATCCCGCCGCGCTGATTAAACTCGATGGCGGCGATGGCCTGATCGACCGGGCCGCCAGGCGCGATCTGGACAATAAAAAAGTTAATGGTGATGATGGCCCACAGGGTGGGGATGACTAACAGCAAACGGCGGATCAGGTAGCTGCCCATGGGATGTCCTTAGCGTCTGTCCGCAGGGAGGGTGGCCGCTTTGTTCACGTCGTACCACCAGGTATCGAGGCCGGACGAATAGATGGGGCGGGTCGCGGGGAAAGAGAACTTATTCCACCACGCGGTGCGGTCCTGCGCCATATACCACATCGGCAACATGTAGTTATTCCAGGTCAGCACACGATCCAGCGCCCGACCGAGAGGGATCAGTTTCTGCTTATTGCCCTGCCACTGCAGGATCTGCGCAATCAGCTTATCCACTACCGGGCTTTGCACCCCCGGCGCGTTGTAGCTGGAGTGAATATAGTCGGACGCCCAGGAGATTTGCAGGTCGGTCCCCGGCCAGGGCATGGCGCGCCACAGGCTTGGCATCATGTCGTAATCCCGGCTGCGGCGGCGGTTGCTGTACTGCGAATTATCAACCTGACGAATATCCATGACGATCCCCAGACGCTGCAGGTTGTGCTGAAACGGCAGCACCCAGCGGTCATTGCCTCCGGCCGGCAGCAGTAGCTCAAAGCGCAGCGGCTTGCCGGTGGCGGCGTTGACCCGGCGCTGGTTCTTCACCGTCCAGCCCGCCGCATTGAGCAGGGCGTCGGCTTTGAGTAAGTTGGCGCGGTCGAAGCCATCGCCGCGGGAGACCGGCGGCTGGTAAACCTGGCTGAAGAGCTCCGGGGGCAGTTCGTTTTTCATCGGCGTCAGCAGGGCCAGCTCGGCTGCGTCAGGCAGGCTGCGGGCGGCATATTCGGTGTTCTGGAAATAGCTGTTGGCGCGCTGATAGGCGCTGTAAAACAGCGCCTTGTTCATCCATTCGAAATCGAACGCCAGGGTAATGGCCTGCCGCACCCGGCGATCGGCAAAAATCGGGCGCTGAATATTGAACGCCAGCCACTGGGTATCCTGCGCCGAGGTATTGGTATGCTCATCTTTAATGATGTAGCCGCGGCTGAAGTTGCGACCGACGTAGCGGGTAGCCCAGTTTTTGGCGACGGTCTCTTCCCGGCGATCGACGGCTCCCGCTTTAAAGGCTTCGAAAGCGACATTGTCGTCGAGATAATAGTCATAGCGCAGCGTATCGAAATTCCAGCGACCGCGGTTGACCGGCAGGTCGGCCGCCCAGTAGTCGGCGACCCGGGAATAGGTAATATATTGCCCCATTCGCCAGGCGCTGATGCGGTATGGCCCGCTGGCCAGCGGCGGCTTCGACAGCGGGTCGCTGAGTTTGTGCTGGCGCCAGAACGCCTCGGGCATCACCGGCAGGCTCAGCAGACTCAGCATGTTCTCTTTGCCGGGCTGGCCGAGGTCAATACGCACGGTCAACGGCGCGATGGCCTTCACGGTGGTGCCTTTATAAAACAGGCGAAACTGCGGCACCCCTTCGGTCATAAACTTGTTGAAGGTAAACGCCACATCGCGGGCGGTGATCGGCGTGCCGTCATGGAAGCGGGCGCGCGGGTTGAGCGCGATCTCCATCCAGGAATAGTCCTCGGCATAGCGCGCCCGCTCGGCAATCAGCGGGTAGTAGCTGCCGGGCTCATCATCCGAGGTGGTGAACAGGGTATCGTAGAGCGCCTCCGTGCGTACCGCGGGGTTGCCGCGCAGCGCATAACGGTTGAAGTTATCAAAGGTGCCGATCGCCGCCAGGGTGAGGGTGCCGCCTTTCGGCGCCCTGGGATTGACGTAATCAAAATGACTGAAACCGGCGGCGTATTTCGGTTCGCCGATAATCGCGAAGGCTACGCTTTCCTGAATGGTTTGCGCCTTAGCGTCCAGGCTAAACAGAGCCAGCAGAATCAGAAAGAGGCGCGCATACATAGGCGGCAGAATACCCTGTCATGGCCGGCCCCCATGGCCGACATCCGTTCCCGCATCATAAGTGAGACTTAGCGCGTTGTGAAATAGTTCGCGGGTTCATCGTGCGCAGCCACCAGCCCGGCCAGCGACAGTGGTCGGCTGATCCAGTACCCCTGCAGGAAATGAACGCCCTGGCCGCGAAGCCACTCCGCCTGTTCCTGGGTCTCCACCCCTTCGGCGACGGTCATTAATTTCAGCCGGCGGCTGAGGGTCAGTACCGCATCCAGCACCGGCGAGGTTACTGTTTCAGTACCAATCGCCTGCACAAAACCGCGATCGATCTTCAGATAATCGAAGTTATAGCGTTCGAGATAGATCAGCGCGCTATGCCCGGTGCCGAAATCATCAATCGCGATTTCGAATCCCTGGCGGTGGAGCCAGGCGAAGTTAGCCATCGATTTTTCTTTATCAATCATCGCCCGCTCGGTTACCTCCAGCACCACGTGAAAGTGGTCGGCTGGCAGCGCGGCGGCGAAGCGCAGCATATCGTCGCGGAAGCTGTCGGCCTGCAGATGGGCAGGGGAAATATTCAGCCCCAGCTTCACGCCGCGCGGCAGAATACGCTTCAACACCGCAGCGTCGCTGGCGATCAGCGCGAGCAGGTGATGGGTTAGCGGCACGATCATCTGCTGGGTTTCGGCCAGGTTAATAAAAACGTCGGGCGGAATTTCACCAACCACCGGATGGCGCCAGCGCATTAGGACCTCCACGCCGCTGATACGTAGAGTCTGAGCATTAACCACCGGCTGATAAACGATGTAGAACTGGTTATTTTTGATCCCCAGCAGAATGGATTTTCGCTGATCCGATTTGATCGTCAGCACGTAATAGCAGAGCAGCCCCGCCAGCAGGCCGCAGACGACCCCGAGCAGCAGAGCAAACTGCGTATTTTCCGCCAGCCAGCTGTTGGCATACAGGTAGACCTTCAGCGGTAAGCCCTCGATCTGTGCCTGGCGGATCGGCGCGTTATGCAGCGTTTGCGGATCCACCAGCCGATTACTGAAGGTGGAGATAGCGGTGTGATCGATGGCCAGCGCAATGCCACTGAAATCGTTTTGCCGCGCGGAATAGAGGATATACGGCGTGAGATTAGCGTTAATCGACACGAAAATGCCGCTGTTTTGATCGCCGGGTTTACCTACCCACAGCGCCAGCGCCGCGCTCTTCGGCATCATCGGCGTGCCTGGTAAAATCGCCATAGCAACGGGTTTGCTGATATCGATGGCCGGGATCAGCTGGCTGAGGGGCGTATTCATGGCTCCCGTAGCCGATGAGCAAAAGGCGATGCCGTTTTTGACCAGCAGGAAAGCGCGGACGTTGGGGCTGAACGCGGCGTGGGAGGTAAGCCCGGAGTCAATATTCTCGCAGGGCTGGTCCACCAGCGGCTGCAGGCCGTCAATGGTCTGGCGCAGGTCGTGAAAATAGCTTTTCAGATAGGTATTAACATTGTTGATAATGGCGTCGAAACGCTCGGCCCGGTTATGGTAGATCACCATAAACTGAATGCTCCCGGCCAACAGCGCGACGATGATCCCCACGCTCAGGCTGGTTAACCAGGTTTTACGCTGGGGCGAAAAGTAGCGAGTAAGCATAGCCAGATTCTTTCCGTATTATTGAAGCGCATCAACGGAGTGTCGGTCGTCGTTTTTCTCATTCCCACTTAAAAGACATAGCTTATTTTGCGACGTTGAGAACCAGGTGGCAAAAAAAAACACTGCCTGGGGCAGTGTTTTTTATCCCGCAGCCAGCCAAGGGATAACCGGCGGCGGTGGAGGACAGTTTACGAGCGGCTCAGGACTCGACGCGCTTCATTGTAGCGCTTTTTCCAGTATGGCTCATCCATGCTGGAGATAGTCACCCCGCTGCTGGTGGAGGCGTGAACAAACTGGTTGTTGCCGAGGTAGATCCCGACATGGCGGCCGGTAGAGCCGGCGCGAAACAGAACCAGATCGCCTGTACGCAGTTGGGCACGGGAAATCGATTTTCCGGTTTCCTGCTGTTCAGAAGTTGAACGCGGCAGTTCCAGACCAAATTGTTCGCGGAAGGTGCGCTGCACAAACGCTGAGCAGTCGATACCCTTGCGGGTGCTGCCGCCGAGGCGGTAACGCACGCCTTTCCAGCTGGCATACTGATCCATTAAACGGGACTTTACGTCCAGGTTACGGACCATCGTTTCAAATTCATCCTGAGAGGCTTGCAGTGATGATAAATCGCCACTACCCACAGCATGCGTCTCAGAATGCATATTCCTGGCGGTACTTGTTGAACTACACGCGGAAAGCAGAACCGCTACTGCAATCGCGGGGGCTACCCGCAAGATATATCTCAAAATCGGCTGAGATTTGACCATGCTGTTTATTTTCCCTTGTTGTCCTTAACGACAATGTCGTTATAAAAAATGCCAAACGTGTTAGAGCCTAAATACCCATCCGCAATGAGACAATTCCTTAAGCTTAAATTTGTGCAGTCACGCACAATTTTATTCATGCCCTGAATTAATGCTGCGGAAAAGGCAAAACGAGAACGAGATTACCCTATCAAACGCCGCATGGCGAGCGGTTTTGCGCGATTTCTTATAAGTATTTTGGTGACAAAAAGTGAATCATCGGGAAAGGCCAAAATTACGGCAATATCGGGCAAAAAACAGACAATTCCTTCATTTGTCACGGGATTAATGTGACAAGAAGATGAACGTCATGTTGAAAAAAAGGGAAAATGTAAAAAGGGACCCAAAAGGTCCCCTTATAGTTAATGACTCTGGCGGCTGCCGGAGACATTATTTGGCCGATATTCTGCTGGGTAAGTAGCGATCGAAAAAGGCGATCAATTTATCGCTCAACGGGGTCATCAATACCCAGGGCGCGCCGATCAGCACGGCGGTCAGGGAGCCGACGGCAATATCGCTAAACCAGTGGGCGCCAATCATTACCCGCGGGAAAGCAAAGACCACAAAGATAATCAGCGCGACGCCCAGCGCGCGACGACCAAAATAGCGCCACATAAAGCTCGCGAAGATCAGCAGCATCATCCCATGATCGCCAGGGAAGCTGTCCTTCGACGCATCCTTAGTGGGGAAGTTAACGACGTCGCTGACGCGGGTAATATCGCTAAAAAACAGCGACGGGCTGGCGCGCTGTACCGGCATCAGGTGTTGTGCGAGCTGGTTGATGATCACCGCCGCCAGCAGCATCACCAGGCCCATGATGGCGATCTGACGACGGCCTGCAGTCGGCGCCTTTAGCCAATAGCTCAGCATCAGGCAGCCCATCGCCAGCAGCGAACAGGCGTCGAAGGCGCGATTGTTGATGATCGCCAGCAGCCAGGCATAAGCATGGCTGACGCTGACGCCATGGTTAAAGAAATGGAAGATCGCGGAGTCGACCGGCAACCACGCGCCATGGTTGGCTGGCAGATACCAGGAGCAAAATAGCGCTACACCCGCGATGTTAAGCAGCAGGATTAAAGGAATTCGGTTTTTCATCATAGCCATTGCGATTTTGTGACAGTCGGCGGCAACCTTAGCCGCCTTAACTTAAACGAAGCCTCAACAACGAGGTCTGGAGTGCGTTCCAGTCGGCTTCATTCGCGGAAATAAGCTCGATCCGGCTATCGGGCGGAGCGACGCTGAGGGTCTCGATATGGAGATCCTCCCCCTGACGGTTGATTCGCACCGCCCCCTCGGCAATGCGCATCACGCCTTTAACGCGCCCCACTGGCGCCAGCCTGGCCCATTCGAGCAGGCCGATGGTGTCAAAAACCGTCTCCGCGTCGAAGATCCAGCCGCAGCCCTGATAGCCCTGGCCATTGTTGAGATGGCGGCGCCAGCGCTGGTGTTCCGCCAGGCTGAGCGCGGCGAGGCCGGAAGTGGGGGAATGGCGGTGGGCGTGCTCCGCGCTCGCCGGCAGCGGGGCGGTGTTCCGTCGTGGCTCATCGAGCAGGGTCAGATCGATATTGCCCTGGATTGCCGACACCTTGCGACGCTCGCCGCCCCAGCGCTGCCACCAGTCGGCCAGCGCCCGGGCGCTTTCGGGGGTTTCCCGATCACTTTTATTCGCCACAATGATGTCCGCCGCGGCCAGCTGATCGCGGAAGTTGTCGTTGCTGACGGCTCTTTCATCCAGCAGCTGGCGGGGATCGAGGATGCACAGGGTGGCGCGCAGATCGATCCAGGGCTCATACACCGCCGCGGTGAGGATATCGAGGATCTGCTTTGGGTGGCCCAAACCGGTGGGTTCGATCAGCAGGCGATCGGGTTTGCCCTGGCGCAGCAGGGTGTTCAGCCCAACCTGCATCGGCAGGCCATTGACGCAGCACATGCAGCCGCCGGGGATCTCTTTGAGCAGGGCGCCGCTGTCGGCCAGCAGCGCGCCGTCTATCCCGACTTCGCCAAACTCGTTAACCAGTACGGCCCATTTTTCATCCGCAGGCTTCTGCGCCAGCAGATGAAGAATCGAGGTCGTCTTACCGCTGCCGAGAAAGCCGGTGATCAAATTGGTTCTGGTCACTCTTTTCTCCAGGATAAATGTAATGTTGTAACAGTTACGCCTATCCTGACGAAAAAAGGGGGAAAAGAGAAGTCCTGAGGCGGACAGAAGAGAATTCTGTCCGCATAAGCGCAAATATTGTTAAGAATTCAGCGCGCGGGCGACGGCCTCGCGGGCGCCGTGCGTCGCCAGCTGTTGCCAGGCGGCGCGGATCCCGGCGACAAACTGGGCGTTGTGCGGCAGGTCGCGGCCAAATATTTCCTCCAGCCCCAGCAGGGCGTCGACGCGCTGCTGCTCATCGCTCTGGGCCACCCGCAGCCGGATCTTGTCGACCAGCGGATCGCGCACGTCGATCGTCTGACCGGCGTCGTCCGTGCCGCTGACGTAGCGCATCCAGCCGGCCACGCCGAGAGCCAGCAGCGGCCAACGGCTGTCGCGCGCCAGATGTACGCGGATGCCATCGAGCATGCGCTGGGGCAGCTTCTGGCTACCGTCCATGGCGATTTGCCAGGTGCGGTGTTTGAGCGCCGGATTGCTGAAGCGGGCGATGAGACTGTCGGCATAGGCCAGCAGATCAACGCCGGTAATGGTCAGCGTCGGAGCCTGTTCGTCAAGCATCAGCTGGCGGGCGGCGCGGCGGAAGACGTCATCCCGCATGCAGTCGCTAATGTGCGCATGCCCTGCCAGATAGCCAAGCCAGGCGAGGAAAGAGTGGCTGCCGTTGAGCATCCGCAGCTTCATTTGCTCCCAGGGCAACACGTCATCGGTCATCTGCACGCCCGCCGTCTCCCAGGCGGGTCGCCCGGCGACAAAGTGATCTTCGACCACCCACTGAATGAAGGGTTCGCAACTGATGGCGCAGGGATCGTCGACCCCCAGCACGGCGGCGATTTCCGCCAGCGACTCCGGTGTGGCCGCGGGAACAATGCGATCCACCATGGTGCCCGGGAAGCTGACGTTGTCGGCGATCCAGTCCGCCAGCGCCGGGCTGCGTTTTTCCGCCATGCCGAGGACGGCATTTTTTACCACGTGACCGTTGTCGGGGATATTATCGCAGGAGAGCACGGTAAAGGGCGGAAGGCCTCGTTCCCGGCGGCGGGCCAGCGCTTCAACTAAAATACCCGGAGCTGACTGCGGCAGCGTCGGATTCTCCAGATCGTGAATAATGCGCGGATGCGTCGGATCCAGTTTCCCGGTCGCCGGATCGATGCAGTAGCCTTTTTCCGTAATGGTCAGCGAGACAATCGCTACCTGCGGCTCGCAAAATTTTTCGATAATCGCCGCCAGCGAATCGAGCCTGGCGTTCAGACATTCGTGCACCGCGCCGATCACAATGGGCTGGTTGCCGTCGGCGCCTTTTTCCAGCACGGTAAACAGATGGTCCTGTTCGCGAAGTTGGCTCATCAGCGTGTCGCCGCTGAACAGACTGATTTCACAGATCCCCCAGTCGCCGCCGACGTTATTCAGCACGCGATCGGTGAGCAGCGCCTGGTGCGCGCGGTGAAACGCGCCAAAGCCGAAATGGACAATACGCGAGCGGAGCTGGCTGCGATCGTATTGAGGGTATTGCACGTTCTTCGGTAGCGTAGCGGTTGCAATTGTTGTCATTCTTCCCACACCTGTTTAACTGCTTATTAACAATGCCAGTCTAAAGTTATATGACAGGAAGTTAAATTGGTAAGCCGAAATTATCCGCTGACTGTGAGCTGGATCAATCAATAGGCCAGCACTGTTTGCAGCCAGGTGAGAAACATGTATGGTAGTCGTCATGAGTGTCGCCATTATTGGTATAACAACTTTTGTGAGGACATAGCGATGGAGCAAACCTGGCGGTGGTATGGGCCGAACGATCCGGTATCGCTTGATGATGTACGGCAGGCGGGGGCGACCGGCGTCGTCACTGCGCTGCACCATATTGCAAACGGTCAGGTATGGCCGGTCGACGAGATTAAAGCGCGTCAGGCGCTGTTAGCGGCAAAAGGGTTGACCTGGTCGGTCGTCGAAAGCATTCCCGTCCACGAGGATATTAAAACCCACAGCGGGCAGTATGCGACCTGGATTGCCAACTATCAGCAGAGCATCCGCAACCTCGCGGCCTGCGGCATCGATACCGTGTGCTACAACTTTATGCCGATCCTCGACTGGACGCGCACCGATCTGGAATATGAGCTGCCGGACGGCTCCCGGGCGCTGCGTTTCGATCAGATCGCTTTCGCCGCCTTTGAGCTGCATATCCTTAAACGCCCGGGAGCGGAAGCGGATTACAGTGAAGAAGAGCAGCGTCAGGCTGAGGTCTATTTCAAGGCGATGAGCGAAGCAGATATCGATAAACTGACTCGCAATATCATCGCCGGCCTGCCGGGAGCGGAAGAGGGCTACACCCTTGACCAGTTCCGCGCGCGTCTGGCGGAGTACGACCACATTGATAAAGCGCAGCTGCGTGAAAATATGGCCTATTTCCTGCGCGCCATCGTGCCGGTATGCGAAGAGGTAGGGATCCGCCTGGCTGTGCATCCGGACGATCCGCCGCGGCCGATCCTTGGCCTGCCGCGTATCGTGTCGACCATCGAAGATATGCAGTGGCTGAAGGAGACGGTGGACAGCATTAATAATGGCTTCACCATGTGTACCGGATCGTATGGCGTTCGCGCCGATAACGATCTGGTGAAGATGGTGGAGACCTTTGGCGATCGCATCCATTTTACCCATCTGCGCTCTACCTGCCGTGAAGCAAACCCAAAAACCTTCCACGAGGCGGCGCACCTTAGCGGCGACGTCAATATGGTGGCGGTGGTGGATGCTATCCTGCGTGAAGAGCAGCGGCGTAAACAGGCCGGCGATCTGCGCCCGATCCCATTTCGTCCGGATCATGGTCATCAGATGCTCGACGATCTGCGCAAGAAAACCAACCCAGGCTATTCGGCGATTGGCCGTCTCAAGGGGATGGCGGAAGTGCGCGGCGTCGAGCTGGCGCTGAAAATGACCAAATACCCTGAACTGCTGTAATCGCGGCAATGGGGATAATAAAAAGGACAGCCAGCGCTGTCCTTTTTTACTGTCGGGGCGTTACCGATGATTAATCCGCGCGGCCCATATAGCGGCACTCTTCGATATGAATGCGGATTTTCTCACCGGTGGTCAGGTATTCCGGCACCTGAATCACCAGGCCGGTGCTCATGGTGGCTGGCTTGGTGCGGGAGCTGGCGGACGCGCCTTTAATACCCGGCGCGGTTTCGATAATTTCCAGGTCAACGGTCTGCGGCAGCTCCAGCGCCAGCAGCTGGCCGTCCCAGGTCAGCACCTGCATGTCCGGCATCCCACCTTCCGGAATAAACTGCAGCTCTTCTTCAATCTGCTCTTTGGTAAAGGTGTAAGGGGTATAGTCTTCTTTATCCATGAACACGTATTCGTTGCCATCGACGTAGGAGAAGTCGACGAAACGGCGGGTCAGGGTGACGGTATCGACGATATCGTCGCCTTTGAAGCGCTCTTCTACTTTCAGGCCGGTGCGCACATCGGAGAAGCGCATTTTATACAGTGTCGCAGCACCGCGGGCGCTGGGTGACTGAATATCAATATTTTTCACAATCAGCAGCTTGCCGTTGTAATTCAGCACCATACCTTTTTTAATTTCATTCGCTCTTGGCATTGCAGTAATCCTGTCACTTAACGAGTCAAAAATATCGCGTAAAACTACTCGCGCCCGGGCGTTCAGGCAAGCGGATTTCGCGAGTTTTGCTATCTTCTGGCAAAACGTTTAGGCTGTGGCGCAAAATGAGCGTTTGGGAGTCGGGTTGTGGAATGTCGTACTGATTGTGGCGCATGTTGCATCGCCCCCTCTATATCATCGCCGATCCCCGGCATGCCGCAGGGCAAGCCTAATAGTCAATTATTCGCAGTATAAAAAAGGCATCGCTAAGCAGAAATGACTTTTTTGCTAAGTGTTTCAATTGAATGTGAAAAGCTTTCTCCATAGCCAGTTTTAGACAGTTGTAATAACTCATTTAGTCCAGAATGACTTGTAAACGAAAGATTTTCATAAAGGCATATAGGAAGTTCTGAATTGTCTTTAAATCTTCTGTCTGGGCCTCCAGACTTGTTCACATACTTCCATGTCCTTCCAATGACTATGGCATCTCCAGGTACACCTTCGCTTTCAATGAATCGACTGTCGGCAACATTAACGAATAGCTGGTTATAACCAACAGCGCCTACACCTTCACGGTCATAAACGAGAACTCTATCTGGAAAAAAATGTAATGTTTGGCGACCGACATTGATAGCAATCGTCTCAATATTTGTTTTAACAAAGGGAGGCTTTGATTTGCTGACAGAGGTTACTTTTCTGCGTAGTAAGTTACCAGCCCCGGCATGATATTTGGGATCATAAACGGCTCCAGAAGCTTCTATATGCCAAACTTTTGAGCAGCTTGCGAGCTTGGCTCCACTATCATGAAGTTGCTGGTAACATGCCATCATTTGATCATCAAAATCATAAAAAAGAACAGTAGTCTTTCTTAGCTGATCGTACATGTAAGCAAAAACAGATATTGCTACCCCTACAATAAATCCTATAGCGAGGCACCACTCAGGCCATGCCTGTGAAAAACCGTAAAGTAACAGCGCAATTGAAAGGCACATGACCAAGGGCCATATTTGTAACTTCTTACGTTTATTGTTCAACTCTTTAAGCAATTCTCCGGAACTTGAATCAACGATTTCCGAGATATGAGAGGACTCGATTTCTTCAAGAGGCGCATGAGTATTGTCATGTTCTGCTGGGTTATCAACTGGTATGCGTTGGACATTCTTCCCGCTCTGTGAAGACATACGTGGTGATATTGACGCTCGGTAATAGACCCCACCAGCACCTATGTGTACGTAGTTTCCTCTTGGGCCAGTACCGAACCTCAGTCCTTTTAAACCAATAGATGCACCAACTCCAGATTTAGATAGGTTGAATCTTATTGGTCCAACGCGAATGCTTTTCTTAACGTAAAGGCCCATAGTGACTTCCTGTAATAGTTGCATGGCAAAGCATTTGAGCTATATCTAAGCGAGATTTTACACTGAAACAATGAAAAGATTAAGAAAAGCATAAGTGTACATTTATCTTTTATAGTTAATATTTTCAATATGTTGAAGTTATTGGTCTTAGTTTTATAATTTGTACATTTATAGCAGGCTACCAACAATTTAGACATTCTGTTACTGTCATAGATCAACAAGACGATGAACAAAAAATCTATGATGAAATGTCGTGCCGATTGCGGGGCTTGCTGTATCGCTCCTTCGATTTCAAGCCCAATACCAGGAATGCCGCAGGGTAAACCTGCTAATGTAAGATGTGTTCAGTTATCGGAAGATAACCTATGTAGCATATTTGGATCACCCCTGCGGCCTAAAATATGCGGCAGTTTACAACCGTCGATAGATATGTGTGCTACGAATCGTGAAGAGGCTTTCATTTACCTTGTCCATTTAGAGGAAGCAACAGCACCTGCGATTGGGAACAGTTTCCATCTATAGTTTTATTCTGCTTTATATTGATTTTTTAACCGCACTACTTCCTTGCCTAAAGCTTCATACTCAGCCAACAAAGATGTATAGGCAGAGTACAGTTCGTCTTTGGACATTTTTTTAGTTTTGGATGGACCACGTCTTTTCGTAACCAATTTGTATTCCGAATGAAAACGAAGGTTAATGTATCCATATTTCGTATCCGGCTTAGTTAAGGTGTAAGCTGTTTCATAGACCGAACGCCTCGTTGATGAGTCTATGGATATGGTGTCATTAGTAAAAACCATCTCAGGTGCAGACAGGTACGCGACATTGTCTTCACAGACGAAAGATAACATAAAGCCGATTGGCTGCTTTCAAGTGATGCAATGCTCCAACGGGCAATCCCTATCAGTTTATGATCAGGAAGTCGTTGTTTAATTTTTCTAACTCGATCTATTTCACTTTGTTCGAGGCCCAGAATCAGGGCTATATGGTTGAAAGAACGTTTGAAAATGAATTGCGATTTTACCCGGTTATTGCCAATTCGGTTCAGTTTTACCGTGGAATCGCGAAGGAAATAGGGCTCTTTTTGTGTTCTTTTGGGAAAGATTGTAAAGTGTATATTCATAGTTACATCCACTTGGATTCGTCGTTGATGCCATTATTTATCATCTTTCGCAGACAATCAAAATTTACTTGTCCCAAAAATCGTGACATACAAAGATATGTATTTTTAACTTGTTGATATATAGTGTTTTTATTTTCATCAAAAAGCTGTTAATGCGACATGAAAAAGACATGCATTTAAGTAAGGTGTTGATTTTTAAGTGTTAAATTTACCACTATAATATATAGCAACTTCGGCTGCGCCTCGTTGAAATCATACCAAAGCAATAATTCTGATATTTTTCGAGCGAAGCGAGTTCAGACGTGAGCGTAGCGAACGGATGACGGGGATCGATCTGATCAGGTCATTTTAGCAATATAACATCCGTACTACGAGTCGCGAAGCGACGAAGTATCACGCAGTGAGCGAAGCGAACAAGAGATAGTCCTACCATTAACTTCATACCTTGTTGTGTATCACTTCGGCTTCGCCTCGTGAGACTTCGTCGCTTCGCGACTCGTATGTCATATTAAAGATAAACTGATTTGTAAAGGTAATCGATAGTGATCTGATGATTCAAATTTTTTGTTCGTGGTTTAACAATACAATTTAGATCAAGACATCGAGTCGCGAAGCGAACAAGTGATGGCCTTACTGTTAGCATTCAAAAAAATATAGTGTGTTGCTTCGACTTCGGCTTCGGCTAGTGAAACTTAGTTACTTCGCAACTCGTAGGTCATCATTGGATTAACTTCTATATTTCCATACACTTTTTATCACTTAGTCCATTACTGGTTTGTTGCTGCAGATATTCCCGTGGAGAACGATATCCTGATCACTATGTTGTTGACTGTGATGATCCTGAGACACTTGAAGGCCCGGTATTCTGGTTATCCTATCTGGCAAAAGAGAGAAGTAAGTTGCAGACGGTGGAGGGAACACGAAACTATTCAACATCGAAACTAGGTTGCAAAACGCAACACTCGTAAATATCGCGTAGGAAGCTAGTAGAGCGATTTCATTTGAACGGTCGTGGGTTTTTGATTTTGTGGTGAAAACGGCTGAAGAACGCTCTCAGGGCTTCTGGTGGTGTGTTTTGGATATGGTTGTTGGCTCATTTTTAATTTTAGCGTGCTCCGTTAGATTTTAAAACCCAGAGATTGGGCTAATCGATGCGATGCATGGGGTATAGGTCGCCAATTCTGTGACTATATAGTTTTCCCGCTCCATACCAGGAGCGGATATTGTAATATCCGACTGGTTATTGCCTGTCAGTTAAGGGATAAGTTATGTGTATTGATGTAATCATATTATTCATACACTCTTTGGTTTCACGGTGTATCAGTTTCCTCCACAAATGGGGAGCTACGGAGAAAATCCTCAGCAATTTTCAGTGCTGATAAATGTCGATTGTGTATAAACGCATCATTACAGGGACATTCATCAGGATGCGCTACTCTTGACCATAACCCGCTTTCACTTTTTCGGTAATACCAGCCATAGACTAATCCCGCAGCTGTCATTTCTTGTCCGGGATGTTCAACCATGAGTTCTGATACCTGAATAAGGTCGGCTTCAATCATTACGACACCGACACCTTTTTGGTAGGAGGTGAGGTTTTGCATATTTGTATGCTGGATAAGTTCATCCAGTTCAAGAATGACTGAACCAAACTTAAGCAATAAGGCTTCAAGTTCAGGAAAACGAAGAGGGATAGTTTCAGGTGCGGTTCCAAAAAAAACGACGTCCGGAACTGGAATAATAATTCCGCCAGAAGCATTTCCATCGACCGAACTAAACCGTTCAGACAGACGTGTTCCCCGGAAAAATGCGGTATGAGGCCATGCAATTTTTACAAAACTATCCTGATATTCAGGAAGGCTCAGGGTTCGTTTGAACCAAGGAATAGGGAAATCAGGCTCCCATACTTCTTTGATTTCCCTCCAAGGTAAACTTAGTAAAGCATTGAGGATTGGATCTTCTACTATGGATGGAAATAGATCATCTATGCAAGCAAAGCCAGAGGAAAATGCATAGTCCCGTAAGACTGAACGCGGGGCTGTGATCTGAGCACGAAAACATTTTTTTGGGACAGGGTTTCCTAATAATGGTCCTAGTAACCAAGCTTCCTGAGCGATTGTACGAGGGCGACAACCAGGAAGCGTCACAGAAGAAAGATCGACTAATCCGATTCTTAGGGCCTCTTCTTTGTCGATAATGTAGAGATGACCATCACCGTCCTCAAAATCATATGATGCTAGGCGTTTGAGAAGTAAGACTGGCTCTTCATTACAGTCTTCACTCATCTCAATATGTTTATCTTCGCGGTATATATGGCTTGCGAACCATGTGCTGACTGCGGGATTTGCGGAACAATCAACGTAAAACGACCGCCATCCATAATGCTGGAGAAGAGCTTGGACAAAATGCGGCTCGTTTTTATGCCTGCCAAGGAAAGTCTCAAGTACGTTTCGAGAGTAGGTACACCATTTTAACATTGTACTAGGATGACATATTTGACGATCGGCAGATGCGACAACAGAGGGGTGACCTGGCTGGCCGTAATGGGTTGTTTGTCCACGAAATAGCGCATTTTGCCCATATTCAGCGATTAAATGACGCAAGTCATCGGTAGAGTGAGCTTGGAAATGTTGCATGCATATTCCTCCTGTTGCAAATGACTTACTAATCCCATGCCAGTTTAGCTATTGTAAAATGTGAAGTCTTGATTGATCTTATCCGCCAGGAGCCTTTCAATCTGCTTTACAGATTGGAGTTTCTTGTACTTCTAGCGATCTGCTGGCATCGAAGCGACCTGCTCAGATAGCTTGAGACATCTCAATGTAAGTATGCATTTCTAACTTCCGGTTTTCGCTCACTGCGGACTTTCAGTAAGTGGATCACTTTTTACCCGTCGTTGACACTTCAGCTAAGTTCGCCGAATCGTAACAGGAAAGCCCATTATACACGTGTATAATGGGCTTTCCTGTTACGATTCGTTAGTCTGCTTCCCTTCACTCTAAAGTGTTGTCACCGTTGAGAATCTTTTCCATAGGGAAGAATGACTGTTCGTCACTAAGAGTGGGTAATCAGATTCGGTTACAATCTGTCTGCAGAAACTGTCAGTTCGAGTCCGAGCTAATATAATTAACTTACTAACTCCTTCTTGATTCGGTAAAACGTGGCGCGGCTGATACCCGCTGCTTTCATTATGTGGGCTGGTTTAACGTTCTGCGCCAGCATTTCGTGTACTGTCTCTCGGGCTTCCAGATCTTTTTCTTTCCCCGTGTATAAACCTGCCTGTTTTGCTTTTGCAATTCCCTGTGCCTGGCGTTTACGCCGGGTCTCATAATCTTGTCGTGCCATTGTCGCGAGGATATCGATCAGCATGGCATTGACTGCACGCAGAATACCACTGGTAAGGTCATTAATGGACATTTCAACCATCTGCCAACTGGTTGGCAAATCCATTGATACAATAACCAGCCCTTTACTATTCAGTGTAGCTTTGAGTTCTGCCCATTCTTCATGTTTAAGACGACTGAGACGGTCAATCGCTTCGATGAGAAGCAGATCACCCGGTTGAGCTTCCTCAAGGAGGCGCATTAGTTCTATGCGATCCAGCTTCGCACCGCTGGCATTCTCAATGTATTGTTCGGCAATCTGCCAGTTCTTGTTTTGCGCAAATTCGCGCAGGCTAATCAGTGCACGATCGGCATGTTGGCCTTCTGTTGATGCGCGGCAATAGATACGGACCTTCATGATTTTTCTCATTAAACTATTAAATGCATACCCAAATGATACAGTACATGAATTTGTAGTCAATAGAGTTAATTTAAACCCTATTGAGACTTTGTTTCATGGTCTATATCAGGTATACCCGAATGAGATGATAAAATGCTTAGCGGTACTTATCTGTTGATCTAACCGTAATGATTAAATAGTACACATACAGGTATGTGGATTTTGATATCGAACTCATTTCAATAATCTTATTCATTAAAAAAAATATTTTTCATTTATAGTATTACGCTCCATCATTACCTCAGAAGGATTAGAAGAATGGTTGTCGGTTCAAGGTGGTACAAATTTGATTTCCACAATCACACTCCTGCTTCAGAAGATTACGCTGACAAAACATTGAGTGATAGAGAGTGGTTATTGTCATATATGCGTCGACAGGTTGATGCGGTCATTATTAGCGATCACAATACCGGTGCTAAAATTGACTCGCTGAAAGCCGAGTTGCAGCGAATGAAAGTTGATGCTGGTGAAGGCGGGTTGGAAGGATTTCGACCACTGACCCTTTTCCCTGGAGTTGAACTTACTGCCACGGGAAATGTTCACATTCTTGCTGTATTAAACCCAGAGTGTACTGGTGGAGACATCGAGCGACTAATCGGACAATGTAATGGTTCAGCCCCCATCCCGCGACAAATTCCAAATCATCAGTTGGCATTACATAATGGTCCTGCCGGAATTGTTGGTATAATCAGGCAAAATCCAGATGCATTATGCATCTTGGCTCACATTGATGCTCCGAAAGGTGTGCTTACCAGCCAACGTAATTTAGCTGAGTTGGAGGCGACCTTTGCTGCCGGTCCTCACGCTGTAGAAATTCGTTCTGACCCTGCAGAGATACAGAATGGTACACACAAGAGGTTAATAAAGGATCTCCCTTGGATTAGAGGCTCAGATGCTCATGAGCCTGGTAGCGCTGGTTTACGTACATGCTGGTTAAAAATGTCTGAGCCAAATTTTGATGGTCTTCGCAACGCTCTTCTCGACCATGAAAATTGTGTACTCTTCGACAAACAACCTCCAGCAGAACCAGCCCAGCATATTCGTAGTCTCAGAATACGAACTCGGCTATGCAAGGCTGAAAACGGAGCACCTGCATCAGTAAATCTTAGCCCCTTTTATAACGCTGTCATAGGTTCCCGAGGTAGCGGTAAGTCCACTCTGGTTGAAAGTATCCGCTTAGTTATGAGAAAAGTTGATGGCTTGTCTCAGAACCACTCAGAATTACTTCAGTTATTCAAACAAAACGGACGGGGAATGGATGATAATTCAGAAATAGAATGCGTCTACCGTAAAGACGGTACGGATTTCAAACTTTCATGGCGTCCCGGCGATATTCATACACTTCAGACATGGCAGAATGGACATTGGGAGGACGATCATCACTGGTCTCCTGACCGTTTTGCTATTTCTGTATTCAGTCAGAAAATGCTTTTTGAGCTGGCGTCAGATAATGATGCTTTCCTGCAGGTATGTGACAGCAGTCCAATCGTAGATAAACGAACTTGGACTGAGCACTGGGAACAACTCATTCGTGATTTTAAGAATGAACGTATTACTTACCGTGGCCTACTTTCTCGGCAGAATACTGCCTCTGCGCTTACCGGTGAGCTTGGAGATATTAGAAGATCCATTGCCCAACTGAGTGAGAGCGACTATTTTCCGATTCGCAACCGCCTAGCCAGTGCAGAAAAAGAACTAACTGAAAGCAATGACTGCCTGAATACATACCGACAGTTATTAGATTCACTATCTAATTTGCTGCCTGAGAGTGCTTCATCTGATGGTGAAGAAAAAACCGAGGTATCAGCAGCATATATATCATTGATGGCGAAAATTCAAACTGTTCAGACTTCTTTATATGCAAGCATTTCTGGCATTGTTACTGAACATCTTAGCCATCTGGAACAATTGAAAGCTGATGTGGATTATCTGACTCTGGCTGAGTCAGTTGGTACTGAAAAAGAGAATGTACTAAAAGAGGCTGACCAGTTACGTGCGCAGGGACTAAACCCTGATATGCTTAATGATCTAGTGGAACGTAAGGAAAAGGTTAGTGCATCACTCCGTGAATATGCAGATCTTGATGGATTGGTAGCTGCTTCAGCAACACGTATTGAAGACCTAATGAGACAGTTGCAAGCACATAGAAAGGAGCTTACCGCACGTCGGCGGGAATTTATCGCGACTCTCAACCTTAATGATCTAGACGTTAAAATTTTACCTCTTTCTGCGCCACCAGAAGCGGTTATTACTGACTATCAAAGTACTACGGGTATTAATAATTTCACCGATCGTATATACGATACAGAACAACGTAGTGGACTTCTTGCGGAATTAATTAACCATTACCCCATAGATCCACGACCTGCTGTTACTGAACAGAAATATGCGCTCCTACAAACTCTCAAAAATCTGCATAGGGATATAAAGGAAGGTGTAGAAGGAACTGGGCAGGACATACATGGTGCTTTTTCCAGACGACTGGGTCAACTGACTGATGATAACTTAGATAATTTAATGTGCTGGTTCCCTGATGACGGTATTAACATTCGCTATCGTGCCCACAGCGGAAATATGGAAGATATCTCGTTAGCCTCACCTGGACAGAAAGGTGCTAGCATGCTGCAATTTTTACTTTCTTATGGGACAGATCCTCTAATATTGGATCAACCTGAAGATGATCTTGATTGCATGATGTTAAGCAAGAGTGTGATTCCGGCTATTGTTTCGAACAAGCAACGCCGTCAATTGATAATTGTTTCACATTCTGCACCTATAGTTGTTAACGGTGATGCGGAATATGTAATCAGTATGGCACATGACCGTCACGGATTAAGGCCTGCATTGTGTGGTGCGCTGCAAGAAACGAAAATGAAGCAATTAATATGTAGTCAGATGGAGGGAGGAGAAAAAGCATTCAGATCCCGATTTAATCGAATTCTAAATATCAGCTAACACACTTTATACTCCATATAATCAACCCCGGAAACTGCATACAGAACTGCGACCCTTCCGGGGGTATTTGTTTCGAACTATAGGTAGTTGGGAAGTTTCAATTTTGTTATATATCATGTTACCTTAAAATTGAATTAATAGTTACCGGTTATTTATACTAATATCTTTAAGATTACATCTGGCTTAACTTTTTTTGCCGATATGCGTTTTTTATCCGGTATAATTGCTGTATCTTGGTGGCGGATGTTGAGATAATCAACCCTACATTTGAAGAGTAAGAAAACATTACTTCTGGTAAATCCCCCGGTTATAGACTCCATCATTAACAACCTATCGATTTTTACGGTTTTTTTTGAGGGGGTGCTGTTGCGGAGGCGCTGTAGAAAAAAACACAACTTTTACATCGGGGTTTTAGCTGATATGAGGTGGTTGCTATTCCGTAAAGGAGGTAGAATCCTCAGGCGATAGCGACGGTAATCTTAATATTATTATATAACAACTATAAGGTGATATCATATCATTCTTGCATGAGTTCTATTTTTGTTAAATGATTTCCACTGCAGTATATTTTCACGTCAGGAGATGGGGACTTTACTAACTTACGGATCTCATTCATTATATCTTGCGATAAGATATCACTGCCTTTCATGTACATAACCTTACGGGTATTAATACCTGATATGTCCGTGAAGCTACTGTGGACCCATGCATCAGGTATTTCGATTCTATGTATAAGTTTCATGAATTCTATTATGAATATATCAGTTAAGTGAAATTCTCCAATCATGTTTTCCCCTTTATAGGTGTGATCTGGAGGTAACGCCATCCAATCCTTTTTTAAAACAAAAGTTAGAGCGTCATTTTTCATTTTCAGACTCCAGTTCAATAATACGCTTATTGGTCATATCAATTAAGCATTGCATATCTTGGTTGCAAATCGCCTGTTGTTTAATCCATTTTCGTTGTGATGGTATCAAAAATTTGCGTTTTTCAAATGGTAGTTTTTTCCATATGTCATTGAGTTTTGTATCTGCAATACGATACTCCTCATCAGGGGGGGGCTGGTAATGTTAGCTTATCCTGATCATATTTTAGATTTTTTACTTTATTCTGAAAATATGATTTATCAGCACACGCTCTTTCCCAATTTTTTGAGACCTTTGTAGCTATGTCTTCAACCATCATTTCACGAAGGGTATATCCTTTTAATTTTGCACCTTCTTCCAATATCAAGCGATTCTCATAAGGGATTGCCTTCAATTGTTGATCAATATTCAGTTCAGGTGCATCAGATTCTTTAATGAATAACTTAATTTCTTCTATCGTCGGTGCTCCACGTTTGCACATGGCGTCTTCATTTTTAAACAATTCTTTTGTTAACTTACGCGCGGGCTTATCTGGATTCGAACACTTTTCTTTTATTCTGGCTTTAATTCTTTCAGACTGTTCATTAATGATCATACGAGCTGCAGCAGGATCATTTTGATACATTGGACGTACGAGAGGAACATTTAGCAATATGAGTTCTATGTCATCTGACGCAGGGCCACCATTCAGGCAAAGCTCACTTGCTGGGAGCGCCAGGAGGTCATCTACAGTACCCATGTTACGGAAGCTGATGTGGTTATCGGGGATTGCTGTAGCGGTGCCTGTAAACAACAATGCATTCAACACTATGATATTAATGAACTTTCTGGCTTCATTTCTAAGTCTTTCCTTGTGCTATTGCAAACTGTTCTTTTCAGAGACGAAATTTGGTAGATTTCCAACCGAAGTGTGATTGGAAAACTCGATTTTACATTGATCCGTAAAATCTATCAATATGGTTAAATTAATCTGTAAAAACGATCAATTGAGGACTGAGAATTTGGAGACTGCATCGAATTTAATGAAAAAATCATAGGGTGATTGAGGGGCTTCCCCTTGTCTGGTAGGCAAGGGGAAAGTTGTTCAGTGTGAGAGTTTTTCTAAGTCTTCCAGCGAGTTAATCTCGTATTTAGTGCCGTTCACAGTTGCATAAGTTTTGCTTGTAGAGCCATCCACTATGATAGCCATTCCATTACCTTCGTCTTGGCTTGTGCCATTCTCCAACTCGGTGATATATGTCGGGTTCAGAAGACTTACTTCTTGTTTTTCCTTAATATTCTGCGCAAATTTTTCAGGCGAAATCAGTTCATCAATGAAGGAATGCATCACAAATCCTTGCATTTTTAGTAAGTCATGATCGTTTACAGTCTGTGCTTCTACATACGAAACACCTGGTGACCGGTTTCGATTGAACTTAATCACTATCCTTTGTTTCGTCTCGTCGGCGAAGGTTACTTCAAAATGACCATGCCGCCTATCTATGTCATAGCAATCAATACGTTTGATCGCTTGCTTAACCTTCAGCCTAATTCGCTTACGGTCAGGGTTCTTAGTGTCATGAACATCGAAATTTCGAAATTGATCCCAGCCCGTAGTTTGAATTTCTGAGCGGCTAATTTTGTAATGTTGAAATTCTCTCTCAAGCGCTATTTTTTTCTGACTATTGACATTAATCTGTTCTGCCAATTCTTCGAGCTCATCTGTCAAAGTTGCCAACTTTAGCAGTTTTTTAACAGCCTCTGATGCCTTTTCAATCTCAGATTCATACCAGGCCGTTTTATCTTCTTGGTGGTTGTTCCAGACGTGATCAGCGATTAGTTGCAAAACAGTGTGCTCAAGCTGGTATGACGTAAAACCTTTTTTACCGTAAGGTTTACCCTGAACGATTTTGGAACCGCATATATAACGGTACTTGTTTTCACTTGAACCTGATTTGAACATGAAAAAACCACAGTTGCCACAAAAGAGAATACCGATACCTGAGAGTAGTGGAATTTCTGGTTCAGGGTTACCTGTTGGATATTTTGATGAATTACGAGTAATGGCGCGGTGTCGATCTAATTTCGAAAGCGTCAAGTAGTCCGCCTCCGACATAAGTGCGGGATAGTAATCACGAATAATGAATGTTTCTTTCAACGGCTCATCTGATTCGGAATCGTATATAATGGCACCTGATTCATCGCGTTTATCCAGCGTGAAGGTTTTTTGTCCGTGAACAGTGGGGTTCAAAAAGGTCCTGATCAAATGTTTACCCCATTGTTCAGTTTTGGGTGTAAGCGATTGACCTTTCCGGTCTTTATAAACCCGCTTTTTAGGGGCAGGGTAATGTTCATTAAGATATCGTTGGATTCCAAGAAGAGTTTCACCGTTTTGTTTAAGTTCGATAATCTTTTGGGCGGCGGTAAAATAAATAGGATGTGGAGTAACGTATCCTGATTTGGTATCTACCCACCAAACATTCTGACCGACAGATTCTATTGCTTTTGCTGGCGTTCCCGTTTCTCTTGTCAGGTTGTGCCGTATCAACGACCGGGCCTGGGCTTCAACTCGATTCTTTTTTGTCAACGATTCGTCGTGGGCGCGTGTGAACATCAACAATGAAATGATTAAATCAGTTGGATTATTCTTTACGTCCGCGTACTTATAGACCTTTTCATCCATGCCAGTAACAACGACTATTCCCTTGCTAAGTATGTTCTTGAATATATCCAAAGCGGTCCAGGCATCATCACGGCTAATGCGGTCAAGATTTTCGACTACTAGCCAAGAGCCAACGGGAACTTTAGTCCCAATCTGCTTGATGAACTCCGATAGCTTCCCTTCATGAGCATTTTTTCCTTTGAACGCGGACATACCGAGATCGTGGAAAGCCGTTGTATCAAGTTCGAGATTATAACGGGCCGCAATTTTTAGAGCGGTATCTTGCTGACGCTCCAAGGAGTTACCTTCACGTTGTTTCACAGATGAAAAACGCACGTACGAATACAGCTTTGGCTTCATTTGTGGTTTTACCTCCGTTAATATAAATAGGAAAAATTAAGAAGATTGTGGTACGGAGAAAGAAGCGAATTGTGAATGAATAGTGTACATAATCTGTCATTAATTACTACTATTTTTTGTATGAAAGTGGTAGATTGTCATATGATAAATAACGTGAGAAAATGTAATGTCGATCGAATTTGACCCTTATAGTTTAGTTGTTTCTATAAACAATCTTAATGCTACCTTAAAAGAGGTTGATTATTTTAAAGATTATATTTTGCCTATAGTTAGCCTGATTGTAAGTGGAATATTTGGATACATAATCGCCATTCGCGGGTATAAATGGCAGGAATGTGTTCAGAATGAACGAATTAAGGTTGATACAATTAATAAAACGATAATGATGTTTCAGGATATGCAAAATAATCTTGTTGCAATCAAAGCTACATATTCTGACGGTCTGAGTCATCACCCGCTTCAAAGGGCAGGTTATATGCCTTTTATCATATGTGATGAAACAATTATGTATTGTGAATCAGAACGGTTGGTGCAGGTTGGATTAAGTGATAACACTGGTAGCAAAGCCTGGAAGTTGTTACATAAAAAGAATAAGTGTAATATTAAAGCAACGCCGTGGCTTCAGGCTCCTACAATTTTTACAGTTGTTTCTAATTACAATCATCTGATTGTACTGTTAAAAACTAGAAATCAATTAGATCTTGATGTTAAGTCAATGCTATCGGAAAAGTATGGTAGTGAATATGGTATGGGAATGACTGAAGATAAATTATATGAGGCATTAGGTAGGTCTTTATTTGTGAAATATTTCGATGCAACAGAATTATTGATATTGCAAGTGGATAATATGATTATTAGTATTAATGATTTCCTTACTCATTATCCTAATGAAGTGTCTTTAAAAGTTAATAAAAAATATCTATCCAACTATAAAGTAATTGTAAACTACATAAACGAAACTACTCCCTATATATCTATGCTTAAAAGAACGCCAGCGCTAGATATAAAAGTTATGTCTTCCTTAGTAAGGATGGATACTGTTGAAGCAATGCGAAAATATAGGGATTATACAACTATACAAACAAATTAATGAGTCGGGTAAAGGTGAGCTTCTGGTATTGCATCAGATTAATTAGCAGAGGGGTTCCTAGTTTGTGTAATAATGTAACCGCTTTTGAAAAGTCTGTTTGGTTTTTTACGTGCATCTACACATTGTTTTCATACATGCCATGGGTTTGTCTGAGTAATAATTATTAGGATATAGGCTCGTACTTTTCTTTGTGCAACAAATTTAAAGCTGCATTTCATATGCTGCTGTATTTTTGCAAGCACTTCGCACAGTCACAACATCAGGGTGATTGCTCAATTTCCAAGACATGATAATCAGTAGAAGAGCCCTGCATTTTATACTGCGAATAATTGACTATTAGGCAAGCCGGCTAACACCCGTTGTATCCAGCTTTCCGAGCGCAATTTATGCCTTATTTTCGGCTCCCCTCTGCGCCCGAAGGTGTGCGCCAGCCTGCAGCCCTCGCCGGAGATGTGCCTCACCCACC
>OKVG01000172.1_pt1 | contig 68095 bp, 46 predicted proteins | sample 1606981 | NCBI WGS metagenome assembly OKVG01 (sample SAMN03281018, study PRJEB24777) | human gut metagenome | isolation source: fecal sample PR128 from 1 month old male Malay infant, vaginal delivered... | reverse complement strand
AAGAAGAATAGATTATCATCGGGCGATACGTTGTTATACCACTCATACCACTTATACACACCACCGTCAGAGTCTTCATGAGGCTCCGCATCCTTACCAATTTTACCGCACCCACATTCTGCTGCCTTTGTAACAAAAAGGTCTAATAAATTATCTTCTTTGTATAAAAAATATGAATCGTTGAAATTTTTTTCATCAAAAAAATCAATAACCTCTTTAGAGATTTTATTTCCAAATCTCAGTGACCAATATTTTTTGAAGAAAAGATGCCAGTCAATACCTGATAAATCAGCAAGATAGTCATATTCCTCTTTTGATTGAAAGCCAATCCAAGGAGAATAAATACCACCATCTAGAATAATAACCGATTCTTTATATTCGACAATTTTTTTAGGAAGGGGGTACTCAAGTACATAATAATTAAATTCGAATCTGTCTCTGAAGTAATATTTTTGCAGCCAAATAGCCCTTGCATCTTCTTTTGATAGTTCCATTTTTTTCCTTTCAGTATGTATTTTAAAACCCGTATATTAATAATCTGAGATATAGATGAAATCGTATGTATTCAAAGTTCTATTACATTAGTTGTTGTAAGCACTGTCATAGATAGAGATTTTGGTCTTGGTGATACCAAGACTAGCCTACCCATGCGTTATAGAACTTTACAGTACTCTATCAATCTGTACCGGCTTTACAGGTAACCTGCTTTACAGCTTCTGTAGTCTTGTTTACGCAAAATACCTTCATACAACATCCTTTCGTTTATAAATCCAATAAATGAACGCTTTCAATTCATAGAGAATGTGAACACATCCACTTATTAAATTTCGATAAAAGAAATTTTGGGATTTAAGCACTAACTATCCAGGCATAAATTCCAAACTTCTTTCTAGAGCTTGATAAGTATTTCATAAGGGATAAACTTCATATCTACTCTATATTGTCTTTACAATTGTTGTTAAATATGATAAGAACTGGCAAATTGATTATCGATTAAAAATATGCTCTGAGAGAGGAGTCATCTGCCTCAGAGCATATCTTTATCAAATTTGTACTTAATCTACTGTTGATTAAGAAGCTCATCTAATCTGGATGCGCGCTCAACTTGTCGAGTAAGCCCCTGTTCCAACACTTCTTCAGAACCAATTACGGTAACTTTTTGTTTTGCTCTTGATACACCCGTATAAATCAATTCTCGCAGATTCAGGGGAGAGTCAGCTGCGTTGGTAAGCATTACCAACGCATGTTTATATTCGGATCCTTGGCTTGTATGTATGGAAATAGCATAACCAAGTTCTGCAACTTCAATTTGAGGACGAGAAATATAACGGACAGTTCCCTTTTCTTTTCCCGGGAGAACTAATTTAAATGAACTTCTTCCCTCTTGAGTAACTCGTTTAACTAAAAGACCTGTGTCACCATTTTGGATGTCTAAAGTATTTTGATTTTTTCTAACTACCAGTACTGAACCAATACGCTCTCCATACGCATCAATATCACTTTTTGTTGAATCAAAGTCTTTTTCAATTTCTTTAGATATAACAGTATTCCATTCTTGTACGCTGTTAGTGCCTACTTTTGTTCCGCGTTTTTTGGCGCAGAGCAATCGTAGATTATTCATTTCATCAAGTAATGTTGCATACTTTTGATCAAGTTCTTCTGGAGAAATTTGATCTTCTTTTTCTTGTTTGTAAAGCTCACCAACTTTTTGACTCAAGTCCCTATAGTGTTGTATGAGCTCTTCTTTATAAGAGGAATTATTTCTTGAATTAAGTGAATCAATCAGAGTGACGTCCTTCTCGTCAGATTTAAGTAGCTCAATGGCATCACGTGTATTCTGATCCTTAATGAGCTTTACTAGGGTACTAACTCCGCCTTTATTACGATGTCCTTGAGTAAGTGCTACAAGGCCGTTATGCAATTGAATAAAAGAAGTTTCGGAATGATCATTTGGCCACTGTTCTTCTGCGGACGTGGTTGTCTTCTCCCATAATTTCTTAAGAGTGTCGTCAAGTTTGATACTTGCGGATAAATCTATTGAGGTGTCACAGTGCGCCTGATTTTTCATACCCTTTACGATATCTGCTAGTACAGTTCCAACTTCTACAGATGTAAGCTGGTCTGGGTCACCGATTACAATAACCTTTGCGTCTTGAGGAATTGCTTCTAGGAATTTTTTAAACATGAGAAGGGAAATCATTGACGCCTCGTCAATGATAAATACATCTCCTGACAGTTTGTTCTTTGCGTCATATGTGAAGTTTTCAATGACGCCGGGCTTAGCTCCAAGGAGTTTGTGGAGTGTGACCGCTTCAAGTTTCCCGTAGAAATCACTCTCAGAAGATGGAGCTTCGTTTTGGATTGATTCCTTAAGGCGATTAGCTGCTTTTCCTGTTGGTGCAGCAAGTTTGATATCAAGTCTTTTTTCAGGGTTGGTTTGGCGAAGGATTTCAATCATTCGTGCAACTGTTGTTGTTTTTCCCGTACCAGGTCCACCAGTGAGCACAACAAAGTTCTTTTGAGTTATTGCTCCAAGTGCTCTAACTTGCATAGGGCTTAAACAGCCCTTCTCGCCAATTTTTAACAAATCATGAGATTGAATAGCATTGCTAACCATCTCAGTGGAAGGAGTTTGATCAGCAAGGTTTCTTGTTTGTCGCAAGATGATTTGTTCAGCAATAACTTTTTCTGCATACCAATATTTGTTGAGATAGAGCCAAGGTGTTTCATTGCCTGAAATTTCAAGTTGAAGGGGAAGAATGTTCCGTTGGGCTTCTTTTGTAGTTTGTTGATTTTTGGATACATTACAATATGGGCTCTTAACCAATGCTTCAACAACGTTTTTTGTTGATAAGGAATCAGGCCATATAACCTCATTAAGATTAAGACAGGTTGCGCCTTCATCAATTGCTTTAAAACAGTAGGCGGTAGCTTCTTCTACTAAGAAAGTATCACCTTGTCCAGGATGTAAGATGCTAAGTTCTTTTACATCTTGGTTTGATGGACGAAGAAGACGGCGAGCAAGTATCCGGAATGATTCAATTTTTCTCTCTTCGGGGTCTTCAATCTCAAAGCTTTGAGGTTTTGTATAGGTAAAACTATTCATGAGATGAATCTCCTTCAAGAATTGCATTTGTTTCAATTACTAGATCTTCAGGGATTGCCCAGGTAAATACTCCAGGAGCATCTTCTTTGTTGTTTAGTGGTTGATCGCCCATGCCTCTGACAAAAAGATATACAACGCCTTTGGGGACCTTTCCTGTAATTCTATATACGGCAACTGCATAGATAAGTGCTTGTAGAAGGTAAGTTGCATCCTTCATTTCTTTTACAACAAATTCATGCCTATAGTCATTACGGCGAGGCGTGAGGACGGTTATTGTTGAATCCTTATCATCTGGATCTTCAATTTCTTCAGTTTTTCCAAATAGCCTTGTAAGGTTGTTTGTTTTCCAGTCAGCAATGAAGTAATCCCCCTGATCATCACGCAGAAGAACGTCAATGCTTCCTGTAAGAATACCTTTCATTGATATTGCATTGCCTAGTTGCTTGGCAAAGTCTGATAGCTCATCAGAGTGGACATATTTTGTCCAACAGTCTGCAATTTCGTAAAGCATAGATTTACTATTTGGGGCTAAATTGAAATCAAACTCCAGTTCTGCGCGAATATTTTGAGGATTAATATCTAGAAAAGATTTGCCCTCAAATGGCCCATTTAGGCTAATACTAAAGACCTGCTTTAGTGCTTGCGTCAGTCTTTCATGGGATTCTTCAAACGATAGAGGCTCGTGATCTTTGGAGTTTAAATTCTTTTCTATAAGCGTTTGTTTTGCTGCGTATGAGCAAGCTTCACCAAAGCTTATTGATGGATTTGACCTGCGAACATTAATGAGGTTTTCAAATGCCGCATGAATTTGCGTACCAAAATTTGTTCCCGCTTCTAAATCTACCAGTGGGTGAGTGTCAGCAGTAAGTTCTTTGTTGAACCATTCTTCATTTGGAGATGTCTTTTCAGTTTCTTCTATGAAGTTCTCATCATTTTCAACGTTTAAAACGTCTGAAATTTCTTCAATTTCATCATCATCATTTCCGCCTCCGCTGGCCGTAACGTCTGATTTCAGGTTAGCGGAGATACTGGAGTAAGATGTTCTGTATTTCAGCTCTGGTAAATCGGCAGTATCAACATGCTTGTAGGCAATATGCTTATAGGCATATGGTTCAAGTTTACTTGACCGAGCCCAGTCATTGGAGACATTTTCTCCGCTATTTAGCACATCATCAGTAAGCTCGAAAGTATTGTTGCTTAATTTGGACTTTGCATTAGCCAAAGCTCGCCCTAAAGGAGGAAGAGTGGCGGTGTCTTTACTTGAATTATCTTCTGGAAGGGGATTGGCCCACACGACGTTCAATAGCTCTGCTCGAGTGAAGGCAACATAAGCAATGCGTGCATTTTCTTCTGATTCCTTTTTAAGTTTTATTTGTTTTAGTTCTTCTATGGAACGTGTTTGTAAATCTTGAGATGAAGAAAAAGCGTAGAGACAACAAGTCTTAGAACCGTCATTAAAGTCTTTTCGTTTTTGAATGGCTAAATAAGGTAAGAGAACTATTGGAAATTGAAGTCCTTTAGAACCATGATATGTGTATATTTGTACAGATGGCTCATCGGTAGGTATATTAAGTTTTTCTTCATCTTCTGCAGTTCTCGAATTTTTGGCTGCAGCTTTGATTTTCATACTTAGCTTTTCTACAAGATAGTTCAGATTAGGATTTTCATGCCATAGTTTTTGTAGCCAATTCTTTATTTGAAGAGCGTTGATATAATAATCTTCACCGTACCAATTAGTAAAAACTCGTTGGCTGAAATTAGATTTAGCCTCTATGTTTTCCCACAAAAGATTAAACCCACCTTTTTGGGTGTGAATTTTATACTCTTGCCACTGTGTAATAATTTTATCAAGCGCAGAATCATTCATTAAATCATTAACTTCAAAAATGCCAAAAGGTCCAATGGCAACTCTCTTGAGGAGATTGTGGTCAGAGAGACTTACTAAAGATTTAAGTAAGTCCAACCAGTCCTTTGCAGCCTGTTCATCAAAGACACTTGTCGTGTTAGTGAATACAGCTGGAATACGAGAATCTTTAAGAGTGCTTAAGATTTTCTTGGCCTCATAATTTCCGTTTACTAAAACAGCTATGTCACTTGGTTTAATGGTGTAGGTCTTTAACAGATGATTGATTACATGCGTTACATCATCTGGAATATCTTCTATTTTAAATTTTGCTTCTGATGTACGAATAAACAGCCCTTTGTTTACTGGATTAAGATTGCCATCAATAAGCCTTCTCTCAGTGATGTGTGCATGTACATCTGTGACATGATCACCATCTGGCGAATTAAAAAGTTCGTTTGTTATTGCGTTTACGGCATCTACCACACATCTATCACTTCTATAGTTGGTTTTTAAGACGTACGTCTTGTTGCCATCTTGTTGGGCCATCTTGCGGGCATCATAGAAATTCTCTACATCTGCCCCGCGGAAAGAGTAGATAGATTGTTTATAGTCACCAACAGTGATTACTTTAACTGGTGAACCTTTATCGGAAGTGTTCAGAAAAGCTTTTTTGATGATATTCCACTGATTGATGTCAGTATCTTGGAACTCATCAACCATTACTAATTTCCAACGTTTTTGAAGTAACTTTACAACAGCCTCTGAATTGACTGCTTCATTGGTGAGGACTAAAAGACTATTGTTTGACATTACGGAGTGTGTCCGCTCCAAATGTCCATAAAGCTCGTTGATGTCTTTTGACCATCTTTGCCATGTGAGAAGTTCGTTGTTAGTCTGAGTAGAAAAACATTTAGTTTTGTCCTCTAGAGAATCAGATTCTAAACTTGGCGTATTTGGTTTAGGTTCAAGCACACCTTTTAGATCAGCAAAAAATACATCTCTATTAAAAGAACCCTGAACTTCTTTAAGTGTATTCTGATAGTACTTGCTGTTAAAAACGTGAGCAAAAGATTTTGACTGAGAGTACTTTGTCAGATTTGCGTTATTGGTAAATTCAAGTAGGTCGCTCGTGTCTGGTGATAAAGTACGTCCTGCATCAAAGTCAGCCAAAGTGCCAACAATTCCTAAAATTTCAGTGCAGAAGTGATGGATTGTTCCAATGGAAGCTTCATTGAGGTGCGCAATGGCGTATGCACGGTTCTCCTCAAATTGTTTCTCGTTAAAAGATTTTCCAAAAGATTTTTTAAGATCAGCTACTTCTTCTTCGTTGGTTAAAAAGGTTTGTATACGAGTTTTGAGTTCTCTTGCAGCATTATTAGTAAATGTGATGACTGCAACTTCTTCTGGTTTTATACGATTCTCTTCGTTTGAATCAACAAACAAATAGCAAAGTTTCTTACAAATAGAATACGTTTTACCAGTTCCAGCACTTGCATCAAGGAATGTGAGAGGAGACCCAAGTTCAGATTCTGCTTTAAATTCATTTAAATTATTCATGTTACTTTCCTTTTTCTGAATCTGATGGGCTGTATGGTACACGTGACCAATCAATTTGATCTGCAAGAACTTTAAAGATTGATACGTTAGATTCTTGTTCATTTGTGACTGCATCATCATTTGAGCGGCTACAAATGAGGTCAAGTGCGGTTGCGTAATTTTCTAGCTGGTCTATTGGAATATTAATTAGTTCTTGCCAATTAGCATTCTCGCCCCAAAGCACTCGGTCATATTCCTTATGATATTCGCTGCGATTTTTTTCATCAAATTTATATAGAGTCTTTTTATCAACGGTGGTGTTACTGCACGCCGTATCTGGTTCAGACTTTTTATAGGGCTTAATGATGTTAATGTCTAGTGGAAGTGGGAGTTGCTGGCCAATGAGATAAATTTTAATGAGCTTCAAAAGCCAGTCAGAAAGTATCTGGTTGTTTTGCACAATGACGGTATTTAGGATGTCACTAGTTGATTGGTTTTTTGAATACCAAAGTCTTCCAAATTCAATTTTATTTTTATGCTGTGATAGAAGCAAAACTGCTGCCTTAATGGTTATCACCAAGGCATCTCTATCTTTATTTTTATCCGAATTGTTATTCCTATCTTTAAGAGTGTTGCTCTCAATTTCAACAACGCATGATTCACTTACAAGACAGTTCTTGATTGTGCCAGAAATTTTATATTCGTCTACGTTGACTTGTATGGGGAGATTTGAAACAAAAGAACAATTATCAGTAAATCTTCTCTTGGAGGTTTCTTCTGTAGCGTCATCCATAAATATGTACTGTAATTTTGCAAAAACTGTCATAACCTGCTCCTCGATATCAGGATTAGGTTTTTTGATAGTCTTGGAAAGAGCCTCTACTCCTGCATAGTTTCTTGTGCTTGAGTCAAGTTGTTTAAAGACTTCACTAATTGCAGGACTATATAGATCCTTCTCGTAATTGTCTGGCTTATATCGGAAACCATTTGGTGCTTCAAGTTCTGTTAAAGTACTTGCTTTTGTTTGTGCGATGACAAGATTACTTGGTTCAGTTTCATCGAACAGCCCGTAAGATTTTGTTTCATCGTCAGAAATATATATGCCAAGCTTTTTCTTAACAAAATAATCGGTCGGATCTTTATAGAAGCTCAGTAAATCAGAGAGATCGATTTCTTTTTGTGAATCAAATTGATCCTTTGAGAATGTCCACTGAGAAAGCTTTTTAGAGTAGCGATTAGTTGATTTGTTTCGATAATTGATATAGGCGTCAAGCATTTTGGAATGGTCTTTGTAAGAATGAACATCTGTAAGACTTGCGTCTGGTTTGGAAAATGGCTGCAAACCGTATGTTATTGAGCAAACAGAAGGAAGTTCTCGTTTAATATCTGCAATTACAGTTGGAGTGTCTAAAACTTTACCGGTATATTCACTTCGACTGCTATAGACAATATCAACTTGTTTAGCACTTGTGAGTAGTGCATAGAGTTGCTTGAACGATTCTCTTGTTTCGTTTCTTAGATTGTTGATTTTCTCGCTCTCAATATTTAACAGCGCATCATCTCCATATACTTTATTTGCAAGAGGGAAGTTTTTATCGGTAAAGCCAGCAAGAATAATGTGTTTATAAGGCGTACAGTGCAATTCGTTTGTAGCACAAACAACAGGAGTACCTGGAAGAAGATTTCCTGGAATTCGCTGTTTAGAAATACGACTTTCAGCAAGTTTTTTTACTTCATCTAAGGTAAGTGTAATTTTGTTTTCTTTAGGGTTAAGAGAAAGAATTTGTCCAGTTTTATCTAACCATTTACGCGCTATCGCACGAGATATTTTCTCGTCAACAGTTGCCGGCTTGAAGAAGACGTCATCCAATGATTCTTGAAGAAACGCTGACCAGTTATCAATTGTGAGGTCAATTGCCTTATAGCTTTCTTCTGGATTTATCGAGCAAATAAGGTTTCTCAGACGTTCAAGGTATTGAATTGCTTTTGCAGCAACCGAAACAGTTATTGAGCTATTGATTTTGGGGGTGTAAACCGATACGTCAGAATCATTTGAATTCCAACAAATAGCTTCTTTAGTGTCAACTGAGATAGCAGAAGCGATACAACGGAGGACGTATTCAATTGTGCCTGTTCGGTTAGGTAATATCTCACTACGTAACTGTGAATTGTAGTCCCATCCCCAGGCAGCTTGTGCATCTTGCATTAACACAATGAGATTCTGTCCATCATCATAAGATAGACCCGATGCGTTTAATACTCCTTGTAGAGAAAAGAGCTTTGCAATATCTTGGAAATTAACAGGACCATCTAAAAGAGAAAATAACGTTAAAAGGTACTGATTTGTTTCTGAAGATTGGTCATTACGAGCTTCATGAGAGAACCAAAGTTTAATGTGTTTAGAGGGATGATCGGTATCTGGATTGTATTTCTGTTGATTATCGTGTTTGAAGGCAAAAGAAAGCAGTGGGAAAAGCGTATCCAATTCAGGGGTTAGAATAAGGATCTCTTCTGGATTGATATTTTCTTCTTGTGAATTAACTAGCTTAACTACAAGATCTTGAATGACCTGAACCTGTCTGTTGATTCCAATACACTTATGAAGTGTGGTTTGTGGTAAAGAATAGCTCTCATTTTTCTTTATCTCTTTTTCTGAGGGCATCCAACTTTCTAATTTTGAACCAAGGTTGCCAGAATCGGAAAGCTGGTATTCTTTGACTTTGATATTTGAGTTTTTGAGGCCTGAAATTAGGTCAAGCTCAGATTGAGAATAGAAGAGAAAACCATAAACAAAGATTGACTTTGGTAAGTGTTTGATTGGAACATTTATATTTTTTGCGACACCAAAGGACGTGATAAATTGAGCCGGATCGCCATATTCAGGGTTCAGTTGAATAAGTTTTTTCCAAAGCGTGATTTGCCATTGGGAGATTTGATTGTTAGGAAGTTCTGACAGAAGTTCAGGCATTTGATCAAGATATCTTAGATAATTTTCAGCTGTTGTTTGCGCAAGAGTTAACCTACGAGCCCTTCTCTTTCGATAGTCAATCGTAGATGTTGAAAGTCCTTCAGTAGCAAAGCGTGCGCATGCAGAAGATATTGTTTTGTTTAAAAAGTCTATAGCTTCAGCGGTATCAATGTTATTGAGAGCTGTATTAAATGCCTCTGTAAGCACACCCTGGAATTGCTGGCTAAGCTCTTCGTTTTTAATTGCACATAGAAATGCAACAGGTGTATCCGGTTTTTTAGTTTTACCACCTTTTTCTTCCCATTTTTTTATTTTTTCTTTATAGTTTTCGATAGTTGTTGGCTCTCTGCCAGTAGGTTCAAGTCCAGTGATTTGATACTGTTGAATACAGTCGAACAATAGATTTTTATTTTGTTTGAGAGCAGAGTTGATATTTTGAACAGTTATAGTCTTTGGAAAATTATTGCATATAGAATTAGTAATGATTTCTGTAAACGATGTTTCCAAATCACTCAAATCACGTTCAATAATTTTATACTTAGGATTTTTTGTTGGAATGGAAATTCGAATAAATCTTTTACCCTGAGGAACTTCATCAAATATCCAGTCAAAAAGATCCGCTGTAATATCGGAGACAATGAGTTTATAAGTGTCTTGATCAATGTCTAAGAAATTCACTTCATTTGCGGATTCTTGGGAAGTTTTGTCTGCTCCAATCCAGTATTTGAAGTTATCTGGAAATTCATCGGCATAGTTGTTAAAAACTTGTAGGATTCTCCAGGTTAGGTTTTCTTTTGACCAGGGATCACCGTATAGAAGAGCGTCTAGGTTGTTTTCTTTAATGGAATTACAACGAATTTCAGAGATAAAATCTTGCGCTGTCATTATGCGGGTGCTTGCATAGATTCCTTGTTCAGCAATCTTTAGCCTGAGATATGCGGCAGTCTGTTGAGTGGGGACAAGAATAAGTTGATCGTTGTCCATGATGTCATGATGTGACATCTCGGATAGAAAATCTTTTATGAAATTATTAAAAACTTTATCGATACCTGAGGTTTCTTTGTGGGTTTTCTCATTCATTTTATTTGCTTTCTATGTTAAGTGGACAACGAAGAGACGTTGAGTAGAAATGGCGACTATTCGTATTTCTCATGAAGCACTTTAAGCGCCTTCTTCAAATTTAATTGGAATAACAGAGGTCCTTCTACCGTTGCAATATCGTAGTTATGAAGAGCCCATTGAGTCATTGCTATTTCGTTAGCTTCAACCTTTGCATCAAAAGTTTCATGTGTTTTGTTGAAGATCTCTTTTACATGTCCAAAATCGTTGAAGAATGAATTTCTTGCGGTTCGCTCATTTTTCACGTGGATCGTAAATGTTTCAAGTGGATCTGAATACATGTAAAGATAATCAAGAGGATACGTTTCCGGTATTTGTTCAGTTGGCTGGATTTTCTCGCCATCTTTTTTATCACGATAGATAATGTTGATGTTGAGCATGTATTCGAGAGAGAAATGATACAACTTGCCGCCATCAGCAAAGCGGGCTAATAAATAGTACTGCCCTCTTCGCGCTACAATTTTAACCGGAAAGACTTTGTATTTATTTTTCCTATGGTCTAATCCCGAAGGTGTGGAAGTGAGCTTTAGCTCTGTGTTGTATCCTCCGAGTTCAAAAGTGATCTGAAGCTTTTCTTGAATAGCTGAAGTAAGTTTTTTGATATTTGAATAGAGCTGATTGTTGGTAAGGCGTTCATGCTTATCGTCTTCAATAGTTATGTTAGATAGAAGGTTGAGCGCATCATAACCACCAAGTAGGCTTACCGTACCAAAAAGGTTTTTAAGTTGCTCGGAAGACAGTCTACTATCTGGTGTGATACCCAGAGCAATATATTCAACAAGTTCTGGGTCCAGCGGAGGGACTACATACCAGTAATATCCCGCATTAGGTAAATCTGATTTCTTTATTTTTTCAACAGTAAAAAGGCTTTCAGGATATTTTTGAGAATAGCTATAAAAAAGTTCAAGAATATCTTTAATTCGACGTCGATTAGGAAAGGTGTCGTATTGATAGAGCTTCTCCAAAATGTCAGAGATAGTTAGAGGATGTTCCTCAGAGCTTTCTCTTAAAAGAATTTTTTGGACGAGAAGAGTAAGCAATGCGCTACCTAAAAATTCATCTGCCATATCTATTCCCCTCAGCTGAATGGTTATTTTATTTTATATAGAGTTTTCCAATAGTGTTATGTTTGAAATAATTTTCATAATCATTTCAGAATATTCATGTACCAATTTTTGTACATGAATTGAAATCTCTTTTTTATATCATCTTGGTACTCGCTTGAGCAGGATTCGTTATTTAAAGCCAGACGATTTCTGATAGATGAAAACTGATTGATCTACGCGTAGTTTTGAGCTGTTTAAGTCACTAGCGAGCCAAACGAAGGGGAATGAATTGTTATTTTACAAGGCTTACATTAAATCGGAATTGAATGTAGGGAGTTTTGCTCCAGCTAACCCAAGACCACTTTACGAGGAGCTTGGACAAAAGATTCTTTTGTATCCCACATCACTCAGAGAAAAGAGTGAGCGTGCTCTGGAATTATTTAGTACTAATCCTGAAGAAAGAAAGGAGAGATATATTTATGGAGATAACTTGGATACAAGTCAGTATTTTGAAGTTATCGCAGTCATTATTGATGAAAACATCACAAAAGATGAACTTACTCTAGAGATTAAAAAAGCTGTTGAAACCTGGGGTTTTGGTGTTGTACGCGACATTCAGGTTGATGAATGTACCGCTATGGAGGTTGGTGACAAAATACGTTTTTCTCATTTAAGCGACAACCGTGAAAATTGGGCTGCAAGACTTCATCTGGTTAGCTTGTTTGAAGTTCTTAAGGCTGGAGACGTCTTTTATGAAAGTATACTGGGTAATCCTAAAAAGACAAAAGATATCCTTAGTGATATTAAATACAACGCTTCGCGTGAGTACAGTGATTCTCTTCTAGAGGAGCTAAAAAGAGTTTGCGCTGGTAAAAGACATAGTGAGGCACTACAAAGTCTTAAACTCCCAGTGCATTATGTACTTGAGGGAAATTCTTTAAAACAGTTGAACTCAGTTACAAAAGATTTGATTGACTGTCTTTATGAGAAGGGCCGTGTAAAAAGTCGTCTCACCTTCACTTATGATGTTGATAAGATTGCAAATTTTTCTTTCTATAGAGCAGTCCGGCTAGAGCTTGGTGATATTAACAACGAAATTGCCGAGGCTATTTCCGGCCATGTGATTGTTATAAATTACGGTAGGTTTGATAGTAAAGAAAAATATAATCTCGGTTTGTATGAAGCGCTTACAAATTTTATTACACTACTTAGGCCGTACTTGAGCAATACGCAGCTTATTTTTGTAGTTCCTGAGGGGTCTTCGGAGATTAGACGTCTGCTACAAAACCTATTTGAGGTTCCACTGGTACTTATTAAGAAGAATAAGGAAACAAAGGTATCTCTTGAAGCTCGTAGTATGTTGATTGAACAGGCTGAGTGTTTTGCTAAGGAAAACGGCGAAACGCTGGACGATTCATTTGAAGCATTTCTTGATGAGTGCTTAGAGGCGGGTGTTTTTTCTGATATTAAAGATATTTATAGTAAGTGGAGTTTCAAGAAATTAATTAAAACCAAGTATCCACAGTATCAGCCTTTTTTGGAGACTTTGGAGTCAAAAAGAAATTCAATTGGTCAGAGCGATGCATTGGGAGAGCTTGATAGCTTAATTGGATTGTCGAGTGTGAAGCAAAGCATTCATCGAGTAATTGATAGAGCAAAGATGGAAAAAGAGCTTGAGCGTAGAGGTATTTCTCATCAGAACTACTCCATGCATATGGTCTTTTCCGGTTCTCCTGGTACTGGAAAGACAGTTGTCGCAAAGCTCTTTGGTCAGATTATGAAAGATAGCGGGATTCTTAAGGAAGGTAGAGTTATTTCTATTTCTGCAAGCTCAATTAAGTCAATGACTAATTTTTCTAATATTATTGAGTCTGCCTATGGTTCTGTTTTATTTATCGATGAGGCTTATACTTTGGGTCCTGATGCTGTTGCAGAGCTTATTGCACAAATGGAAAATCATCGTGATGAGCTTATTGTTATTCTTGCTGGATACTCTAGGCATATGCAGGCATTGCTCGGTTCTAACCCAGGTTTTAAATCAAGAATTGGAGAAGAGATTTATTTTCCTGACTACTCTGAAGAGGAGCTGTTAGAGATTTTCAAATATATGGTTGTTCATAGAGGAATGACTATTGATGACGAAGCTCTCTCTTGTGCTCGAGATATTTTTGCACGTATCGGAAAAGCTGGCGATCAGGGAAATGCTCGCTATGTACGACAAATTTTTGAGAAGGTTGAGGGTAATCAAAAGATTCGCCTGTTTAATTCTTTTGATGATGTAAGCACAATTCCTGATGAGGAACTTATAAAAATTAATGTCTCTGATTTTAATGACGTTGCCCCCTTGGCTCCATTGGCTCAGGGGACTAAAGACAGTGCGTATTATCAAAAATCATCAGCTGAGCAGCTGATGAAACTGATTGGTCTTTCCGATGTAAAGAAGGTAATTCTAAAGCGAATTGACTTTATGAGGGCACAAAAAATTCAGCGTGACCGAGGAAAATCAACCTCTTTTGTTCCTGCTCATATGGCATTTTTGGGAAACCCCGGTACAGGTAAAACCGAGGTAGCTAATCTACTTGCCCATATTTTGGTTGAGAAGAATTTGCTTTCTGTTGGAAAGGTAATTCAGGTACCAGCTGTTTCGCTCATTTCACTACCTTCTGCAATTCCTTCTTTATTTGAAAATGCTCGAGGTTCCATTATTTTTATCGATGAGGCTTATACGTTACTTTCTTCTCCAGCAGCTATTTCGAGTATGGTTGAGTCAATGGACCGTTATAAAAATGAAGTAGTTGTCATCATGGCTGGTTATTCAGAGGAAATGAATGAACTTTTTTATTCTAACCCAGGTTTGGTGTCAAGAATTCGCAGTCAGATTTATTTTCCAGACTACTCTGATGACGAGCTTGTTCAAATTTTTGAGCTCATGTGTTTGCAACGTGAGTATCAATATGATTCAGAGATGCCTACACTGGTAAAACAATTTATATCTATTCAGGACAAAGATAGATATTTTGGCAATGCTCGTTTTGTAAGAAATCTTGTTGAAGAGATGATGCTTAATGAAGGAGCAAGAACAGTCCGTCTCTTTGATTTAGAAGGTGAAGCCGCTATTTGCGATAAGAACCTTAAATTCTTTACGAAAGAAGACTTTGAAGAGGCATGTACTTCTATTCTGCAAGAGGCTAAAAGAAGCAAAAAACTTACCCCAGGATTTTTGTAAGGTGGCTGATTTGTCTGTTAATAGTGGGGAATCGGTATCTTACCAGTTTTATGAATTTGACATGAAGATATGCATGTACGTTTTTATGTACATCCTAAATATTTCTTACTGATTACTATATGCATGGTTAAAGAAATTGATGTTTCTAAACAAAGGAGGAATATGAATACATCAACTACACTCAATAAAAAGATGATTAGCAGGGAAGCATTCATTGCTGGTATTGCAGTCTTATTCATTGCAGTGGTGATGATTACTGGTTGTAGTTCTGCAAAATCAAAGGTTGTTGGCGCATGGAGTGGTTCAGCATCTATTGGAGTTGCACAGGCTTCTGTGACACTTAACTTAAAATCTGATGGAACAGGCACTTATTCCACTACAGGTGGCGTTTTAGGCATTAATTCCAATCAATCTGGAAAGATTACTTGGGAGCTTAAGGATAATACTTGTGTCATTACGGATGACAATGGCAAAAGCATGACTTTCCAGCTTTCAGAAGATGGCAGTACCATGATGGATACTTCGATTGGATTAACGCTTACTAAGAATTAAGAAGAGTGCATGTGGTCTAACGTTGGATGACCTTCTCGTCTTCTCCAGGTCGCATCACAAAAAGTGATGTAAGAGAAGCACTCCAGTAATGTAAAAGAAATGCGGTTATTTCCTAGAATATAGTCACCATAACAGATTCAGAAAGGAAATAACCGCAATGCGAGCTTTACATGAATCTGAGCTTTTATACACTCCAAGATCACAAATTAGATTTCAATAGTACTGCACGAGTACCGCTTAAAGGCTTAGTAAATACCGTAATGGTCAAGCAAGTAGAAGAGTTTGGACACGTTCGTAATGGATGCCGTGAGTGAAGTTTGTAACTGTAGTCGGTATTCTTACTTTAAAAATATTTAAGCTCCGTGAAAGAATCTACTTTTCTGACGAAATCGTAAGCAAATGGAGTAGATGTAACACAATCCCTACACCACTTTTAGGGATGTAATAAATCAAAGCCTAGACGGGCTTAACAAAAGGGAGAAACAATGAGAGTACGAATGATTGACAATATTACTGGAAAGGTCGTTAGGGTTGCAAAGCAATTTTCTAAGGCTGCTGCAAATGTGCCAAAGACGGTAGCAACTGTAGCAAAGACTGGCACTATTGCGCAAAAGGTTGCTATGGGAGTTGTAACAACTGGTCTTGTTGCGGGCGGTGTAACTGGTGTTGTTCTTAACATTCCAACGCAGGCGCCCGTTCCAGAGCAGAAGCCATCTGTTACACAGCCTGAAAAGGCAGAAGAGGTTAAGCCTGCTGAGGAGGTTAAGACTGAGGATACTAAGCCTGCAGAAGAGACAAAAACCGAGGAAACTAAGCCTACTGAGGAGACAAAAACCGAGGATACTAAGTCCGCTGCACCTGCAGGACATTACGAGTCCGTCCAGAAGAGCAAGTATGTTGAGGATGGTACTTATACTGTAGTTACCCTGACTGATGATGATGGTGATCCTATTACCTTTACTACATCTTTTGGTACTTCTACAGATGCGCAGTTTAGTACTCAGGCAGAGGCAGAGGCGTATCTCAACTCGCAACACCAAGCACTTACACAGCGTACTGGTCGTAAAAGTGTCCTCCCTGGTAACACTGGCCGTGGTTTTAATGTCGGTGAAACTCAGACTAAAGGTCATACAGAGTATTGGACTGAGCAGGTTTGGGTTTCTGGTAACTAATTAAAAGCATTTAATTAGCCCATCTACCGATAAAACAACATCGTTCATGTGAACCCCATCTGTTTGAACAGGTGGGGTTTCTCGTCAGACGTATAGTTTAAGTATTATGGGCTTGACGTGTGGAATTTTGACGTGCAAGATCATGTGGCGTGTACGGTCTTTTGGCGTGCGGAATCATGTGATATGAGGTATCAACGGACACGTATGGTTTTCAATCGTAGCGTTATTGGACGCGCAGGATCGTCAGAATCGGGGCGAGAAATGCAAAAGTTACAGAAACGTTTAGCAACAGCCTTGAGCGTGTTTATGACGTTGGTGCTCTCGTTTGCGCTGGTTGGGTGCAACGTGTTCCCGTTCCTGCAGAACAATTCTGACCAGCAGACAACGCAGTCGTCAATCACAACGGGGGAAATCGAGGCAATTTACGAGCCCAAGTTTGGCGGTAGCTACCTGGATATCGCCATCGATGATTTTAATAACCTGGGGTTTGAGTACGGCGACAGCGTGGATGTTACGTTTAGTAACGGATACAAGCTCTCCGATATTCCGTACTACAACGGCAATTACACCAAAACCAACGAGCCACTGGTTGTTGCATATCCAGGCTACCCTTACGTCTATGTGTGCGTAAATAATGGCGAGCCTCTATGGGAAAGCGCTGGTCTTAAGGCGGGAGATACGGCTACGGTGACGCTCCACGAGAAGCAGAAGTATGCAACGGTTCAGAAGGCTTTGAGTGCAACGTACACCAATAATCGCTCCGACTACGCAAGTGACGAGGTCTTTGCTAACTTCCGCCCCATGAAAGGTGGAAATATTGCTGAGGGCGTGGTGTATCGCTCGGCGTCTCCTATTGATAACCAAAACAATCGCGCGCCTTACGCGGCCGATCTTGCTCAGAGGTCTGGTGTGCAGTTTATTCTGGACCTCGCGGATACCAACGAAGAGATCCAGGGCTATTACCAGAATGCGGACTACGACATTACGTGGCATAAGAGCCTGTATGATGCGTTGAACGTTGCCGCTCTTGACCTCAATGCTAATTACCGTGGCGGCCAATATGCCCACCGTCTGGCAGCGGGCCTTCGAGAGATAATTCTGCATAAGGGACCATTCCTTATCCATGGTATCGAGGGCAAAGATCGCACGGGCTTTGTTTGCGCTCTTCTCGAGGCACTTTGCGGTGCATCCTACGATGAGATGCGCGACGACTACATGATTACCTACGACAACTATTACGGCATTAACGAGAAGGACGACAAAGCTCGCTACGATGCTGTTGTTGACGTGAAATTCAACGACATTGCTCTTTGCATTGCTGGCCTGCCTACGTATGGTTCGCTTGACGGCGCGGACTATGCTGCCGGCGCTCGCAAGTATCTGACTGATGCGGGTATGACTGAGTGGGAGATCAACAAGCTCATCGAACGGTTAACAAATAAGTAGCGGGTGCGGGTTGCGGCAAGAACTGACAGGTTAGTCGCCTGGCGAGAGGAACGATCTTCTCGCCAGGTTTTTTAATAACAAATTTAAATAATGTTATGTGAAGTTGATTTCCTTTTACCGTTGGCGGAATTGGAAATGGAAACGTCAGGGCCCCTTTTTATAATTTTCTATAAGGAGGGTGCGTCATGGATGACAAACTTGTTCGTCTCATAACGTGCTTGGCAAAACAGGAAGATGTTTCTACATCAACGCTGTCTGACTCCTTATGCGTCTCCGAGCGTACGGTGCGTGCATATATCAAGCGTGCAAAAGAATTACTGGAAGGTATTGCTGAAATTACAACAATAAAAGGTTAGGGCTATCATCTTGAAGTTCTTAATCCTGAGCTCTTGGATTGTTGGCTTAATAAAGAAGATCAGCTACCTCAGACTTCTAATGAACGCGTGGCATATATATTGGATGATCTACTTAATCGAAGTGATTGGGTCACGGTAGATGAACTATCGGAGATTTTGTATGTCTCCCGCAAGACTATCTCAGTTGATTTAAAACAAGCTGAAGAGTTTCTCGCTAAATTTGACGTGCGGATAATGCGTAAATCGCATTATGGAATTCAAGTTGAAGGCACTGAATTTAATAAGAGATTGTGTTTAGCAAGTTTGGTGACAGATGAAGAATATTCTGGTAGTCGCCATGCCACAGTGGAGAATAATGAACTTATTGCTGACGTAACAAAGTTGGTGGTTGAGTGTGTTGACTATCATGGTGTCAGCTTGAATGATTTTGCAATTAGAAATCTTGTTATTCATATTGTGGTTGCAATTAATCGAATTAAACAGCAATGCTATATTGCAGGACAAGAAGACTCGCTTAAGAGAATTCAGTGTTCGTATGAATATACTGTGGCACAAAAGCTGGTAAATCGCTTGTCATCTGAGTTTGACGTTGAGTTTCCTCAGACAGAGGTTGCCTATATAGCAATTCACTTGGCATCTAAAAAGATGTTTAAAGATATTTCTGAGTCTCCAAATCTCGTGATTACCGATGATGTATTTGCAGTAACACGTCAGATGATTGATTTGGTATGGAGCAGTTTTAGATTTGATTTCAGAAATGATCTTGAGCTACATATGGGTTTAGCTAGGCATATTGTGCCACTCTCAGTTCGTCTGCACTACAATCTACAGATAGAAAATCCACTGCTTACTGACATCCAGTATCGAATGCCTTTGGCATACTTGATGGCCATGGAGTCGTCAACAATTTTGGCCAAAGAGTACGAAGCAACTCTAAGCGAGCATGAAGTAGCTTATCTGGCCCTGGCATTTGCCTTGGCTTTGGAGCGCAAACGTACTGAACTGCCAAAAAAGAATGTACTTTGTGTATGCGCAACAGGTCTAGGTACTTCAAAGATTTTGGGAATTCGTATCAAAGAGGAGTTTGGACCTTATATCGGGTCAATTACTACGTGTAATTTGAGTCAGATTTCTCAGACTGATTTTTCACATATTGACTATGTGTTCTCTACTGTTGAGATTGAATCTCCTTTGCCAGTTCCTGTGTGTTATTCGGGGTTCTTGCTCGATGACATTAATAAAGACTTGCTAGTTAAAGACTTGCTTCGTCGAGATGAACAAGAAGAGTTTGCTAAACACTTTAGCGAGCATCTTTTCTTCTCACATCTTACGTATAGAAGTAAGGCGGAAGTACTTAATTTTTTGGTCAGTCAATTATGCAACAGTGAGAGATCAAACATCTCTGTTTCAAAAGATGAGTTTAGAGCTTTGGTTTTTGATCGTGAAGCTTTAGCAATGACTGCCTTTGGAAACTTAGTTGCACTTCCGCATCCTTCGCGTCCTGTATCTAAACGCACTTGTGTAGCGGTTGGCTTATTAGACAATCCAATTGATTGGGACGGTCATGACGTAGCTGCTGTGTTTTTGATTTCAGTTTCTTGTTCAGAAGACGAGAAGACCCGTTTATTTAACAAGAACATGGCGTCACTTCTTATGGATAAAGAGGCAATTTGTTCACTTGTAAAGCATCAAAGTTTTTCAACTTTTGTTGGTCAGATTACATCGTCAGGTGATGGTTTGAGAAAGAGGGGATAGGAATGGATGAAAGAGAGGTAGAGGCTATTGTCACCAACTTGGTTGTGCATGGTGGGGATGCAAAAAGCTATGCAATACAAGCAATCAAGTGCGCTCGTTTAGGAAAGTTTGACCAGGCAGATGAGTTGTTGAAACAGAGTTCAGAATCGTTAAATCGAGCGCATGAGTTTCAGATGGAACGGATTCAGCAGGAAATTATTGGACAGGATAACAAACCACTTTCTTTGTTAATGGTCCATGGGCAAGATCACTTGATGTGCGCACTTACAACACACGATTTGGCAGTGCAAATCGTTGAGCTTTGTAAGCAAGTAACTACGAGCAGTGGTGAGTGAAAGGAAGTAGGTATGAAAAAGATTGATTTGTTTTGTAGTGCAGGTATGTCCACAAGTATGCTTGCAAACAAGATGCAAGAGGTTGCTGATGCCCATGGAATTCAAGTAAAGGTTGAAGCATTTTCTTCTACCGCGATTGATTTTCAGGTAGAGCACGACACTCCTGACTGCATTTTACTGGGACCTCAGGTTCGTTTTAGCTTTGACGATGTAAACGCAAAATACGGAGCAAAAATTCCTGTTGGCGTTATTGAGTCAGCGGATTATGGCAACTTGAATGGCGAGCGCGTGCTTAAGATGGCCATTTCTTTGATTAAGCGTGGTTCTACTGCATAGGGTTTCTCGCTATACGTTTTATCTGTGATTTTATAAAAATGGAGAGATGTTAGTTTGGAGGGTTCTATGAAAACGATGGATGTATTTGAAAAGCGACTTATGCCGCTGGCAGAAATGATTGGTAAAAATAAATACCTTTTGACCATGCGAGATTCATTTGCAATGGTCATGCCAATCCTGATTATTGGCTCTATGTTTACTTTGCTTCGCAACTTCCCAATTCCTGCGTGGATTGATTTTTTGAAGACTACGATGGTTCAGCCAGATAAATCGCTGTTTGCTCTGCTGGCTATTCCTTCCGCATGTACTGTTTCGCTCATGGCAATCTTCCTGGCTTTTAACATTGGCTATAACTTTGCCGAGCACATTGGTATTAAAGACCGTGCGTCAGCGGGCATTGTTTCTTTGGTAGGTTGGTTCATCCTTATGCCTCAGGTAACTGAGTTTTCACCTGAAGAGGGCGTAGAGCCATTCTTGGTAGACAGTATCCCTCTTGCATGGACGGGCGCAAAAGGCGTCTTCATTGCCATGATTGTAGGATTTTTTGCGGTAGGCGTATTTGGTTACATCATTAAAAAAGACTGGACCATTAAGATGCCAGAGGGCGTTCCTCCTACTGTTGCCCGTGCATTTAGCGCTCTTATCCCTATGACCGTTGCATTTACCGCCGTATGGCTGGTTGGTATTGTCTTTATCATTTCCCCATGGGGCAATGCCTTTAGCTTCATTTATGCAATTCTTCAGGCTCCTCTAACTTCACTTGGTGGAACTGTTTGGGCATTGGCATTTAGTTATGTCTTGGCAAGTGGATTTTGGTTTATTGGTATCCATGGTTCCAGCGTTACTGGTTCAATTTACACACCAATTCTTACCGCACTTTCGCTGGAAAATCAGGCTGCATTTGCTGCTGGTGCAGCACTTCCTAACATTGTTAACCGTGAGTTTGAGACCTTCTTTGCAACCTTTGGTGGTGGCGGTTCGACGCTCTCTTTGCTGATTGCAATGCTTCTGTTCTGCAATTCCAAGCGTATTAAGGATCTGGCAAAGATTTCTGTTGCTCCTGGTATCTTTGGTATCAACGAGCCTATTATCTTCGGTCTTCCTATTGTTCTTAACCCAGTTATGTTGATTCCTTTTATCCTCACTCCAGTGGTCAACATCATCATTGCGTACTTCATCATGGATCTTGGTTTAGTTCCTCTGTGCAACGGCGTTATGCTTCCTTGGACTACTCCTCCTCTGGTTTCTGGATTCTTACTAAGTGGTTGGCAGGGTGCTGTTCTGCAGCTCTTCTTGATTATTCTGGGCATCTTTATTTATCTGCCTTTCATCAAGACATTGGATAAGGAATATCTGAAGGAAGAAGCCGCAGCTTCTGAGGAATCTTCCACTGAACTAGAAGACTTCGACTCTATCGATCTTGATTCTGTAGTGCTGTAAAACTTTTGTATTTCAGCCGTACCTGGTACAACGCTTAGACGCTGTACCAGGTACCAGTCTGTATGTCTGATTGGAGGAAGTGATGCATAGGCTTGGAATTTCTCTTTATCCAGAGCATTCAACACCTGAGGCTGATGATGCCTACATGGCATTAGCCAGTAACTATGGTTTCTCGCGTATTTTTACGTGCTTACTTTCTGTGGACAAGTCACCAGAAGAAACAGTAGCTGAGTTCTCGCAGTTTATGGACCGCGCTCATGGGTATGGGTTTACTGTTGCAGTTGATACCAACCCGCGCGTATTTAAGCATCTAGGGGCAACGGCAACTGATATTTCTGTTTTTGCCAAGATGGGCGTAGATATTATTCGTCTTGATGGGCATTTGGGAGATCGTCAGGACATTGCTCTGACAAGAAATCCTTATGGTATTGCGGTTGAGTTTAATGCCAGTCAGATGCTGTCGCTTGACCTGCTTATTGAGCGTGGCTCATATCGTCGCAATATGTGCGTTTGCCACAATTTTTATCCACAGAGATTTTCTGGCTTGAGTGAGAAGCGTTTTATCGAATTCTCCGAGCATTATTTTGAAATGGGTCTAACTCAGGCGGCATTTGTGACGAGTCAGCAGAATAACACGTTTGGTCCATGGCCGGTTTATGACGGCCTGCCTACTTGTGAAGATGATCGTACTCGTTCAATTGATTTGCAGGCAAGACACCTGTTGGCAACTGGCCTTATTGACGACATTATGATTGGTAATTGCTTTGCTTCTGAAGAGGAACTTGCTGCATTAGCCGCTGTTGATACTACTAAGGTAACGTTCAAGGTTGAATTTGATTCTGGTGTAACTGAGGTCGAGAAGAACGTTTTGTATCAGTTCAACCACGTAACGCGTGGCGATGCATCTGAGTATTATCTGCGTTCTTCAGTGCCTAGGATGTTTGAGTACGCAACTTCAATTCCTGCTCGCGAGCGCACAGATTGTCATATTAAGCGCGGAGATGTATTAGTAGTGAATGACAACTTGTCTCATTACCTGGGAGAAGTTGAAGTTGCTCTAAGAGATTTTGAGGACGACGGAACCCGCAATGTTGTAGGACATATCCCAGCAGACGAGCTTTTCTTGTTGGATTATGTGAAACCTGAATTCCCGTTTGGATTTGTTAGAGACTAGCGGGGTTGTTTGGTTTTAATAGCAGTTCTTTTTGGACATTGAACTTGAAAAAGGCAGCTCTGGTTGGGCTGCCTTTTCTGTTTTCCATGAGAATGAAATGGCCCACCGCATTTCAGGACGCATTGCGTAGCCTTGGGTGGGCGCTGATGAATTAACTATAAACTAAACAACAAGATTATTTAGAGCAATAGGGCGGAAACTGTAAATTCTCTATAGCAATTTCTTCTATTCATTTTCATAGTTTACGTGCAGGGTTTGAACATCAAAGCGTTTCTCGCCAGTCAGGGTTTGATTAGGGTTCGAAGTGTATGCGCACCGGTAAAACTGCCGTTGCGTAAAAGTTTTGCGGGGTTAGGACTCGCGCTGTTTGCGGGCGTGGCTTGGCGTATAGTTATAGAGTTACAAGAAGAAATATTGGCGTGATACAAGGCGTTTTTTGCCGAGAAGAGTGTTTATGCTTGCTATAAAAAATGAAACAAACGTGGTGCTTGCAGTTGATACGTCAACGGACATGTTGGCGTGCACAGTTGCGCGTCTGACCAGGCGCGATGCCGGCGCTGTGGGTGCAGCTAGCGCGGTAGATGGCGGCGCGAGCGCGGCGGACGGTGGGTTTGACGTAGAGGTACTGGCGTCAACGGACCACCTGTGCCGTCGCCAGGCAAACGTAGAGCTTGTAGGCTCGGTTCAGGAGGCGCTGGACGCTGCGGGCCTGACTATGGCTGACGTTGATGCTGTTATTGCAGGTAGAGGTCCTGGTTCGTTTACGGGCGTTCGCATTGGCGTGGCAACCGCAAAGGGCATTGCGTGCGGTTCTGGCCTGCCACTTTACGGTGCTAGCGCGCTTGACGCCATGGCATTCAGCGCGTGGAAGGCGGGCGTGCGCGGCACGGTTGGCGTTGTTGCGGACGCCATGCGCGGCGAGGTCTATCCAGGCATCTACCTGCTGGACAACGACGGGGCACATAGAACGTTTCCGGTAGAGACTGTGCTCAAGGCAGACGCTTGTGTGGAGGAGTGGTCGAGCAGGACCGATAAGGACCAGCTCACGCTTACGGGCAACGGTTTAGTGAAGTACCGTGAGCGTTTTGAGCGCGCGGGTTTCTCGACATACACCGATGAAGCAACGTGGTTCCCAACAGGAGAAGGCCTGGTACGCGCGGTGTGCATGCCCGAGTATCAGCAGGCGGGTGCGGGCGATCCGGCGTTGGTGCTGCCCATTTACACGCGTCTTTCGGATGCGGAGGAGTCGGAGCGTAAGCGTTTGGGTCTCAAGGAGCCGGCAACGGTGGCCCTGACCGGCGTGGATGATGCGCTGGCCGATATTCACCTGCAGCTTCGTCCGATGACGGTGAACGATCTGGATCAGGTGGCGGAGCTTGAGGCAGCAACGTATGCTGATGCTGCGCATTCGGCCTGGTCAAAGCAGGCGTTCTATGACGAGCTTTCGGGCGTTGGTCGTAGCTGGTGGCTAGCTCATGATCGCGGAACGGTTATTGGATTTGCGGGCGGTCGTCTAGCAGGTGCTCAGTTTGAGGTGGAAGAAGTGGTGGTCGCGCCTGAGCGTCGCCGCCAAGGAATTGCATCCAAGCTGGTAGAACGCGTGGCATACGACGCTCAGATGCTGGGCGCATCCGCGATTACTCTTGAGGTGGAGGAGAATAACGCTCCAGCTCAGCGCGTCTATAGCAAGTTGGGATTTGCTGAGGTGGGTCGTCGTCCGGGGTATTACGGCCCGGATTGTGCAGCGCTTTTGATGACGGCGCAGCTGCCTTTGGCGGTTGGCGCTGGCTTTGAGGCGAGAAACCCTGAGCCTCACGCATCAGTGCGCCCGTGGCCTATTGTTGCAGGTGAGCGCTCTGAAGAGACGCTTGCGGCACTTCGCGAGGCAGGGGATTTGATTCTCAGCCTGGAGTCCTCTTGCGACGAAACCGCTATGTGCATCATGGATTCACACGGCGTGGTCTGCGCAAACGTCGTTGCAACACAAATTGACTTCCACGCTCGCTTTGGTGGCGTCGTGCCCGAGATTGCTTCTCGCAAGCACACCGAGGCTATCGTGGGTCTTTTCGAGGAGACCATGGCCCGCGCGGGCGCGCACTTTGGTTGCGACACGCTGGTGCCGTCTGACCTGGCCGCCGTTGGTGTTACCGCAGGTCCAGGCCTTGTCGGCGCGCTTGTTGTAGGCGTGGCGTTTGCCAAGGGCTTCTGCGTAGCCACTGACCTGCCGCTTATTCCCGTCCATCACCTGGAAGGCCACCTGCTGGCCAACCTGTTTGAGACGCCTGACTTGGAGCCGCCATTTGTGGCCAGCCTGGTCTCGGGCGGCAATACTATGCTGGTACACGTGCGTGCTTGGGGAGATTACGTGGTTCTGGGCTCCACCATTGACGACGCCGTGGGTGAGGCTTTTGACAAGGTTGCCAAAGCGCTTGGCCTTGGCTATCCAGGTGGCCCCGTAATCAGCAAACTTGCAGCTCAGGGTAACCCTAAGGCCATTCATTTCCCGCGAGCGATGATGCACAGCGGTGATTATTCCTTTAGTCTTTCTGGCCTAAAGACTGCCGTTATCACCTACATTGAGGGCGAGAACCGCGCAGGTAGAGCAATCAATCTGCCCGACCTAGCTGCTTCGTTTGAGCAGGCTGTTATTGACGTGCAGGTTGCAAAGGCTAAAACCGCTGTTGAGGAGACGGGGGTCTCCGATTTCTGCGTGGGAGGCGGCGTTGCTGCCAACCCCGCACTGAGAGCTGCATATAAGGAAACCTTTGGTCGTATGGGCGTTCGAGTAACGGTGCCTCCGATGTCAGTTTGCGGCGACAACGCCGCAATGATTGCCGTCGGCGCGCTTCGTAGCTACCGTACACAGGGTTTCTCGCCATTGACCTTGGATGCAAACCCCAACGCGCAGCTGGGATCGTGGTCGTCGGATGCGGCACCCGTTGTCCCAAGCGGCATGTAAGGAGGCCATTGTGCAAGACGGATTCATCAAAGTTGCAAGTATCACTCCGCGTGTCCGCGTGGCCGACGTAGCGTTTAACGTGGAGAGCTGCCTGGCTGCCATCGAAGAAGCCGCAGGTAATCGCGGTGCCAAGGTGGTCGTGCTGCCCGAGCTCTGCATCACGGGCTACACCTGCGAGGACCTGTTCTGGCAGGACGCCCTCCTGGACGCAGCCGAGCGTGGTTTGGTTTCTATTGTCGCCCGCACGGCCGACGTCGACGCATTGCTGCTGCTAGGCCTGCCTGTTCGCGTGGCCGGCAAGCTCTACAACTGCGCCGCTGTTCTCTTTAGGGGAGAGCTTTTAGGCCTGGTGCCCAAGCGCTACGTGCCCATGTACAACGAGTTTTACGAGGGCCGACACTTTGTTTCTGGCCCCAAGACGGTCACCAGTGTGGACTTTGGCCTGCTGGGTGAGGTTCCGTTTGGTACCAACCAGCTGTTTGCGTGTGACACCATCCCTGAGCTGGTCGTGGGCGCGGAGATCTGCGAGGACCTCTGGGTGCCCATGCCGCCGTCAAACGCGCACGCCGTCGCCGGCGCCACGCTGATCTGCAACTTGTCCGCATCGCCCGCGCTGGCCGGCAAGTCCGCGTACCGTCGTCAGCTGGTTGCGCAACAGAGTGCGCATCTAATCTGCGGCTACGTTTACGCCAGTGCAGGTGAGGGCGAGTCTACGACCGATTTGGTTTTCTCGGGCCATGATCTTGTTGTCGAGAATGGCCGTGTGCTCGCCGATTCTGGCGTGTTTGGCGAGGGCATTGCCGTGTCCGAGATTGACGTGCTGTCGCTGGCGGCTGATCGCAGGCGCACGTCGACGTTTGAGGTTGCTCCAACGCCGGAGGATTACAAGCATCTGACCACGTATTTCTCGCTGGAGTTTGACGGTGAGGGCGAGGACGTCGCAGGTCACGGCAACGAGCACGCCGCCGTAGGTCACGGCCACGACGGCGAAGGCGTCGAACTTGCAATTCGCACACCGCTGACCAGGTTCGTTGACCCACATCCGTTTGTGCCCGCGATGGACGACGCTCGCGCAACACGCTGCGAGGAGATTCTGTCGATTCAGGCTCACGGTTTGGCTTCAAGACTGGCACACACTGGCTCTGACCACGCGGTTATTGGCATTTCGGGTGGACTTGACTCTACGCTGGCCCTTCTCGTCACGGTGCGAGCGTTTGACCAGCTGGGATACGACCGTTCAGGCATTGTAGCTGTGACGATGCCGGGATTTGGCACTACGGATCGAACGTACACCAACGCTATTGAGCTGGTGCAGTCGCTTGGCGCCGACCTGCGCGAGATTTCCATTGTGGATTCTGTGCTGCAGCACTTCGCCGATATCGGCCACGACCAGGATGTTCACGACGTTGTGTACGAAAACGCCCAGGCTCGCGAGCGCACGCAGATTCTGATGGACGTTGCCAATCAGGTGAGCGGCATGGTCATTGGCACGGGCGACCTTTCCGAGCTGGCGCTTGGTTGGGCAACGTATAACGGTGACCAGATGTCCATGTATGGCGTAAATGCATCGGTGCCAAAGACGCTGGTCAGGTACCTTGTCGATTACTGCGCCGACGCTTATGAGGAGCAGGGCGAGGACGAAATTGCTCACGTTTTGCGCGACGTTCTGGACACACCGGTTTCTCCTGAGCTGCTGCCATCCGCGGCAGACGGTTCCATTGAGCAGAAGACGGAGGACCTGGTTGGCCCATACGAGTTGCACGATTTCTTCTTATTCCACGTGCTTCGTCACGGAAGTGGCCCGCTCAAGGTTCTGCGTCTTGCCGAGTGCGCATTTGGCACAGGTACTGACCAGGAGATTTACGACCACGAGACTATCGTGCACTGGCTAAAGGTGTTCTATCGCCGCTTCTTCTCGCAGCAGTTTAAGCGCTCGGCGATGCCCGACGGACCAAAGGTTGGTTCGGTTTCGTTGTCTCCGCGCGGCGACCTGCGCATGCCGTCCGACGCTTCTAGCTCGCTTTGGCTCTCTGAACTGGAGAGCTTGGAGGCGTAAGCGCGCGTGGTAGGGCGTAGCGCGGTAGATCGTAGCGGGGTAGGACGTAGCGCGGTAGATCATAGCGTGGTAGGACGCATTTCTCAGGCGTTCAGTACCCGGCTATTCATGAAAATGAATAGCCGGGTACTTTTATGCAGGTTGATTTTCGCTACGAGTAGGGAAGAGGCGGTTTTGGCCCAAAAATGACTCCCAAGTGGTAAAAAATGCGTTTAGTTGGAGATTACAGAAATTGCGGGATTCTATGCATCGAATCTACCTGCTGTTTTGCTTCGGACAAATAATCAGAAATCTGGATAGAATTCGCTACCTGGTAAAACGTGGGTGCAATTTTTTTGAATACTCCATTTCATTTCCAACTAAACGCGTTTTTTACCCAAATTGGCCTCTGATAAAGAGGCGCCCATTTTTCTTATGCAAAATCACGAATATCACTAGCAGAATATGCACGCAGCGAATATTTGCACCAAAAATTATGCTAATGGCAAGAAATTGCAGGTGAAGACCACCTGGCGCTCGCGCCTGCCGACGCAAACCGCGTCTACCAGCAGCTCAGCAGCATCGCGCGTCTGTACGTAGCCCGCACGTCGCCCGCGCTCTGCCCGCACTCACTAGCCTGCGCATAACCGTTGACGGCTTATACTGCACGCCTACAGAAAATCTAAGTCGGTTTTGTAAGATTTTCACAATATTTCGTATAAATTGTTTTCCCGTGTGGAATAACTAATAGCGTTGGAAAAGGGCGCTTGGCGCCAATATCGGGCTTGGCCCGAAAGGGAGGTTTTCATTATGAATTTGAAGCCACTTGGAGATCGTGTTCTGGTAAAGCCTGCTCCAAAAGAGGAGAAGACATCCTCTGGTCTCTACATTGCATCCGCAGCTCAGGAGCTTCCTCAGCGCGGTGAGGTTCTCGCAGTTGGAACTGGCAAGCTTGATCAGAATGGCAATCGCATCGCTCTTGATGTTAAAGTCGGCGACCAGGTATTTTATGGCAAGTTCGGTGGCACCGAGGTCAAGGTAGACGGCGAGGAGCTCCTGCTTCTTCGTGCTGACGACATCCTTGCAGTCCTCGAGGACTAATCGCTCGTAGCTCCTCGTTCGCTCGTAGCTCGTTTGTTCGTAGCTCGTTTGCTCGCAGCTTAGTCGCTTGCAGCTTGTTCGTCCGCTTTTTACGTGTAAATTCAGCTATTTTGGAGGAATACCATGGCTAAAGATATCGATTTTGGCACCGACGCTCGTGCCAAGCTTGCTAAGGGCGTAAACACCCTGGCAGATGCCGTAACCACCACCCTTGGACCTAAGGGTCGCTACGTCGCATTGCAGCGTTCTTACGGCGCACCAACCATTACTAACGATGGCGTCTCCGTTGCTCGCGAGATTGAGCTCAAGGACCCAGTAGAGAACATGGGTGCTCAGCTGGTCAAAGAGGTAGCAACCAAGACTAACGACACCGTCGGCGACGGTACCACCACCGCAACCCTGCTTGCACAGGTCATCGTTAACGAGGGCCTCCGCAACGTTGCTGCTGGCGCAAACCCAATCGCAATCCGTCGCGGTATCGACAAGGCCGTTGAGGCTGTCGTCGCTCAGATGAGGGGCATCGCCAAGGAGGTCTCAACTAAGCAGCAGATTGCTTCCGTTGGTACCATTTCCGCAGGTGATCCAGTCATCGGTGGCAAGATTTCCGACGCTATGGACGTTGTCGGCAAGGACGGCGTCATCACCGTTGAGGAGTCCCAGACCTTCGGCATCGACATCGACACTGTTGAGGGTATGCAGTTTGATAAGGGTTACGTTTCCCCTTACTTCGCAACCAACAACGAGACTCTCACCGCTGAGCTGGACAATCCTTACATCCTCATGACCGACAACAAGATTTCCTCCATCCAGGACATCCTGCCTATCCTTGAGGCTGTCCAGAAGCAGGGCGCACCTCTGCTCATCATGGCTGAGGACGTCGACGGCGAGGCTCTGACCACCCTCATCCTTAACAAGCTCCGCGGCGTTCTAAACGTCTGCGCAATCAAGGCTCCTGCATACGGCGACCGTCGTAAGCGCATGCTCGAGGACATTGCTGTTCTCACCGGCGGCCAGGCAGTCATCAAGGAGCTCGGCGTTAACCTTAACGAGATCAGCGCAGAGATGCTCGGCCGCGCTAAGTCCGTTAAGGTTACCAAGGAGACCACAACCATCGTTGGTGGCGCTGGCTCCAAGGAGGCAATCGACGACCGCATTACCCAGATCAAGGCTGAGATTGAGAACACCACCTCTGACTTTGACCGCGAGAAGCTCCAGGAGCGTCTTGCTAAGCTCGCTGGCGGCGTTGCAGTCATCAAGGTTGGCGCAGCTACCGAGGTTGAGCTCAAGGAGATCAAGCACCGCATCGAGGATGCACTTCAGGCAACTCGTGCAGCTGTCGAGGAGGGCATCGTCGCAGGTGGCGGCGTCTCCTTCCTGGCTGCTTCCTCTGTCCTCGACAGCGTTCAGACCTCTGACGCAGACGAGAAGATCGGCGTTGAGATCATCCGCAAGGCACTTGAGGCTCCAGTCCGCACCATCGCTAACAACGCTGGCTTTGAGGGCAGCGTAGTTGTCGAGAAGATCAAGGCACTCCCAACCGGCCAGGGTCTTGACTCCGCTTCTGGCCAGTATGGCGACATGATTGAGATGGGTGTTCTTGACCCAGTTAAGGTCACCCGTACCACACTCCAGAATGCAGCTTCCGTTGCATCCCTCATCCTCATCACCGAGGCAACTGTTTCCGAGATGCCAAAGGACACCACCATCGAGGAGTCCATTTCTCGCGCAGCTGCTCAGGGCGGCCAGGGCGGCATGTACTAATCCGCACCTCCAAGGAACTTCAATCGGGTCCAGCCTCTCGCTGGGCCCGATTTTTTCTTTCGTTACAAAAACTTGGCAAGAATCCCATCTTGTCGTGGGCGAGAATCCCGTTTTGTCGTGGACGAGAAACCCGTCTTGTCGTGGACGAGAAACCCGTCTTGTCGTAACTGCAACGTTTCCCGCTCAGCGTCCATTAATCGAAATCGTATGAATGTGACGTCATTTGAGCGGAATTATTGGTCGCTACAGGTTAAAATGTTTATTTGCGCCTGTAGTCGGTCCACCCGACCAACACGCAAATTTGAACCATCCGCCACGCGCCAAAGGAGAGGAGGCACCATGGCTCAGAACCAGAATCGTAACGAGGAGCGAGATTTTCTCGACGACCTCATTGATATCCAGGACTCCCTCCAGGTGCTCTCTAACCCGCTCGACGCGCTGATGGGAAGCCTGTCTATTGACCCAAATTCGGACAAGCCGTTCGAGCCAATGGACTACAAGGAAATCCCCTGGTCAAACGCTAATCGCTGCCTGAGGTGCGCCTCCGGAAAAGCCGAGGCATGTTCTCGCTGTCTTGATGTTTGCCCAGCTAATTGCATTGATATCCACAATCAGTCCGTGCGTATCGACGATGAGGCGTGCCTGCAGTGCGGCCTCTGTGTTGCCGCGTGTCCAACCGAGACGTTCAACACGCGCCGCCACACGTCCCGCATGCTGTATGACCAGGTAGCTCGCGCGGCCTCCGCGTACGAGCAGTGCTACATTACCTGCACGCGTGCTCTGGCGAGAAAACCTGAGGGCAACGAGATTTGCCTGCCTTGCGTGGGTATGCTCTCGGCCGACATTTGGTTCTCGATCCTTACGGACTTTGACAACGTAAGCGTTTACCTGCCGCTGGGCGTTTGCGACCGCTGTCGCACCACCACTGGCGAGGAGGCATATACCCAGGCCATCGCTACCGCTGAGGAGTGGACGGGTGCTACGGTTGGTCTTGAGGTCGACGGCAATAACCTCAACCACAATTTCACGCGTGCGTATATCCGCTCGCAGTTCATCTCCAACGCGATGAACGGTGCAGAACGCCTGGTATCCGCGTCGACGCCTATTCTTGCGGGCGCCAAAGCAATCGCTGACCGCATCAACTCGCACGCTCGCTCTCTGGATAAGCTTCAGACGCAACTTGATGACGTGATGGGCCTGCGCACCACCGACATGAGGCAGTCCATGCTCACACAGGATCGCCGTCTGGTCATGGGCGCCCTCCAGCACGATCCAGACCTGGCTCCTTACGTGAAGCTCGAGGCTCCTATTTGGGATTCCAGTAAGTGCACGGTTTGCGGCGACTGCAAAAACACTTGCACAACGCATGCAATCGACATCGATGAGCGCGGCAAGTTGACTATCAAGATGCCGTTCTGCGTCAACTGTGGCGCCTGCGAAATTGTCTGCCCAGAGCCCGGCGCGCTTACGATGGTGCCGATGAACACCTCTGAGCTGGTCGTTCGTGACCGCAAGGCCGAGGAGGCCGAGCGTCTTGAGGCTTTGGCTCGCCGTAAAGCGCGCTTCATTTTTGACACCGGCAAGGAGCAGCTCAAGCACCTGGCCGATTCGCTCGCTGAGGACTCGGATGCCGCTGCGGGTTCTGCCGCGGACGCCGCCACTGACTCCGCGGACGCCGCTGCTGCACAGCAGCCTCCAAAAGAGGATAATAGGGAGTAGCAAGCAGCTGCGTACGTATAGAGCAACGCTTCTAGCTCCACGTTTTTCTCGCGAGAAACGCAATTAACCGTAACCGTCCACCGACAACAAGAGGACTCACATGTCGCTTTCAATTGGTATTGTTGGCCTGCCAAACGTTGGTAAATCCACGCTGTTTACCGCCCTGACCCGCAAGGGAGGTTTGGCCGCAAATTATCCATTTGCCACCATCGACCCTAACGTGGGCATTGTTGACGTGCCCGACGCAAGGCTCCAGAAGCTGGCCGAGATTGTCAATCCTGGTCGAATCATGCCTGCAACCGTTGAGTTTGTGGACATCGCTGGCCTGGTCAAGGGCGCAAACGAAGGTGAAGGCCTGGGAAACCAGTTCCTGGCAAACATCCGCAACACCGACGCTATCTGCGAGGTTGTTCGCTACTTCAAGGATCCCGACGTCATTCACGTTGAGGGCCGCGTCAACCCTGACGAGGACGTGGACATCATCCAGACCGAGCTTATCCTCGCTGACCTGGGCACCATTGAGCGCGCCTTGCCTAAGCTAGAGAAAGAGGCCAAGCGCGATAAGGACCTCCAGCCCAAGCTCAACGTGGCAAAGCGCCTTCAGGAGTGGTTGAACGAGGGCAATCGCGCCGCTGACATGGAGATGACCGACGAGGAGCGCCTGGCTGCTCGCGACCTCTTCCTGCTTACCATGAAGCCAATCCTGTACGTCGCAAACGTCGACGAGGACATGCTCACCGAGCCCGCTCCTGTCATCAACGGCGTTCAGTCCATCCCTGTTTGCGCAGGTGTCGAGGCTGAGCTTGCTGACCTTGATCCAGAGGAGGCTGCAGAGTATCTGGAGTCCCTGGGACTTGAGCACTCCGGCCTGGAGACGCTCGCTCAGGCAGCATACAAGCTGCTTGGCCTGCAGAGTTACTTCACCGCTGGCCCTATGGAGGTCAGAGCCTGGACTGTCCGCATTGGCGCCAAGGCTCCCGAGGCCGCTGGCGTCATCCACTCCGACTTTGAGCGCGGCTTCATCAAGGCCGAAGTTGCCAGCTACAACGATTACGTGGAGCTGGGCGGCGAGTCCGGCTGCAAGACTGCGGGCAAACTACGCATCGAGGGCAAGGAGTACGTGGTCGAGGATGGCGACGTCATGCACTTCCGCTTTAACGTCTAAGCTACAAAACCGTTGACAGTAAACGTAAAACGGGCGAGAAGATCGGTCTTCTCGCCCGTTTTTGTGTGGGGTGGGGTGGCGTCGCGGGTCGCGCGCCGCCGCTGCGAGTGCGCGTTGACGCCGCGTCGCCGCGAGCCGCGCGTCGTTAGCGCTTAGGCGCCTGATCGGTGCCCAGGACCACGGTAATGTCCACGTCGGTGGGGTAGTTGCCGTCGTTTGCCTTGATGTTAGCGGTAGGGATGTCCAGCGCTTTTGCAACACCAACGGCCTTTGCCAGGCCCGTACGTGTGCCGTCGTAGATGATAATCGAGTCGGTTGGATGCTCCAGAGAGCTGTCGGCGTAGGCAGTGAAGCCCTTAGTCTTTAGGATGCCAGCCTTCTGAGCAGCAAGTCCTTGAACATCGGTGCCGTTGAGCACGGCAACCTCACCGGTGTAGTCCGGCTTGATACTGTCGGCCGCGGAGGTGTCGCCCGCAACGGTACCAACGATACCTGTGGTTTCATCGCTGCTTGCATCCTCCAGAGGAGGCAGCGCCTGGTTTACGCGATCCATCATAGTCTTCCACGCGCTCTTATCGACAATCTCATACCAAACATCGTCAATGAGCTCGGACGTCGTAGGCGTACGCGCGGAATACATATCCTTGGACGTATCCATGCCTCTGAATGACATTGCCAAACCCACGATATCGGTAACGCTTAAGTCGGTAGTTACGCTTTCTGCCATGGTAGATACGGCACCGGACATAGAAACGGGGTCCAGCTGCAGGACCTTCTTGGCAATAGCTGTCAAAATCATGCGTTGATTAGCTGCGCGATAAAAGTCGCCAGCGCCGTAGTTGTCGTATGCGTGTCGACTACGAGAAAGGCCAAGTGCTTGCTGGCCGTTGAGTTGCTGCTCGCCGGCAGGAAGGTCGATGCCCGAGTATTGCATGTCAGAGACGGCAACGGGCAGGTTGACCGTAATGCCGCCGATAGAGTCCACAATCTTGGTGAACGACTCAAAGTCTACCTCGGCATAGTGCGAGATGTTAACGTTTGCCAGCTTGGAAACGGCCTCGACCATTCCGGATGCGCCGCCAAAGCTGTATGCGGAGTTAATCTTTTGCTTTCCGTGTTCTCCCAGGTCAACCATAGTGTCTCGGGGGATGGAAATCAGGGTAATCTTCTTGTTCTTGGGATCTACGCGAGCCAGAATGATAGTGTCGGCGCGGAAGTTTGCGTCGGAATCACCCCAGTTCTCTGCACGCCCCTCGTCCTTATCGACACCAAGAAGCAGCATGTAGAACGGGTCAGACGGTGCAACCTGTACCAGCGTAGCCTGCAGGTTTGCGTCTAGTCCTTGACGAAGTTTTGAGTTGGTATCCAGCATCCACCAGGCAAATGCTACGCCTGCTACCAGCAGTAACGTTCCCAGAATACCCGCAAAGATCTTAAGACCACGACCGCGAGAAGACCCTTGGCGCTTCTTGGAATACGCACCAACGCCTTCGGCGCGCGAAGGCGCATGGCTCACTGCACCTGCTCGATGCGCAGCAAAGTGGGTGTGTTTTTGCTGCTGAGCTGGAGTTTCTTCAGGCCACTCGTCACCAACGTTGGTCTGGCCAATCAAAGGCTCGCGCGTAAACCTGGAGCCGTGGGATTCGTGATTGTTGCGTGCAGAGCTTGCACCTGCGCTGCGAACGCTGCCCAGCGTACGAGGCTGATACGCACCCTGATCATAAGCGTCATAATCGTCCTGTGCAAAGTCCTCTGTATCGTACTCAAAGGCATCTTCGCGTCTGTCGCGGCTGTTGCGACCACGATTCTGAGATGAATGTGACCTTCTGGCCATTGGGGCTCCTTTGTGTTTAATCTGCGTCTTGCCCAATGCGTTTTGTCAAACATCTACTATACGCAATTTTGCGCCTTTGTGCTGTATAGAAACAAACCTGCCACAAAAAATCCCCGCTTCAGGACATGAAGCGGGGATTCATTACGCGAGAAATTCGTACAGCTTGATGCGAGAATTACGAGCAACTCTTGCTCATGGCGTTACGTACTGCGCAACGCTGCCTTACTTACGACGATCCTTCAGAGCATAGCCAAGCGTGGTAATAACGCTGCCCACGGTAGCTACTGCAACAAGAGCAATCTCGGAGAAGTCGCCAGTCTCTGGAAGCTTTGGTTGCTTCTTCTTTGGCTTCTTTGGAGTCTCTGATGGAGGAGTTACTGGTGGGGTGTTTGGAGGAGTGTTTGGTGGTGTATTTGGTGGGGTAGTAGGAGGAATGTTTGGTGGAATTTCGGTGTTGGTAACCGTGAAGCCATCAGTCGGGTTGCCCGAGACTGCACTGGTATATCCAGCAGGAACGTTCTCCTCAGCTACCGTGTAGGCAATCTCATGGCCATCAGTGGCATCGTTTTTGAGAAGCCCAGTAAATGTAGCAGTCCAACCGTTTGTCTCATCAAGGGTTACGGTTTCAGTGCTTGCAACGCCGTCTTTATAAAGCCTGACGGTAACAGGGCCGCCAACGGCGCCAACCCAGGTCTTCTTGACCTTGATATCAACAGTTGGGGTCTTTTTGTTCTCAATAGTCTTGATAACACCGCTTGTTGCAGAGACGGTTAAGTTATAAGTGTCAGTAGTAAGTTCGTAACCGTTAGGAGCGGTAATCTCCTGAACAGTGTAGGTGCCTGCAGGGAGTTTCTCGGTAGTAGCAGTACCGTCCTCGCCTGTGGTAATGGTCCAAGTCTTGGTTGGATCAGTGGTGCTGGTTACTTTAAAGACAGCGCCCGCAAGCTTGATGCTGTGATCGTCTTTATCAACTTTAATAATGCGAATACGAGCTACCAAGGTAGAAGTACCTTCTCCGCCGGAAGTTGCGTTGCGATATACCCAATCGGAGCTGTACTCAGGGTTATCGGAGTACATCTTGATGAGGTTACGCAGAGCAACACCTGGAACGTACGTGGTGCGATACGTGAACTTAAAGCTCTGACCGTTGCTAAGGTCTATGCCAGAAAGGTCAAGATCAAACGACTGTCCATCAGGAGAAATGGTGAGCATACCTGGGGTAATAGGGATGCGCGTAGCGGTTCCTGGGATGGTTGAGCCGTACTCGTCAAAGCGAGCGCTCCAGAGCTCAAAGGTTCCTGGAACATACCTAATCTCTGCAGGAAGATCTCCGCCGCCCCAGTCAAGGAGCTGGTCGTGTAGACGGACGTTGTGGAAGTTACCACGAGAGTAGTTGATACGACCGGTCCACTGAATTTCGTTGGCATTGCCCTCGATAATCTTGCCCCACTTAGAAAGATACTCAGTGCCAATAGTACCTGGCTCTGTAAGATCAAAAGTTACAGGAACAATGCGACCTGAAACAGTGAAGTTAACTGTCTTATTATTACCGGTCTGAATTCTGTTATTGCTAATAGTAAAGCCAAGTCGAGCGGTACCGCGCAGGTCAGTGTGGTTGTTAACGTAGTCGGTAAAGACAACACGCATGTTTCCACCAAAACCATCGGTACCAGGGGTGACGTGAGCTACTGCCATGACCTCGCCGGTTGCTGCATCGGTGATGTTAAAGGTAGACGCAGGATGAGCTGCGGTAAACCTCATCTCGTTAGGGAGGGTGACGTCAAAGTAATCGCCCGGCTCCACGTTAGCGTTTGCAGAGGCGTCCCACGTCATAGCAATGGCATATACATTTGCCTTGTTAACAACGGTAGTTGGATTGCCAAAACGATCTTCAACTCTAAAGTCTGTAATGGTTGCGACAACCGCTTTAGGGGTGCCTGTAGCAGCTTCAGTGCTTGCAGTCTCAGCAAAAGCTGATTTTGAAGCAAGCGGAAGCGCCAGGACCAGCATGAAGACAAAACTTAACAGCTTAAACAGTCGTTTGTTCATCAGGACTCCTTTGCAATAGATGCGTCTATTTTCACCTATTACAAAGAGAATTTATTTGAGATTCTGTATATATTTATATAGCTTTTTTAAAGTTCAAATATTTATGCAGGTACAAGGAATTTATCGGTTCTTTTTCTAATACCTTTTAAATAAAGTACAGGTAAATTCACAGGTTCTTCACAATTGTTCAGAACAAACATTACACACTATGTGCAGCTTAACGTAATAAAAATGGATAAATATTATCTCTAATAAATTCAAATGCTGGACATTAGTCACTTTTTATACGTGATTCCGAATAGGTCATTTTTCTGTATGCAATTAAGGAGGCGAGAAGTTCTGTGGAGCCTTGCAAATAGACGGGTTTCTCGCCAAAAAAGAACGTCTTGCCATAAAGACAAGACGTTCTTGTTGAGTTGCTCATGCGACCGCGTACGGTCCTATGCTTAGCTTACTTGCGACGCTTAAGTGCAACTGCGCCACTCAGTGCAGCCAAAGATCCAAAGAGCACTCCTGCAACGGAAGAAGCATCTCCGGTATAGGGGAGGCTGGACTTCTTGCGAGTCTTAGCAGGCTTCTCTGGAGTTGGAGGAACCTGGGTGTTAGTGACTACAAAGCCCTGAGTTGCGTCGCCCGTAATCTGGCTGGTGTAGCCGGCTACCTCGTCCTCAGAGATGGTGTAGGTAATCTCGGAGCCGTTAGCAGCATAAGCCTCAAGACCCGTGAAGGAATCCTGCCAGTTGTTGTCAGAGCTCAAAGTAAGGGTCTTACCAGTGTCAACACCGTTTGCAAGCAGGTGAACAGTGACTGCTCCGCCCTCTGCGCCATTCCAGACTTTCTGTACAGGAATGTCTGCATGAGCGTTCTTCTTGTTCTCAATAATCTTGATAGTGCCGGACTGATTGTCAACGTTTACGGTGTAGACAGTAGTGTCACGCACATAACCATCTGGAGCGGTGATCTCTTCGATGGTGTAGGAGCCGGCAATGAGCCTCTCGGAGGTTGCAGTTCCGTCGGCGCCTGTAGTAAGGGTCCAAGAATCAGTTGGATTAGCAACGCTTGTTACCTTAAAAGTTGCACCTGGAAGCTGGGTAGTTGCGTTGTCAGCGTCAACCTTGATGATGCGAATACGGCCAACCAGGTCTCCAATTGCAGAGCCAGAGTTGTTTGGAGAGTAGTAGGTAAAGCCAATTTCGCTTCTTGGAGCACCGCCAGCATTGGTAAGCACGCCATAGTTATGTAGAGCCATACCTGGGATAAAGGTGGTGCGGTACTGCAGGAGGTAACGCTGACCCTGGGAGAAGTCAACGCCGCTCAGGTTAAGGTGGTAGGAGTGGCCGTCAGCTGCAATAGAAAGTGCACCATTAGGAATGGTGACCTCCTGAAGGTTGCTGTAGTTACCCGTTGCATCGAAGTCTGCACGATAGAGGTGGAAAGAGTTGGCAATGTAGGTTACTGATGCTGGCAGGTCGCCACCGTTTCTATCAGAGAGGGAGTCAGAGAACTCAACGCCAGTCATGTTAGAAGCGGAGTAGTTAAGACGAACATACCAAAGTACCTCGGACTCGGTACCGGTAACAGGACCGCCCCACTTGTTGAGCCACTCTTCGCCAATGGTGTTCTTTGGACGAACAATCATGTTGAGCGGAACAGCGGTTCCGTTTACGCCAAAGTCAACATGGGTATTGTCACCAGCGTTGATGGCGTCGCGGTCGTAGAGAGCGGACAGCGAGAAAGTACCCTTAATTTGGGTGTGGGTGTTTGCATAGTCTGTATAAACAACATGCAGGGTACCGCCGTAAATGCTACCTGCAGCTGGAGTTGGATAAGCCCAAGCTACGGTTGCACCGTTAGGATCTTTAACTTCAATTGGAGTTGTGTTTTGTGTGGCTGTGAACTGGACTTTATCGGGCAGAGTAATATCAAAATAGTCACCTTCTGCCACGGTAGATGCGGTAGATTCCCAGTTAATTGTAATATGGTACAGATTATCAGTGGTAATCTCATTTACTGGTGTATAGGTATCATCAGCCACAGACATGCTGGTAATTTGTACCGGTGAAACAGTTGCAGCAGAAGCGAATGTTGTCACAAAAGTAGCAACAATCATAAATGGCACAAGAAATGCACCTAGTCTGACCAGTACTTTTTTCATAAACTAAACTCCAATTCATCTTGTGAGCGTGAGAAAATTATTGCAGATAGGCACTTAAAAACTGTTACCAGTTTTTGTCGTCACAAAACAATTACATTTCAAATTACCGTACTTTTGACCTGCTCTTCTCGCCATATTCTATGTTTTTAAATTGTTAGAAATTAGTAGCATTTCTCGTCAGATTATAGAACTTTGCCGTTTCTTGTTAACAAAGAATAAGAAGACTTTTTGGCGCATGCAATCTCTCGTGGTGTTATCGGCTGGTTGAAGGTATTATTAAAAGCAATAAATTCGTGGTAGAGATATGTGCTTATACGTGCGGCATTGCGCGACGGCACAGAATCCAAGAGTGACCGGGAAACCGGAGAAGCGGAGTCATGCATGAGCGAGTCCAGGCCCAAGCAGTTTGTTGCAGTTCTAGACTTTGGTGCCCAGTACGGCCAGTTGATTGCACGTCGCGTGCGTGATCTTAACGTCTACTCCGAGATTGTTCCTTGTGATATTTCCGCAGATGAGCTTCGTGAGCTCAATCCATCTGCGCTTATTTTATCCGGCGGCCCTGCTTCCGTTTACGCGGAGGACGCGCCAAAGATTGACCCAGAGATTCTGGAGCTTGGCCTTCCCGTCTTTGGTTTCTGCTATGGACAGCAGATTATGGCGGTTACCCTAGGTGGCACCGTTGGACATACCGAGAAGGGCGAGTATGGCCCAGCTCATCTGACCCGCGCAGGGGAGAGTCGCATTTTTGACGGCACCGCTGAGCAGCAGACTGTTTGGATGAGCCACCGCGATGCAGTGTCTGAGGTCCCAGAGGGCTTTACCGTTACCGCTTCTACCGATGTTTGCCCCATCGCAGCTATGGAAAACGCTGCTAAGAACCTGTATTCCACTCAGTTCCACCCAGAGGTCAACCACACCGAGTGCGGTTCTCAGATGCTTTCTAACTTCCTGTTCAATATCTGTGGTTTTGAGAAGACGTGGACCATGGATAACATCATTGAGCAGAAGGTGGAGGAGATTCGCCAGAAGGTTGGCGATGGTCGCGTTATTTTGGCGCTTTCCGGCGGCGTTGACTCTTCTGTTGTTGCTGCCCTTGTCCACCGTGCTATCGGCGATCAGCTAACTTGTGTGTTTGTTAACCATGGCATGCTCCGTAAGGGCGAGCCAGAGATGGTTGAGCAGGTCTTCCGCAAGCAGTTCAACGTGCCTCTGATTCACGTTCACGCAGAGGAGCGCTATGCAGAGCTTCTGGCCGGCGTTACTGAGCCAGAGATGAAGCGTCGCCTGATTGGCACTGAGTTCTGGAAGGTCTTCTTTGACGAGGCCCAGAAGCTGGACGGCGTTCAGTTCCTGGCGCAGGGCACCATCTACCCTGACATTATTGAGTCTGGTGCTCGTAAGACCGGCGGCAAGGCGGCAACTATCAAGAGCCACCACAACCTGATTCCATTCCCCGAGGGCGTTCACTTTGACCTGATTGAGCCCCTGGATCACTTCTTCAAGGATGAGGTCCGTGCGCTGGGCGTTTCGCTTGGCCTGCCAGAGAACCTTGTCTACAGGCAACCATTCCCAGGTCCTGGCCTTGCTATCCGCATCATTGGCGACGTTACCCCAGAAAAGCTTGAGATTCTCCGCAACGCCGACGCTATTGTCCGTGAAGAGATTGACGCTTACAACGCCCAGCTCTTTGACGAGACAGGCGATCGTAACTCCGAGCACAGTGTGTGGCAGTACTTTGCCGTGCTACCCGACATTAAGTCCGTTGGCGTTATGGGTGACGAGCGTACGTATGCTCGTCCAGTTATCCTGCGCGCCGTTGAGTCGAGCGACGCTATGACCGCTGACTGGGCAAAGCTTCCTTATGAGTTGCTGACCCGCATTTCTTCCCGTATTGTCAGTGAGGTTGCTGGCGTTAACCGCGTGGCCTATGACATTACTCCTAAGCCACCTGCGACCATTGAGTGGGAGTAGGACGACAGGGTTCTGACCTGCGATTTTGAGTGCCGCACTATGCCGCTGAGTTTCGTTTCGTACGAGAGTCATGACAAAGCCACCAGCGACGGAGATGAGTAAAAGCGATTAAAGAGCCTCCGTTCCCTGCGTTGGGACGGAGGCTCTTTCTTTGCCGTTTTACTCCCTTGTCTCCGTTCGGGGATTATTTCTTGCTCATTTAGGGCTATTCGCGCTGAAAGATTTTGACTAGCTTGGTGTCCTTTATTTCGTAGACAATGTCTGCGACGTTCTCGACCAGCCTCTTATCGTGGGAGACGAACACTATCGTTCCGGCATAGGCGCTCATCATCTGCTCGAGGGCTTCGGCGCTCTTGATGTCCAGGTAATTTCCAGGCTCGTCCATGAGCAAGATGTTGTATCTGCCCAGCAGCATCTTCGCGAGTAGCAGCTTGATGACTTCGCCTCCCGAGAGAACGCCAACGTCCTTTGTCAGGTCGCGCGGTCCGATTCCCATAGAGGCGAGGATGCCTCGAATTTCGGTCATGCTGTACTCGCAACCATCCTGCATGAACGAGATCGCAGACTGACGGGCGTCGAACTTGTAGCCTGTTTGCTCGAAGTAACCGATCTCTGCCTTGGGAGAGATGTTGATACCGTCGGCGCGTCGAGCGATTGCCTTCAGCAGGCTGGTCTTTCCTGTACCGTTGCCACCGGTGATGGCCACTTTGGCACCGAGCGGTATCTCGAATTTCGCGTGGTCATAGAGCATGCAGTTGCCGAAGCTCAAGCTGAAATCGTCTGCCGAGATGGGAAATTTACTATGCAGTTCCAGGGCCTTGCTCTGGCGGAACCGCACGGCGCGAATGCTATCTGGGGCCTCAATCCCTTCGAGCGCTTCGAGGCGCTTCTCCATGTCCTTAGCCGCCTGGTACATCCTCTTCTGTTTGGTGCCGGTTGCTTTCTGATGCCCCAATCGACCTGCATACTCGTTGCTTTTTTTCGCAGCCTTCCGCTTGGCGTCGACCTGCCGTGCTTTTTTCCGTTGTTTTTCGATGGCGGCTTCGAGGCGATCGCGCTCGCGCATCGCCTCTTCGTATCGAGTCGCCTGAGCTTTGCGCTCTTCTTCTTTCTGTCGCAGATAGTCGGAGTAGTCACCCCAGAATTCGGAAATACCGCCGTCTTTGAGCTCCCAGATCTTGTCTACCACCTGGTCGAGAAAATGACGGTCATGGCTCACGATGAGCAGAGCCCCATCAAATGCCTTGAGTTGTCCGACGAGAAGGCGGATGCCGTCTTGGTCGAGGTGGCTCGTAGGCTCGTCGGCGAAGATCGCGCTTGCATGCTGGGAGAGTGCAGAGGCAATCTTGGCGCGTGTTTCCTCCCCGCCGCTCATCGTCTCCTGCGCCACTCCGGCGACGTTGAGACGGGAGAGCATCTCACCACTGTCCTGAGCCGCATCAAGGTCGAGTTCATCGAGTTGGCCGATGAGGGCAATGCTGCCGAAGCGCCTGACGTCGGCGTCCGCAATGGTAAGATTGCCGCTCAGAATTTTAAGCAGGCTGGTTTTGCCTGCGCCATTGTCTCCCACCAAGCCGATGCGATCGTAGGAGTAGATTTCCAACTCTTCGATATCCAGGATATCGCGGCCGGCATATTCCAAAAAGATGTCTTTAGCTTTGACTATGAGTTCCATAGGTTGAACCGCCTTTTGTGTATTAGCCTTTTACTGGAAGCGCAGCCATGCCAAAAAAGATTGCTCACGTCGATTTTTCGCCTTTGCCCAATTGCCGGCGCGAGCGTTTTGACCTTGCGCAAGCCGGCAAATCCGAAAATGATAGTTGGCGACGAATAAGGAGCGCGATGTGGGATGTCGGCGCAATACCTCGTCGTCGCAAGGGCTTGAAGGCTGACGCGTGAACCGATGGCTGCCGCCTCTTTTTTTCGAATACTTGGGCTATTGAATCCGCCCGGTATCTCTTTTCCCCACGTTTCGGACGCTCGGAGCAAGCAGCATAGCCATCGCAAGCAGTACCATGGTCGCTCCAGAGCCGACGAACCATAACGGAGCTCCAAGCAGATCCGCAAAAACGGAGGGGGCCGCGAGGCCCATGGGCATGGCCCACGCCATGATGGTTCCGTAGAGGCCGAAAACGCGGCCTAGGTACTCAGGAGGTATCTGCTCCTGCATAAGGGCAGTCTGGGTTCCCGCGTACAACGGGGAGCATGCGCCCATAAGAAAGCTCGCCGGTAGGAAAACGGCGAACAGCGACGGGCCGATCAATCCGGATGCGATTGCGACGACGCCGAAGCCGGCGATCGCGGCGACCATGGTGAGCGACCTATTGCGGAACCCTCCCGTGGCCGCCAAAATGCCGGACCCAGCCAGCATGCCTGCGGAGAAAAGGACCTCCACCAAAGCAGCATCCCCCGTGCTACCGCCAAAATGTCCCAAGGTCATTATTGGGAACAATGCCGCGAGTGGGGAGAACGCGAAAGCGAAGACGAACCCGCACCAAAGAAGGGCGAACAGCCCCCTGTATCCCCTGATCAGCTTGTAGCCGTCCGAAATCTCAGAGAAAAGTTCTCGAACTTTATTGGAAAAGGACGAGCTGCGGTCGGCTTCGTCGAGTCCTCCTGCGTCTATCTGAGCGGCGAGGACAGCTAGAGAAGCGAAAAGCGCCCCCAGCACGTCGAGGGCAATCATGGCGGTAATGCCCGCCACAGGATAAATCACTGCCGCGAGCGCGGCGCCAAGAATGTATCCGGCGGACTGAATCGCCTGCATCACTCCCGATAGGCGAACGAGATGCTCTGGCGGGGCGAGATGGGGCGTGAGGGATTGGGAGGCCGGCGTGTAGAACGAAGTGCCAGCTGCGCGGAGAAACAGGGCGATGAGTATTGACCACGCAGGTAAGCTGCCGGCCAACGAGGCAATCGCCAAGGCGGCGCCCACCGCGGCAACGAAGAGGTCGGCGCCGATGAGAACACGTTTCAAAGGCAGCCTGTCGACAACGGCGCCCGCAAGGACTCCGAACAAAGCAATCGGCAGAAAGCCTGCTAACGATGCCAGGGAGAGGAGGGAAGATGATTCTGTCGTGAGGGCGATATGCCAAATGAGACCCATTTGGAGAATCAAGCTCGTCAATGTCGACACGAGCTCCCCGCCCCATACGAAACAAATCTTAAATTGCCATGAATGGCACAGCGAAACAGACCTGCGCCGAGAGGTTTCAAATATCATGGTTATGTCCAATCGTGAAATGGCGTGCAGAAAAACAACGCGACGCCACAACAGCGCCGCTTTCTAGGCGCTCATCCACGTGCGGAAAAGACCAACCACGACACCCCTCCTTTGTTAATTCGGTCTGGCAAACCATGTAATATTAACGAGGCTTGAGTTTGCCTGTCAAGAATCGACCATCGGAAAGGGCAATCCTCTCTGGCCATTCGATTCCTTTTGTATCTTTGGTTGCATAGGTGACCCGCCAGGGCTATTACGCGTGGAAGAGGCGCCTGCCGAGCTGGCCGATGAGGCGCTGAAGATGGCCCTGGTCAGGCGAAACGATCCCAAGGGATGCGTACATCATTCGGATAGTAAGAATGTTGCCAGCAGGTTTTGCGGCAACCGCAAAGGAGCCGTATCCTGCAGCTGGAATCACGTTGCAGCATCCTGACCCGCATTCCGATTGGCGGACGGCCCGCTTCGGCATCCTGACCAGCACAGCGATCGAGCCTTGTCATTCCTTGGATATGCCGGTTGCTCGGGGCGGTCCCGACGGAGGCCCTCGCCTCCCCGGTCCGTGACCCAAGAAGGGCAAGCATGCTGATCTGCATGGCTGGTTCCTCCTTTATGTAGACGACCATGCAAAGAAGGGACAACCGAGGAGGCAGGTTACTGATGCGGGCTCCCGCACGCCCATGACTACCCGACGGGCTGTTTTTCATCTCCGATGCCCGCATTGCAGCATGAACGAATGTGCCTCGACATCTCTGCTGGCATGGTACGACTGGGATCGCACCTCGACGCATCCTTGCGCATACTGCCTTCCAAGTTTCGAAACCGGGAAGGAAAGTGTATGTGAGCGACGATATCGGCGCCGATTCGACGCTCGAGAGGGAGATTGCGCCGATTCTATCCATCGGGGATGCATTCCCGAAGATTCTCATCACTCGCACGAGGCATGAGCCCCATACCCGGGAGGGCGTGCTCGTGCTGAATTTCGCGAGGTGGCTGCTTGGCGGGTAGGGTTCTGAACGTCGCATTGGGATATCGCGCGACAGGGCACGCAGGGCTGTTTGTGCCCGCACGGGAAACGCCGTCGCCATGCGGGCGGCCTGTCGTGTCCGATTAGCCTTTTGCTAAACAGGCTTACGCCAACTCATGGGCAAGCCACCTGAGACTATTCACTTTGCTTATCGTTGACAAAGACCTGTGGCCTGCGGTTTTGTGAACGGCTCGTAAGCCACCCGCGTCGACTCACTTACTGTTGAAGCTGGTGGTTTGCAGGCTCAAAGGCGGTTGAGTTTCAAAACGGGCGTTTTTCGGCGATATCGAGCCTCCAAAGGCGGCTCTCCGTGCCCCTTGGGACAAAAATAAAAACTCAATACTCTGAGTTTGAAAATGGTTTTTGAAGTTGTCCCAGCTTTTGTCCCCGAAGCCGATGAAACGCGACGTCGCGTCATTCAGCGGCACTCACTTCGAGATGCCGCCGAAAACTGGGTGCAACTGGAGTGACGAGACGGCAAAACTATAACCACCGAGTGGGAATAAGGAAATTCTTTAGTTATAGGGGTACAAATCATATTTTCGATAAAATATACCCCAATAAACCTGTAATTTGATATACTGGCTCCAATGAAGATTGGAGCCAGTATGCGTTTGTTTCCTAGAGAAAACTACCTAAAAAAGATTCGCGGCTTCTACCATGACGCCGGGATGATCAAGGTAATCACCGGCGTACGCCGCTGCGGCAAGTCCTGCCTCATGCAGTGCATCGCCGAAGAGCTGAGGGCCGAAGGCGTCGATGACGAGCACATCGTTTTTCTCGACCTAGACCGATACGGGTACCGGTCTGTCAAGGCTCCAGAGCAGCTTGAGGACCTCATCAGACCCTTGCTCGCTATCTCGGGGACGAAGTACCTTTTCATCGACGAGGTACAGAACGTCGATGGTTTCGAAGACGTGCTCAATGGGTTTCGCACTGAGGGTGGCTTCTCCATCTTCATCACCGGATCGAACTCCTATCTGCTTTCAGGAGAGCTGGCCACGAAACTAACCGGCCGCTACATCGAATTCGAGATGCAGACGCTGGACTTTGGCGAGTATTGCCAGATGAAGCGTTTCTTGGGACTACCCGTGAACCCGAATCCGGTCGCGGAGTTCGATGCGTATATCCTCGAGGGCGGCTTCCCGAAAGCGATGGATTACCCTCGGCTCGCCGACAAGCGCGCCTACGTTGCTGCGGTAATCCAGGAAATCTTCGAGAAGGACATCCGCAGGCGTGTGAAAATCAAGAACGTCTCCGTGTTCAACCATGTGCGCGACTACGTCATCAACAACTTCGGCGCCACCATGTCGCTTGCGAACATCCAATCCGACCTCGAGAGCAAACAGGGTGTGAAGGTCAAGCGCGAAACGCTAGCGAGATACCTCCAGATTCTCGAAGATGCGAAGATCATCAGCAAGTGCTCCCGCTTCGACCTGAAGTCCCGAAAATCACTGCGGGGCGAGCAAAAGTACTACCTGGCGGACCTGAGCTTCTACTTTGCCCTCAACACCGATAACCGCATCAACTACGGACCCGTCCTTGAGAACATCGTTTATCGCTACGCTCTCTCGCAGGGTTGCAAGGTCAGTGTCGGTCGCATTGGAAAGCTGGAATGTGACTTCATCCTCAGAAACCCCGAGATGGGCTACGCGTACGTTCAGGTCGCAATGACCATCATGGCCGACCGGGCCACCGAGGAGCGCGAGTATCGCCCCTTCGCCCAGATAATGGACAACTATCCCAAGTACCTGTTGACGCGAGGCGATGTTATCCAACAAAGGGATGGCATCATTCATGCTAACATTCCTGAATTTATGCAGGAAGGAAGGGCATTCTAGGAGGGCAATGCCTCCTTTCGATACTCGCCTGTATGAGGCTGATTTTGAATGGGCGCTTTAGCCTTCATTTGCTTTTATGAGCCTACTGCATCGATTCAACGCGCGTCCCTTGGTGGTGACAGGACTGATAGCAAGCAGACAATCTACCAAGGACGTGCCCTTGGTAGATTGCAAGTGAAAGCTGTTCCGGTAGTCAAAGATAAAGCCGACGACCCAATTGGAGTTGACTGGAATGGCACAACAGCAAATGAACGTAAAAGAGTGAGAATAGAGACAGGTAGAACATATCTTTATTATTCAGCCAAATTATTTATTAACTCCTCGCTCACGATGCGAGGAGTTTTTTAATAATGAATTATGAGAATATCACGATATCGTGATATCTTATATTTCGTGAGAGAAAATAGGGAAGGAATAAGAATTTAAGAAAATCAATCCGCTCGTCTAAAGGAGGTAGATTATGAAATTTCATCAGGTAAAAGATGTCTCTGCCTTGACTGGCTTAAAGTTGAGCATTCAGTTTACTAACGGCACCACAAAAATCTACGATGTAGCTCCGCTCATGAGGCGTTTTTCGGCTTTTAAGCTTCTGAAAGACGAGTCGCTGTTCAGAGACGTAGGGGTTGATCAGGGAGGTTACGGTATTATCTGGAACGATGATCTTGATCTCTCTTGTGACGAGTTGTGGGAGAACGGAATCGAGGTCGTGACGCCCTTTGATGGACTCATTTCGTTTTCAGATGCTAGCGAGCTTTGGGGTTTAAGCGAGTCCACTCTGCGTAAGGCTGTTGCGTACGGCAAGATAGTTCCAGGCGTGGATGCTCGCAAGTATGGTAAGCAATGGATTATTAACCGTGATGCTATGTTGCGCGAGTATGGCAATCCCGTGTGTTAGGGACTATAAATATTCAACCTCAAATACTGTCCATTTCAGTGGACAGTATTTTTTTATATGTTTACGTAGACTGGTATTTCTATAAACGCGTGGTCTTTTAGTAGGCATTGTGAGATGGGAGTACTAATGGAAAAGCAGAGCTCAGATAGCCCCGTATGTCCTAAATGTAACAGCACAAATGTTGCTTTTTGAGGTAAGACGCGACTCTCTCATTAAAATCCTTTCACGTAAGCCCATGGAACTATCATGCAGAGTTGTACATTTATGCTTAATATGAAATAATATTCAGCATAAACGTACAATTTGGAAAGAGGGTGGCCATGACCTTAATCGAGATTGCGAAAGGCCAGAATGGTTACGTGTCAGCATCGCAGGTCACTGCCGCTGGCATTCCCAGGAGAAAGCTTGCCGAAGCTGTCGACAAGGGCGAGCTCGTTCAAGTCGGTCGCGGTCTCTACGCTCTTCCGGAAACATGGGAGGACCCATACCTTGCCGCTCAGCACCGGTTCTCGCGCGGCGTATTCTCCGATGAAACGGCGCTGTTTCTGCACGGTATGACCGACCGTGCACCCTTTTCCCTCACCATGACGTTCCCCAGAGGCTACAATGCCACACCCGTCAGGGAAGCGGGGATAGTCTGTCGTACCTGTGCCGACGAGGTGCTTGAGCTTGGACTGGTAGAGCTGACTACTCAGCACAACAATATTGTTAGGGCATACAATCTAGAGAGAACACTTTGCGACCTTGTCAGGGGTCAGGGCACAGTAGACTCACAGGTTGTTATTCCGGCGATGCGGGCCTATGTTAAAAGTTCAAAGAGAGATGTAGAGAAACTAGTTGAATACGCGCGCAGACTTGGCGTTGAGAAGAAAATCCGAAATTATCTGGAGGTGCTGCTATGAGGATGAAGAACGCAATGCAGCTCAAGGCACATGTGAATAACATGGCCAAGGAGGCGGGAATCCCCACTCAGGCACTCATGCAGAGCTACCTCCTCGAGAGGTTGCTTGAGCGCCTCTCAAGATCGACATGGAGAGACAACATTGTTATCAAGGGCGGTGTGCTCATCTCGTCCCTCGTTGGCGTCAGCTCTAGGACTACCATGGACCTGGACACGACGGTCAGAGGGTTCACTCTTACTCATGAGTCTGCAGAAAAGGTCTTTCGCGACATCACGTCAGTACAGGTAGATGACGATTGGGAGTTTGAGTTTGACAGAATTGAAGACATTCGCGAGACCGATGACTATCCAGGCATTCGCGTACACCTCAAGGGGAGCTATGCCCCCATGTTGGTCCCGCTGACAGTAGATGTCACCACTGGTGACAGAATCACGCCGGATGCGGTGGAGTACAGCTACCCGCTGCTCTTCGGCGAGGGCAAGATTAGCCTTATGGCATACCCAATTGAGACAGTACTTGCGGAAAAACTTGAGACTGTGGTATCTCGCGGAGTTACCAATACCCGTCTCCGAGATTTCTATGACATTCATGTTCTGTTGGGTGTCAAGAGAAATGACATCAATATGGAAACATTGAGAAATGCCTTGGCATCGACTTGTGAGAAAAGAAATAGTCAAGCCGTCATAGCACGTTGGACCGAGGTACTCGACGATGTTGCTGGCGATGCTGCTATGCAAGCACAGTGGACGACGTACGTGAGGAAGAATCCGTACGCAAAAGGAATCGCTCTTCAGGACTGCTGTAAGGCTGCAAAATCTGTGTTTGTGGAGTTGACCGACATAAACAGTTATACCTACGACAAATAGTAGAACAATAATTGCAAGATAACTCAAAGCTCATACAAGTTCTTATATTTATTGCCGGTATCGGCAATAAATAGCCTCCTTTGCTATAATAATCTCGTCAGTTTTTGCCGATAGGGAGGTGAAGCTCGATGGGATTTCTTTCTGCAGTAGAGATTGCTGAACTCTGGGGCATATCCGAGAGAAGTGTGCGCAATTATTGTGCAACAGGTCGCGTACCAGGCGCTTTTCTCGTGGGAAAAACTTGGAACATACCAGGCGATGCCGTAAAACCTTCTCGAAAAAATGCCAAAGCGTCGTCAACAAGTCCGCTGCTTACGCGCTTGATTGAAGAAAAGACCTCAAAAATAAAGGGTGGCATTTACCATAAGCTCCAGGTTGAGCTTACCTACAACTCTAATCATATTGAGGGAAGCAAACTCTCCCTTGATCAGACACGTATGATTTTTGAAACGGCGACTATCAGTGTTGAAGAAAATCCTGTTCACATCGATGACATTGTAGAAACTCAGAATCATTTTCGTACCATCGATTACGTGATTGACCATGCAAAAGACCCTCTTACAGAGGTCATCATCAAAGAACTGCACCGTATTCTAAAAACGGGAACTACAGATTCTTTACAGGATTGGTTTGCCGTTGGAGATTACAAGCGCTTTCCAAATGAGGTTGGTGGGCGAGAAACCACTCTTCCAGAAAATGTTGCTCAAGAGATGAAGTCGCTGTTAAAGGCTTATAACTCAAACAGCTCCCATTCCTTTGAAGACATTGTTGATTACCATGTTCGCTTTGAGCGCATTCATCCATTCCAAGACGGCAATGGGCGTGTCGGCAGGTTGATCATGCTCAAAGAATGCCTTACTTATGACGTTGTTCCGTTTGTCATTTCTGATGATATGAAGTCTTTCTACTATCGTGGACTCTCTAAGTGGGATAAGGAGAACGGCTATCTTCTTGATACGTGTCTTACGGCTCAGGATAGATTCAAAGCAACGCTGGATTACTTCCGAATCGCGTATGACAATAAATAGGATTAACTGCTTTTTTCTTCCTTTAACGTTATTTTGTTGAACCAGATTAATAGGCGTCATCATATTGCGCATAGAGTCGATGAGTTCCTCCTGGATAACGCAAGACCCTTGCGAGCCATTGCCACTTTCTCAGGGGAAGAGGGGATTACCTTGTCTTTCACGTAGTGGTAGATCATAATCGGCTTGACCCCAGCAGCCTCGTAACCTCTGCCACGGAATAGATGTCCTATGGCAGGACGGGCTGCTGCATGAGCTTCATCACGAACAGGGCATTACCCTTGTCGTCGCCATGTCGCCTCCTCTGCTATCGTGTTTTTCTTTTTTGCGACATACATCGGGGACGTAGGTCGACGGAAAACGGAACAGGCCCTATGGGAGATTTCAGTTTCAGCAGACATGCCCATGCGAGGCTTACCGTCTTCCCACTCTTTGACATTTGTTCGGCGTCACCTAGAATAAACAATACTGAATTAATATTCAGCATTGAGAGAATTTGAGGAAAAATCATGCAGGTTCTCAAGGAAGAGGTGCGCGAGCGCATACTTGCCGCCGCCGTCCAGGTGTTCTACGAGAAGGACTTCCGTAGCGCGAAGTTGCAGGACATCGCGAAGCTCGCAGACGTGTCGGTAAGCCTGCTGTACTCGTACTTCAAAAACAAGGAAAAGCTATTCGAGGGCGTCGTTTCGTCTGCTCCCTTCGACTTCAACCGGATTGCACGTGAAGAAGAATCTATCATTGCGGATACGCCCTCTGAGAGGTATCAGATTGCCGCCGAGGGACCCCTGCTCAACATGCTGGCCCACCACAAGTTGCTGGTTATCCTAATTGACAAGAGCCAGGGTACCGCCTATGAGCATGCGAAGGACGATTTCGTAGAGAGCATCGAGCGGCATATCCGATACATGATGAACGAACGTGCAGTTCTTCACTACCCAGACTTGCTCACCCACGTACTCGCAAGCAATTTCGTGGAGAGCCTAATGGAGGTAGCCCGCCACTACAGCAGTGAAAATGAAGCTCGTGAGATGCTTGCGCTCATCGCCCAGTGCTATTACGAAGGAGTAAATTCCCTGTGACAGAATTTCCTGCCACCCCATTCAGATACCCTGACATTTAATATTGAATTTTAATTCAATATTGATATAGTTAGTCTAGTCGAACTGAGATAGGCCTTAATCTACTTGCAATATCGAATCTATATTTAGTATTGAAGGAGAGGTTCTATGAAGGGCAAAGGGGAATTAGCCAGGGAGATGACGGCGAAAAGTCGGCTCTCTAATGCCATGCTTCTGACCAGGGTGGTCCTTGGGCTTGTGCCCACGGTTCTCGTAATCTACCTTGTCCATCTGTTTTTGGATGGCACCCTCTCGCCCTTGGCGATCGCCTGCGCCGCTGTAGCGATGGCGGCATGCGTGGCGGGGAAAGCGGCATGCATGTTCGCGGCAACATGGAAGGCACATCGGGTGGCGTACTCGTACCTGACGGACATCCGCCTGCGCATCGTGCGTCATCTGAAAAAACTCCCTCTCGGCTTCTTTCAGATCAGAAGGCCAGGGGACCTCGCGAACGTCATGCGCAACGACGTGGAGCAAGTGGAGGTATACCTTGCCCACGGGCTACCTGAAACGGCCTCGGCCACCCTCTTTCCCGCCGCCGCATTCATCTTTATGCTCGCAGTGGACTGGCGGCTCGCTCTGTGCATGTTGGCGGGTCTGCCTCTCATGGGGCTCGTGAAGAAGGCAGCGGCCCCCGCTTGGGCGAGGGGCTTCGAGATAGTAGCCCAGTACGCCTCCCGTATGCAGAACAGTCTTATGGAATACGTTGCCAATGTAGCGGTCATCAAAGCATTTGGAAAGGAAGAGCGCAAGACGGAAGAGACAATCGAGGCGGCACACGATTATGTGAGTTGGGCGACGAGCTCGATGAACGACGTCTCTGTCCCCATGGCACTCATCGCTCTGTTTATGGAATCTGGGACGGTGCTCGTATTGATCGTGGGAACATGGCTTCTCTCCACGGGCAGCATATCCATCGAACGCCTCATCTTGTCTATGGTGCTCTCCGCGGCCTTCACCTCCTCGGTGGCTAAGACAGCAACCCTGCAGCACTATCGTTTCATGTTCGACCAGGCAATGACGGGCATCGAATCAGTACTGGGCGTTGAGGCCGCAGACCCCATCAAGGACTCTGAGGAACCTCGCATGGGAGACATTAAGCTGAACGGAGTCTCGTTCTCCTACCCAAAGAGCGATGGATGCGGCAACGAGAGGAAGCAGGCCCTCGACTCGATCGACCTCGTGTTCCGCAAGGGAAGCACCAACGCGCTCGTTGGCTCCTCGGGATGCGGGAAGAGCACGCTCGCGAGCCTAATCATGGGATTTTGGCAACCTGACAGCGGACATATCACTGTGGGTGGACGAGACCTGTCTCGCCTTTCCGAAAGACAGGTATCGAGCCTCTTCTCCATAGTCCAACAGGATGTTTTTCTCTTCAATCAGAGTATCGAGGAGAATATACTCATCGGCCGGCCGGGCGCAACACATGAGATGGTTGTCGAGGCGGCCCGGAGGGCGCGCATCCACGACTTCATTTCCGAGCTTCCGCAGGGCTACGCAACGGTCGTCGGCGAGGGCGGCATCCAGCTCTCGGGTGGCGAGCGCCAGCGCATCTCGATCGCCCGGGTGATGCTGAAAGACGCCCCCATTATCATTCTCGACGAGGCGACAGCCGCAGTCGACGCCGAGAACGAAGCCCTCATCCAAGAAGCGATAGACGACCTGTCCCGCGATAAGACCGTCGTGACCATAGCCCACCACCTGAACGCCATTCGAGAGGCAGATCAGATCGTGGTGATGAGGGAAGGGCGCGTGGTTGGTTCCGGAACCCACGAAGACCTCATGCGCACATGTCCTCTCTATCAGGAGATGGTCGACAAGCAAAAGCAGGTGGATAACTGGGACATCAAGGAGGTCACATCATGGTAAGGGAGATTCTTGAGCAGATGACTCCTGTCGGCCGACGCATGATGGCCATAAGCATTGTTTCCTTCTCGATCTACGCGCTTTCAAGTGTGGCGATGGCCTTCGTTGTTCTTGCGGCAATCCATTCGGTCCTGGCTGGATCTGCCAACCTCATTCCTTACTGGATAGGACTTATCTGCCTTCTTCTCGTCAAGGGGGCAAGCGGCATCGTGGCCGACAAGCAGAAGCACTGTGCGGGATTCAACCTCGTGCTGAAAATCAGAATTGCCATCGTCAGGCGGCTGAAAAAGCTCTCCCTCGGCTTCTACACGGGAGAGCGCCTGGGAGAGATTGGCGACATCGTCCACAAGGACATCGACAACATGGAGATGGTGGTGGGACATCTCTGGACGAGAATGGCAGCTGACTTCATCGTCGCAGCTATCCTGCTCGCAGCTGCAATCGTCGTCGATTGGCGCATGGCGTTACTCATGATCTCGACCCTGCCAATAGCACTGGCCTTTCTTACGGCGGGACTGAGAAAGGCGCAGGTCCTCGAAGGTAAATGCGGCGACGACGCAGCAGACATGACAAGCCTGTTCGTAGAGTACGTGAAGGGCATCCCACTGCTGAAGGCCTTTGCCGAAAGTGAGGCTCTCGATCGCAGGCTCGAGGCAACGGTGTCGAACTTCGGCGAGAGCAGCAAGACAGCTTCGCGAAACAAGGCGCTCGTGCTGTCCGCCTACAGCTTTACGGCGGACCTCGCCTTCGTGGTCATGGCGGCAGGCGGTGCACTGCTCATGTTGAATCGCTCCTTACCCCTGTTCGTCTATATCGGCTTCATCGTTGCGAGCGTGGAGTTCTACAAGCCGTTCTTCGCCATGGAGTCACACTGGATGAACTACCTCAAGGTGAGGGACAGCTTCCGCAGGATAGAGAAAATCGTCTACGCGCCTGCCGTCCCAGAGCCCAAGGAGCCGCATGTGCCTTCATCGCACTCGATCGAGTTCGACAGAGTGCGCTTCTCCTACGGAAGGGACTCGTTCAAGCTATCCGAGGCGACTTTCACGGTCCCCGAACGCACTATGACGGCACTCGTGGGCGAGTCCGGATCAGGCAAAAGCACGCTGACCAACCTCCTGCTGAGGTTCTGGGATGTGGACGCGGGAAGTGTGAGTGTCGGCGGCGTAGACGTGAGAGACATTCCCTACGATGACCTTCTGGCCTCCATCAGCGTCGTCATGCAGGACGTTCGGCTTTTCGCCGACACCATCGAAGAGAATATTCGCATCGGAAAGGCAAACGCGACACACGAGGAGGTGGTGGAGGCGGCCAAGAAAGCCTGCATCCATGAGTTCGTTATGTCGCTCCCCCAGGGCTACGAAACGCCTATCGGGGAGAACGGTGTAGGCCTCTCGGGCGGCCAGAAGCAGAGGCTATCCGTCGCGCGAGCATTCTTGAAGGATGCCCCCATCCTCGTCCTTGACGAGATGACAAGCAACGTGGACCCGGTCAACGAGGTGCTCATGCAGAAGGCAGTCTCTGCGCTGGCGCAAAACCGTACGGTGCTTGTGGTGGCACACCATCTGAGTACCATTCGTTCTGCCGATCAGATAATCGTGATGCAGCAGGGAAAAATCGTTCAGCGGGGCACCCATGAGCAGCTTCTCGAGGAGAACGCAGGCTACTACCGGACCCTTTGGGAGCAGGGAGCCAAGACGGAAGGTCGAGCATGAACGCCTCTGCGCATGTAGCTCTCGGCAAGGCGACGTTCCGATACTCGGGAAAAAGCAGCAATGCTATCCACAGCGTCGACTTGGATATTCATGAAGGCGAGTTCGTGCTCCTGACAGGAAGAAGTGGCTGCGGGAAAACCACGGTCGCAAGGCTCATAAATGGTCTTATTCCTCATTTCTACAAGGGTGAGCTGGAAGGAACGGCGAGAGTCGGCGGAACGGAAACTCGCGAGATGGAAATCGGAGACATCGGAAAGATGGTCGGCTCGGTTTTCCAGGACCCGCGCAGCCAGTTCTTCATGACCGACACGACGAGCGAGGTGGCATTCGGCTGCGTGAACGCGGGACTGCCACGCAACGATGTAGCTCAGCGGGTCGAAAGCGCATTCCGACGCATGAACATTCAGTGTCTGCGGGATAGGAGCGTGTTCGAACTCTCGAGTGGAGAGATGCAGCTGGTGGCTATAGCCTCCTGCTATGCGATGGGGCCTTCCGTGTACGTCTTCGACGAGCCGTCCGCAAACCTCGATATGGAAGCCGTGGAGACCCTCAGGAAGACACTATCCGAGCTAAAACGCGAGGGAAAGACTGTCATCGTTCTAGAGCACCGACTTTTCTATCTGTCTAATCTCATCGACCGGATGGTCGTCATCGAAGATGGTGCCGTATCCCACGTATACGACGCAGCCAGCGCTTTGTCCCTTGGCGACTCCACACTCGCTCATATGGGTCTAAGGAACTTGCATCTGAAGTCGGCGCTAAACGCTATGCCCGACCATAAGCCGACCTTGTCAAAGTGTGAGAATGCGGCCTTCGAGATAAATAATCTTACGTTCTCATACGGCTCACAGCATTCGACGAGGAGTGCCGGATCGACACCGCGCGACCCTCGCACCATCGGTCCGCTGAGCTTTTCCGCCCGATTCGGCGAGGTAATCGGAATCATAGGAGAAAACGGTGCGGGGAAGACAACTCTGTCGCGTCTGTGCTGCGGACTTGAGAAAGAGGATGGGGGCACCGTGTCCGTAGACGGCAGACCCCTTTCGCCAAAGGAGCGATTGGGGCGCATCCGACTAGTCATGCAGGATCCCGACTACCAGCTTTTCTCCGATAGCGTGCTGGGAGAGCTTTCGTTGGGTGGACGGAGAGACGCCGATGTCTGTGAGCGAGCACTCAGAAAGCTGGGGCTATGGGATATGAGGGAAGCTCATCCCGCAACGCTTTCGCGAGGGCAGAAGCAGCGCCTCACAATAGCATGTGCCCTCGTCGATGAGACTGCTACCTACTTTTTCGATGAACCGACGAGCGGCTTGGACAGGGAGAACATGGAGAGAGTCTCTTCTACGATCCGATCGCTCGCACAATCGGGAAGCGTCGTATTCGCCGTCTCTCACGATCCTGAGTTCCTTCTCTCTGCCTGTGACCGCATTCTCCATCTGAGCGGTGGACTAATCGTTGACGACTTCGCCCTTGACGGCTCGTCGCGAGAGAGGCTCTTGAGATCGCTTTGTAAAGGAGGTGTGCAATGGGGCGCTCATGCAGACGCATAGACCCGCGGACGGCTCTGCTCGCAACCTGCCTTCTGGGCATTACCGCAGTGATCTCCAACCGGCCGGAGGCAGCTCATGCGGCATGCGCTATCGGGGCCCTATGCGCGCTCGTCTCCGGGGCGTGGCGGCCGTGCATCGCCCTATCTGCCGCCTATGGCCTCATAGCCGCCGTGATGGCACTTGCCGAGGGAGCTGGAAGCACAACGCTTATGACCGCTGTGGTCATGCTGAGCTACATGGCCCAAAAGTTTGTAGTTCTGGCTCTCCTGGGCGTCTCCCTTTCTAAACTGGCCTCGATGCAGGATCTTCTCGCTGCACTGCAGTCTATGGGGACTCCGCAGGCAATTCTTATTCCATGCATGGTCATTCTGCGATTCTTCCCAACTATACGCAGGGACGCCTTACATCTCATGGAAAGTCTAAAAACGCGCCGCGTGCTCGCAGGAGGAGGGTTCGCATTCCGACACCCAGCTCTCACATGCGAGCTTTTGATAGTTCCGCTCCTCATGAGGAGCGTGAGGGTATCCGACGAGCTTGCGGCATCCGCACTTGCCCGCGGCTTAGACGGCGAGACCCAAGCAACGGTGCTGCAGCCTCTGTTTTTTGGAGGAAGGGACATCGTGGCGGCCGCCTTAACCCTCCTGGCAACCGGAGTGCTTGTGTGGCTTCAATTTGGACCGTGATAGAGGGACTCAGGATGAGACTTGTCTCGTCAAATTTGTACGTCTTAAACCAGAACGGAAGAAAGGACTCATTATGAAAAAAGGCGGAACCTCGGCCATAGGGGCTCGAGATCTCGTATCCATTGGTGTCTTCGGAGCGCTGTCTCTCCTAATCTTCTTCGTAGTGGGAGGTATCGCTGGTCTTACTGTCGTGGGGACAGTCGCCAACATACCCATTGTCTGCTTCTTCACATCGATAGCCTATCTACTCCTTGCCGCAAAAGTCAGGAAGACTGGGATCTTCCTCATCATGGGGACCATAAACGTGTTGCCCGGCCTGATGGCGGCAAACGTCTTCGGTGTCATCGGCAGTATCGCGGGCTGGGCTCTTGCGGAGGTGGTTGCCACGCGGATCGGGTACTCGAACAGGAAAGGTCTCGTTGCGGCTTACGTCGTCGGTTGCACACTGCAGTCGGCGCTCTACACCCTTCCCATATACCTTTCAGCTGCTCAGTATCTTTCCGAGCGCCAAGAAATACTGCGACTCACCGATGAGACCATGGCGCAGTTCGTCGCGATGTTCTCGGGTCCCATGTATGTCGGAATGGTTGTCCTTACGGCGGTAACGAGCCTTGTCGGTGCGTTCGTCTCGCTAAAGATCATGAGGAAGCATTTTGAGAAGGCGGGGATTGTCTAAGGGACGCCTCGCAACAAGAAAATCGAGAGATGGAACAGGATGGCCCCATGGCTGCTGATGACCCAAAGAGCATCGGGGATTCTCGGGGGCCATACAATAAATTGAGGCCCACGTGTTTCGCTGACCTAATCTTTTTCTGTTTCAGTCACATTACCTGTGGATATGCCCGCGAGTGAACTGTGTCCCAATACTTTGCATATATCTCGCTATTACTTAGAAATCTGCCAGCCTTCAATACGCGAGCGAGCTTCAACAAAGTCATGGTAGGGACCGCTGTGCGAGATAAGCTCTTCATGGGTGCCCTGTTCTGCAACACGTCCATCTCTAAGGAAGAAAATCTGGTCAGCCTCCTCAATTGTTGAGAGACGATGCGCAATTTCAAGCACCGTTTTTCCCTCACAGAGTTGGGCAAGAGCTGCTTGAATCTCTGCTTCGTTTTCTGGGTCAACACTTGCCGTTGCCTCATCAAGAACAACAAGAGGCGCATCTTTCAAAATTGCGCGAGCAATTGAGATGCGTTGTCTCTCGCCTCCAGATAGTCGTGCTCCACCTTCTCCAACTTTTGTCTTATAGCCTTCGGGCAGAGCTTTTATGAACTCATCGCAGCGTGCGGCTTTTGCTGCTTCTACAATCTCTTCAAACTGTGCATCTGGCCTGCTTAGGGCAATATTACGCTCAATCGTGTCATCCATAAGATAGACGTCTTGGAAAACCATGGAGAAGTCCTCAAGAATACTGTTACACGAAAGCTCGCGTACATCGTGGCCTCCTATGCGTACGGAGCCGCCTGTTGCATCATAGAAACGTGCAAACAGCTTGGCAACAGTTGTCTTACCTGAACCACTTCCTCCAACAAGAGCTGCAGTTGTTCCTTCGGGAATGGACAAAGACATTCCGTTGAGCACAAGAGGTCCATCTCCGTAAGCGAATGAGACGTCATGCATCTCAAGGTTGTGATGCTCAAGTTTCACAGCTTTGCAATTGTCATCGATTGCAGGTGCGGATTCGATAGCGTCAAGACGGTCGATAACTTCTCCGATGTGTCCAATTACGTAGGCAGCATCGCCACAAGCCTCAATTGATTGGAACAGCATAAAGGAGAACATCACCAGCGTGCAGAAGTTAAGCAGAGATATCGTGCCGTTCAGGAAAGAGATACATACGATAAAAATGACGCCAATCGAAGCACTGCGTGTCACAAAGAGAAGCAAGGCGTTGAAGGGTTGGAAAGCAAGCTCGGTTTTGAGATTTACATTTCTAGAATGTGCGTATGCGGAGCGTACTGCTGAAACAGCAGCATCTACCTGCCGGTAACTCTTAACAACGGGCATACCGTGGATGTATTCCAACGTTGCTTGAGCCATATCCTCGCGTGCGTCATTTTGCGCGGGCGACAAACGCTCGGAATTTTTGAACATCAGCTCCAGTACCACCGTTGCTACCGCAATCGCAGCCAATGCGAGGAAGCAGGCCCGCAGATCCATGAAGGCGAGAAACGCCACCATTGCGGCTGCGGTTATGTATCCGTTGCCAAGCATGTCTACCATGCGCATACCGTGGATTTCCACGAATGACAGCTCGGTTGTGAGTGCCGAGAGAATTTCTCCTGATGGGTGATTGTCAAAGTAACCAAGAGGGACGCGTTTCAGTGCTTCTCCGATACGTACACGCACCTCGTTAGAACGTTCCGCAGCTACGGTCTCCTCGGCCCGTGCCCTCAACCACATAAGTGCCGCGCGTAGCGCAATCGAAGCAATAATGGCCAGCCCAGCCGTAAGTGCAATTTTAAGATCGGGTTTCTCGCCATTTGATAAGCCGAGAAACCCGCACATGGCCCAGGCGGCAATAGCGATGGGTGCTGCAGAAACAAGTGAGATAAGAAAAGAGTATGCAAAGCCAAAGAGAATTCGCGTTTTCTTGTTGCCCGTCCAACGCACCACTTTTATAAGCGCACTAAACATTACGCTACCCCTTTCTCACTTCATGAGTTCCATTGGAGATATGTGCTTCCCACATGCGGTGATAGAGATCACTTGAACCAAGGAGGTCCGTATGTGTTCCCTCAGCGACGATGTTTCCGGAATCCATGACTACTATCTTGTCAAAATTACGCACCGTTGAGATTCTGTGCGCGATTACAATCAGCGTCTTTCCACGTGCAAGTTCTGAGAGTGCCTGTTGAATGAGCTCCTCACTTTCGGGGTCTATGAACGCAGTTGCCTCATCGAGCACAAGAATCGGTGCATCTTTCAGATAGGCGCGTGCGATAGAGATGCGCTGGCGTTCTCCACCCGAAAGAGCTCCTCCGGCTTCTCCGGAAAGGGTCTCAAATCCATTTGCAAGCTTATCTGCCAACTCTTCACAGTGCGCAGCAGCAAGCGCGCGCTCTACCTCGGCGTCAGTTGCGCCTGGACGTCCGAGCCTTACGTTCTCAAAGATTGTTCGATCAAAGAGGAAATTGTCTTGAGTCACAAAGCTTACAAGGCCAGCGAGCTGATCAAGTGGTATATCGCGCACGTCAGTTTCCCCGATGCGGATTGCTCCTGATCCTGCGTCCCAGAATCGAGCAATGAGCTTGGCCATTGTTGACTTTCCAGAACCACTTGGTCCCACCAGAGCACATGAGGTACCTTCAGGCACTTCAAGAGAGATTCCGTGGAGCACTTCTTCGTTGGAATATGAGAATCGGACGTTCTTGAATGAGACATCGTGGGACGTGATGAGTGCGGGAGAGGAGACTTCGGGCAAGGGTTTCATCTCTAACAGCTTACTAACGCTGTCCATTACCTTCTCGATTTCCTTGAACATATTGGTGTACTGCGTAATTTTAGTGAGAGGACCAATGACGCCGATTGACAACATACATGCAAGAGCCATCTGAGCTACGTCGATACTGCCCGAAGCTACAAGAATGCATCCAACTGGTACAACACCCAGAAGAAGCGTTGGCAGTATTGCAAACATGGCGTTCATGGGGATACGAGCAGACTTATACCAGGCAAGCGTTAGTTTCTCAAATTCAGAGATGTCGTTACGAAAGCGAGCATACGAGGAGTCGGCTTGGTTGAAAGTCTTGATGACTTCGATTCCATCGATGTATTCGACGAGTGTTGAGTTAACGCGCTCACTTGCCGTCCAGTACGCTGCATAGTCTCGTTCAAAGTTTTTAAAAAGGAGCGAAAGGGGCACAATTGACAAGGCTGGTGCGATGAGCATAGAGAGAGCGAGCCGGATATCAATTGACCACACGATTGCAAAACACAAGATGAGAAGAAGCACATTGCTGGTAAATTCCGGGATAACGTGGGCAATGGGCAGCTCCATTTGCTCAATATCGTCAATGATTATTTTCTTAAGTGCTCCAGAGGGCGCTGATTGAACATCGCCGAGGGAGCATGCAGCAAGATGTTTGCAAGTGGCGTTTCGCAAGTTTTCAAGCGTATGGTAGGCAACGCTGTGTGATGTTGATGTTGAGGCTAGATAGCCTATTGTCTGAACTGCCACTCCGAGAAGGGCAATGAGTGCCCAGTGTCCAACTTCACTGATGGCAAGGGTGTCTGTTATTGAGAGCGCAATCAACTTGTAGGCGGCAAAAAAGGGAATAATGCCTCCAACAACACCTACCACAGCACATAACAGCGAGGCTCCAAGTTTTAGACGCTGTCCGCGTGTAAATGAAGCAAGCCGCTGTATCCAACTGCTCTTTTTCTTTTTGCTAGGGTCCATGGGTCCTCCCAAACGACGAGTATGAGCAAATTGTATTCATAGCTCGTTGCATGAGAAAAGCCCGATTGTCGCGGCTAGCTCCAAGTGTATCGAAACGTATCGAAGCGCGCCTATCTTTCTAGACCAGCGTTTTCGCGGTAATCTGCGGGTGACATTCCAACAACGCTGCGGAACGTGGAAGCAAATTTTGAGGCGTTCGTATATCCGACTTCAAATGCCACCTCACCGATTGGCTTGGAGGTTGTTCGGAGGAGTGTGGCAGCTTGTGCCATGCGATAGCGCGTGAGGTATGCGTGCACGCTGGTGCCATAGACTTCCTTAAAGCATCGCTGCATGCTGGCGTAGGGAAACTCGAACTCTTGTGAGAGCTCTTTGAGTGTCTTATGGGAAGAAAGATCAGAGGTTATAGCTTGTTCTATTTCCTTTACCTTATCAACCTGTGCGCGTGTGAGACCGTACTGTCCAATGCGTCCGCCTTCAGGAATATTACTGCCGAGAAATAAGAGAAGCTCCATAATCTTGAGTTTTAAGTAAGCATCTCTAAAGCGGTCATGAGCGTTATATATCTCGCAGAAAATATGCTCGACCGACGGTCCGCTACGGAGCACACTTGGTTCATCGCCTGAACAGAACCTCTCGTAGAGCTGTTCAACTTTTACAGGAAATCCCTCGGGAAAAACAGATTGCAGCGATTTGTCTGCCGTGGCCAGGTCAAGGCAGACGGTGACACCTCGGTAGTGCCCAAAGGGGAATCGGAAGAGGCTTTCATGTCTTGAGTGGTCATCGATGCCTAAATCACCTGTGTCCAGGTATAGGCACGAGCTGGTCCCGGACTCCCACTCAATTCTTCCCTCGCGGCAGTAGTTCAGACAGAGCATGCGTGATCCAGGGATGAGCGTAAAGCCCGACTCCAAGTTCCACACGTTTGTGAAGTCGTTGAACATGAGGGTGATTCCAGGCATGACGTCGTGCATTGTCATGATGCCCTGACCATCAGTTCCCTCTGCCCGCCAGACGGAACTTCTCGCGTCGTGCGTCACACGACGGACGTTGCCGCCCATGTTGGCATAATCAGCAATGTCCATTGTGTCTCCAGTCCCCTTAGCTTCTTTGAAGAGCGTTCTCAAAGAATGACAACACGTTTGACCAGTTAGCTTTGTCAAGCACGCCTTGGTCTACAAACGATCCGTCTTCCATGCGGGCAAAGTCGGTGCAACATGTTCTGATGAACTCAGGATCGTGTGTTACAACCACAACAGCTCGGCCTTCTGCCGCTGCGGCGGTAACGCTTTTGGCAACCTGCTCCATATGAACAAGGTCGAGTCCACTTGTGGGCTCGTCAAGCACAAGTAGATCGCGCCCTGATGCAAGCGCTGCAGCAAGCGCAACGCGTTGCATCTGCCCGCCTGAAAGCGAGAGTGGATGGCGTTGTGCCAGTTCGGATAAATCTAACGATGCAAGTATAGTATGGGTAAGGTGTTCGTCGGCGCGTCTTGTGGAGGCAAGTACCTCATCAAACACGCTCTCTCGGAAGAGTTGATGGCTCACGTCCTGCATAACCAAGTAGCCGTTTCTTGATCTGCTTGAGAGTGGGACAGGACCTTCTCCGACGTTTATGGTTCCCTTGCAATTGCGAACAAGACCGCAGAAGCAGCGTGCGAAGGTGGACTTTCCGGCACCATTGCTTCCGATGATAGCGGTGACGCCGCCTTTTCTAAAAGAGATACGAGAAACGCTGATGCCACGGTCTGATTGTGGATAGTGATAGCTCATATCCCGTATTTCTACAAGCTCGTTTTTCTCGCCCCGTGTGCAGCACTGTTCAGCTGCAATAGCTGCAAAAGTTGGTGCACGCAGACCAAGTGCTCGCGCCTCGGTAGCTGTTGCCGCGTAGAATTGTTTGGAGGTAAGTTCGCATTCCACGCTTCCTGAGCGCATCACAATAATGCGGTCGGCGATGCCCTCTAACCAATGAAGTCGATGCTCGGAGATGAGCACGGCGCGACTCTCGGCTTTCCATTTTGCAACAATCTTTCGGAGAAGCCCGATGGAAGCGAAGTCAAGGTTGGAGGAGGGCTCGTCAAGGACAAGAACATCTGGGTCAAGCATAGTGGCCGAGCCACAGGCAACGCGTTGTTTTTCTCCACCAGAAAGTGAGAGGCAGCTGCGGTCGATAAGATCTGTGAGCTCAAGCGCGTTGGCGACGTCCTTTAAGCGTGTGCGTATCTTGTCAGGTGTTATTCCTTGATTCTCACATGCAAATGCGAGTTCACCGGTTGTATCCAAACAGAAAAATTGAGTCTTAGGATTCTGGAAGACTGACCCAACCTTTGGCGCCAGTTCCCAAAGCTCGTGGTTGGAAGGTGTAAGACCACAGACCTCAATCTTCCCCGAGAGTTTCCCCTCATAATAATGGGGGATGAGGCCATTGACGAGCCTTGCTAGGGTTGTCTTTCCAGATCCTGAGGCACCCGTCAAGCAGACTACTTCACCAGGGGCTACGTTAAGGTTGACCTCGGAGAGACTGTTTTTCTCGATTGCCTGATAGCAGTAGCATGCATTTTTTATCTCGATCATTTCAATCCTAGTAGTAGAGCAATGGCGTGATCACTGCGCAGATAGCAGCTATGGCGAGAAGGGCGATTACTATCCAGTCTCGTACACGCATGCGTGCTTCGTTTATGTTTGTGCGAGCTGTTGGTCCACCGAGCCCTCGCACAAGCGCCGAAGCAGAGAGGTCTTCACCGCCTCGCACTGCCGAGACAAGCAACGGTACCAGGCAATTCTCGATGGCGGAGATAGGATTTCTGAACGTCTTGCTGCTGCGCATGCGTATTGCAGCAGCTATCTGACGGTAATCTTCGGCTATTGCTGGGAAGTATCGAAGCATTACGACAAAGGGAATTTCTACTGCTTGAGGCATGTGCATGCGGTCGCATGCTGCCATGAACTCACTTACTGACGTGGTTGTGACTAGCCAGGTTCCCATGGCAATACCAGGGGCAAACTGCCTTACGATTCCTGAGATGCCTAGCGTGGCAAAGAGAGCAACTCCAGTGAGGCATGACTCCGCGATTGCTGCTACAGCGCTTGCAGATCCGTATAGCGTGAGGTATGTGATTGCTGAGCGGAAATGGTGAGAGAGGGCTAGCATGATGAAAGGTGTTGCAATAAGCAGTGGCTTAACCACAAGGAGAGGCCCCACGTTATAAGACCCAAGCATAATTGTTGAGACGACGAGTGTGGCAAGCACTTTAGTGCGGGGATCAAGCACGAGCCCTCGGTTATTGGCAGTTGAGAGGAACAGCCCCTGTTTCATTAGGCGATGCCAGCTCGTTCGAAGTGCTTGTGGAGGAGTTTCTTGCCGATGACGGCTCCGATACACCCTGCGATAAATGCAGCAAGAGCAAGAGGTAGAAGACTCCAGTCAGGGATGTAACTGGAGAGCGCGTCGGCGTATTCCTGTCCGTAGCCAGAGGCAATACCTGCGAAGTAGCTCGCGCGATTCATGACGATGGGAATATAGTTGCCTATCAACCATACGCTCAGGACTCCGTGTGAAATTATGGCGCGCCCTGCGCTGTTATAGTTACCGCTTCTGAGGACAAGGTCAGCAAGGAGACCACATACTGGTCCTGTAATAAAGGCATATACGCCCATGCCACCGAGACCCATAAGGAGGCCGAGGATGGTTCCCATGATGAAAACCATTCCGAAATGCCTTACTTTTGTGATATAGAGCATGTACGGAATGCCTCCGATGAGCGGACAGATGACGGAGAGCAATGGAATGAATATAGGAACGTAGCCCAGCATTGCCACAGCCATGATGATTATGAAGTAGAGAGCGGTGAAGATACCGATGTTTATAAGGTCCTTCGGTTGCAGCCCTTTTTTCTTGACTGAGGGTGTTTCAGACATAATGCGTCTCCTTTCGGTTAGCTCTATCTAACTTATAAAGGATAGACACACAGAAACTCAGTCAATAGCCCATTTGTATCATTATGTCCCGTTTGGATCGCGTAGCCGCTATTCGCTTTCTGATAAGTATTTGCCAACTGCCGTGGTAAATATTAGCCAACTGCCGTGGTAAATATTCAAATAGCATTTTTACATCATTTTGCATAATCTGGTCTTCATTTTTAATACCATACAAGTTCGCCTATATAACTCGCTAAAATATAGAGTGGGTTGATTAAAACTAATCGTTTCTGTGACACTCCCAGAAGCACACGATTGGAGTTTATATATGTGCGGCATCGTTGGTTTTACCGGACACCAAAGTGCAAAAGATGTCCTCATTGAAGGTCTTAAACGTCTCGAATACCGTGGGTATGATTCTGCCGGTATTGCTTTGCAAAACACAACCAACGAAGAACTTACGGTCGTACATCGCGTAGGAAAAGTTGCGGGATTAGCTGAAGCGGTGGAGTACCTCAATAATGCAAACCCCTGTGGCATCGGACATACCCGTTGGGCAACGCACGGCGCTCCAAGTGAGCGCAACGCCCACCCACATACCTCTTGTGACAATCAAATTGCCGTCGTACACAACGGCATCATCGAGAACTTTGCCGAACTCCGTGAGCAGCTTGAGGCTCGGGGGCACAAATTCCGCAGCGATACCGATACTGAAGTCGTTTCTCACCTTATTGAAGAAGCCTACAGAGGCAACCTTCGCGATGCTGTTGCCAAGGCATGCTCGCAAATTGTAGGAACCTATGGCCTTGCTGTTATATGCTCTCAGGAACCCGGTCGCATTGTAGTTACTCGCAAAGATTCTCCCATTGTCCTTGCACATGGCGAGAAGGGCAGCTACGTTG
>OKVG01000166.1_pt1 | contig 69795 bp, 74 predicted proteins | sample 1606981 | NCBI WGS metagenome assembly OKVG01 (sample SAMN03281018, study PRJEB24777) | human gut metagenome | isolation source: fecal sample PR128 from 1 month old male Malay infant, vaginal delivered... | reverse complement strand
ACTCCGTCGTGTGGTTGAACAACAAATCCGTGACAAAGTCACAGACTTCCACTTGGATAACCTTGATGCTAAACACCTAGAAGCTGATATGGAAGATGGTGTCTTGGTTATCAAAGAAAAAGATGCTGAATAAGAAGCATAAAACCTCCTAATCCTATTATGAAGCAGAGATGTTAGTAGACATCTCTGTTTTTTTCTTTTTTATTTAAGACTTTCCTTGGGTGCTGTGGACGGAAGCGACTTCCGAGTGAGAGAAGCAATAGTGCTTCTCTCACCTTTCGCACAGCGGAAAGTCTTGTATTGTGTATAGCTGTGATTTCCATGTTTATTCTTAATTTTCAAATGAGATGAAATTATAATAATCTTATGAATAGTTAAAAATATATTTTATTTTCAAGAACATGTTGACAATATATATATATATATAATATTTACGGAAAATTAAATTTAGGTTAGGGGTTCTTATGAAAAAGAAAAATTGTTTATTTACATTTTCAGTGATTTTACTATCTATAGCACTAACAGGTTGTTCGGCTAGTAAAAACTTAATAAATACTGCAAAAAATATTTCAGGAGGCGTTACAAGTAAATCTTCAAGTTCTTCAACAACATCAAGCTCTTCAAGTTCTTCAATAACATCAAGCTCTTCGAGTTCTTCAAGTTCTTCAACAACATCAAGTTCTTCAACAATATCAAGCTCTTCAAGTTCTGTAAGTTCAAGTAATTTTAACCCTCAGGACACATCTGATGCCACAATTAGGAGTATTTCAACCTATAACGACTATATAACGATGTATTCAAAAATTGTTGATGAATATCTAACGAATTATCAAAATGCTGTCGCTGGTACAGTACTAGATGATGCAAATACAATTGAGCAAATGAAACAAGAAACATTGAAATCTTTGGAAGAACAGAAGAAAGAATACGGTGCGATGGGAAACACGAAGATTATTGGTAAAGATAGTCTAGTTGAATTTTTGAAAAATTACCGTAATGGATTGAAGGAATATACAGATAATATTTCAACTCAAATTCAATAATATAATTAAGGAGATTAAATGAAAACAAAAACATTAGCCGTAACAAATGGAGTAGTGGGACTAATCGGAGGCATCTTTCTTCTTTTTGCATTCTGGTTTATTGTAGGTGTAGCATCTTCGGGATCAGAAGCTGCGATTGTATTAATGACTTTGTTTGTATATCTTGTAAAGCTAGCACTACTAGTACTTGGAATAGTTGGTGCTGTATATTATAAAGGGGATACACCGGTAGGAACTGCTCCTAGTGTACTATTGATTGTTGGAGGAGCGATTTCTCTTATTCCTTTCTTAGGATGGATTGGCGGAATCTTAGGAATAATAGGTGCTTCATTGTATCTAGCGAGCCTGAAAAAATTTCTTTAATAGTTGAATATGAGAAAATTATTTCAAGGAGTGTAAAATGGATTTATTTTGGCCAATGTTGTTCTTTATGGCATTCGTGGTAATTATCATGATTTTTGCTACAATTTCAGAGGTAATCAATAAATTAGGTAATATAGCAAAATGGATCGGTTTAGGTGCAATAGCAGGAAATGTAATAAATAATAAAATCAATTCAGACACTGCTATAAAACAAGGTAGAACTTGGAGGAAAAGTAGAAAAAATCGTAATAACGGATTTTTAGACGATTTTGAAGAGTTTGTCTCGCCATCTTATGAATCAGATGAAGAACATGAGTTGTCTGATGAAGAGAGCTTTAGAGAATATCAAGAATTTAAAAAGTGGAAAGCAACACAAAAAGGTAAGTAGCATAGGCTACTTACCTTTATTCTTTATCCTCACTTTGATATTTTTTCAAATGTTCTTGGATGATGCTAAGTCGGGGTTCTAGGTCTTTTTGAAAGATACGTGTTTTATAGCTGAGGTCTTGTTTGATGTCATCAAGCACAAGGTTTTGTTCCTTAATGATGTCAAGGTTACGTTTGATTCTGTCCAGATCGTGAGAGATATTTTCTCGTGATTGGTTGAGGTCTAGGATTCCCTCTTTGATGTCTTCACGTCGTTTATAGGCGTAGTAGGCACCATAGGCAAGGGTTCCAAGAGCTAGAAAGCGTCCGAGTTTCATTCTGTTACCTCTTTAGCAATGCTGTCAGCAAGGTCGGCCAAGGCAGCAAAGTCTGGTTCGTGTTCGTCAAATCCCATGTGGATACCATCGTCTGCACCGTAACGAGGAACGAGATGAATATGAGCATGGAAGACGGTTTGTCCAGCAACTTCTTCGTTGTTATTAAGGATATTCATGCCGATTGCTCCAGTTGCTTTTTGCACGGCACGAGCAATTTTTGGAACACGGCTAAAGACAGTCTCAGCGGTTTCAGCAGACATTTCTAAGATGTTACGAACGTGCTCTTTAGGAATAACCAAGGTATGTCCTTTTGTAGCTTGTGAAATATCGAGGAAGGCTAGAATCTTATCGTCCTCGTAGACTTTTGATGAAGGGATTTCTCCAGATATAATTTTACAGAAAATACAATTATCCATAATAACGACCTTTCCATGAGTTTTTGTTATAATAGATTATATCATACCAAAGAGAGAAAAGATAATGCTTAAATTAGAAAAGGTGACGGGTGGTTACGCTAATATTCCCGTCCTAAAAGATGTGACTTTTGAGGTGGCTGATGGTGAATTGGTTGGTCTCATTGGCCTTAATGGTGCTGGGAAATCAACAACAATTAACGAGATTATTGGTCTCTTAACACCTTATGGGGGACAGATTGCCATTGATGAGTTAACGATTCAACAAGATCCAGCTAGCTATCGTCAGAAGATTGGCTATATTCCTGAAACGCCAAGTCTTTATGAAGAATTGACGCTTCGTGAACATTTGGAAACGGTGCTGATGGCATATGGCCTTGATGTTACAGAGGGAATGGCACGTGCGGACAAGTATCTTAAGCTTTTTCGCTTAGATGAAAAGTTGGACTGGTTCCCGACTCAGTTTTCAAAAGGGATGAAGCAGAAGGTCATGATTATCTGTGCCTTTATTGTGAATCCAAGTCTTCTCATTGTTGATGAGCCCTTCTTGGGATTGGATCCCTTGGCAATCTCCGACCTAATTGAGCTTTTAGCTGAGGAAAAAGCTAAGGGGAAGGCGATTCTCATGTCGACTCACGTTTTGGATTCGGCTGAGAAGATGTGTGATCGCTTTGTGATTTTGCACCATGGACAGGTCTTGGCACAAGGGACTCTCGAGGAGCTCCGTCAGACTTTTGGCAACGATAGTGCTAGTCTTAACGATATCTATATGCAGTTGACTAAGGGAGAATTATCATGATAGCTAAGCTATTTAAGGAACGTAGCAAGCGATTCAATGCCCGCTGTGCTAAGTATAGTCGCTACGTTTTTAATGATCATTTTATCTTGGTTCTTCTCTTTCTGCTAGGCTTTGTCTTGGTTCAGTATAGCCAGTTGCTTCGCCATTTTCCAAAGAATCCATGGGCAATCATTCTTGGTTTGCTTGTGCTTTGTCTGTTATTACCTTTTTGGGGCAATATTGCTACTTATTTAGAGCCTGCGGACAAGCATTACTTGTTGGTTAAGGAAGAAGAAGTGATAGGTCATATTAAGAAGGTAACAGGGCGTGCTTTTAGATTTTGGGTAATAGTACAAACCCTGATTTTTATTTTGGTTATTCCTCTCTTTTTAGCCTTGGGACTTCCAGTTTGGGGAGTTATCCTTGTAGCTGTGGCTATGGCTATTCTTAAGTACTTTATTTTCCAGAAAAAGGCTCAACCTTTTTATAAACAGTCTGGCCTGAACTGGACTGAGGCTATTGAGGCGGAGAATAAGCGCCAACAATCGATTTTGAAGTTCTTTTCACTCTTTACCAATGTTAAGGGAATTACGTCGAGTGTTAAACGCCGTGGTTATTTGGATAGTATTCTTAAACGTACAAAGAAAGACAAGAAACATACTTGGTACAACCTTTACCTAAGGGCTTTCTTACGTTCTGGAGATTACTTTGCTTTGAGTTGTCGTCTCTTTACTTTGTCTCTTTTAGTTATCTTTTTGGTTCCTGAAAAATGGCTGGCTATGGTGCTTGTGGTTGTTTTTGACTACCTCTTGCTCTTCCAACTCACAGCACTTAAATCGCACTTTGCTTACCAAAGGATGGCTAATCTTATGCCAGTTGGAAAAGACATGCAGGTGAGCAATCTTAAGCGCTTGATTACCCAGATTGTACTTATACTGACAATGGTTCAGGCTCTTTGTCTCTTCGACCTTAAATTTAGTCTGATTTTGGTTGGAGTTATACTAGTTTTGAGCCTTGTTTACCTACCAGCCAAGCTTAAGAAGATGATTGACTAATACCTATCAAATAAGTTAAAATAGAAGCAAATTACTAAAGAAAAAGGAGATGCCTAGGTGACATCAACAGATAAAGATTTGAGCCTGACTCCTCTCAAAGGAAATAGTGGTAAGGCCTATATGGGGACTTATCCAAACGGAGATCGTGTCTTTGTGAAGATGAATACAACACCAATCTTGGCAGCTCTTGCCAAGGAACAGATTGCGCCCCAGCTCCTGTGGGCTAAACGTCTGGGAAATGGTGATATGATGAGTGCACAGGAGTGGCTTGATGGTCGTATTTTGACCAAACATGATATGAATAGTAAACAGATTATCCAAATTCTTGGTAATCTGCACCGCTCTAAACACTTGGTTAATCAGCTCTTGCAGTTGGATTATCATATTGAAAATCCTTTTGACCTTCTGCACGAGTGGGAGGAAAATGCTGCTTATCAATTGCGTGAAAATAGCTTCCTTCAAGATGTTGTTAGAGATTTGAAACGTCACCTTCCAGAGTTTCGTGCAGAGATTGCGACCATTGTTCATGGCGATGCTCGTCATAGTAACTTTGTTATTACAACCTCAGGATTGATTTATTTGGTTGATTGGGATTCTGTACGTCTAACTGACCGTATGTATGATGTGGCGCAGATTCTTAGCCATTACATTCCATTGGCACATTGGCCACAGTGGTTGTCATATTATGGCTATAAGAACAATGACCTTGTGATGGACAAGATTTACTGGTATGGGCAATTTTCATACTTGACACAAATTTCAAAATTCTTTGATAGCCGTGATATGGAACATGCCAATCGAGAAATTTATGAGCTGCGTAAGTTCAGAGAGACCTTGCACAGATATTAGAAAGTAGACATGCGAGTTAGAAAACGTAAAGGTGCAGAGGAACACCTAGCTAATCATCCTCAGTATGTTATCCTTGAGCCAGAAGCTGCTAAAGGTAAATGGCATCAGCTTTTTGGTAATGACAATCCTATCCATATTGAGGTGGGTTCTGGTAAGGGAGCCTTCATTACTGGAATGGCCCAACAAAACCCTAATATTAACTACATCGGTATTGATATCCAGTTGTCTGTTTTGAGTTACGCCTTGGATAAGGTTTTGACCTCTGGTGCTGAAAATGTCAAACTCTTGCGTGTGGATGGATCTGCCTTGACCAACTATTTTGCGGACGGTGAAGTGGACATGATGTATCTGAATTTCTCAGATCCATGGCCTAAGAGCCGTCACGAGAAACGCCGTTTGACTTACAAGACTTTCCTAGATACTTATAAGCAAATATTGCCTAAAAATGGAGAGATTCACTTTAAGACCGATAACCGTGGACTTTTCGAATACAGTTTGGCGAGCTTCTCACAGTATGGAATGATTCTCAACAAAGTTTGGTTGGACCTTCATGCTAGTGATTACGAAGGTAATGTTATGACTGAGTACGAGCGTAAATTCTCAGAAAAAGGTCAAGTCATCTATCGAGTAGAGGCTCAGTTTAAAGATTAAATCTTTGGTAAATAGGATGAAAAAATAGCGATTAGCCACAAATAGGCTAATCGTTTGATATGGAGAGGTCGCATAGAGGCCGAGTGCGCACGCTTGGAAAGCGTGTAGTCCTTAACGGGGCTCGGGGGTTCGAATCCCCTCCTCTCCTTTTAGAAATAGACAAAAGATCCCTTCTGTCATAGAAGGGACCTTTTTGTTGTCGTTATTCGAAAAATTTCCTTAGTCCCAAGGACTCTGAATTCCTGCTACCCAACCAGTACAGAGGGCGCTAGTAATATTAAAGCCACCGGTATGGGCATTGATGTCAAGGACCTCTCCTGCAAAGTGTAGGTGAGGGACTTTTTTACTTTCTAGGGTCTTAGGATTAATCTCCTTAAGGTCTACGCCACCTTTGGTTACAAAGGACTTAGCAAGTGACATTTTGCCCGTAATTGGAATTTCCATCTCTTTGAGTTGACTGATAAGCTTTTCCAAATCTTTTGGATGGAGTTGTTTAATCTTGCTATCCGCCTTATCTCCTGCTAGAAATTCAGCGACACGCTCAGGCACTAGACTTTTGAGGGCGTTTTTGACAGATTTCTCGCGATTTTCCTCAAAGTAGGTCTTGAGATTTTCTTGGCTATGGTTAGGAAGAAAATCTAGATGGGATATTTCACCTCCTTTGACAAAGCTAGATAAACGTAGGGCAGCCGGTCCAGATAGGCCAAAATGTGTGAAAAGAAGGTCATGAGTAATCTTGTGTTTTCCATAAGACAGTGTGACATCGTCAAGAGAAATTCCCTGTAAAGCTTTATGTGGAAAGTCGGTTAAGAGTGGACTTTCTGCAGCTTCAAGATCAGTAACATGAAGTTTGAAATGTCGGGCGATATCGTGACCAAAACCAGTTGAACCTGTTGATGGATAAGATTTTCCCCCAGTTGTGACGATGAGTTTATCACTGGTAAAAATCTGGTCTACAGACTTAACCTGAAATTGTTCATCGACTTTTTTGACAGAGACAATTTCTGTATTGGTGAGTATGCTAGCACCAAGTTCCTGAATCTTATTTTCCAGAGCTTGGATGATGGTCCGTGATTTATCTGTCTTAGGGAAGACACGTCCGTGATCCTCAACCTTAAGTTTGACACCATTGTCCTCGAAAAAAGCAATGATATCGTGGTTATCAAATTGTGAAAAGACGCTATAGAGGAAACGGCCATTACCTGGAATACCTGCTAGAAGATCGTCTAAAGTCCCGTTGTTAGTAACATTACAACGTCCACCACCAGTACCAGCCAGCTTCTTTCCGAGACGTTTATTTTTTTCAATTAGAAGGGTTTGTTGGCCATAGAAGGCTGAGGCAATAGTCGCCATCATGCCAGCAGGACCCCCACCAATAACGATAGTATCAAAATGTTTCATGCCTTTATTTTAGCATAATTTAAAAAGGGAGAATAGTTTGTAAATGGTCAGTTTTTTTAGATAATTTATGTTAGAATAGGAGTAGAAGTTTAAATTAGAATAGTTATTAACTATGGAGGAAAATATCGTGTCTGAAAATAACATGAAACACCGTTCTTCTGTCTACGATAGCATGGTTAAATCACCTAACCGTGCCATGCTTCGTGCGACTGGGATGACGGATGATAGTTTTGAAAAGCCTATTGTTGGGGTTATCTCAACTTGGGCTGAGAACACACCATGTAATATCCACTTGCACGGTTTTGGTCAAATTGCCAAAGAAGGTGTTAAAGACGCGGGTGCTTGGCCAGTTCAATTTGGTACGATTACTGTTGCAGATGGTATTGCGATGGGGACACCAGGGATGCGTTTCTCATTGACATCTCGTGATATCATCGCTGACTCAATCGAAGCAGCTATGGGTGGTCACAACGTCGATGCCTTTGTTGCTATTGGTGGTTGTGATAAGAATATGCCTGGTTCTATGATTGCCATTGCTAACATGGATATTCCAGCGATTTTTGCCTATGGTGGTACCATTGCACCAGGTAACCTTAACGGTAAGGATATCGACTTGGTTTCTGTTTTCGAAGGTATCGGTAAATGGAACCACGGTGATATGACCGCAGAAGAGGTTAAAGATCTTGAATGTAATGCCTGCCCTGGCCCTGGTGGTTGTGGTGGTATGTATACTGCCAACACAATGGCGACAGCAATCGAAGTAATGGGAATGAGCCTTCCAGGATCATCATCTCACCCTGCAGAATCAGCTGAGAAGAAAGCAGATATCGAAGAAGCAGGTCGTGCAGTTGTTAAGATGCTTGAACTAGGTCTTAAGCCATCAGATATCTTGACACGTGAAGCCTTTGAAGATGCCATCACTGTCACAATGGCACTTGGTGGTTCAACAAATGCGACACTTCACTTGCTCGCTATTGCTCATGCAGCTAACGTTGATTTGACACTTGAAGATTTCAACGATTTTCAAGAGCGTGTGCCTCACTTGGCTGACTTGAAACCTTCAGGTCAATATGTCTTCCAAGATCTTTACAATGTTGGTGGTGTACCAGCCGTTATGAAATACCTTCTTAAGAATGGTTTCCTTCACGGTGATCGTATCACATGTACTGGTAAGACTGTTGCAGAAAACTTGGAGGCCTTCGATGATTTGACACCAGGTCAAAAAGTCATCATGCCGCTTGAAAATCCTAAACGTGCTGATGGTCCATTGATTATCTTGAAAGGTAACTTGGCTCCAGAAGGTGCGGTTGCCAAAGTATCAGGGGTTAAAGTTCGTAACATCACTGGTCCTGCTAAAGTATTTGACTCAGAAGAAGACGCCATCGAAGCAGTTCTTTCTGATGAAATCGTTGATGGCGACGTAGTTGTTGTACGTTTTGTAGGTCCTAAGGGTGGTCCTGGTATGCCAGAAATGTTGTCATTGTCTTCAATGATCGTTGGTAAAGGTCAAGGGGATAAGGTTGCCCTCTTGACAGATGGACGTTTCTCAGGTGGTACTTACGGACTCGTTGTTGGTCACATTGCTCCTGAAGCTCAGGTTGGTGGACCTATTGCCTACCTCCGTACAGGTGATATGGTTACAGTTGACCAAGATACCAAAGAAATTACGATGCACGTTTCAGACGAAGAGTTGGCGAAACGTAAAGCCGAAACTGAGTTGCCACCACTTTATAGCCGTGGTGTCCTTGGTAAATACGCTCACATCGTTTCTTCAGCGTCACGTGGTGCCGTTACCGACTTCTGGAACATGGATAAATCAGGTAAAGCCTAATGAAATGATATAAAACAAAATCACACCGGACATTTGTTCGATGTGATTTTTTGATATTAATTTTTAAGACAGTTGTTGGCAGTATGGTGACAAGTAATGGTTTGTCTGTTGTTGCTCTAGTAAAAAACCGGTTGTAAATGTCCAACCGGTTTTCCTTTTATTTTCCGCCTCGAGGTGAGATACCAAGAGCAATACGTCCATAACGACTGATACGTGTCATCTTCCAGACTGGTGAATAAGTGGTTTCCACCTTGACAGAGTTAATACCGTCAATGGATTTTAGCTTTTCAGCTATTTCATAAGGCATAGTCTCTTCACAGCCACAACCAGTATCAGTAAAGGTCATAAGGAAGTAGCAGTGGCCATTTTCATCGACGGTGATTTCATAAATCAAACCAAGGTTGTAAATATCTAGCTCAATCTCTGGGTCGAATACAGTGGTCATTTGTTCGATGATTGGCTCTAAAAAGGGCTGGGCCAAATCATTGACCTTAATATCATCACGGAAGTTTTTCATAGGACTCATTCTTTCTATTTTGCTTTTGTTTATTATGGCATAATTTAGGGCTTTTTTCAATCTCGGATGGCAATATGAGGCTTTAGTAAGCGAGTAAAGTAACAATAAAAAAACTCCAACAGTCAAACCGTTGAAGATAATGTGATTGATGCTTCAATATCAAGTCGTTTTGCAACCAAGGTTGCTCGAATGCCATCAAAAATTGGAGCAAGAATGAAATTCTCAAACCTTGTGGAATTGTTCCCACCATTCCTAGATACAACAGATCTGATACCGACAAAACCCAATTTGGAAGTACCGATTGTTTAAGTCAAAGACTTTCCTTCTATATACATTTATACCCACACATAGTTAACCAAAAGCTTAGCTTCCTATCAAGTCAATTGTTTGAAGAGTGAAAGGAAAAAAGTCCTTCAGATATCCAGATTAACTAGTCAAATTGACAGAAAGGAGTGATTGTGATATTCTCATAGTGAGACATTTCAAGAGAAAATGAGGCTATTATGAGTATTGAAAAGACAGTCAGCGAGATTGCTGAAATCCTTGGTGTTAGTCGTCAAGCAGTCAATAATCGTGTCAAACAACTTCCAGAAGAAGATCTAGAAAAAAATGCTAAAGGAGTTACTGTCGTTAAACGCAGTGGCTTAATTAAGTTGGAGGAAATTTACAAGAAAACCATCTTTGATGATGAGCCAATCGATGAAGAAACAAAACAACGTGAGTTGTTGGAGATTCTTGTAGACGAGAAAAACTCTGAGATTGCCCGTCTGTATGCTCAGTTGAAGGCTAAGGACGAGCAGTTGTCTAACATGGATGACCAATTGCGTGTCAAAGACGTTCAAATCGCCGAAAAGGACAAGCAAATTGATCAACAACAGCAATTGACCTTGACTGCTATGAAGGACAAGGAAGAGCTTAAACTGGAACTTGACGAGGCTAAGGTTGAGGTTGACGAAGCCAAGGCCCAAGTGGAAGAAATCCAGACCAAACAAGAAGAAGCTTCTAAAAAAGGTTTCTTTGGACGTCTATTTGGAAAATAAAAAAGAAGCTGGGACTCAGTCTCAGCTTTAACTATTGTAGGAGATTAAAATGGAAAATTTAGAAACTTATATTGCCTTTGATTTGGAGTTTAACACGGTGGATGGGGTTAGTCATATTATCCAAGTATCGGCCATTAAGCTGAATCAGCATAAGGAAGTGGACCAGTTTGATTCTTTCGTCTATTCGGATGTTCCTTTGCAATCCTTTATCAATGGTTTGACTGGAATTACAGCGTATAAGATTGCCAAGGCACCAAAGCTAGAGTCTGTTCTGGTGGATTTTAAATCATTTGTTGGAGACACTCCACTTATTGGCTACAATGCTCTTAAATCAGATTTGCCTATTCTAGCTGAAAATGGTTTAGACTTGGAAGAGCAATATGCTTTAGATGTTTTCGATGAGGCCTTTGACCGTCGTGCTTCTGATTTGAACGGTATTGTTAACCTCAAGTTGACTAGTGTGGCAGATTTCTTTGGAATCAAGGGACACGGTCATAACAGCTTGGAGGATGCTCGTATGACCGCACAGATTTACGAGAAGTTTCTCGAATTAGATGAGAATGCCAAACTTTTGGAGCAACAGGAAGAAGTCAGTAACAATCCTTTTGCTGCCTTAGGTTTGGGTGGCCTTTTCGACTAGGGCTTTACAGAAGCTGTAAAGGGTGTAAAGAGTGATGGCTAACTTTTTCTGTAAGAAAAGAAAATCCTCTAGGGTTAGGGCTTGCATATTACCTTGCGTTATAAGGTAGAATCTAGGTATCAAGGGTGGTCAAGGTCCTCCTTTGATAGAAAATCTTAAAAGGAGGTGACTGAGATGTCTCAGTTTTCAACAGGAGAGTTGGCTAAGGCAGCAGAAGTGTCTGTTAGGACTGTCCAGTACTATGATCAGCGAGGTATCTTGACGCCGTCTGAAGTCACAGAAGGTGGTCGGAGAATCTATCACGAATCAGACTTGGAACGTCTGCAAGTCATTTGTTTCTTAAGAGATTTGGACTTCTCAATCAAACAAATCAAGAAACTCTTGCAAGAGGAGAATAGGGAACAGGTTTTAGAGCTTTTGTTGACAGACCAAATCGAGAGTTTAGAAAAGTCTTCGAAGGAAATAGAGGTTAAACTAAAACGTGCCCGTCACTTGCAAAAAGCTACTGCTAAACGGCGTCAACTTTCGCTGAAAGATTTGTCAGACATTTCACGTCTTATGGAAAATCAAAAATCATGGCGTCATTTGCAGTTGAGAGTGTATGGGAGTGTCGTTCTAACATCCCTTCTTTATCTGATAGGCCTACTGATAGTTATTTATTATTTTAAGGATCCGAGAGGTTTGTTTATTATCTGCCCTGCATTTTTAATAGGTGTAAATTTAGTGGTGTTTCGCTATAGAAAGCAGTTTGAATACCTCTGTCCTAACTGTCATAGGACTTTTGAGCCTAGTTCTAAAGAGTTTGCTCTTGCCGGACATACACCAAGGACTCGGAAACTGACTTGCCCTCATTGTCATGTAAAGACCTACTGTCTGGAGTTGGCAAAGACTAAAACGAAATAAGTTATCGAACATAAAAAACGCTTGGACTGGCACTGCACCTGTAAAATGAGACACAAGAAAACACTCCTGTTGAATTCTGGTAAACTAGAAACAGGAGTGTTTTGTTATGGTCAAAAAAGCATATTCAGTAGAAACTAAGCTAGCCTGTATCGAAATGAAGAAGGTGGGTAAGTCAAATAAGGTTATCATGGATACCCTCGGTATCAAAAATGCTAGTCAGGTGAAGACCTGGTGGCGATGGTATCAGAATGATGAATTGTACCGTTTCCACTAACCTGTGGGGAAACAATATACTTATGGTAAAGGGATGGAGCAGTTATCTGAAGTGGAAAAGTATCAGAGCTTGGTAAGAGAATCGACAAAGTAAGTCTTATCAAGCTAGTGGAAGAGTATAAGAAAATGTGCCCGTATCTATTATTTTAGAGTGTTTCGGTGTCAAACGGTCGACCTTTTATCGCTGGAAACAGGAGTGTAAGAATTCTCAGAAAAGAGATGACATAGCAGATAAAATCGAACAACTCTGTATGGAAAATCACTTTATTTATGGCTATCGAACCATCACTTGCTTGCTCAAGAAAATTCATAGTCCTGTCGTTAATCAGAAGAAAGTTTATCGTATCATGAAGGAGAGTGGATGGCTCTGTCGGACACGTCCCAAGAAAGTACCAAATCTAGGTAAAACTTACCACGTAACAGACAATAAGCTAGATCGTGATTTTCAGGTAGACAAGCCTATGGAGAAGCTTGTCACAGACATCACCTACCTTTACTTTGGAAACTGTAGACTTTATCTATCTTCAATCATGCTTCCTAAGTGGAGAAACTTAACCAAAGATAATATAACAGATATTGTTAAAAATCACATCATATTTTATAATGAAACTAGAATTCAACGAAAATTAAATGGTCAGTCTCCTGTAGAGTACAGAAAACTGGTCGCATGAGAATTTTTTTCTTGTCCCATTATTGGGGTGCAGTGCCTTTCTTGTCCAAGTATTTTCTTGTATATTACGGCTGAGTTGCTAAATGAGTGTATAGAAAAAGGAATCGCGAGATTCCTTTTCATTTTTTAGAATGGCAATTTACCTGCAAAGGCACCCATTGATTTTTTAGTCGCTTCGTCAATTTGTCCAAGAGCATCGTTAAGTGCTTGAACAGTCATATCTTGAAGTGTTTCCACATCATCAGGATCCACAACAGCATCAGCGAAAGTGATGTTAACGACTTTTTTGTCACCGGTTAATTCAGCCACAACCAAGTCTTGTGCTGATTTTCCAGTGAAGGTTGTAGCAGCCAACTCAGCTTGGCTTTTTTCCATTTGTTTCTGAAGCTTTTGAGCTTGCTTCATCATGTTTTGCATGTTCATCATAATAGTTTCTAGATTCCTTTCATATCAAGGGGTTGGCCCTTGTTTCTTAAATTTTACTGCCCACTTCTGCCCAGAAATGAGTAGTATAAAAATCTTAACTATTATACCATGTTTAGCTTGATTAACAAAATGAGAGAGGGCCAAAGAGAATCTGGTATTATAGGGGAGTTCAGTCTATTTAGAACGAAGTTATCAAGAGGTTCTAGCAAAAAAACTATCGGACCGATTACAAAAACAAGAAATCTTTAAATTGTAAGACTTGTTAAAAATAGTGTACAATGGTTTATTGTTAATCCAGTCAAAATTCGATTGGAGATAGAAAAAGAAAGAGAAGAAAAGAATGCGAAAAAGAAATATTTTGGGGCTTTTTGTAGGACTAATTATAGGGCTGTATACAGTCTTAGGAATGAGCCTATTTACCTTTATTAATTTAAAATTTAACTCTGTTTATTATGCTCAGCATATCCCTTATAAGGAGGGGACAGAACCGGACATCATTATGCTGATGGAGAATATGGGTTGGGCCTATACACCGGAAATAGAAGGTATTAGCTATGATGATGATGGGTCGTACGCTATAACTAGAGAAAAAGGAACTAAAACGTCTGTATTAAGTTTTACGAATGGTACTCTATTTTTTTTCCTGGACTCAGGTGAAAGTTATCTTTTTGATCGTAATTTTTCTATCCAACATGCTTTTGACAAACGTTATCACAATATTAAATATAATCAACGAAAAGTCAAAAAAGAAATTAGAGAGACCGTCCAACCAGTGATTGATGCTCAACCAAAACCATTAATCAATCTTCAGTGGTTGTTTAATTTAATTTATCAAAGTAGGTTTAATTAGAGAAAAAGATAGCATAGAAGTGTTTTGTAGGGACTCCTGCCCTTGCTATTTGAAAGTAGCTTAATTTGATAAAAAAAGGTGGGGATAGCGGCTCGATATAGTAGGTCTATTTCCTTGCTATTCATGACGGCTAACCTTTGAAAACACCTCATTTTTATGCTACTATGAAAGTTATGAAAAAACAGTTACAAGGCTTGACGCAGGTGGAGGTCAAGCGGCGGATAGATGCCGGTAAAACAAATCATTTTAAAGCAAAAACTGGCTCCAGCAATTGGGAGATTTTTAGGCGTAATGTCTTTAACTCCTTTAATGTGCTCAATTTTGCAATCTTTGTGGCTTTGATTGCTGTTCAGGCTTGGTCTAATCTTTTTTTCTTTGGGATTATTGTGCTTAATGCTTTTACGGGGATGATGACGGAGTTGCGTGCCCGTCGCATGATTGATAAGCTTAATCTCATGAATCAGGATCAGATTCGTGTGGTGCGTGATGGACAGCTTGTTTCTATCGATCCTAAGGATATTGTCTTGGATGATGTCATGCTCTTGTCTGCGGGTGAGCAGGTGCCCAGTGATGCCGTGGTTATTGATGGGATGGCTGAGCTTAACGAGGCTATGCTGACTGGTGAGAGTGATCACATTCTAAAGAAAGATGGGAAGGAGCTACTCTCGGGTTCTTATCTTGTGAGTGGTCAGGTCTATGCTAAGGTCATTAACGTAGCCGAGGACAATTACGCCAACAAGCTCATGTTAGAGGCCAAGACTCATAAGCCAATCGTGTCCCGTATCCTTTATAATATGGATAAGATTGCTAAGTTTACGGGAAAGATTGTTATACCATTTGGGCTTGCACTCTTTTTTGAAGCTTACATGATTAAGCAGCTTTCTCTTCAAGAGTCGGTCGTTACCAGTTCGACAGCCCTTCTGGGAATGTTGCCTAAGGGAATTGCTCTTTTGACCATTACATCACTTTTGACGGCTGTCATTAAGCTTGGGATGAAACACATCCTTGTGCAAGAGATGTACTCTGTTGAAACCTTGGCTCGTGTAGATGTGCTTTGTTTAGATAAGACAGGGACGATTACACAAGGAAAGATGACAGTTAAAGGACTGGAACTACTGTCAGAGCGTTTTACGAAAGAGGAGTTGGAGCGTTTGCTTGCGGCTTATATGCAACATAGCAAGGATAAAAATGCAACAGCTCAGGCTATTCGAAATGCTTATGAGGGTCTGGAACATCATTATCAAGTAGGTGACGTTATTCCATTTTCAAGTGATCGTAAATGGGGTGCTGTGAGCGTTAATGGGCTTGGAACTCTCTTTTTGGGGGCACCTGAGATGCTTCTTAAAGAAAATCCCAAAGCAGTCGATCAGGCTCAGGCACGAGGGTCTCGTGTTTTGATTTTGGCTTGGAGTCAGTCAGGTGTTGATACAGAGACCATGATTTTGCCGAATGACGTCGAGGCTTTGACTTTACTTGAAATTGCCGATCCTATTCGTGAGGATGCTGCAGAAACTCTGGAATACCTGCGTTCAGAAGATGTGACGCTTAAGATTATTTCTGGTGACAATCCAGTGACGGTTTCTCATATTGCTCATCAAGCTGGTTTTGCCGACTATCAAAGCTATATTGACTGTTCTAAGGTCAGCGATGAGGAGTTGGAGGCTTTGGCTGAGGATACTGCGATTTTTGGTCGTGTATCTCCGCACCAGAAAAAGTTGTTAATCCAAACCCTTAATGCCAATGGGCATACGACAGCTATGACTGGTGATGGTGTCAATGATATCTTGGCACTGCGTGAAGCGGATTGTTCGATTGTTATGGCAGAGGGAGATCCTGCAACACGTCAGATTGCCAACTTAGTGCTTATGGATTCTGAGTTTAAGGACATTCCTGAAATTCTATTTGAGGGACGCCGTGTGGTTAATAATATTGCCCACATTGCACCGATTTTCCTCATTAAAACTGTTTATTCCTTCCTTTTGGGGCTTATCTGTATTGCCAGTATTGTTTTTGGTAAGGCAGAGTACCTCTTGGTCTTCCCTTTTATTCAAGTTCAGATGACTTTGGCGGGTCAATTTATCGAAGGTTTTCCACCGTTTATTTTGACCTTCGAACGTAATATACGACCTGTTGAGAAACATTTCCTCAGACGTTCGCTCCAGTTGTCTATTCCTAATGCCTTGATGCTGGTTATCAGTGTTCTTATTTTCCATCTGTCTCAGGTCTATCTTGGCATGAGCAATACGGACATGCTGACGCTGTCTTATTATATGATGGGATCAACGGGTGTTCTTGCCGTTATTCGTGCTTGTATCCCGTTGAATAAGGGGCGCGTGGCCTTGATTATCTACTCAGTCTTTGGCTTCCTAATCAGCTCCTACTATCTTCGAGATGTGATTGCAATCTCAACACTTAATAGCTACACTTTGCCAATTTATCTGGTCGCAATGGCTATCTGTACACCGCTTTTCTTCTGGATTAGCTATAAACAAGGTGCTTTCCAAAAAGCATAAAGCAAAACTCGGGCTTGGTAACAGGCTTGAGTTGTTTGATAGCTGAACATTAGGAAAATCCTTGATGGGCACTAGGTATGGTACAATAGAGGCATGAAAATAGTAGGGCACTTGACGCCAAAAGTCATTAAAGCTTTTGATTTGGACTACAATCCTGGTGAAGACATCACGCTGTCTGCACAACGTAAGAAGCATATGGAAAAACATCGCCAGGAATTCAGTGATTTTGATGCCACCTATGAACGTATTCCAGAGATTATTGCTCATCCGGACTATATCGGTCGCCATCCTAATGGCCAGTCTTTGGAATACATCAAACGTATTGATGGTAATGTTTTGGTAGCGGTCAGATTATGTGATAAACTTAATGTCCGTACCATGTTTGTGATTAAAGATTCTAAGCTGAAAAACTATATAAATGCTGGTAGAGTGAAGAAAATGTGATATAATATGGGTAAGGAATAACAACGAGGGCGGAAGAGGCAGCCGCCGCACCTTCGGGTCTGAAAGAGATGCAGGATTGTCCCCCTGCCGTTGTTTATCAAACAAAGAAAGTCCCTTTGGGGATTTTTTTATTTTGTATAGCTTAGGGACAAGGCTATCTCACTCTCTGGATTAGCTATAGACGAATTTTTTAGGAGAAGAATTGTCAAAATTAACAGAAAATTCTTGACATCTTTTTTTAAAGGAGTATAATGATTAGTAAATCAGAAAGTAACTGGTCTTAGATTTTCAGGGAGCCTGCGGTGATTGTGAGTAGGTAATCGAGATGAGCGAACATTGGGCTGATTGGATGATAATGAGAAGGTAACACATATTCTTCTCGGTTGGCACCCCTTACCGTGCAACTCCTTGTTGGAGGAGATAGAGATGATGGTCGTTTTTTGAGACTGTTAACTGAGGTGGTACCGTGTTAAACTAGATTTAATGCCCTCACAGAGTTTTTCTCTGTGAGGTTTTTTGTTTACTTTTATCTTTAAAGGTCTCTTTACCTAAAAGAAGTGTCATTTTATTGTTTAATGAAAGCTTGGGTATTTATGGATGTATTAAGCAATGTTCGAAGTGTTATTGATGATATTGATAGAGAGTTAATTCGACTACTGGCCCAACGTCAAAGACTTGTGGAAAAGGCAGGACAGCTTAAGCCCAAGGGAGACAAGGCTACTGTCCAGGCTAGTAATCGTGTTGCGCAAGTGATAGCTACCGTCGCAAGGAGGCACTAGAGCTTGGCTTGTCACCAGATGTGGTTGAAAGTGTTTAGCGAAGCATGATTCAAGCCTTTATTGCTTTGGAAGATAAAGTTAACAAAGAACAATAGTGGTGCCGATACATCCTATAAAGGAGTCTTGCATCAGTCTTATTACTCTCGATAAACCAGTTTGAAAGGAAATACTATGAGAAAAATTTTACCAGCCGATACCTTAACACCAATCTTGGCTTATATGCGTGTTCAGGGAGAACACAAGGTTATCCTTGAATCTATTCCTCGTGAGAAGGAAAATGCACGTTTTTCTATTGTTGCCTACAATCCGGTCTTTGAAGTAACCTTCAAGGATGGTGTTCTTTATGAAAATGGTAAGGCGATTGATCAGGATCCTTTCGAATACTTGGACCAAGTAACAGTCAAGGGCATCAAGTCTGACCTACCTTTCGCAGGTGGTGCTATCGGGTTTGCAGGCTATGATATGATTGGTCTATATGAAAATATCGGGGATATTCCTGAAGATACGATTGGAACACCTGATATGCATTTCTTCATCTATGAGTCTTATTTGATTTTTGACCACAAGAAGGAAAAGGTTTATGTAGTTGAGGACAATATCTACTCTGGTCGTGACAACGATGCGGTGCGTCAGGCTCTTGGTCAGGTGGTAACGAGCCTACAGACTCAGGCGCCAAACGAGTTTACACCTCAGGCCTTGCAAGCTTTGCAATTTTCGAATCATATCGAAAAAGAAGTCTTCATGGACATGGTGGCTAAGGCTAAGAAACTCATTCGTGAGGGAGATATGTTCCAATGTGTGCTTAGTCAACGCTTTTCAGCGGACTTTGAGGGAGATCCTTTGGATTACTACCGTAACTTGCGCGTGACCAACCCATCAAACTACCTTTATTTCTATGATTTTGGAGATTATCAGGTGATTGGTGCCAGCCCAGAGAGCTTGGTTTCAGTGAAAAATGGAGAGGTGGTCACCAATCCGATTGCTGGAACTCGCCCTCGTGGTGCCAATGAGGCTGAAGACGCTGCTCTAGCGGATGAACTCTCACATGATGTTAAAGAAACTGCGGAACACCGTATGTTGGTTGACTTGGGACGTAATGATATTGGTAAGATTGCCCAAAATGGTACGGTCAAGGTGACTAAGTATATGGAGGTTGAGTATTTCCGCTATGTCATGCATCTTACCAGTGTGGTCAAAGGGCAACTCTTGCCTGAGTTGACAGCCCTTGATGCTCTTAAATCAACCCTACCAGCTGGAACCGTGTCAGGAGCGCCTAAGATTCGTGCTATGCGCCGTATCTATGAGCTTGAACAGGAAAAACGTGGTATTTATGCGGGAGCTATTGGTTATCTGTCTGCGACAGGAGATATGGACTTTGCCATTGCTATCCGTACTATGATTCTCAAAAATCAAAAAGCCTATGTTCAGGCAGGTGCAGGTGTTGTCTATGACAGTGTTCCTGAAAATGAATTTTACGAAACGATTAACAAGGCGAAAGCTATGACAAGAATAGGAGATGCCCAATGATTTTACTAGTTGATAATTATGACTCTTTTACCTATAATTTGGCACAATACCTAGGGACATTTACAGAGGTAAAGGTCTTGCGTAACGATGATGCGAACCTATATGAAGAAGCGGAAAAAGCTGACGGACTAGTCTTTTCACCGGGTCCAGGTTGGCCAGCTGATGCGGGTAAAATGGAAGCCTTGATAAAGGATTTCGCTGGTAAAAAACCGATGATGGGAATTTGCTTGGGGCACCAGGCTATTGCGGAAACTTTTGGTGGTAAACTTGGCTTGGCTAAGAATGTTATGCATGGCAAACAAAGCAATATTACTTTTGAAACGCCATCGCCGATTTTCAAGGATATTGACAATGATGTCCCAATCATGCGTTACCATTCCATCGTTGTTGACCAAATGCCAGAGGGCTTTGATGTGACAGCTATCACAACTGATGATCAAGAAATCATGGCCATTCAACATAAGGAGCTACCAATTTATGGTTTGCAATATCACCCAGAAAGCATCGGAAGTCCAGATGGGCTCAAGATGGTTGAAAATTTCGTGAAAATCGTTGCAGGCTAGTTGGTCAGTCTTTTGACTAAATTGGTCTACGCTCAAAACATCTCCTCGTGCATCAGAAAACTTTGAACCGTTTTTGAAAAGGAAAACAGATATGAAAGAAATATTCCTACAAATCTCAAACCGACAAGACTTGTCTCAAGACCAAGTCCAAGCAGTCTTTGACCGTATTCTCAAAAATGAAGTCTCAGAAAGCCAAATCGCTGCCTTTCTTATGGGGCTTAAAACTAAGGGAGAAACAGCAGATGAAATCACAGGTATCGTGCGTGCCCTCAAATCACATGCGACGGTCTTGCCTGAGACCTTCACAGATGCTATGTGTAACTGTGGTACTGGTGGAGACCAGTCTTATAGCTTCAACATTTCAACAACGGTTTGCTTTGTCTTAGCAGCAGGTGGAATTCGTATGGCCAAGGCTGGGAACCGTTCGATTTCCTCTAAATCTGGTTCGGCAGATGTCCTTGAAGCTCTTGGAATCAACGTTGCGGCATCACCAGAAACCCTATCTAAAGCACTTGACGAGGTTGGTTTGGCCTTTATCTTTGCCCAAACCATGCATCCAGCTATGCGTTTTATTGGTCCAGCCCGCCAAGCTCTTGGGATTCCAACGATTATGAACTTGGTTGGGCCACTGGCTAATCCACTTGATCTTGAGACACAACTCATGGGCCTCTACCGTGTGGAATTACAAGAGATTGTTGCTAATGCTATTCAACAGTTGGGACGTAAACGTGCGGTTATTATCACAGGTCCTGACAATATGGACGAAGCTGCCCTCTATGGCACCAACACCTACACCCTTTTGGAAGATGGTCACATCAGCCAGCACACTTTCACTTATGAAGATTTGGGTATGGAAAAGGTTGAGTTGTCTGACATCACAGGTGGCGATGCCAAGGAAAATGCAGAGATTCTCCTTAGTGTCTTGAAAAACGAAGCTAGTCCTTATCTTGAAACAACAGTGCTTAATGCAGGTCTCGGCTTCTTTGCCAATGGTAAGGTTGCGACTATTAAGGAAGGTGTAGAGCTTGCTCGTCAATTGATTGCAGACGGCTCAGCCCTTGAGAAACTTCGCCAACTCCAAGAGGTACAAGTATGAGTAAAGCCTTTCTCCCAACAATCTTAGAACAAAAAGAAAAAGAAGTGGCTCAGTTGGTCATGGAGGACTTGCAGCCCTTGCGTCAGACCTATCGTCTTTATGAGTTTCTCAAGTCAAATCAAAACAAGCTGCAAATTATTTCTGAAGTGAAAAAAGCCAGTCCAAGTATGGGTGATATTAACTTAGATGTGGATATTGTGGCTCAGGCCAAGACCTATGAGGAAAATGGGGCAGCTATGATTTCTGTTTTGACGGATGAGGTCTTCTTCAAGGGTGATATTTCCTACTTAAAAGAAATTTCGTCACAGGTGGCTATTCCAACCTTGGCTAAGGATTTCATTATTGATGAGAAACAGATTGTGCGTAGTCGTAATGCGGGTGCAACAGTCATTCTCTTGATTGTAGCGGCCTTGCCAGAGGCTCGCCTCAAGGAGCTCTACGATTTTGCGACAAGCCTTGGCTTGGAAGTCTTGGTTGAAACGCATAATCTACCAGAATTGGAAGTGGCTCATCGTATTGGTGCTGAGATTATTGGTGTTAACAACCGTAATTTGGTCACTTTTGAGACAGATATCAATACCAGTCTTGAGTTATCAACGCATTTCAAGGACAAGCCTGTTTATATTTCTGAGTCAGCTATTTTCACAGGTCAGGATGCTGCCCTTGTTGCCCCATATTTTAATGGGATTTTGGTAGGAACTGCCCTTATGACGGCTGACAATGTGGCTGAGAAGGTTAAGGAGTTGCAAATTGACAAAGGTTAAAATTTGTGGATTATCGACACCAGAAGCGGTAGCAACTGCAGTTGAAGCAGGTGCTGACTACATTGGCTTTGTGTTCGCCAAAAGCAAGCGTCAAGTGAGTTTTGAACAAGCTCACAAGCTAGCTAAAGGAGTGACAGGCCAGACAAAAATCGTCGGTGTCTTTGTTGCACCAAGCCTTGAGGAACTGGAAGAAGCGATTAGTCAAGTTCCCTTAGATATCGTCCAGATTCATGGAACTTTTGATGAAGCTCTGATTCCAGAGATATCAGTACCAGTTATTCGAGCTATTCAGATTTCGGATAGTGATTCTCAGGTCAAGAGCCAGGCGGATTATCTTCTTTTTGATGCTCCCATTGCTGGCAGTGGTCAGACCTTTGACTGGCAACTCTTGGCGGACAAACAGATTGAACAGGATTATTTCATCGCTGGTGGCTTGACTGTGGACAATGTGGCAGAGGCCAAGGAGACTTTCCAGCCCTATGCCTTAGATGTGTCCTCGGGTGTCGAGACAGATGGTCACAAAGATTTAGATAAGATTAAAGCATTTATAGAAAGAGTGAAAGCATGACATATCAACAACCTGATGCAAAAGGATTTTATGGAAAATTCGGTGGTCAGTTCGTTCCAGAAACGCTGATGACAGCCGTTATTGAATTGGACAAGGCCTATCGTGAAGCCAAGGAAGATCCAAGTTTCCAAGTGGAATTGGATGATCTCCTCAAAAACTATGTGGGCCGTGAGACGCCTCTTTACCACGCCAAACGATTGACTGATCATATTGGTGGGGCACAAATTTACCTTAAACGTGAGGACCTTAACCACACAGGTGCCCATAAGATTAACAATGCCCTTGGTCAAGTTTTGCTTGCCAAACGTATGGGCAAGAAGAAAATCATCGCCGAAACTGGTGCAGGTCAACACGGTGTTGCAACAGCGACAGCTGCAGCTCTTTTTGACATGGACTGTACGATCTATATGGGTGAGGAAGATGTTAAACGTCAGGCGCTTAACGTTTTCCGTATGGAGTTGCTTGGTGCCAAGGTATTTAGCGTCACAGATGGTTCGCGCGTGCTTAAGGACGCTGTAAATGCAGCCCTTCGTGCTTGGGTAGCAGGTATTGATGACACTCACTACATCATGGGGTCTGCCCTTGGTCCAGCACCATTCCCAGAAATTGTTCGTGACTTCCAATCTGTCATCGGTCGTGAAGCCAAACGCCAATATGCAGAGATTTCTGGCGGTAAACTGCCTGATGCTGTAATGGCTTGTATCGGTGGTGGTTCAAATGCTATCGGTATGTTCTACCCATTTGTCAATGACGAGTCAGTAGCTATGTATGGTGCTGAGGCTTCTGGTTTGGGACTTGATACCGATAAACACGCTGCAACCTTTGCCAAAGGTCGTCCAGGTATTCTACACGGAGCGCTTATGGATGTCCTCCAAGATGCTCATGGTCAAATCATGGAAGCCTTCTCTATCTCAGCTGGTCTGGACTACCCAGGGGTTGGCCCTGAGCACTGTTATTTCAACGAAATTGGACGTGCGACTTACGACTCTATCACAGATGAAGAAGCTCTCGAAGGCCTCAAACTTCTATCACGTTTGGAAGGTATTATCCCAGCCCTTGAGTCTAGCCATGCCATTGCGCTTGCACAAAAAGTGGCAGCTAAGATGTCGCCAGACCAAAGTCTCCTTGTCTGCCTTTCAGGTCGTGGGGACAAGGACGTGATGCAGGTTAAAGAACGTTTCGAAGCTGAAGCAGAAGGGAAATAAACCATGACAAAAACACTAACAAAACACCTACAAGCTATCAAAGACAGTAAACACGGCATTTTTGTACCTTATATCATGGCTGGTGACCACGCTAAAGGTCTAGACGGACTCTTTGAGACTATTGCTCTCTTGGAAAATAGTGGTGTTTCAGCTATCGAGGTCGGTATTCCATGGTCTGACCCAGTGGCTGATGGCCCTGTTATTGAATTGGCAGGACAACGTAGTTTAGCTAAAGGTGTGACCTTAACAGCTATCATCAAGAAGCTTCAGGAACAAAAAACACAGGTGCCTTTGGTTATCATGACCTACATCAACCCAGTTTATCAGTATGGTATTGAAGACTTTGTCAAAGATTTAGCAGAGACTTCTGTCAAGGGACTCATCATTCCTGATTTGCCAAATGAACATGCTGACTTTATCTCCCCTTATTTGAAAGACAGTGATATTGCTCTCGTGCCTTTGGTCAGCTTGACTACAGGCATTGACCGTCAGAAACAGTTGATTGATGGTGCAGAAGGCTTTATCTACGCCGTTGCCATCAATGGTGTCACTGGTAAGACTGGTAATTACCGTGATGACCTTGATAAGCACTTGTCTAACTTGACTTCCCATGCAGACATTCCAGTCCTCACAGGTTTCGGTGTGTCAACAGAGGAAGACATCAAACGCTTTAACGCTGTGTCAGACGGTGTTATCGTGGGATCAAAAATTGTCCGTGACCTTCACGACGGTAAGAAAGATGAAGTCGCCGAATTTGTTAAGTTCGGTTCACATTTTGAAAAATAGAAGATGATACTCTCCAGAAATGGGGAGTATTTTTCATCAAAAATAAATCTACAAATGTAGATAAAACCCTTGACGCCATTCTAGAATAGCGTTAAAATAAATCTACAAACGTAAACAAATAATAACATTCAGAAAGGAACTATCATGCTGACAATTTCATCTGCGGAATGGGAAGTCATGCGAGTGCTCTGGGCTAAGGGACAAGCGACTTCTTCAGAGATTATAGCGATTCTATCTAAGAAGCTAGACTGGTCGGCTTCGACAGTAAAGACCTTGCTTGGACGTTTGGCGGACAAGGGGTACCTAACTAGTCAGCGTCAAGGACGAGGGTTTATCTATCAAGCTATCTTGGGGGAAGATGAGGCGAATTTTCAGGCTTTAGAAGCTGTTTTTGACAAGATTTGTTTGACCAAACATAGCGATTTGTTGGGTCAACTCATGGCAAAGACGCCGATGACCCAGGCCGATGTGGATAAGTTACAGGCCTTGCTTGCAGCAAAAGAACCTGTGGATCAGGTGGTTTGTGACTGTGTGCCTGGTCAATGCGCTTGTGGGCATCATATGGAGGTGATATAGGAAATGGCAAAAGAAACTTTTGTGGTTAATGGGATGACCTGTGCGTCCTGTGTGGCCAATGTTGAAAATGCTGTTAATAAGTTGGATGGTGTGGACAATGCTGTGGTTAATCTGACCACGGAAAAAATGTCTGTGGATTATGCTGGGGATAAGGTTAGTCCAGAAGCGATTGAAAAAGCTGTGGCTGACGCTGGTTATGAAGCAGAAGTTTACAATCCAGATACAGCTAAAAGTCAAGAAGAACGTGAAGAAGACAAGATTCACAAGGTGCGTGAGCGCCTCATTTGGTCATCTGTCTTCACCATTCCTCTCTTTTATCTAGCTATGGGACCAATGGTCGGTCTACCTGTGCCAAACTTCTTGTCTCCTCACCATGCAGCCTTGACTTATGCCTTGGTGCTGCTAGTTTTGACAGTTCCAGTCATGTGGTTGGGTCGTTCCTTCTATAGCAATGGTTTTCGTACCTTGGCCAAGGGTCATCCTAACATGGATGCCTTGGTAGCCTTGGCAACATCGGCAGCCTTTCTTTATAGTCTCTATGGTACTTACCATATTTCATTGGGGCATGCCCATCACGCTCACCAGCTTTATTTCGAGTCAGTGGCTGTTATTTTGACCTTGATTACTCTAGGTAAGTATTTTGAAACCCTCTCTAAAGGTCGGACTTCAGATGCTATCAAGAAACTCATGCACTTGTCAGCCAAGGAGGCAACCGTCCTTAGAGATGGTAAAGAAGTCAAACTTCCTGTGGATAAGGTTGTTCTGGGTGACCATATTGTGGTCAAACCTGGGGAAAAGATAGCCGTGGATGGTCAGGTGATTTCTGGTAGCTCCGCGATTGATGAGAGTATGCTTACAGGGGAGTCACTCCCTATTGAAAAAACTGCTGGTAAGCCAGTTTTTGCAGGTTCTATTAATGGTCAAGGTAGCTTGATTTATGAGGCTGAAAAAATTGGTAAGGACACCTTGCTTTCCAAAATCATTAAATTGGTTGAGGATGCCCAACAAACCAAGGCACCGATTGCCAAGATTGCCGATCAAGTGTCAGCGGTCTTTGTTCCTGTTGTCATGGCTATCGCACTTGTTTCAGGTCTCTTTTGGTACTTTGTCATGGGACAAACCTTTACTTTTGCCATGACAGTAGCAGTTAGTGTCTTGGTTATTGCTTGTCCATGTGCTTTGGGCCTTGCGACACCGACAGCTATCATGGTTGGTACAGGCCTTGGTGCCGAACACGGTATTCTCTACAAGCGTGGGGATGTGCTCGAGCTAGCTCACAAGGCTGATGTCCTCGTTTTTGACAAGACAGGGACTATTACTCAGGGTAAACCTCAGTTGGTTTCTAGCTATACCTATGGCAATAGTGGAGTAGCTTTGCAGCTTTTGGCATCCTTGGAAGCTAAGTCTGAACACCCATTAGGTCAAGCTATCCTTGTGGCAGCAGAAAATGCTAACTTGGACTTGTTAGAGATGGATAACTTTTCAAGTTTGACTGGACGAGGTCTTACTGCCAGCTATGCAGGCAAGACTTATTTAGCTGGAAATCAAACACTTATGGCTGAGGAAAAAGTCGACTTGACTTCAGCACAAGCTGATTTCCAAAGCTTGACGGCCGATGGTCAAACTCCTATTTTCCTAGCTGAAGATGGTAAGTTAATCGGACTCTTTGGTGTAGCCGATCAGGTTAAAGCAGATAGTGCAGATATGGTGGTGGCCCTTCATCAAATGGGCAAGGAAGTCATCATGTTGACTGGGGATAATGACCAAACAGCCCAAGCCATCGCTCAAAAGGTTGGCATCAAGCGTGTTATCAGTCAAGTGCTTCCGCAAGAGAAATCTAGGGTGATTAGCGACCTTCAGGCAGAAGGGAAATCAGTCATCATGGTTGGTGATGGTATCAATGATGCTCCAGCCCTTGCGACAGCCGATATCGGTATTGCTATGGGATCAGGAACAGATATTGCTATGGAAAGTGCTGATATGGTCCTTATGAAACCCAACCTCATGGATGTCGTTAAGGCTCTGAAAATTAGTCAGGTGACTATCACGACGATTAAAGAGAACCTCTTCTGGGCCTTTATCTACAATATTTTGTCTATCCCAGTAGCTATGGGTGTCCTCCACCTCTTTGGAGGCCCCCTCCTTGACCCAATGATAGCAGGACTTGCCATGAGCTTTAGCTCTGTCTCAGTCGTCCTCAATGCTCTGCGTCTCAAACGTCGCAAAGTCTAAGCGTCAGTTACTTATAATGACCACCACTTAAGGTGTGTATCAAAAAATAATTAAAGAAAAGGAAGAAAGAAAAATGACAAAAACATATAACATCACAGGAATGAAATGCCAAGGCTGTGTCAACACCGTTACCGAAAAACTCTCTGCTGTCAAAGGCGTAGACAAGGTTCAAGTTGACCTCGAAAACAAACAAGTCACTATCGAAGGTAAACCATGGAAGTGGTCTCTCAAACGTGCCCTCAAAGGCACTAAGTTTGAACTTGGTGACGAAATTTAAGACAGGATTGAAACAGCACTTAGGCTGTTTTTTTCTACCCATAATCTTTTTGAAAATCCCTTCCTTTTGTGATATGATTAAGATAATTATGTTCTCAAAACTGAGACTAGAAAATCAAGAAAAGAAAACGGTATACCTATGTCTAAACAAACCCTTATCCTTCTCTACGGTGGACGTTCAGCAGAACGTGAAGTGTCTGTGCTCTCAGCTGAGAGTGTTATGCGTGCGGTGGATTACAGCGCATTTGAGGTTAAAACCTACTTTATCACTCAGTCTGGTGATTTTATCAAAACACAAGAATTTACAGAAACACCAAGTGATGATGAGAAGCTCATGACTAATGACACAGTTGTGGCTAGTCAGGCTATCAAACCAAGCGATATTTATGAGGAAGGCGCTGTGGTATTCCCAGTTCTTCATGGTCCTATGGGTGAGGATGGATCTATCCAAGGTTTCCTCGAAACCCTTAAGTTGCCATACGTGGGTACTAATGTCTTGTCATCAAGTGTGGCTATGGACAAGATTATGACCAAGCATATTCTTGAAGTTGCAGGTGTCCCTCAGGTTGCCTATACAGTCTACATCGAGGGTGAAGATTTGGAAGCAGCAGTGGCAGAGACGCTTGAAAAATTGACCTTCCCAGTTTTCGTAAAACCAGCTAACATGGGGTCATCTGTTGGGATTTCTAAAGCTGAAAATGAAGCAGAGCTTCATGCAGCGATTGATTTGGCCCTCAAATATGATAGTCGTATCTTGATTGAGCAAGGTGTGGTTGCCCGAGAAATCGAGGTTGGTATCCTTGGAAATACGACTGTCAAAACGACTGACCCAGGTGAAGTGGTCAAAGATGTGGCTTTCTATGATTACCAAGCCAAGTACATTGACAATAAGATTACCATGGATATCCCAGCTCACGTGCCTGCAGAAGTCATGACGCAAATGCGTGCCTATGCGGCCAAGGCCTTCCGTGCCCTAGGTGGTTGCGGTCTTGCCCGCTGTGATTTCTTCCTGACAGAGGATGGAGCCATTTATCTTAACGAGCTCAATACAATGCCAGGTTTCACTCAATGGTCAATGTACCCACTACTTTGGGAAAATATGGGACTTTCTTACTCAGATCTTATCAAGGAATTGGTAGCCTTGGGACAAGAAATGTTCGACAAACGTGAAAGCCATTTGATTTAAGCACTATGATTTAGATGACAGACATCTTAGTCTTGGAGAAATCTCTGAGACTGAGGTGTTTTTTTCTTTACAGAAATCTAGATTTTATTTATATCTTTTCTTTATCACGCTGATAAAAAATACATATTATCCAAATAATCTAACAGATGGTAGAATAAATCTAACGTTTCAAATGAAATAAAGCAATTCGTTCGTTTTTGATGACGATTTGCGTATCGCAATGATTATCAGAGGCGAGTGAAGTCAAAGGGCTAGAAGTAGATGGCAGTGAATGCTCACGGAATTCTATACGCCTTTTGTATCTTGTTTTGAGGAGGTAGGTTTTGGACTGGTCCATTGTTCAACAGTATTTGCCCTTTTATCAGAAGGCATTCTTTTTAACTTTACATATTGCCGTTCTGGGGATTTTTGGTTCCTTCCTTTTGGGCCTGGTGGTGAGTGTTATTCGTCATTACCGAGTACCGGTTTTGAGTCAGCTTTCGACGGCTTATATTGAGCTATCTCGTAATACGCCGCTCTTGATTCAACTCTTCTTTCTCTACTTTGGTTTGCCTCGTATAGGTTTGGTTTTATCATCAGAGGCTTGTGCTGTGGTGGGTTTGATTTTCTTGGGTGGTTCTTATATGGCGGAGTCCTTCCGAAGTGGTCTAGAGGCCGTTAGTCAGACCCAGCATGAAGTGGGCCTGTCTATAGGCTTGACGCCATTTCAAGTCTTTCGCTATGTGGTCCTTCCCCAGGCAGTGGCTGTGGCGTTGCCGTCATTCAGTGCTAACGTCATTTTCCTTATTAAGGAAACATCAGTATTCTCAGCGGTAGCCTTGGCGGATTTGATGTATGTTGCCAAAGATTTGATTGGTCTTTACTACGAAACCGATGTGGCTCTAGGCATGTTGGTGGTGGCTTATCTCTTAATGTTGCTGCCGATTTCTCTAGTCTTTAGTTGGATTGAAAGGAGGTTACGCTATGCAGGATTCGGGCTTTCAGGTTCTTCTTCAGGGGAATAATTTCCTACGTATCTTACAAGGTCTAGGCGTAACTATTGGCATTTCCATCGTTTCGGTGCTTCTTTCCCTTTTACTAGGAACCCTTTTTGGGATTGTCATGACTTCGAAGTCTAAGATTGTTCGGCTGTTGTCACGTATTTATCTGGAATTTATCCGAATCATGCCTCAACTAGTCTTGCTCTTTATAGTCTATTTTGGTCTGGCTAGGAACTTTAACATCAATATCTCAGGTGAGTTATCGGCTATTATCGTCTTTACCCTTTGGGGAACGGCTGAGATGGGTGATTTGGTGCGTGGTTCAATCACGTCGCTACCTAGACACCAGTTTGAGAGCGGAAGGTCCCTTGGCTTGACCAATGGGCAACTCTATACCTATGTGATTATTCCACAAGTCTTGCGTCGCTTGTTGCCTCAGGCTATTAACCTGGTGACACGTATGATTAAAACTACGTCCTTGGTGGTTTTGATTGGCGTAGTTGAGGTGACCAAGGTTGGTCAGCAGATTATCGACAGTAATCGCCTGACTATTCCAACAGCTTCTTTCTGGATTTATGGCACGATTTTGATTCTTTATTTTGCTATTTGTTACCCAGTATCTAAGCTGTCTACTTATCTTGAAAATCGTTGGAGGAATTAAGATGACAGAAAGCATTTTACAAATCAAGGATTTGAAAAAGTCCTTTGGGGACAATGAGATTCTCAAAGGCATCTCCTTGGATGTTAAACAAGGTGAAGTCGTTGTTATCCTGGGTTCCTCAGGCTGTGGGAAATCGACCTTGCTACGTTGCATCAATGGCTTGGAGACCATTCAAGGAGGGGATATTCTCCTGGATGGCAAGTCTATCACTGGTAGCAAGAAGGATTTTCATCTGATTCGTCAGAAAATCGGCATGGTCTTTCAAAGCTATGACCTCTTTCCACACTTGGACATCCTGCAAAATCTGATTTTGGGGCCAGTCAAAGCTCAAGGGCGTAATAAGGAAGAAGTCATTGCGGAGGCTGAGAAACTTTTGGATCGTGTGGGACTTTTGGACAAGAAGCATAGCTACGCACGACAACTGTCAGGTGGTCAAAAGCAGCGTGTGGCAATTGTCCGTTCCCTTCTCATGCATCCTGAAGTTATCCTCTTTGACGAAGTGACGGCTTCGCTTGACCCTGAGATGGTTCGTGAGGTTCTGGAATTGATCAACGACCTCGCTCAAGAAGGGCGTACCATGTTGATTGTCACCCATGAGCTTCAGTTTGCGCGTGCCATCGCTGATCGTATTATCTTTATGGATAAGGGAGTCATCGCTGAGGAAGGTACTGCTGAAGAATTCTTCAATCATCCAAAGACACAACGGGCTCAAGAGTTCCTCAATGTCTTTGACTTCAGCCAGTTTGGTGCCTATTTGTAACCCATTGTTTTTAGTGAAAATAAATTATTTTAGGAGATATTTATGAAATTAACAAAGAAAATTTTTGCCCTATTAGCCCTCGTCTTTGCCTTGGTGGCAGTGACTGCTTGCTCAAGTAACAGTAGCTCTGGTAAATCAACAGCCAAAGCACGTACGATCGAAGAAATTAAGAAAAGTGGTGAACTCCGTATCGCCGTTTTTGCGGATAAGAAACCTTTCGGTTATGTAGATAACAAGGGTGCTTACCAAGGTTACGATATTGAACTTGGTAACCGTTTGGCCAAGGACTTGGGTGTTAAACCTAAATACGTCTCAGTAGATGCGGCTAACCGTGCTGAATTCTTGATTTCAAACAAGGTAGATATTACCCTTGCCAACTTCACAGTGACTGATGAACGTAAGAAACAAGTGGACTTCGCCCTTCCTTACATGAAAGTCTCAATCGGTGTGGTGTCACCTAAAGACAAGGTGATTAAGGACGTTAAAGAGCTTGAAGGTAAGACTTTGATTGTTACTAAGGGGACAACTGCTGAAACTTACTTTGAAAAGAACTACCCAAATATCAAATTGCAAAAATATGACCAATATAGCGATGCTTACCAAGCCCTACTAGATGGTCGTGGCGATGCCTTCTCGACTGATAATACAGAAGTTCTTGCTTGGGCTCTAGAAAATAAAGGTTACGAAGTTGGAATCACATCACTTGGTGACCCAGACACCATTGCCCCAGCCGTTCAAAAAGGTAACAAAGAACTCCTTGACTTTATCAATAAAGACATTAAGAAACTTGGCGAAGAGAATTTTTTCCACAAAGATTATGAAAAAACACTTCACCCAACTTACGGTGATGCAGCAAATGCTGACGATCTCGTCGTTGAAGGTGGCGAAGTGAAATAAGACTAACTCCTCTCTAAGGGGAAGTCTTGCTTAAAAAGAATAAAACAAGTAAACCACCTCGTGGCTATCTAGGTTAACTAGAAGCAGGGGTGGTTTTACTTGTTTTTATAGTTTCTTTTAATCTTCCATTCAACGAAAAGGACATATATAAACAAGCCTCCAAACATTCCAAATACGATATAAGGTTTCAGACGATCAAGTAAGGTCTTTCGTTGACCATAGGGGGATTTTGAACCGTCTTTCCAGGTAATGCTTTTGTCTTCATCATCAATCCGTTTGTAGGACTCATCATTATAAGTCAAATAATGATCCTTCCGTACATACATATTCAAATAGTTATAGCCGTGCTTTGTGGGGAGGTTTGAAAGTAGGCGCTCCTCGGCATAAACTTCAATGTAGAGGGTCCCATCCTCTAAGCGTTTAATATCATCAATGCGTGCATTTTTGATGAGGACATTTCCATCTTGAACAATCTCCCAATTGCGCTTACCTGACTTGTAACCTCCTTCGTAGGATATAGCGAGCTGATGGCTTTCAGATTGCCAAAGGCCATAGATACTGTCTTTATAAACGTTATGATCAAAGAAAATAACATAGATAATGAATATAGGTAAGATGATTAGGAAACATACCCCAAAAATGTTAGCTAAACGGTATGTAAATTTATCCCAACGTGCTCGCCATCCAGTTTTGCGTTTCTGTTGTTTCCGATATGCTTTTTGTGAATGATACTTTCGGTTGAGTTTCTTCCGGTCAGCGTATTTTCTTTTTCTTTGGTGTCTCACTTAACTTTTCTCTCCTCTTTTGCCGAGCCTCTATCACGATAAGAAATGAACAAATACCCATAAGTATCAAATAGAAGGCTTCAAGAACTTCATCTATAGTGGTTTTCCGTTGACCATAAGGGCTGGTGGAACCATCTTTCCAAGTGATGGACCTGTTTCCGGAGTCTATTCGTTTGTAGGACTCGCCATCATAGGTAAGATAATTGTTTTTACGAAGATAGAAATCCATATAGCTGAAGCCGTCCTTGGTTGGGAGGTCTGTCAGGTAGCCTTCCACAGTGGAGAGCTCCATGTGAAGAGTTCCGTCATTAAGCCGCTTGACCGGGCGAGTTCTAGCAGCATAGATAATATCCTTACCATCCTGTACGACCTGCCAGTCGATATTTCCTCGCTTTCGAATATGCTTATAGGAAATCGCTAACTGATGATGATCAGATTGCCAGAGACCATAAATGTTATCTTTGTTGACTGTATAATGATCGTAATAATAAAAACCACCATATAGCAGTGCTAGTATTAATAAGATGATCAATCCAGATGTTGGCTCTAGTAGAACTACATTTCTCCAATTAAAGCGCCATCCTTTAGGTTCTACGATACTTTGGCAGTCGCTATTTATATTTTTCTTTCCTTTAAAGAGAGTGATTAATTTTTTCTTTGTCATGCCTAATCCTTTCATCAACCATTGTAACAAATTCATCTCCCAAGCAAAAGCTGGCCTGATTTGTGATATAATTGGGAGTGATTGCAGGCAAGAAAATCTTACTTCTTGCCAGACTTGTAAAAAATATTATAGAGGATTTTAAGATGAAACTGACACTCCATGAAATTGCCAAGATTGTTGGCTCTAAAAATGATGTCGCTGCCTATGAAGATGTCGCCATAAACCAAATTGAGTTTGATAGCCGTAAAATTACAGCGGGTGACCTCTTTTTGCCACTAAAAGGTGCGCGTGATGGACATGATTTTATCCAAACAGCCTTTGAGAATGGTGCTCTAGCAACATTCACAGAAAAAGACCTGCCAGCTGATCAAGCTCACATCCTAGTTGATGATGCTCTTGAAGCCTTCCAAAAACTAGCTGCCTACTATCTTGAAAAGACCGGTGTTGACGTTATTGCGGTGACTGGTTCTAACGGTAAGACAACCACCAAGGACATGATTCATGATATCTTGGCCACAACCTATCGTACTTACAAAACCCAAGGCAATTACAACAATGAGATTGGTCTTCCTTATACAGCTCTTCACATGCCTGATGATACGGAGAAAATCGTCCTTGAGATGGGGCAAGACCACATGGGAGACATTCACCTCTTGTCAACCTTGGCGAAGCCAAAAACAGCTGTTGTCACCTTAATCGGAGAGGCTCATTTGGAATTCTTCGGTAGTCGTGACAAGATTGCTCAAGGTAAAATGCAAATGCAAGACGGTATGCCTGATGGTAGTCTCTTACTTGTACCAAGTGATCCAATCGTTGATCCTTTCTTGCCAAGCAATCTTGAAGTGGTACGCTTTGGGGATGGTGCAGAGCTTACAGTCTCTGAGTTGACAGAATTCAAGGACCATCTCACCTTTTCAACAAACTTCCTAGACGGACAAGTTACCTTGCCAGTCACTGGAAAATACAATGCTACAAATGCCATGGTTGCTGCCTATGTCGCCAAACACTTGGGTGTAACTGAGGAAAATATTCTCTCAGCTCTTGCTAACTTGCAGCTCACAAAAAACCGTACTGAATGGAAAAAAGCAGCCAATGGTGCTGATATTCTTTCCGACGTCTACAATGCTAATCCAACAGCCATGAAGCTCATTTTGGAAACCTTCTCAGCTATTCCTAAGAATGAAGGAGGCAAGAAAATCGCTGTCCTAGCTGATATGAAAGAACTTGGTGAACAGTCTGTTCAACTTCACACGCAGATGATTCTAAGCCTGACACCAGATGCTATTGATACGGTGATTTTCTACGGTGAAGACATTGCAGAATTGTCACAACTTGCCAGTCAAATGTTCCCGCTTGGTCATGTTTATTATTTTAAGAAAACAGCTGATGAAGACCAATTTGACGCTATGGTTAAGCACATCAAGGAAAGCCTAGGCGAGCACGATCAAATCTTGCTCAAGGGCTCTAACTCTATGAACCTAGCTAAGGTCGTGGAAGAACTCCAAGCTAAGAATTAAGTTATCTAACCTGCTCTCTGAAGCAGGTTTTTGATTTACCCTGAAATTTGATATAATAGCAGGCATAGTAATCTCAGCAGGAGAAGAGAATGAAGGATTTTTTGACAACCACCCAAACTCATCCACCCCAGATACCGTTGCCCTATTATTTACTAATGCTTTTGGCGATGGTGCTTTTGAGTTACTTGAGCTGGCGTTGGTATAAGAATAAGATATGGCGTTGGACCTTTCTCACTATCCAAGCCATTCAACTCTTTGCCCTTTATACCTGGTACCTCTGGCAGGGCTTTCCACTTTACATTAGTCTACCCCTTTACCATTGTCGCATGGCCATGTTTGCTGTTCTCCTCCTGAAAAATAGTAGAATAAAGAGTTATTTCGCTATTATGGGAGTTGTCGGGACTTACTGTGCATTGATTTATCCAGTATTTGATCCCTATGAGTTTCCACATATCACAGGCTTTTCTTTACTAATTGGTCACTATGCCCTACTTGTCAATAGCCTGAATGTCATTTTTAACAGTTATAAAACCCAACCCGTCAGCCAACGACTGATTATGGTGGCTACCTTGATACTGAATCTAGGTCTTGTAATAGTTAATCAGACAATCGGTGGAAACTATGGCATGCTTAAACACACGCCATTTATTATAGGAACTCCCTTATTTGTCAAATACTTTGCTGTTTCAGGAGCTCTGATTTTTCTCATGATAATCATGAAAAAAGGTCTGGAGCGTTTTGAAGAGAAATATTAAATAAATGAAGAAACACGCTATCAGAAAGTTGATAGCGTATTTTTTCATTTTATTTGTTTTATTCTAACACAAAACGCTTTTAGAATTGCTTTCACACTGTAATTTGGATATAATAAAAGAGCTGTGCCTGCGAGAATTATTGCAAGCCTCGACAACAAATGTAGCTCTCACAAGACAGAAATTTTCTGAAAGAAGTGCTACAACTATCTTGCTTTCCAATAAGATTATTTTTTTAAAGAAGAAAGAAAACTATGAGCATTCAAGACGAAATTAAGAAACGCCGTACTTTTGCCATCATCTCTCACCCCGATGCTGGTAAAACAACAATAACTGAACAATTGCTTTACTTTGGGGGTGAAATCCGTGAAGCTGGTACCGTAAAAGGTAAGAAGACTGGAAACTTTGCCAAGTCAGACTGGATGGATATCGAGAAACAACGTGGTATCTCAGTAACCTCATCTGTGATGCAGTTTGACTATGCCGGCAAACGTGTCAATATCCTTGATACTCCAGGGCATGAGGACTTCTCAGAAGACACCTACCGTACCCTTATGGCGGTTGATGCTGCTGTAATGGTCGTTGACTCAGCCAAAGGTATTGAGGCCCAAACCAAAAAGCTTTTCGAAGTTGTCAAACACCGTGGTATTCCTGTCTTCACCTTCATGAACAAATTGGACCGTGATGGACGTGAGCCACTTGACCTCTTGGAAGAGTTGGAAGAAGTGCTTGGTATTGCCAGCTACCCAATGAACTGGCCTATCGGTATGGGTAAAGCCTTCGAAGGACTTTACGACCTTTATAACGAACGCTTGGAGCTCTATAAAGGTGACGAGCGCTTTGCCAAGATTGAAGATGGTGATACTCTATTTGCCAACAACCCATTCTATGAGCAAGCTAAAGAAGATATCGAACTCCTGACAGAAGCAGGAAATGAATTCTCTGAAGAAGCTATTTTAGCTGGTGAATTAACACCTGTCTTCTTCGGTTCTGCCCTTACAAACTTTGGAGTTCAAACCTTCCTCGATACCTTCCTCAAATTCGCGCCAGAACCACATGGCCACAAGACGGTGGATGGCGATGAGATTGATCCTCTTAATAAGGATTTCTCAGGTTTTGTTTTCAAAATTCAAGCCAACATGGACCCACGTCACCGTGACCGTATTGCCTTTGTTCGTATCGTGTCTGGTGAATTCGAGCGTGGTATGAGTGTAAACCTAACCCGTACAGGTAAAGGAGCTAAGCTCTCTAACGTCACTCAGTTTATGGCTGAGTCCCGTGAAAATGTCGAAAATGCCGTGGCTGGAGATATTATCGGGGTTTACGATACAGGAACTTACCAGGTTGGTGATACCCTTACCGTAGGTAAAAACAAATTTGAATTTGAGCCCCTACCAACCTTTACGCCAGAGTTGTTCATGAAAGTTTCTGCTAAAAACGTCATGAAACAGAAGTCTTTCTACAAAGGAATTGAACAATTGGTGCAAGAAGGAGCCATCCAGCTCTACACCAATTACCAAACAGGTGAATACATGCTTGGTGCCGTTGGTCAACTTCAGTTTGAAGTCTTCAAGCACCGTATGGAAAACGAATACAATGCTGAAGTCGTTATGACACCAATGGGTAAAAAGACCGTGCGTTGGATTCAACCTGAGGACCTTGATGAACGCATGTCATCAAGCCGAAACATCTTGGCCAAAGACCGCTTTGACCAACCAGTCTTCCTATTTGAAAATGACTTTGCCCTTCGTTGGTTTGCGGACAAATACCCAGATGTGACATTGGAAGAGAAGATGTAATACAGCACAAAAGATGACGATTTTAAATCGTTCATCTTTTGACGCTAGCCACTATCTTGTGGCTAGCTAGCCGTCTGACTTTATGTCGTAATATCTTATTAAAACAAGAAAAACCATAGGACTGCCAATTAAGACTGTCCTATGGTTTCTTTTATTTTTCCGTATTGAGTAATCTGCCTAGGAATCGTTGCAGGGCGAAGAAAACAATAAGGCTTGCCAATGTTTCTCCTAGGAAAGATGAGCTATTGACAATGAATGAATAGAGATAAGGGCTTTGTCCTTCAGGAGCATAGCTCCCCCAAAAGATGACACCAGCTATAAAGTGAATGAAGTAACGAGCAAAGCTACCAAGCAGAATCCCCTCAGTAATCACCGTCAGAGACTTGAGCTTTTTCCCTTGTATAATGGCTTTATCAAGGGCTGGTTTGACAATACCACTGATACCAATAAGACTAAAGGCGACAAAATACTCCAGAAAACCTTGTGTTAAGGTTAGCCAACCACCGGCTGCCTGTCCTGTCACCACTTGAAGTAGCCCCCAGATAAGACCGCCCATAGCACCAGCTTTTGAGCCCCAGCGAAAACTGAGGAGAAAGATAGGTACCATCTTAAAGGAAAGGGAAATCCAAGGGCCTAGTGACATAGGCTGGGTAACTAGGTCCAGGATATAAGCAATAGTTGCAAAGAGTGCAACCTCAATCATTGGTCGAACACTTGTTTTCGACATAAAAAAACCTCCTATACCAATCGTCTTGATTGGCTATTTTTTGCCACATCAAAACGACGTCATAGAAGTTCTCCTATTTCAATCTATTTTGAGACACATCCCTACGCAGGTTCTAACCTGATCAGGTGGTAAGAGTTTAGGCAAGTCTTGAAGAAAAGATTCAAGCTAGCCATTCTCAGCAATTGCTCCTCTTGTGACCCTTTTATTGTACTACCAGAAACCCATTTCTGCAAGTGTCTGAAATCTTAAAATTGTGGTATAGTTAAAGCAAGAACTATCTTTAAGTAAAAAAAGGAGAAAAACTATGGGAATTTTTTCAGGATTGCTTGGCAATGCGTCTAAGAAAGATAATGGCAAGGTTGAACGTCAATTGGAGAACATCTTGATTCCAGGTGAACAGGTGGAGTTAGCCTATGTCCTTGTTCGTGACTTGATTGTCTTTACAGAGAAGCGCTTGATTTTAGTCGATAAGCAAGGTGTTACAGGAAAGAAGACTTCCTATAAGTCTATCCCTTATCACTCAATCTCTCGTTTTACTGTAGAAAGTTCTGGGCACTTTGACATAGATGCTGAACTTAAGATTTGGATTTCATCAGCACTGGAGCCCGCAGAGGTACTTCAATTTAAGAGTGATAATAATGTTTTTGAAATCCAACAAGCTTTGGCAGCAGCAGTACTAGAGTAATGAGGAAGAAAAATGTTTATTGAAAAAGAACTGGGTTATAAGTGTCACTGGATTAATATCGACTCAGATATTATTTCTGAGCAATCCTATCTTTATACCAAGTATGATATTGATCAGGAAACCATAGAGTATGCTTTGGATAAAAATGAACGAGCTCACATGGACTACAATCGTGAGAATGGGACAATCACCTTTATCTATAATGTTCTGGCACTTGAAAAGGACAAGGAATACTATGAAACCATTCCTCTGACCTTTATTGTTCAAGATAAGCGTTTGGTGACTATTAGTAACGAGGATAACGCTTATGTGATAAGCAAGATGCAAGATTATGTGGATAACCATGAGGATTTGTCTATCTACAAATTGCTCTTTGCAGGACTTGAGATGATTTCAAATGCCTACTATCCCGTCATTGAATGTTTGGATCAGCAAAAAGATGAGGTTAGTCGACGCCTAAGACAGACAACGACGAGTAAGAATCTTTACGATCTTTCAGATTTGGAAATAGGCATGGTCTATTTGGTGGCTGCAGCCACACAAAACCGTCTTCTATTGGAACACATCAAGGGGCACGCCATTTATCGTCGTCTCAATGAGGTCGAAAAAGAGCAGTTTGATGATGCCATGATTGAAGCCAGGCAGTTGGTTGCCATGACGGATCTTATTTCTAAGGTCTTACAGCACCTATCAGGTTCTTATGACAATATCCTAAACAACAACTTGAACAACAACTTGAGCAATCTGTCCATTATTGAGGTACTTTTAGGAGTGATTGCCGTTATTACTGGTTTCTTTGGGATGAATGTTCCTCTACCGTTTATGACTGTCAGTCCAGCCTGGATTTTCATCATTATCGGTAGTGCGATCCTTTGTTTGGTCTTGGCCCGCTACTTGCGTTGGTTGGTCCATAAATAATAATTAGTGAGTGAAACCGTCTTCTCAAATTGGAGGCGGTTTTAAAATGTTATTCACTGTCTTTTTATTTCTAAATATGATAGACTAGATGAGTTGTTAAAATAAACGACTATTAAATACAGGTAGTTAACATACTACACAACCAAGTCTCATAAGGTGGCTTCGCACCGCCTTCAAATAGAAAGAAGAATACTTTGAAATTTACAGATTTAAACCTATCAGAAGACATCCAATCAGCCGTTGTAGCTGCCGGTTTTGAAAAGCCATCACCTATCCAAGAGTTGACGATTCCACTCGCTCTTGAAGGTAAGGATGTCATCGGTCAGGCCCAAACTGGTACTGGTAAAACAGCTGCCTTTGGTCTGCCTACCCTAAATAAAATTCGTACAGAAGAAAATACAATCCAAGCTCTTGTTATTGCCCCAACACGTGAGTTGGCAGTGCAATCTCAAGAAGAGCTTTTCCGTTTTGGTCGTGACAAAGGTGTTAAGGTTCGCTCAGTCTACGGTGGTTCTAGCATTGAAAAACAAATCAAGGCCCTCCGTTCAGGTGCCCACATCGTTGTAGGGACACCAGGTCGTCTTCTTGACCTTATCAAACGTAAGGCTCTTAAACTCAATAATATCGAGACTTTGATTTTGGATGAAGCTGATGAAATGCTTAACATGGGCTTCCTTGAAGACATTGAAGCTATCATTAGCCGAGTACCAGAAGAACGTCAAACCCTTCTCTTCTCAGCAACTATGCCTGATGCTATCAAACGTATTGGCGTTCAGTTCATGAAAGATCCTGAGCATGTGAAAATCAAGGCTAAAGAATTGACCAATGTTAACGTTGACCAATACTTTATCCGAGTGAAGGAACAAGAGAAGTTTGATACTATGACTCGCCTTATGGACGTTGACCAACCAGAATTGTCAATTGTCTTTGGTCGTACCAAACGTCGTGTGGATGAGTTGACACGTGGTTTGAAACTTCGTGGTTTCCGTGCAGAAGGTATCCACGGAGACCTTGACCAAAACAAACGTCTTCGTGTTATCCGTGACTTCAAGAACGACCAAATCGATATCTTGGTTGCCACAGACGTTGCGGCGCGTGGTCTTGACATCTCAGGTGTTACTCACGTCTACAACTACGATATTCCACAAGACCCAGAAAGCTACGTTCACCGTATTGGACGTACAGGTCGTGCAGGCCAATCAGGTCAATCGATTACTTTCGTTGCTCCAAACGAAATGGGTTACTTGGGGATCATCGAAAACTTGACTAAGAAACGCATGAAAGGCCTTAAGCCACCAACAGCTCAAGAAGCCTTCCAAGCTAAGAAGAAAGTTGCCCTTAAGAAAATCGAACGTGACTTTGCGGATGAAGCTATCCGTTCTAACTTTGACAAGTTCAAGGGTGATGCGGTTAAATTGGCTCAAGAATTCACACCTGAAGAATTGGCACTTTACATCTTGAGCTTGACCGTTCAAGACCCAGAGATGATGCCAGAAGTGGAAATTGCCCGTGAAAAACCATTGCCATTCAAACCATCAGGTGGTGGCTTTGGTGGTAAAGGTGGCAAAGGTGGCCGTGGCAACCGTGGTCGTGATAACAGCCGTCGTGGTGGTGGATACCGTGGCGACCGTAACCGCGATGACCGAGACGGTGGCCGTCGTGACTTCAAACGCAAGTCTAAGAAGAATAGCCGTGACTTCGAAAACCATGGCAACAAACGCCCACACCGTACCTCAAGCGAAAAGAAAAACGGCTTTGTTATCCGTAACAAGGGTGATAAATAAACAATGAAAACGCTCTAAGAAATAGAGCGTTTTCCTATATCTTGAATATACGATATAAGTACATAATAAAAACTCATAAGTTTTTCTATAACCAGTTGTTAGACCAATTGCAAAAGAAACAAAACGATATATTGTAAGACCTGTCGTAAATACTGTGAAACGTTTTGTTGTTAATCCAGTCAAGAAATTGTTTGGTCGTAGAAGAGGAAGGAGAAGATGACAATGAAAATAAGCAAAATTTTAGGGATTTTTATAGGATTATTTATAGGGTTGGTTACAGTCTTAGGAATGAGCCTATTTATCTTTATTAATTTAAAATTTAACTCTGTTTATTATGCTCAGCATATCCCTCATAAGAAGGGGACAGAGCCTGATCTCGTTATGTTGATAGAGAATATGGACTGGATTTATACACCGGAGATTGATGGTATTCGATATGACAATGACGGAACAAACGCTATTATAAATACTAAAAGTAAATCTTTTCTAACAAAATCCTTAGGAAGCTTTTTATATGATAAGGATAATATGACTGTCGGTTTTGACAGTACGTTTAGATTTGAGGACGTCAGTTATTTTTCAGAAGAAGCAAAAAGAATTCAAGTTAATGAATCGAAAATTAAACGAGAGATTAGGGAAGATTTTTCCCCAATTATGAAGGTTCAAACAAAACCATTAATCAATCTTCAGTGGTTGTTTAATTTAATTTATCAAAGTAGGTTTAATTAGAGAAAAAAGATAGCATAGAAGTGTTTTGTAAGATTATTTATATCTAAAGATGAGTTTATCTATATTGTGGCATTTACTGTGGATATAATTCAGGGCACCTTGCCGGGTGTCTTTTTTATTTACTAAATTTGGAGTAATACTACTGATTTTAAAGCTATTTAGAGCATGTAGACTGATTCATACACGTGCGTTGTATACCACTATGAGAATTTTTCTAATAGGTAGTGATTTGACATTGATTGAAGATTATATCATTGAGCTTCGGGAGAACAAACTAAATAATAGAATATTTATATGTCTTAACTGGAAAAGATCTTATGAAGTCTTCTAAGAGGAAAGTATGCACTTAATTTGATAATTCAAGACTAAAAAACACACGGTTATTTTTCCGTGTGTTCTTTGATATAAGCCAGTTTTTTCTCTCGACTTTTTTTCTTAAAGAGTGCTTCGGCGCTCATGGCTTCAGACTTGCTGTCAAAGGCTTCTGAGTAGATGAGTTTAACTGGTAGGCGGGCTCTGGTATACTTGGCGCCTTTGCCTGAGTTATGGGTTTTGAGGCGGCGTCCGACGTCTGTGGTGTAGCCTGTATAGAGGGTTCCATCGGAACACTCGACCACATACATGTAGGCCTTGCTATCCTTTTCTGCCATCGTTTAAGACTCACTCTCAGTCTTTTTCCCAAAGTATATCTCAAAGATTTCGTCGGTATAGTCGCCATTTTTCTTGTGCACAAAGAGAGGGGGAAGAATCTTCAGTCCATCTGTTGATCCATCTTTTATGGCTTCAATCAGGAGCATATTTGCCTCACGTCCCATCTTAGGATAGATAAACTGGATGCGTTTAGGTGCTAGATTATACTGGCGCATGGTGTCAATGATATCCAAAAAGCGGTCAGGGCGATGCACCATGGCAATGCGCCCATTAGATTTAAGGGCATGACGTGCGACCTGGCAAATTTCTTCCAAATTAGTCGTGATTTCGTGACGGGCCAAGAGGTAGTGCTCTGACAGATTCTTCTTAGATGTTTCTGTCGCCTTAAAGTAGGGAGGGTTACAGAGGATAAGGTCCACCTGAGATCGTGGGGTATGGTCAAGCAAATTCTTTAGGTCGTCATTGACAACAGTCACCTGATCTTCTAATTGATTAAGAGTTACGGAACGCTGGGCCATATCAGCCAGACGTTCTTGCAGCTCAACCAAGGTAATCGGTGCCTCAGTGCGTGTACTGGCAAAGAGGCCAACGGCACCATTTCCTGAACAGAGGTCGACGATTAATCCCTTTTTTGGAATTTTTGGAAACCGAGAGAGGAGGACACTGTCAATAGAATAGCTGAAGACCTCCTTATTTTGAATGATTTTTACATCTGTGGAGAAGAGTTGGTCAATGCGTTCTCCATCTTTTAAAATTGGATTTGTCATAGTTTTAATTGTAACAAAAAACAGCTCCCAAAGGAACTGTTGCGAGTGATTACTCTAGGACACCGAAGGTATACCCTTGATTTTTGAAATATTCGATAATTTGTGGAAGGGTTTGAATAGTAAGTTCTTTACCAGCAGCGTCATGCATAAGGACAACCTTAACATGACTTTCAGGGAAATACTGTTGAGAACCATCCATGTAGGCCATCATAGTTTCAGATGTGGTTGGGCGAACAGAGGCTGGTTCTGCATCTCCACAGAGCATGTTCCAGTCAATCCACTGGATACCTTGATTGGCGAGAGCATGGTCGGTTGCCTCCAATCCTTGCCATGACATATGACCACCAGGGTAACGGAAAATTCTTGTTTTGAAGTCCTTACCTAGGATGGCTTGGAAATTGGCATTGGTTTGGTCAACTTCAGAAACAATTTGACTTTTGTTGGGAACACGCCCAGGATAAAGTAGGTTAAAGTTGTGGCTAAGGCTATGGTTAGCAATAGCGTGTCCTTCTGTAATTTGGCGTTTGAGGATGTCCGCATTTTCTTGACTAATGGTATAACCAATGTGGAAGAAGGTTGCGTGAACGCCATACTCTTTCAGAATATCCATGACTTGTGGTGTCAAGGTAGGATCAATCCCGTCATCGAAGGTTAAAAAGACAACCTTATCGTCAACATCTTGAGATACACCTCGGATAGTGTTATTAACAGCAGTAACGTCGTAGGCATAATCAGAGGCTTCAATGCTATGGTTACTACCTTTTTTGAGTTGTTTTTTATCATTTTTTTTAGCTTGTTCTGAAGAAGAATTTGCTCCGTTAGCTACTTGTTCAGTTTTTTCAGTCTGAGCTGGTTGTTCAGCTTTAGAATTGTGGCGTTGTGACAAAACAAATCCTAGAATAGCCAGTACGGCCAAGTTAGCAATGATGAGGCATAGATTAAGTGCCTTCCTATTTTTCCCTATAATCTCAATACTTCTTTTCATAATTACATTATAGCTCAAACAATTAGAAACTGCCACAACATTTCCAATTGTTTTACAAAGAAATTCTATGAAAAAGCGTTCCTTTTTTTGGTATAATAGTTAAAAAATTGTAGAAAAAGAGGTAAAAACGTGTTTTACGCTTATTTACGTGGGCTTGTTGTCTTCCTTCTTTGGATTATCAATGGTAATGCCCATTACCACAATCGTGATAAATTATTGAACAAGGATGAAAACTACATCTTGGTGGCTCCACACCGAACTTGGTGGGACCCTGTTTATATGGCTTTCTCAGCTCGTCCTAAGCAGTTTATTTTCATGGCTAAGAAAGAACTTTTCAAGAATCGTATCTTTGGTTGGTGGATTCGTATGTGTGGTGCCTTCCCGATTGACCGTGAAAATCCTGGTCAGGAGGCTATCAAGTATCCTGTCAATATGCTTAAGAAGAGTAATCGTAGCTTGATTATGTTCCCAAGTGGTAGTCGTCATTCTTCTGATGTTAAGGGTGGGGTTGCAGTTATCGCTAAGATGGCTAAGGTTAAGATTATGCCAGTTGTCTATCAAGGACCTCGTGAACTCAAGGGGCTCTTGACAGGTGAACGTGTGGATATGAACTATGGTAATCCTATTGATATTTCAGATTTGAAGCGTTTGAATGATGAGAATATTCAAGAGGTTGCTCGTCGTATTCAGTCTGAATTTGATCGCCTTGATGAAGAAGCTTTGAGCTATCAAACAGGCAAGAAACCAAATCCATTGACTTATATTTACCGTATACCTCTCGGTCTTGTGGCTATCATTGCAGTGATTTTGACTATGGCTTTCTCATATGTAGCTAGCTTTGTTTGGGATCCTGAAAAACACCGTGCCAAAGAAACACAGAAATAAGCTAATGACTCTGTCAGACATAAATCTGACGGAGTTTTTTTCTTTTTGATATATTTTTCAATTTTTTTACGAATAAGAAAGAAAATATATCAATTAAGGAGACTGACGTGAAGGAAAAGATTATAGACTATGTTAACAATAATCGTCTATTTGTGAGTATCATTGGTGTGCTGATGATGGTTTTCTGCTTCTTTCTGTGGATGACTTGTGGTGCCGGCAACAGCATGGAGGCAGAGACGTCTTATACAGATGTGACAACATTGTCAACCTCCTCATCCAAAGAAGGGTCAAAATCACTTACGGAAGTGTCTTCTCAGTCACAAACTGAAGGAAGTGAAAAAGTTAAGTCAAAAGTAACGGTAGATGTTAAGGGGGCTGTGGTCAAGCCAGGTGTATATACGCTAAAAGTAAGCGCTAGGGTGACAGATGCCATTCAGGAAGCTGGAGGAATGACAGAGGATGCAGACGCTAAGAGTGTTAATTTGGCCGCAAGCTTGTCAGATGAAGAGGTTATTTATGTAGCCAATAAAGACGAGAATGTTTCTGTTCTTGATCAATCAGATACTGGTCAGGTCTCTAACAAAGGAGGGCAGGCTGTATCTAAGAATGGCAAAATTAACTTAAATACAGCGACCTCAGAGCAGTTACAAACTATTTCTGGAATTGGTGCCAAGAGGGCAGAGGATATTGTCGCTTATCGTGAAAGTCATGGCGGCTTTCAGTCCGTAGGTGACCTGAAAAATGTTTCAGGCATTGGTGATAAAACGTTAGATAAAATCAGAGAGTCCATCTATGTGGCTTAAAAAATCTCCAATCAATCTTTTTTCCCTAGCGCTTTTAATAGTTGCTCTTTATTTTACTATTTTTGTATCTAATTTCTATGCTATTGGGGCTTTTGTCTTTTTTATGGTCTGTTTTTTGAAGCATCATTGGAAGAATATGGCAGCTCTAAAGTTGGTGGGACTTGTTGGTGGGTTCTTTTTGATTTATTTTTTATTCTTGCACCACAGAGCTATCATGCAAGATAAGCAAGTTCCTGCTGAAATTCATCAGGTGACACTGGTTGCAGATACGCTCTCAGTTAATGGTGAGCAATTATCAGCAATCGGTAAGTCAAATGGTCAAACCTATCGGGTCTTTTACCGGCTAAAATCTGAGAAGGATCAGCATTTTTTTAAGACTACTAGTCAAACGCTTGTTTTAAAAGGAAAAATAAAGCTATCCTCGGCAACAGGTCAACGTAATTTTCAAGGCTTTGATTATCAGTCTTATCTAGCTAGTCAGAGCATTTATAGGATTGCTCAGATTGAGCGTCTGGATCATATCGTAACCCCAAAATCGATATCTCCAATAGATTTTTTCCATCAATTGAGGAGGAGGGCTCTAGTTCATATTCAGACGCATTTTCCTAATCCGATGAGACACTATATGACAGGACTGCTCTTTGGGTATTTGGATAAGGAGTTTGATGAGCAGAGTCAACTCTACACCAGCTTGGGGATTATTCATCTTTTTGCGCTATCGGGTATGCAGGTTGGATTTTTTCTTGGCTGGTTTCGCTATGGACTTCTTCGTTTGGGTCTTCCCAAAAATTATATCCTTGCTATCTTATTACCTTTTTCGATTTTCTATAGCTTAATGACTGGTTGGACGGCTTCGGTCTTACGTTCTTTGATTCAAAGCCTTTTGGCTGAGTGTGGTATTAAAAAACTGAACAATATGGGCATAACGCTGCTTCTATTATTTCTAGTCTTGCCTCATTTTCTTTTAACGGTAGGAGGTGTTTTAAGTTGTTCTTATGCCTTCTTATTGTGTTTATTTGATTTTGAGGAGATGCCGTCTTTTAAAAAGTCAATCTATATGAGTTTGGTATTGAGTCTTGGGACTTTGCCTTTTTTGACCTACTATTATGGAACTTTTCAACCATTGAGTTTGATTCTGACGGCAATCTTCTCTCTAGTTTTCGATAGCTTTCTCTTACCTATCTTAACAGTACTTTTTACACTTTCAGGACTGGTAATCTTTTCTCAAATTAACCCACTTTTTGAATGGATGGAGACCTTTTTGACTTGGATACAATACTGGATAGGCCAGCCTTTAATTCTAGGGAAACCTAGTTTGTTTCAGTTTGGCTTGATGATAGTTGTATTGGTTTTGCTCTTTGATTTTTGGAAAAAGCCTCAGTTTAGAATATCCCTCTTGATGATTTTTAGTCTTTTGATGATCTGGGTTAAACATCCTTTGATCAATGAGGTGACGGTGGTTGACGTTGGTCAAGGAGACAGTATTTTTTTAAGGAGTATGAAAGGTAAGACGATCCTGATAGACGTAGGTGGCAAGGTGACTTTCGGCTCTAAGGAAAAATGGCAAGAGGGGAGCCAGACGAGTAATGCGGAGAAAACCTTAATTCCCTATCTACAGGCAAGGGGAGTGTCTCAAATTGACTATCTGGTTCTGACTCATACAGATACAGACCATATTGGTGATTTGGAGGAAGTAGCTAAACGGTTTAAGATTAAGGAAATTTGTGTCAGTCAGGGGGCTTTGACTAAGCCTAGTTTTGCCAAACGTCTTCGATTTCTTAAACGTCCCGTTCGCACCTTAAAGGCTGGTGATAAACTGCCTATGATGGGAAGTAACCTACAGGTTCTTTATCCCAATAAAATTGGTGATGGTGGTAACAATGATTCACTTGTTCTCTATGGAAAGTTATTGGGGACCAGTTTTCTGTTTACTGGTGATTTGGAAAAAGAAGGAGAGGAGGAATTGATGTCCAGCTATCCAAATTTAAAAGTAAGTGTTCTCAAGGCAGGACATCACGGCTCTAAAGGCTCTTCATCAGAAGCTTTTTTGGATCAGTTAGAACCATCACTTGCGCTTGTCTCAGCTGGTGAAAATAATCGTTATAAGCATCCAAATGATGAAACATTAGAGCGTTTCAAAGAACGTCATATTAAGGTTTTACGCACAGACCAGGATGGTGCTATTCGGTTTAAGGGATGGTTCAAACTATCAAGTGAAACTGTCCGATAATTTCCAGGGTCCTTAATTTGTCATGCACCTCAATCTATGGTAGAATGTAAAGGCTAATATTCCAGTATAAGAAAGATTGAACAGTATGCGTAAAATTATCATCAATGGTGGTAAGAAACTTCAAGGAGAAGTTACAGTATCAGGAGCTAAAAATTCAGTTGTTGCTTTGATTCCAGCCATCATTTTATCTGATGGAGTGGTTACTCTTGACGGGGTACCAGCAATCAGCGACGTCGATAATCTAATTGAGATCATTGAAGTAATGGGTGGTTCTGTTAAGCGTGATGGCGAAACACTTGAAATCGACCCTCGAGGAGTTAAAGATATGCCAATGCCATTTGGTAAGATTAACAGCCTTCGTGCTTCTTATTATTTCTATGGTAGTTTGCTTGGGCGTTATGGTCAAGCTACAGTAGGATTTCCTGGGGGCTGTGATTTAGGACCACGTCCTATTGACCTTCACCTTAAGGCGTTTGAAGCGATGGGCGCTAGCATTTCTTATGAATCCGAGTCTATGCGTATTGCGACTGATGCTGGTCAACGTATTCAGGGTGCTCATATTTACATGGATACGGTCAGTGTTGGAGCGACCATCAATACCATGTTGGCTGCGGCTAAGGCTGATGGTCGTACGGTTATTGAAAATGCCGCTCGTGAACCTGAAATTATTGATGTGGCAACGCTTCTCAACAATATGGGTGCGCGTGTACGTGGTGCTGGTACAGAAATCATCACGATTGATGGTGTAGAGAGCCTACATGGTACTCGCCATCAGGTTATTCCAGACCGTATTGAAGCGGGCTCATACATTGCTATGGCAGCAGCTATTGGTAAGGGGATTAAAATTAAAAATGTTCTCTATGAACATCTTGAAAGTTTTATTGCTAAGCTTGAAGCAATGGGTGTTCGCATGATCGTTGAAGAAGATGCAATTTTTGTAGAAGAACAGGGCGATTTAAAACCTATTGACATTAAGACATCACCTTATCCAGGTTTTGCGACGGATTTACAACAACCAATGACACCATTGTTGCTGAAAGCAAGTGGCCGAGGAAAAATCATTGATACAATCTATGAGAAGCGTGTAAATCACGTTCCTGAACTGGCTCGTATGGGTGCTGATATTCAAGTGCTTGGCGGTCAGATTGTTTATAATGGGCCAACGCAACTTTCTGGTGTACCTGTGAAAGCTAGTGATTTGCGTGCGGGTGCTGCACTCGTTACTGCAGGACTTATGGCAGATGGTCAGACTGAAATAACAAATATTGAATTTATTCTTCGAGGGTATTCAAATATCATTGAGAAACTTTCTGATCTTGGTGCAGATATTCGTTTGATTGAAGATTAAGTCTAAGGTTCAACCGCTTCTTGTTGAGCCTTTTTCCATTTCTAAAACTGTGCTATAATACTATCATGGATATTTGGACTAGTTTGGGTGCTTTTGCCTTCTTTGAGTCAGAGCGCCTTTCTTTTAGACCACTCGTCTTTTTAGATCGTTTTGATTTACATGAGATTGTGTCGAATCCAGAGAATTTACAATTTTTCTTTCCTGCTACCAAAACTCAGTATGAAACAGATTGCCTTTTGATACATTATTTCATGAAGGAGCCTTTGGGTGTTTGGGCAATTGTAGATCGAGAGTCTAATAAGTTGATTGGGATCGTTCGCTTTGAAAAGATAGATGTCCAGAAAAGGACGGCAGAGATCGGTTATTTTTTGAATGCTTCATATTGGGGTAGAGGTCTAATGACTGAGACAGTTACTTGTTTGTCAGATTTGGCATTGACATCTATGGGCATGGAACGCATTATCCTTATTGCTCATTTGGAAAACAAGGCATCGATTCGTGTAGCAGAAAAATCTGGCTTTAAATTGGTGTCTCGTTTCAAAGGAGCAGACCGATACACCCGTACCATGAGAGATTATCTCCGCTTTGAGAAGGAGGAGAACTGTGAGTAAACATCAAGAAATTCTAGATTATCTAGAGGCTTTGCCCATCGGTAAACGAGTTAGTGTGCGTAGTATTTCTAACCACTTGCAGGTTTCTGATGGAACTGCTTATCGAGCCATTAAAGAAGCTGAAAATCGAGGACTAGTTGAAACGCGTCCTCGAAGTGGAACAGTTCGAATTGAAAAGAAAGTCCAGGTTCGCCTTGACAAACTGACCTTTGCGGAGATTGCAGAGATTACAGAGTCTGAGGTGATTTCGGGTCATGAAGGTTTGGAACGTGTCTTCAGTAAGTTTTACATTGGAGCCATGACTATTGAGAATATCACCCGTTATCTAACAAAAGGCGACCTTCTCATTGTTGGAGACAGGGAAGATATCCAGTTATTAGCCCTCGAATACAATAATGCTATTCTGGTAACTGGAGGCTTTCAGGTTTCTGATAGGGTTAAAGAGCTTTCTCGTTTGAAGCAGTTTCCAGTCATGGTCACTACTTACGATACATTTACTGTGGCGACTATGATTAACCAGGCACTTTCGAATGTTCGTATCAAAACAGATATTAAAACAGTCGCTCAAGTCTATACTAGACGAGAAGACTACAACTATATGACTCCAGAAATGACAGTCAAAGATTTTCAAAATTTGGTTAAACGGACTAACCTTGTTCGTTTTCCTATTGTGTCTGAGGATGATAGGGTTATTGGGATTGTGACCATGCGTGATGTGGCTAATCAGCTTCCGACCACTATGGCTAAGGCTATTATGACAAAACCGACAGTGACTCGTTTGGAGACTAGCCTTGCGACTGTGGCCCAAAAGATGATTTTTGAAGACTATGACATGATTCCTGTTGTGGATGACGAAAAACATTATCTAGGCACTATCACTCGTCGTCAGGTTTTAGAGGAGCTTCAAGATAATAACCGTGGTGATCTCCATACATTTAGCGATCAAATGATAGCTAACCTTAATCGTGAAAAGAATGCCTTTAGTTTTGAGGTAGAACCGGCCATGATTGATAATTCTGGGAACCTTACACAGGGTGTTCTTGTAGAAATGGTTAAAGAGGTTGTTTACCGAACGATGGAAAACCAAGAACAAAATAGTCTGGTGATTGAAGAGATGATGTTTTACTTTCTTCAGGCGGCTCAAATTGATGATAAGGTGACGATTACACCCAGTATCATTGCGGAAACCAGACGCAGAGCTCATTTAGACCTTATGGTTACTCATGGTAATCATACGGTTTGTAAGTCAGTAGTAGTGGTCAAGAAAACTTAATAAGCCATTTAAAATTAAAGAAATAAAGAAAACGGAGAAAATAATGATTACACTAAAATCAGCACGTGAAATTGAAGCGATGGATAGAGCGGGAGATTTTCTTGCAAGTATCCACATTGGCCTACGTGACCTCTTGAAACCAGGAGTGGATATGTGGGAAGTAGAAGAGTATGTGCGTCGTCGTTGTAAAGAAGAAAATGTTCTACCGCTTCAGATTGGGGTCGAAGGAAGCATCATGGACTATCCTTATGCGACATGTTGTGGTCTTAATGATGAAGTAGCACACGCCTTTCCACGTCATTATATCTTGAAAGATGGAGACCTCTTGAAAGTTGATATGGTCTTGTCAGAACCTATTGATAAGTCAGTGCTTGATGTATCAAAATTGGATTTTGATAATGTTGCGCAAGTAAAAAAATATACAGAATCATATACTGGTGGTTTGGCTGACTCATGTTGGGCCTATGCGATTGGAACGCCTTCTGATGAGGTTAAAAACCTTATGGAAGTAACCCGTGAAGCCATGTATCTTGGTATTGAACAAGCGGTAGTTGGTAATCGTATCGGTGATATCGGTGCAGCTATCCAAGAATACGCTGAAAGTCGAGGCTATGGTGTCGTTCGTGATTTGGTAGGACACGGAGTTGGACCAACGATGCATGAAGAACCAATGGTTCCTAACTATGGAGTGGCCGGACGTGGTCTTCGCCTTAAAGAAGGAATGGTCTTGACCATCGAGCCAATGATTAACACAGGAACTTGGGAAATCGATACAGACCTTGAAACTGGTTGGGCTCATAAGACACTTGACGGTGGCCTTTCTTGTCAATATGAGCACCAGTTTGTTATTACTAAAGATGGTCCAGTAATTTTGACTTCTCAAGGCGAAGAAAGAACTTATTAGTATGAAACGACAAGGCATAATGGCCCGTCTCCTAGATAAGCTTCAATGGCGCCCTTTGCAGCTCTACCTTAGACATTATCGTAGTGCTGAGATAGATATTTCTAGTATCGCCGTGGCTTATTATTTGATTTTGACGGTTTTTCCGCTCATTGTCATTGCGGCAAATGTTTTTCCCTATCTGAATATTGATACGACTGATCTCTTGAAGTTTATGAATGAACACCTTCCTAAGCAGTTTTATGCACCTGCAGCCAACGTTGTTCAGGATATCTTCTCGACACCTTCAGGACAGTTGTTGGGAGTTGCCTCTTTGACGGGATTCTGGACCATGATTAAGTCCTTGTCTTCGCTTCAAAAGGCGATTAACAAGGTATATGGTGCTTCAGAACACCGTGATGTCTTTATTAGTCACATTGTTGGTGGTTTCATGAGTCTCGTCATCTTGTTCTTACTCACCTTTGCACTAATGCTATCTACGATTATTCAGTCGGTTCTTAGAGTTATTACACAGACCTATCCTATTGGTTCCAAGATGACTCAGCTTATTTTAAATAGTATCCAGCCTCTGAGTATTGCAGTTGTCTTCCTGGGAATGATGGTGCTTTATTTTGTACTTCCGAATGTGAAGATTCGAAAAATCCGCTATGTTATGCCAGGGACTATCTTTACGACTTTAGTGATTGGCTATTTAAGCAACTTGTTTGGAACCTATGTGATTCGTACCTTGAGTCGATTAGTTGATATCAAGTTATTTGGATCCATTATGATTTTCGTCTTCATGCTTTGGTTCATCTTTTTGGCTAGGATTTTGATTTTGGGTGCTGTCTTTAATGCGACCTATCAGGAACTTAAACAAGGTGAACTGCACAGTAGAAGGGGTGACGTGCTTACCATAATTCAGCATTTTTCTGGAGACGGTAGTGACAGCAAAAAACAAAAAAACGATGAGGATAAGTCTTAGAGCATAAAGAGAGCTTGGCGAAGCCCAGGCTCTTTTGACGGGAATATTATCCTTTGTAGATAATAAAAAGATAATGATTATGGAGGAAAAATGAAAAAACAAACTGTTCGTGATTTAACACATATTGCTATTGTGGCGGCTCTTTACGTGGTCTTGACCATTGTGCCACCTTTCAACTTAATTTCGTATGGTCCTTACCAGTTCCGTATTGCGGAAATGTTCAATCTTCTGGGATTTTATAATCGCAAGTATATCATTGCCGTTACTTTGGGGTGTGTGATTGCTAATTTCTTTAGTTTTAACATGATTGATGTGGTTGTTGGAAGTCTCTCAACGCTAGTCTTTGTTGGTTCAGGAGTTTATTTCTTTGACCGCTTTAAGAATCAAGATATTTTGGGTGGCCTCTTTGATAAGGCTCATGTTTATTTTGCTTTTTATTTTTCATTCTTCATGGTGACCATCGCTGCAGAGTTGACCTTGGTTACTCAAGCGCCATTTTGGGCTACTTGGTTCACTGTCGCTTTAGGAGAATTGGCGTCACTCTTAGTTGGTGCGGTCCTTATCAAGAAATTGGCCAAAGTAATCGATTTTGTTTCGTAAAATAACGTCTGTAAAGGCGTTTTTTGTTGCTTTTATGTTAAAATGTTCCTATGGAAAAACGAATGAAAGAGCTGGTTTCTAAACTTAACCAGTATGCAAAAGAGTATTATACGGAAGATAATCCATCGGTGTCAGACGCAGACTACGATAAGCTCTATCGTGAGCTTGTAGATTTGGAGGTTGAACATCCAGAACTTGTTCAAGCAGATAGTCCAACACATCGTGTGGGAGGGCTGGTCCTTGATGGTTTTGAAAAATATCAACACGAGTATCCGCTTTATAGTTTGCAGGATGCTTTTTCACGAGAAGAGCTGGATGCCTTTGATAAGAGGGTTAAGGACGAATTTCCTAATGCTGATTATATGGCTGAACTCAAAATTGATGGTCTCTCTATCTCGCTGACCTATGTGGATGGTGTTCTCCAGGTAGGTGCGACACGTGGTGATGGTTCTGTCGGTGAAAATATCACTGAAAATGTCAAGCGTATCTCAGATATCCCTCTTAAGCTGGATCAACCGCTTAATATTACAGTGCGTGGGGAGTGTTATCTGCCACGAGCTGAGTTTGAACGCATCAATATCCAACGTCAGGAGAATGGTGAAGCCGAATTTGCCAATCCACGTAATGCTGCAGCAGGGACTCTTCGTCAGTTGGATACCAAAGTGGTTGCGGAGCGTCGTTTAGCGACTTTCCTTTATCAGGAAGCTAGTCCAACGGAGCGTCTCACACAAAATGATGTCTTAAATGAAGTGGCAGAACTAGGTTTCTCAGTTAATCCACGACGCATTGTCACATCGTCGATGGATGAGATTTGGGACTTTATTCAAGCTGTCGGTCAGGATCGTGATGACTTGGCTTACGATATTGATGGCGTTGTTATAAAGGTCAATAGTTTAGCCATGCAAGAGGAATTAGGTTTTACAGTCAAGGCACCACGTTGGGCCATTGCCTATAAATTCCCTGCTGAGGAAAAGGAAGCAGAGCTTCTTTCAGTAGACTGGCAGGTAGGTCGTACAGGTGTAGTAACGCCGACTGCTAATTTGACTCCGGTGCAATTAGCAGGGACAACGGTTAGTCGAGCTACCCTTCATAATGTGGATTATATTGCTGAAAAAGACATTCGTATCGGTGATACCGTTATTGTCTACAAAGCTGGTGATATTATCCCTGCTGTTCTTCGTGTGGTAGAAAGTAAGCGTACGACACAGGAACCGATGGAAGTACCGACACAATGTCCATCTTGTGGCAGTGGTCTTTTACATTTTGAAGATGAAGTTGCCCTACGTTGTATCAATCCTTCTTGCCCTGCTCAGATCAAGGAAGGTCTGATTCATTTTGCTTCTCGTGATGCCATGAACATCGCAGGTATGGGACCTTCAGTAGTTGAAAAACTCTTTAAAGCTGAATTGGTTAAAGATGTAGCTGATATCTATGGCTTGAACAGTCAAGATTTCCTCCAATTAGAAGGTTTCAAGGAAAAATCAGCTGAGAAACTTTATTCGGCCATTCAAGTCTCAAAAGAAAATTCTGCAGAGAAATTGCTCTATGGCTTGGGGATTCGTCATGTTGGTGCCAAGGTTAGTAAGCAATTGTTAGAAGCTTTTGGAAGTATACAAGAGTTAGCCAGTGCGGATGTCGAGGCTATTGCTGCTGTAGATGGTTTAGGAGATGTTATTGCCAAGTCCATCCAGCGCTATTTTGCTAAGGAAGAGGCTCAAGTTCTTATGAAAGAACTGGAATCCTATGGCGTTAATTTGTCCTATCTTGGACAAAAGGTGGCAGATGATGCTATCTTATCTGGTAAGACAGTTGTTTTGACAGGGAAATTGGAGCATCTTAAACGTAGTGAAGCAAAGGCAAAACTAGAAGCTCTGGGTGCTAAAGTGACAGGTTCTGTCTCTAAGAAAACAGATTTAGTGGTTGCTGGTAGTGATGCCGGAAGTAAGTTGGAAAAAGCACAAAGCCTAGGAATTGAAGTAAAAGATGAGGCTTGGTTGCTGGATTTATAGGAGTTCAATATGAAACAAAAACGTGCCCGCTTAATTTATAATCCAACATCTGGACAAGAAATTATGAAAAAAAATGTTGCTGAGGTCTTGGATATTCTGGAAGGTGCTGGCTTTGAAGCGTCAGCCTTTCAAACAACACCAGATGAAAACTCAGCAAAAAATGAGGCCACTCGTGCAGCCAAAGCAGGCTTTGACTTAGTTATTGCTGCAGGTGGCGATGGAACAATCAATGAGGTTGTTTCTGGGATTGCCCCGCTTAAAAAACGCCCACAAATGGCGGTTATTCCAACGGGAACGACAAATGACTTTGCACGCGCCTTGAAGATTCCAAGAGGGAATCCTGTTGAAGCAGCCAAGGTTATTGCTAAAAATCAAACCCTTCAAATGGATATTGGTCGTGCCTATGATGACAAATACTTCATCAATATTGCGGCTGCGGGTTCCTTTACGGAGCTAACTTATAGTGTGCCTAGCCGCTTAAAGACAGTGCTTGGTTATTTGGCTTACCTTGTTAAGGGGGCAGAGTTGCTTCCACAAGTTAAAAAGGTTCCTGTCCGTATTACGCATGATGAGGGTGTCTTTGAAGGCGGCCTTTCCATGATTTTCGTTGCCTTGACCAATTCAGTTGGTGGCTTTGAAACGATTGCCCCAGATGCTAAACTGGATGATGGTCAATTTACACTAATCATGGTTAAGACAGCCAACCTCTTTGAATTGGTAGACCTTATTCGTCAGGTTCTCCAAGGTGGTAAACACATCTACGACAAGAGAATTTCCTATATCAAAACAAGTTCACTAGATATTGAGCCTTTAGGTGAAGATCGTATGATGATCAATCTGGATGGAGAATACGGTGGTGATGCCCCAATCCACCTTCAAAATCTTAAGAATCACATTGAATTCTATGCTAATATTGATGAGATTTCTGATGATGCTATCACGCTTCCAGATACAGACGACTTGGCTCTAGAAGCTATTGCACAAAAATTCAGTACAGAAGCTGAAAAAATCGAAAATGATTAAGGTTAACCTTTAAGCAACCTAAGATAGGTTGCTTTTTAAGTATATTTGTAGAAAATGACGCTTTCATTTGTTACAATAGAAAAACTGGGAAATTGTTATATAGAATATTTAGAGGAGTGGATGTTTAATAAAGAGAATGAACATTATTTAAGTGATGTTCATCTAAAGAATGGTGATCAGGCTTTCGAGTCGGGTTTTAGTAATAAAGGGCCAGAGTTTGAATATGCTTTTCAGGAGGAAAAAGCTGAGAAGCGGCATTCCTTTTTGACTCTTGCTCTGCCACTGATACTCTTAAGTGTGAGCTGGGGCTTGGTCTTGTTATCTTGGAAGTATAAGCCAATAATTGTGTATCTGGCTGTAATTGTGGTATGTTTTGTCCTTTGAGTATAACGAAAAGAAAAAGGACTATTATTTGAGATATAATTCTGTGGCTCGTCGCTACTGGGGATGACTATCTATGATAATGAATAACTAGACAGCACTTTTTTTGTAATAAGAGGTTTGATTATAAAGGGGGATTTTATAATGACAGCATCAAAAACCAAACGTCTCTTGTATTTTATGTCCGAATTGGAAAAGGAAAATGACATTTCAAAAACGGACTACCTGGCTCGCTTTGGCATAAGTGAGCGTACACTTAAATAGGACGTGAGTGAACTCAAGGAAAATTTGATTGAGTTACGTCCAAATATGAAGGTTAAGTATTCTAGAAAAAACGGTTCCTATCATTCCCAGTATGAACAGGGCTATGGTAACCTTAAATACAATCAGGCAGTTATCCTATCTAAGATTCTTTTAGAGAGTCGTGCCCTTCGAAAGGATGAAGTAGCAGAAATTATCAACATCTTTGTTGAGAGGGCTGTAGACGACAAGGAGCGCAGACGTATCAAGCGATTGACTGAGCTAGAACTAGATAGTTATCAAGAACTTAAGATTTATCAGAATCAAGATAAGTCACTCTTACCAGCTATTTCAGCCATTTTCGATGCCATTGTGGACCAAAGTCCTTTGTCTTTTAGTTACCGTAAGTCAGGAGAAAAAGTGGAGGAATATAAGGTCTTTCCGATTTCAGTCATTTTTGACAACCATTATTTCTACTGTATTTCTTACAAACTGGATGATAACTTTACTTGTGATTATCAGTTCTCTGAAATCCGTTATTTCCGTGTTGATCATTTCCAAACCATTCACAAATCTGAAAATGATTTGGCTTTCTCAATGCTTTTTGGTAATGAGTGGGCTCGAATTACCTTTGAGTATAAAGGACTTTACCGTGATGTCTTGGAATCCGATATTCCAAAACTTAAACTGCTAGAGGAAAGCACTAGTGATGGTGTTGATCAGGTCCGTTATGAGATTGAAATCTTTAGTTTATTAGGCTTTCAAAAGTATATTCAACGCTTTGAAGGAGGGAAAATATGAAAGAAAAGAAAAAAGAAATGCAAAAACAAGTCTTAACTCTTCTAGGAATCTTGATTTTTGCCTTTGTCAATGTGTTTATCTTTGATAATAAGATGGGTGCTGGTTTTTCTGCCTTCTCAACTATCACCCTGATGAGTATTGGACTCTTGTCTAAGCGAACCAGTCTGCGAGTTTTGGCTATTATTTCCTATCTCATCAATGTGGTAGTAGCCGTTTTTGGCTTCAACTATGTTGGTTTTCTAACATCTGTTCAGGCCATTGAACTTATCTTAGTTATCTGGTATCTTTACCCACGTGACACGTTTTTGAGACGAGATACAACTGATAAATACACTTATCGTTTTCGTTGGATTCATTTGCTTTTGACGGTTTTAATCTCAATTGGAGGTTATATTGTTTTTGCAGTTGTTTCTAGTATTTGGGATGGTTCCTTCCTAGAATACGGTGGGAACACAGCTCTCATCTTTGCTATGCAATATTTGCTCTTTTTGAGCATTACCAAGTCGAGACAAGATGAACCGACCAAGGTTGCTCATTTGTTCCAAAAGGAACGCTGTACTAAGGAAATGAAAGCGGCAATAGAGGCCGAACGCCAAGCCAAAGAAAGAGCACTTGCACAAGCCTTTGAGGTACCTTTGAAGGCACCTAGTCAAACAGCTGAAAAATTTGGTAACAACATAGTCAAATTTGCATCTGTTTGGCTATTGGTAATGGACATGTCCATCTTGGCTTACTTCTTCCGTCCAAATGATGTTGGTTTCGGGTTTGGCGCCTTCTTTGTACTCTTGACTATTGTCTTGTCCTTGATTTTCAAATCTGAGGAAGACAAGGAGGACGTTTTCTCTATCATCTATCATAAGATTCGCCCTATCCAACCTATTTTCTTCATTTTACTTTTGATTGCCCATGCGCATAAGTTTAGCTATGGTGCTGCTTACGCTCTCTTGTTCTCAGCTGCCTATTTCTTCTGGGCTATCAATAAGATTAATATGAAGACTCTCTTGACCTTTACAGTCATCATTTACTTCTTCCCAGTCTTTGGTTACCTTTCTAACCCTTACCGTCTAGGTGCTGAAAACCTTAAGATGGTAGGTGAACTGGTGACAGATCGTAATAAGTCTAATACCTTCTATCTTGGTCATTATTGGTCACTTTTAGGCTTGCAAAGCGATGGTGAGTATGAAGGAATCCCTGCTTCTTGGCAGGCTGCTAAGTTCGCTGATATTCAGACATTCTCTGATGACAGTGATATCACTTCAGGTGTCTTCCAAGTGAATAGTCACAATGACTATGATTATGATTTACATTTAACAAATAACAAGGGCACCATTGAAGTCACAACTGGCTCTGGAAAAGATAAGAAAGAATTACAGTTCACGGAGTTTGCCAGAACCTATTATCGATATGAAAAATTGAAAAAAACAGATAACCAAAAGCGTTATAAAGATTTTTACAAGATAGGTACTGTTTCGACTAAGTTGGGAACCTATAATCTTTACCTCGAAATGAATCAAGATTGGGTTGATGACTATCAAAAAGATCCTACTAATGTTGACTACCGTTTACTTATTTTTGGAGACAAACTGACACCAAAAGAAGCTTACGAAAAAGCATATCATTACTAAAAAAAGTATCTCTGCAATTTGCAGAGATACTTTTGTCTGTCAGTCTTTGTATCCTCGCTTAGTTAACTCTCGTACGAGTACAGCTCCCAAGATTGCAGGAACTATTTGCCCTAAGATAAGGTTAATAACGAGAGCAACATAAGGAAGTTTAAGTAGGGCGCTAAGCCATATTGGTACCACTAAGGATGGAATGAGTAGGATTGGGAGTATGATAAACCAGCTAGATAGCTTAATTTTACGGATGAGGTAGATGCTACCAGTTGCTAAAAAGCTGGCACAGAAACCACCGACAACATCAATCAATCCCAGGCCACCAAAAGAGTTAGCAATAGCATTTGCGAGACTGAGTGGGACAACCAAAAATGGAAAGATATAGGTTAATCCATATAAAGCCGTAGCCAGACGCATCTGAACAGCACCAAAGGAAATGGCTTGTGAGACAAAGAGGATAGCGATATAAAGGGCCATGATAATAGCTGAGAGAACAAGCTTTTGTGTAGGGTTAAGTTTAGATTTCATTATTTCTCCTTTATTGGGCATAGTAAAAGAGTAGTAGTTCTACTCTTTTAGGGATTTAGGTCTAGAGTTATTTTATAAGTCAATCTCTAAGACAATAGGTGTGTGGTCTTGGCGATCACCAGAGTTAATCATGTCTGATTTTGTGACCTTATCGGCAATACGATTTGAAGTCAACCAGTAGTCAATTCTCCAGCCTGTATTATTGATTTTAGATGTTTTGCTACGTTGAGCCCACCATGTATAAGCGCCTGTAACATCACCATTGAGGTGACGGTAGGTATCTGTGAATCCTTTGGCAAGGAGGTTAGTGAAGCCAGCACGTTCTTCATCTGTAAAACCAGGTGAACGACGATTACTTGACGGGTTAGCCAAGTCGATTTCCTTGTGGGCAACGTTATAGTCACCAGTCGCAAGAACGGGTTTCTGAGCGTCCAATTTGGCTAGGTAATCTGCATATTTTTCATCCCAGATTTGACGTTCAAGCAGACGTTTGAGACCGTCACCAGCATTTGGTGTGTAGACCTGTGTCACAAAGAAATTGGCAAATTCGAGAGTGATGATGCGTCCTTCACAGTCCATGGTTGAAGGCGCTCCGATTTCAGGATAAGTAATGATTGGCGTCAATTCTTTTTTATACAAGAACATGGTTCCAGCATAACCTTTACGGGCAGGTTCGACAGATGAACGCCAGGTATTGACATAGTCAGGGAAGTAGTCTTCTAAGATTTGCAAATGCTTTTTAGTTGGCCCTTTAGCAGATAATTTTGTCTCTTGAATAGCAATGATATCTGCATTTTCAGCGACCAAAGTATCGATGACAGCGCGTGATAATTGAGCGCGTGCAGAATCACTGGTAAGAGCAGCATTTAGGGAATCAATATTCCAAGAAATTAATTTCATGTGTACAGTTTCCTTCTTTGAATTGTTCCTATCTATTGTAGCAGAAAATAAGATATCAGGCGAGTTATGGGATTGATAAGAGAAGCTAGGGGGAGTATACTTAACCTAGATGGAGGTGACAATCAATGAAAAAACAAACACGCATTTGTTATTTGTTTGTAGTTCTCTTTTTACTACAAGTCATTCTTACAATCAAGATTTGGTGGTCACAGGGGCTAGTGCTTCCTCTTATCGTTTTTCCGGGAATGAGCTTTTTCTTCTTGCTATATTTAAGGTATCTCTTAGGCTACAACCTTAATCAATTTCCCTCAGAGCCCTTATTTGTCCTCCGTAGGTATGGTCTTGGAACCAGTTTAAATCCCAGAAATCCTCTAGGTTATAAGATTAGTCTCCTAATGGTCATGAGTGTCTTGATTTTCCTCTTTTGTCTGAACCTGTTCTCTCTTATAAGTCATTAATCGTCTTACTAAGAGCAAGTTTCATATCTTTGTCATTATTGTCATCATACTTATTCTGTAATAGGATGAAAGGTAATAAGATAAAGAGAAGAGGAAAATTATGCGAGAGCTGTCAGAAGCAGAATGGATAAGTCGTTTTGAGTAAGTTCAGGGACGTAAGCCAAAATCTGATTAGCTACAACTGGCTTATCAGTCTGGCCTTATTGGAGTCTCGAAAAAATATAATTATATCTATATACTTTTAGGATCCCTAGTAGTAATCGTAGTTGCAATTGGTTTGACTCTTGTCACTAGTTCAGTGAAGAACGATAAACAGACTCAGTCGTCTTCCACAGTGGCTAGCTCGATATTCTAATCAACGGAGAATACTATCACTTCATCTAGTGAAATAATAAGTCAAACGAATCTAGCAGTGTAAGTATTGATACACCTGATCCTAACCATGCCAAGGAAGCCTCTTCGTTGAATGTCGGACAATAATATGTCTGTGGATGAAACCGATGCTGCAAATGGTAATAGCAGTTCTGAGTGTACCATTGTTTCGGTTTATGAGAGATGGGAAATGCTTCTGTTCACCGCTATTTCTTTACGATAAAAAAGACGGAACTCCCTTTGTTCCTTACTCAGTAACTACTAATGGTGGTGTGTATGATGTCAAAGAAACAGAAAACGCAGACCTTAAATCAGGATATGCAGACATTGTAAACAATTAAAAAACTAGGAATCCGACTGGATTCCTAGTTTTTACTTTGAAGACAAGTCAAGCTGTGCTCAGCTCGTCTACAGTTATTCGCTCTTATTTAACCTTCTTAGCTAAGATGGTTGCAAATTGAAGGGCGATGGGATTGCCATATTCATCCAAACGGTGAAGGTGACCAAGATTTTCATTATACTTGACTAACTCCCAGTCACTATAATAATTTTTCAACTCTCCCTCTTCAAACGTAAATGGGAAAGGCATGGTACAAGGGTGTTCCTCGGTATCCATGGCACAGACAATCAGATTGTAACCACCTACGACAGTACGCTCTTGCATATTCTTGATAATAGCCGGAATTTGATCGGGATCAAGGAACATAAAGACTACTGTTGAGAGGATGAAATCAAAGGTCTCAGACTCGGGAAGAGCAGCAGCATTGATATCGTAGTAGCCAGCTCTAACATTGTAACTTTCCTCATCTGCAATCATTTGGATGCGTTGTGTAGCTTCGTTATTAACGTCAACGGCTGTAACATCATGCCCAAGTGATGCCAAATAAAGAGCGTTGCGACCATGGCCACAGCCTAAATCAAGGGTACGACCAGGTTTAATATGTTCAGACTGGACGGCTTCAAGAACCTCAGAGTGGGCTTTAGTATCATACTTTTTAGCCATGTAGTCCTCTGGCTTGCAGTAGAAGGAAAGATAGCATTCTAAATCATCGGAAGCAGGAGCGATTCGATGCCAAGCTTGTGGTTGGACAAAAGGAATTTCTGTTTCAGGCGTGAAGAGGTGCTCTGCGGTAACTTGTCCCCCTTCATCTAATTCGTAAAAGTGAAGAGCTCCTGATAGAATAGTCAGTTTAGCCCAGGTTCCAACCTTAGTGTTATGTTTTTGCGTCACCATTTCTGGGAGTGTCGTGGCTGTCCAGTTTGGAAGACGTTTGTAGCAAACGAGTTGCTGATCTATTGTCATATGTTGAGTTCCCTTCGATATGTATGTCTCTATTATAGCAAAAGTATGGAAAAAGAAAAAAGGCTTAGCTGAACTGCATCCAAAAAGTTAGATAGAGAAAGTCTAACTTTTGAGGTGTTTTTATTATGAAATTGATTTATGAAGATAAAGTTCAAATATATGAACTGAGAGAGCTTCTAAAGCGACAGCTAAGGGCTTAGAAACCGAGTATGCTGAAACAAAGGTGGCTTATGAAAAAATCATAAGAGTACTACCAAGAAATAGTCCTATAAGGAAGTTAGAGCTTGTCTCTAGTTTTTTTGTAGAAAATTTAAATCTGTCAAGTTTTTTTCTTGACACATAAAAATGATATGGTATACTAGTTAAGGTAGAGAGGCAGTAAGTGCCTCCACCATAATAAAAAAACTGAAGAAAAGAGAAATTGAAAATGGCAGTAAAAATCCGTTTGACTCGTATGGGTTCTAAGAAAAAACCTTTCTACCGTATTAACGTTGCAGACTCACGTGCTCCACGTGATGGACGTTTCATCGAAACAGTTGGTACTTACAACCCACTCGTTGAAGAAAACCAAGTAACACTTAAAGAAGAACGCGTTCTTGAGTGGTTGTCTAAAGGTGCACAACCTTCAGATACAGTTCGTAACATCCTTTCAAAAGAAGGTGTTATGAAAAAATTCCACGAATCAAAATTCTCAAAATAATTTTTTAGCCTATGGATACCATTGAAAATCTTATTATCGCTATCATTAACCCCTTAATTACTTCACCAGATCAGTTGACCATCAAGATTATTGACGGTTCTGAGTTTTTGGAGTACCATCTTGATCTTGCTCCATCCGATATTGGGCGTGTTATCGGGAAAAAAGGACGTACTATTAAGGCGATAAGAGCGATTGTCTATTCGGTACCTACTCAAGGTAAAAAAGTTCGTCTTGTTATTGACGAAAAAGAGAAAGCTTAAGAGGTGACCCTAGGGTTACCTTTTTTGTCTATTTTGGTTATAGCTAGCAGTCTTTGGTATAATAAGAGGGTTAGAGTGGTATTAGGCTAATAGAAAAACTAGGTTAACTAGTTTAATGGTTAGTTTAATGGCTAAGTCAAAGCATTAGCTTAAAAAGGAGCAATTATGATTTATCAAGAAGCATTGGATTGGATTCATGGTCAATTAAAATTTGGTATTAAGCCTGGCTTGGAACGTATGGCCTGGATGCTTGAAGAACTAGGAAACCCACAGGACAATCTTAAGGCTGTGCATATTGTGGGAACAAATGGTAAGGGATCTACTGTCAATGCCTTACAAATGATTTTTTCTCAAGCAGGTTATGAAGTTGGAACTTTTACCTCGCCTTACATTATTGATTTTAAGGAACGGATTTCTATCAATGGTCAGATGATTTCAGAAGAGGACTTACTTGACCTGGTTAATCGTGTGAAGCCTGTGGTTGAACGGTTGCCAAAAGAGACAAATCACGAAAATGCGACAGAGTTCGAAATTATCACAGTTTTGATGTTCCTCTATTTTGGTCAGGTCCATCCTGTGGATATCGCATTCATTGAAGCGGGAATGGGTGGCCTTCATGATTCGACTAATCTCTTTAAGCCCTTGGCAGTCCTATGCCCTTCGATTGGTTTAGACCATCAGGCTATTTTGGGGAATACTCATGCTGAAATTGCAGCTGAGAAGACCGGTGTTTTGAAGAATGGAGCTCCCTTTATTTATGCGACTGACCGTACTGATGTTCGAGATGTTTTCGAGAAGAAAGCGCGTGAAGAAGGGTCTAAGACCTATGAGCTAGGGAGAGATTTCACGGCTACAGGATCAAGCCATTCCTTTGATTTTACCTATGGAGAGCAAAGGTTAGATGATATAGTCTTGGCTATGGCTGGTCAACACCAAGTAGCAAATGCTAGCTTGGCTATCATGGCTTCTTTATTGCTTCAAAAAGATTATCCCAAAGTAACGCCTGAACTCATAAAGGATGCCCTGGCTCATGCCAATTGGCGAGGTCGAACAGAATTTTTAAGACCTAATCTTATGATTGATGGTGCTCATAATAATGAGAGTGTTAAAGTTTTGATTGACTTGTTGCAGTCAGAATATGTAGATAAGGAGATTGAACTTCTCTTTGCGGCGATTGACACTAAGCCTATTGATGGCATGCTTGCCCAACTAAAATCGGTTGGTGACTTGACTGTAACGAGTTTTGACTATCCAAACAGTGTTAAACTAGATCAATACCCAGAGGTTTATAAGCAGGTACCAGACTTCAAAACATGGATTAAAGAACATGTGACGACTGACAATAAGAAACTTTATGTGATTACGGGATCTCTATACTTCATTTCTCAGGTCAGAAAATGGGTTTTAGAGCAGGCAAGTGATGTTTAAGACTTGAAAGATGACATTTAGGGGCGTATAATAGCCCTCGTATGTTTTAAAAGTAAGGAGATCACAATGTTTCAACGTCTGAAAAACATTTTAATCGGTGAACCTTTAACTCATGATGATAATGGTGATGAACACTTATTGTCCAAGATTCAGGCCTTGGCCATGTTGTCGAGTGATGCACTTTCATCTATCGCCTATGGTCCAGAGCAGGTCGTCTTGGTTCTGACAGCTGTATCTAGTGCGGCTATTTGGTGGTCAATTCCTATTGGGCTTTTGGTTCTCGTTCTTTTGGCCAGCCTTACCATCTCTTATAGACAGGTTATCAAGGCCTATCCTCAAGGCGGTGGTGCCTATATGGTAACGACGGAAAATCTGTCTCCTAAGTTTGGCTTGATAGCTGGTGGCAGTCTTTTGGTCGATTACATGTTGACGGTTGCTGTTTCAGTAGCCTCAGGTGCAGATGCCATTACTTCAGCCCTTCCCTTCCTTCATCCTTTCAATCTTGAGATATCAATGATTTTGGTGCTTGTTTTGATGGTTATGAATCTTAGGGGAATGCGCGAATCGGCAAAATCTTTGATGATACCAGTTTATCTCTTCATTATTTCGACGCTGTTCTTGTTGGGATTTGGTTTCTTTCAAATTTTAACTGGTCATATGCCTTACGCAGCCACAGCACATTTAGGACAACCTATTACAGGTGTGTCAGTTATTCTTATTTTAAGGGCCTTTACTTCAGGTTCGGCTTCATTGACAGGGGTAGAAGCCATCTCTAATGCGGTACCTTTCTTTAAGAAACCTAAGGCTAAAAATGCAGCATCAACCCTCTTTATCATGTCAAGTATTTTGGGAGTCATGTTTGCCGGAATTACCTTCCTTAACTGGTGGATTGGTATTACACCTCATTCAGGTGTGACAATTTTGGCGCAGATGGCTAGGGAAATTCTTGGTGATTCATGGATTGGCAGTATCTTATTTTATATCTTTCAGTTTTCAACTGCCATGATTCTTGCAGTGGCAGCAAATACAGGTTTTTCAGCCTTTCCGATGTTGTCCTTTAACATGGCTAAGAATAAATACATGCCTCATATGTATCTTGAAAAAGGTGCACGTATGGGATACTCTAACGGAATCTTGACGCTGGCTATTGGGGCCATTACTCTCTTATTCATTTTCCGAGGAAATACGGAACGTTTGATTCCGCTTTATACAATAGGGGTGTTCATTCCTTTTGCACTTTCTCAAACAGGTATGGTTGTCCATTGGATTCGTGAATACGGCAAAGGGTTCTGGAAGCATTCTTTGGCTAATATTTTAGGTGCCTTAATTTGTTACGCTATTGTCCTCATTCTCTTCCTCTTCCGCTTAGGGGATATTTGGCCATTCTTCCCAATTATTGCTATTTTGATGTGGATGTTCCTTAAGATTAAGAAACATTACAATGGAGTTGCTCAACAGTTGCGTATTAATGGTCAAGTCAAAGAACATCATTATCAAGGCAACATTGTTCTTATCTTGGTGGGAAATGTTACAAAGGCTAATATTGGTGCCATTTCTTATGCACGTTCTATTGGAGATAAGGTTATTGCTATGCATGTGTCTACTAAAGATACAGAGAATAAGGATAAGGAAACCGAACAAGAATTTAAAAAATATTTCCCAGAAATCGAGATGGTTCATATCCAATCACCTTACAGTTCAATTACGCAGTCAACTATTCAATATGTAGATGAAGTGGCTACTCAGGCTGAAAAGGATAATGCGACTTTGACTGTTATGATTCCACAGTTTGTTCCGAAAAAATCATGGCAAACCATACTTCATAATCAGATGAGTTTACGATTGAAATATTATCTCAAATGGCGTGAGAATATTGTCATTTCATCCTATTCTTACCACTTAAAAGATTAAATAAAGACAGCTCTTTATCAACTGAAGTGGGTAACGAAAAGCTAACATCTTGAGAGAGGACCTGATATGTCTTCTCTTTTTGTGTGTTCAGAGTGATGAAGACAGGTTTCTTAAAGTTTATGAAGTTGAACGTGTTTTGGTTGAATGTCTAAGACCAGTTCATCAGGTTGATCTTCAAATTATTGCACCAGAGTTTAAGAAATATTTTCAACAGAATCAAATTCATTTACACAAATTATTTTATTATGCCAAGCTATTTAAAGTAGCTGATAAGTTACAATCTTATATGGAGGTGATGTCTTAATGTTTTCAAATGCGAATAGCTTCAAAGCAAAAATCAAAAATATTTCAAAAGTAGCGCAGTATTTAGTAGCATGTGACATTTGCCCTTATTCTGTTAAGATTTTACCTCACTCTTCTTAGCCAGACTCCCTTTATAAATCTAATTCTTAGCGCTATTTACGTCGTTTTTACCATTTTTTGATCGAGAACGAGGTATTATTGAAAACTTTTTTAAAGAAAGTAATGTAATATTCTTTGGGGACAAGATAGAAATTTCGACCATCAAACGTTGTTTACGTTCCTGCCGTACGATTGCTGGAAAAGAGGATCAATTGCTAGATGAAATATTCTCAAACTCTCAAGTCTATATACTCCAATTAATAAGAACTGCCAGATAAATATGAGATTCTCCTTCCCTATCTGGTTAGAGAACAGAAACAGATGCTCCTAACAGAATAAGTAACCTTATTTTAAAAATAGACTATCCTACTAAATAAAGAGTAGGCTTCTTTCAAGAGAAAAAATCAATACAAATTTACTCTATCATATCTTAAATATCAGAAATAAATAAAAACCACCAGAGAGGATAGCGATTTATTTAACTATCTTTTCTGGTGGTTTTTAATTCTGCAGTTGTCTGTGTAAGATATGAATAATTTGGGTTAATAACTCAGTTCCAAGAATCGTAGACCAGACAGGTATGATTATTCCAAGATTGATTTAAGATTGGCTTTCAAACTAGATCAGGTGGAGAAGGAGCTAGACAACATAAACAATCAATAATAAAATCTACTGATGATTAGTGAATTTTGTGTAAACGATTAGTCAATCTCTATTTTCTCTCGAACATAAAGACTATCCAAATAAAGTTAAATTTGGCCTCAAATAGATTCTGAAGATTTATTTTCCTGTCTCTTATACACATCTGACGCTGCCGACGAATAGAGAGGTGTAGATCTCGGTGGTCGCCGTATCATTAAAAAAA